>Ga0208717_1000197_pt1 | contig 24773 bp, 16 predicted proteins | sample NGESurF53shallow_FD_184489 | JGI IMG/M metagenome (GOLD analysis project Ga0208717, IMG submission 184489) | Arctic peat soil microbial communities from Barrow, Alaska - NGEE Surface sample F53-3 shallow (SPAdes) | ecosystem: Environmental > Terrestrial > Soil > Wetlands > Peat ... | reverse complement strand
ATTGGTCACCGCGCCGGTGCGCGCGATGTGGACGCCGGCGTCGAAATCCGCGGTCCCGTCGCCCTCGATCGTGCCGAAATTATTCACCGTTCCATAGCGGGCGAACTCGACGCCGTTGATCGCCCCCTGGATAAGGGCGCCGCTGTCCTTGGCGCTCCCATTGGTGACGCTGCTGGCCGCCGCATAGCCATAGCCGCGGAAATAGATGGCGTCGGTCTTGGACGATTCGATGGTTCCGTAATTGACGACCGCGGCGGCGCCGGATTTCACATAGACTCCCTGGCGATAGGCTTCGATGACCGCCGTGGTGTCGCGCGCCGCGCCGTTGGTCACGCTTCCGCCGACCGCCAGATAGACGCCGCCCTGGATATTGCCCGCGTAAGTGCTGGCGATGGAGCCGAAGTTGGCGACAACCCCGGCCGCCCCGCGCACGTCCACCGCCCAGCCGTCGTAACTCATGATCCGCGCGGCGGTGTCGGCGAGGGCGCCGTTGGTCACCGTTCCACCGAGGGCCAGATCGACGCCGTTGGAATAGACCGCCGAAATGGTCCCGAAATTGGTCACCGCGGTCGCCGCGCCGCCCCCTGAAACGCCAGAATTGTCGCCCTGGATGTAGGCGCCGGTGTCGGAGGCGGCGCCGTTGGTGACCTGGCCGCCGGCGGTCAGGAACACCCCGTCGCCGAACCGTCCGAAGCCCTCGATCGAACCGTAGTTGGCGACGCTGATCGCCGTGTTCTGGGCGAACACGCCGCTATAGCCGTAGATCGACGCCGTGGTGACGGCGGTCGAGCCGTTGACGATGGTCCCGCCGGCGGTGGCGTGGACGCCGTTGTTGTTTGGCGACGCGCCGTGGATGTCCCCGTCGTTGTTCAGCGTCGCCAGATGGTTCAGCAGGACCCCGGTCCCGCCGACCCCGCCGGCGGTGGTGATATCCAAGGTGTCGTATTGCGCGGCGAGGGTGTAGCCGGCCGCGACGAAGGTGGTGAGGGTCTTGGTGGTCATGGATGGCCTTCGGGTTTCGAATCAAGTCCGATCCTAGGTCCCTGCGCGCGCCGTCTGTCGTCTCCGTCCGCGCGATATTTTTCTGGAAAAATTCCTGCATGGCGGAAGGGAAGGTCGAGCGAGGCGCGCCTCGGTCAGGCCAGCCCCGGCCGCCTTTCCGCCACGGCCAACCGCCGCAGCACCCAGAGGAATCCCGACCGCCGGGCGTCCGACGACAGCGCCTGGCGCAGGGCGCGCGTGCGGGCCGTCTCGCCGGCGCGGCTGAGCACCTCGAGTTCGGCCAGCCTGGCTTCCAGGGACCAGTTCACCCACCGCCGCTTCTGGGCGTCGGCGGCCAGCGCCTCGAGCGTCGCGACGGCGCCTTCGCGGTCGCCCATCTGGCCGCGGAGCTGAGCCAGGGCGATGTCGGCCTGAAGGACCTCCTGGCGCTCGGTGATCCGGCCGCGCAGCTCGGTGGCGCGCCGGGCCGCGGCGTCCCGCGGCGCCGGCCGGTTCAGCGCCGCGTAACTTAAGGCCAGCAAGCTGTCGGCGACGGCTTCGCCGGTGATCATCTCGGCGCCGGCGAATTCGCGCCCCGCCGCCTCAAGATGGCCGGTCGCCTCGGCCGGCCGCCCCTCGCCGGCGGCGATCTGCCCGGCCAGCAGGTCCGTGTTGCCGAGCGTCATGGCGTCGCCGTCCAGCCGCGCGGCCTGCCGCGCGCTCGTCAATCCGGCCTGGGCCGCCGCGACGTCGCCTCGATCGAGGGCGATCTGGGCGCACTCGAAGTCGGCGAGATGGCGACTCGCGGGATCGTCCAGCGCGGCGTAGACCGCCCGCGCCCGCGCGCAGGTTGCCTGGGCCTGGGTGAGGTCACCGCGCATGCGCAGCACGTCGGCCAGGGAGTAGAGGCTGAAACCCAGATGCGATTGGGCTCCGGCGGCGATATCGAGGGCGATCGCCTGGCGCAGCGCATCGACCGGCGCGTCGCCGGCGCTCTCGTCGCTCCAGGCGACGGCGAGTGCGGCCAGGGCCCAGGCTTCGCCGGCCTTGTCGCCGGTCTGGCGGCGAATTTCCAGGGCGCGGCTGGCCGCCGTCTCCGCCGCGTCGCGGTCGCCGGAGCTCCACAGCATGATCGCCAGATCGCTATAGACCTTGGCCGTGCCCGCCAGATCGCCGACCGCCTGGTACTGGGCGAGCGCCCGCTCATAGGCCGCCCGCGCGCCGGGCGGATCGCTGTCAGCGAACAGATTGCCGAGGCTCTGCTCCGCCCACGCCTCGCCGTGGGGGTTGCCCACCCCTCGATAGTCGACGAGGGCGTGGCGCAGGGTTTCGCCCGCCGCCTTGGGGTTGCGGGCGGTCAGAGCGGCGCCCAGTTGCACTTCGGCGTCGGCGGCCAGCCCCACCTGATCGTTGGCTCGCGCCTGGGCGAGCGCCCGGGCGGCATGCTCGCCTCGCGCCTTGTCGTCGTCGCGGGCGGCCGCGATCCGGGCCGCCGCGAGCTCGAGGCGGGGGTCGCTCTGCCCATGGGCGGGCAGGGAGCGCAGGGCGGCGAGGGCGGCGGCTGCGTCGCCGGGCTTGCCCGCCGAAAGCAGGGCGTCGATCATTTGCAGCCGCACGTCCGGGTCGCCGGGCTTAAGGGCGATCAGGCGGTGAAGCGTCTGGGCCGCGCCGGGCCAGTCGAACCGCGCCGCCTGGCCCTGCGCTTCGATCCGGAGCCGCATCGGGGCCGGCAGATCGGCGGCATGTGCGGCGGCCTGCTCGGCCGCGGCGCGCGCCTTGGCCTGGTAGCCGAGGGCCGACCAGGCCTGGGCCAGATAGACGTAGGCCGGCGCATAGTCCGGCGCCTGCGCCACCGCCTCCAGAAACTCGTCGCGAGCGCGGGCGCCGTCATAGCGGTGCAGCGCGTCCAGGCCCTGGCCCATGTGGCGCATCACCTCGGCGGTGGGGGCCTGGAGATTCACCGCCAGCTTCACCTCCTCGGGCCGGCCGGGCTTGACTCCAAGATCTCGGCGCAGGTCTCCGCCGACCAGAGTCACCAGGGCCGGCAGCTCGGCCACCGTGCCGCTCCGGCTCAGGCTGACGAGGCCGCCGCGGCGGGTGTCCTGCAGCGCCAGGTCCAGGCGCACCGCCGCCCCCGGGCCCTCGCCGGAAACCAGATAGCTTCCGCTCAGGACATAGTCGGCCCCGAGGCGGCGGCGCAGCATCGCCAGGCTCTTCGCCGCGTAGCCGCCCGCGCCGGGGGCCGGAAGTCGCGCCTGGGCGGGCGTGGCCAGTTCGGCGGGGATTACCCGCGGGCCGCCGCCCAGGCCGATCTCCGTGCCCAGCGTCTCGGCGAGGGCCGGACCGACCCAGGCGTCGCGGGGGCTGCGCGAAAGATTGTCGAACCCGAGCAGCGAAATCGCCGTCCCGCGCCGGTCGGCGGACGAGACGCCCGGCGCGCGGACGGAATAGGCCCACACCGCCGCGAGCGCGGCCAGGGCCGCGACCGCGCCGGCCGCCCAGGCGAGCCGCCGGCGCGACAAGGCGGCGCGAACCTTCGCTCTAGGCAAGCGCGGCCCCGCGGCGGCGAAGGCGGACGTTTCCCCGGCCGCCGCCTCAGTCACCGGCGCGACAAACCGATAGCCGACCTTGGACACCGTCTCGATGCATCCGGTCCCATCCGCCCCGTCGTTCAGAGCCTTGCGCAGCAGCCAGACGTGCTTGGTGAGATTGGATTCCATCACGAACCGACCCGGCCACAGGGCGGCCATCAGGTCGTCCTTGCCGAGGACGCGCCCGGCGCTCTCGACCATGAGGACCAGCAGCTCGAACACCTTGGGGGTCAGGGGGACGAGCCGCCCGTCCCGGCACAGGCGCCGCTCGCCCGGCTCCAGTTCGAAGCCGGCGAATCGGTAGATCTGGCTTTCCAGGGAGGACATGGTTTGGCCGGACCACCGAGCGGGAAGGAAAACTTTCAGAAAAATACCAGAGAAACGGACACGACACCGACTTTAGTTGGCGCGACGAAGGTTCCCGACTGTCAAACGGAGTCCCTGCATGCCGGTGACGCCGTTCCGAGCCGCGCTCGCCCTGGCCGCCACGCTGGGCGCTGTCGCCTGTTCCAGGGCGACTGGCGGCGACGCGCCAGCCGCCGTCGGCGTCGCCCCCGATCCGCCCAACGCCTGCGCCAAGGATCTAACGCCGGGCGACCTGGCGGAGATTCTCGGTCCATCGGGCGTGACGGTGAAGGCGATACCCAGCGACGTCGGGGCCTGCGCGTTCGATGGCCCTGGCCATAGCGGGGTGACGGTGAGTTTGCGCTCGGGCGACGAGATCGAACCGTTCTGGAGGCTTACCATCGACGCCAGCGGCGCCAGGATGACACCGCTGGCCGGTGTCGGCGAGGCGGCGCTGCGAACGCCGCAAGGCGGCACGGTGCTGGCGCGCCAGGGGGCGCTGAGCTGCCAGGTCGATCTGGTCGGCCTGAAGGCCGCCCTTCACCAGAAGGGCATCGACGGGAGCCGGGACCTGCTGGCCCGAAAGCTGGGCGCGCTATGCGCCAAGGTGTTCGCCGCCCGCCGCGCCTGACACCCGCCGCGCCGGCCGATTCACGGTGAGGGGCTGCGGCGACAACGCGCTTAAAACCAAGCCTCCCATGATCCGCACGCCGTTCAGGCCGTCATCGTCGCCGGCCTCGCCAGCATGGCGCAAGGGACGCGAGGGGCGTGGCTGGCGGTCGCCCAAGGCCCCGCCCCGCTCGCCCCCATCCCGGCCATGGCGGCGATGAGCTGGTGCGGCGGCGCGGCTGTGGGGAGCGGTGCGGCGGCCGGCGCCTTGGGATCCTTGATGTCCGTGCCGCCGTGGCCGTCGCTGGAGGCGACGAAGGTGGAGGAGAGGTAGTTTCCCTTCAGGTTGATCGTCGCGGTGTGCGTCCCGTCGGTGACGGTGAGTACGCCGCCGCTCTTGGTTCCGGAATATGTCGCCTCGCCCGAACTCACAAAGCCGATGTCCGCCAGGTCCAGCGAGGTTCCCCCGCTCTTGGAAAAGCCGGTGACGTTTCCGGTGTAGCCGACCGACTGGGACAGTTCGAGCGTCCCGGTCGCCCCGGTGAAGGTCACATTCTGGGTGAAGCTGGAGGTCAGGTCGAGCAGGCCGCCATTGATCGTGGCGACGCCCTTGCCGGTCACCGCGCCCTTGACGATCATCGTCCCGCCGACCACCGAAAGCGTGCCGGCGTTGGCCACGCCGGTCTTGGTCCCGCCCAGGGTGAGCGAGCCGGCCGCGATCAGCGAATCGCCGGCGGCGATGGTCACCGCCCCGGTGTCGGTGAATGTCGCCCCCGCCGCGACCTCGATGGTGTTGAAAGCGGTGAAGGTGGTGGCGGCCATGCTGCCGGAGACCGTCACATAGCCGCCGCCCAGGGCGCTGAGCGTGCCCACGCCCGAGGCCAGATCGATGGTGGCGCCCAGGCCCAGGGCGACGCCGATGAAGGTCGAGCCCGCCTCGACCGCCAGCGTGTCGCTGGAGTTCAGCTCGATGGCAAGGCCGCCCAGCCCCTCGATCGCGCCATAGTTGGTCACCGTGGCGTTTGCGGCGGCGACGATCACGCCACTATAGCCTTCGATGAGGGCGCCCGGTTGGCCGCGCCCGCCGTTGGTCAGGCTCGCCGCGCCAGTCCCGTTGATATAGACCCCGACGCTGTTCTCGTCCCCCTGGCCGAGGATGGCGCCGAAATTGACCGCCGTGCTCGCGCCACTTAGCTTGACCCCGTCGTAGCCTTCGATCGTCGCCCCGGTGTTTGCCTTCGAGCCATTGGTGAGCATGACTCCCGCCCCGGCCACCACCCCGTACTGGCCGCGCGCACCGGTCCCTTCGATGGTCCCGCCGTTGGCGATCGAACCGGTTCCGCCGGTCACATTGACGCCGGTATAGCCGCTGATCAGGGCGCCGCGGTCGTTGCCGCGCCCGTTGGTCACCACGCCGCCGCTGGCCAGATAAACGCCGAAGCCTCCCCGGCTGGTCAAGGCGCCGAGATTGATCACCGTGCCGGCGCCGCCTACGATAAAGACCGCCTCGCCGTATCCGCCGGTGATGGTCGCCGAGCCATCGCCGGACGAGACATTGCTGACATATCCGGCCCCGTGGATCAGGATCCCGACACCCTGGGCGCCGATCGAGCCGAAGTTGACGACCTTGCCTCCGGCGGCCAGATAGACCCCCTCGCGGACGCCGCCGATCCCGCCGTAGTTGATCACCCCCCCAGCGGCCCTCGACACCTCGATTCCCGACCTGCTTCCATAGATCGAAGCGACGCTCGCGCGACCCCTGCCGTTGTCCACCTGGCCGCCGCTGTCGAGGTCGATGCCGTCGCCGCCGAGGCCCTCGATGGTTCCCCCGTTGCCCACAAACCCGGCGCCGTCCATCAGGACGCCGGTGACGCCACCGATCAGGGCCTTGGCGTTCGCGAGAAAGCCGCCGTTATAGATATCGCCGCCGACGTTCAGCTGCACGCCCACGTCGCCCGCGGCGGCGCCTACCGCTTCGATGGTTCCAAAGTTGTTCACCGTCCCGGCCAGGACAAGGCCGACGCCCTGGGTTTGCGCCTTGATCAGCGCGGTGGTGTCGGTCCCGGCCCCGTTGGTCACGTTGCCGCCGTAGTAGAGCACGACGCCCTGGTGGTGCGTGCCGAGGATCGTCCCGTAGTTGGTGACCGAGCCAGCGTAGTTGGACACCCTCACTCCGGCCCCGCCCTCGATAATGGCGCCATTGTAGAACGACGAACCGTTCACCAGGTCGCCCCCGGCGACGAGAGACACCCCGGTTACCGCATGCCCGTTGACGAAGCCGTAGTTGGTGACCGTCTCGCCCTCGTAGGAGGCAAGGACCCCCAGGCCCCCGACGCCGCCGGTCGGCGTGATGTAGAGATTGGTGTTTTGGGCGAGGTCGTAGCCGTTGCCGTAATAGGTGGAGATGATCTTGGTGGTCGTCATCGCTGAAACCCTCCGCGTGGCCGGGCGCGGCTGGATCGACGCATCCAGGCCCTTTGGGTCCCCGACCGAGACGGCCATCCTCGCGCCGGGCGAACGTCAATGCAAGCCGGGCCGGCTCCCCATTTCTTAACGATTGCCGCGCCACGTCGCCGCCACACCTATACTGCGGGTTCACTGTATGTTCTGTTGATCGGCTGATTTCGCCAGTGACAGTCCCGCCACAGGTCTATCAATCCGGCGATATTTCCAAATAGTGGCATTGCGTCCCAATTTGTCCCGTGTTAACCCATTCCGGTCGCCGCGGGGCCTGACCCGACAAGGCGGCGGTCGCCGGGGTTGGCGACGCGACAAACGGGGCCGACACGGATGTTTCTCTCGACCGTCGAGAAACAACTGGACGCCAAGCGGCGGATCGTTTTGCCGGCGGACTTCCGCGCCGAGGCCGCCTCGCCCTTCGACGGGGTGTTCTGCTTTCCCTCCATCGAGGCCGACTGCATCGAGGGCGGCGGCCAGGCCCTGTTCGACAACTGGCTGGCGGTGATCGCCGACCTGGCGTTCGGCGATCCCCTGCGCACCGCCCTGGAGACCAGCATTCTGGGCGGCATGGCGCGGCTCTCCTACGACTCGGCCGGGCGCATCACCCTGCCCGAAACCCTGTGCGAGATGTTCGGCCTCACCGATCGGGTGGCCGTGGTCGGCATGGACGAGCGGTTTCAGATCTGGTCGCTGGAGGCTTTCCAGGCCCACCGGGCGGCGGCGCGTGACTTCGCCCGCCAGGGCCTGCCGGGTCTGCCTGCCCTGCGCGCCCAGCAGCGCGCCGCCAAGGCCGGCGCTTGAGCCATGGGCGCCGCCCCTCACACGCCGGTGATGCTCGCCGAGGTGCTCGAAGCCCTCGCCCCGGCCCCTGGCCTGATCGTGATCGACGCCACCTTCGGGGCCGGCGGCTACAGCCGCGCCTTTCTGGCCGCCGGGGCCGGCGTCGTCGCCTTCGACCGCGACCCGGCCGCCGCCGCCTTCGCCGCCGCCCTTGAAGCTGGCGAGCGCCTGCGCCTGGTCGCCGCCCGCTTTTCGACCATGGCGCAGGTGGTCGGGGAGGGCGGGGCCGACGCGGCGGCCATGGACCTGGGCCTCTCCTCCATGCAGCTCGACGAGGCCGCCCGCGGCTTTTCCCTGATGCGCGACGGGCCGCTGGACATGCGGATGAGCGGGGAGGGCCCCACCGCCGCCGATCTGGTCAACACCGGCGAGCCGGCCGAGCTCGCCCGCATCTTCCGCCTCTACGGCGAGGAGCGCCACGCCCGCCGCGTCGCCGGCGCCCTGGTCCGCCGCCGCGCCGAGCGCGCCTTCTCGCGCACGCTCGATCTGGCCGAGACGGTGGAGCGCGCCCTGGGTGGGCGGCGCGGGGCCAAGATCCATCCAGCCACCCGCGTCTTTCAGGCCCTGCGCATCGCGGTCAACGACGAGCTGGGCGAACTCGAGGCGGGCCTCGCCGCCGCCGAGCGCGCCCTCAGGTGCGGCGGGCGCCTCGCGGTGGTGACCTTCCATTCCCTGGAGGACCGCATCGTCAAGACCTTCCTGGCCGCCCGGGCCGGGCGTCAGGGCGCGCCGTCGCGGCATGTCCCGCTGCCCGCCGCCGGCCCGCCTCCCAGCTTCCGGCTTTTGATCAACGGCGCGCGCGCCCCTTCGGGCGCCGAGATCGCCGCCAATCCGCGCGCCCGGTCGGCCAAACTACGCGCGGCGATACGCACCGAGGCGCCGGCCTTCAGGCTCGCCGCATGATCCTCTCCGGCGTCTTCACCCGCCGCTTCCGCGGCTTTCGGGTCATCGATCTGCTGGCCCTGAGCGTCGTCCTGGTGCTCGCTCTTGGAACCTATGTGTTCACCACCCTGGCGGGCGCTCAGAGCGCCGACACCGCCGGCGTCCAGCGCCAGATCGATCAGGAGGAAAAGCGCATCCGCCTCCTGAACGCCGAGCTCGCCCACCTTGAAGACCCGGGCCGAATCGAGCGCCTGTCCACCCAGTATCTGGGCATGGCGCCGGTGGACCCGAAACACGAAACAACCCCCGCCGGCCTGGCCGCCCTCGCCCAGGCCCCCGCCCCAAAGGCCGCGGGGACAAAGCCATGACCTCGACGCCGATCATCTCCTCCCCCGTGCCTCTTCACGGGGGAGGCGGACCCCGAAGGGGTGGAGGGGGCGTGCGGCCGCTCCAACAGACCCCATGACCGCCGCCGACAGCCAATTTCCCAGCCCCTTCTGGCCGCCGTGGCGGGGCGTGACCTCGCCGCTGTGGATGATGGAGCGGGCCTTCGAGCGGGCGCGCGCCTCGGGGAAGGCCGAGGACGACACCCGCCTGCGCATCTTCTTCGTCATGGCCCTCTTTTCGGTCGGCTTTCTCACCCTCGCCCTGGTGGCGACCAAGGCGGCTCTGATGTCGGGCCTCGACGCCGCCGGCGCCGCGGCGGGCCTGCCCGCCAACGCCCGGGCCGACCTGGTGGACCGCAACGGCGAGATCCTGGCCGTGGACCTGGTCCACTACGGCCTTTATCTCAAGCCGCGCGACGTCTCCGACAAGGCGGCGACCGAAACCGCCCTGCTGAGCGCCTTGCCGACCCTGTCGCCCAACCGCCTGGCCGCCGATCTCAACGGGATCCACAAGGAATACTACCTCATCGGCGGCCTCACTCCCGAGGTGAAGGCCAGGGTCCACGATCTCGCCCTGCCGGGGGTGAGCTTCGAGGACGAGACGGCGCGCGCCTATCCACTGGGCGAGACCGGCGCCCACCTGATCGGTTTCGCCGGCAAGGACGGCACCGGACTGGCCGGGGCCGAGCGGGCTTTCGACGGCGAGATCCGCGGCCAGGCCGGCAAGGCCCCGGTCGCCCTTTCCATCGATCTGCGCGTCCAAGGCGCCCTGCAGGACGAACTGGACACGGCCGCGGCCCGCTTCGGGGTCATCGACGCGGTGGGGCTGGTGGTCAACGTCCGCACCGGCGAGATTCTCGGCATGGCCAGCTACCCGACCTACGACCCCGGCGATCTGGCCAGGGACACTTCCGCCGCCATGGTCAACCACGCCGCCGCCACGGTCTATGAGCCCGGCTCGGTGTTCAAGGTGTTCACCCTGGCCATGGGCCTCGATTCCGGCGTCGTGACCCCGGACACCCGGTTCGATGTCCACACCCCCCTCATCCTGCCGGGCCAGATCATTCACGACTACGACAAGGGCGACCGCATCCTGCCTCTGTGGGAGGTCTTCACCCACTCCTCGAACATCGGCGCGGCGCGCATGGCGCTCCTGGCCGGGGCGGCCCGCGAAAGCGATTACTGGCGCCGCTTCGGACTGATGGCCAAGGCGCCCAGCGAGCTGATCGAATCGGCCCGCCCGCTCACCCCCAAGCGATTCAGCGACAACATCGTCGCCACCACCGCTTTCGGCCAGGCCATCTCCATCTCGCCGCTCGCCATCGCCACCGGCATGAGCTCGATCCTCGACGGCGGCGTCTATCGGCCGCTGACCCTGAAAAAGCTCGAACCGGGCCAATCGCCCGCCCGCGGACGCCGGGTGATCTCCGAGGCGACTTCGCGCACCATGCTCAACCTCATGCGCCTCAACGCCCTCGTCGGCACCGGCCGAAAGGCCGACGTGGCCGGCTATCGGGTCGGCGGCAAGACCGGGACGGCGACCAAGATCAAGAACGGCCGTTACACCAAGGGCAAGATCAACCTCGCCTCGTTCGCCGCCATCTTCCCCACCGATGGCCCCTTCACCACCGACCGCTACTACGTCCTGATCATGATGGACGAGCCGCACGCCCTGCCCGAGACCGGCGGCTTCACCACCGGCGGCGAGGTTTCCGCCCCCATCGCCGGGCGGGTCATCGAGCGCATCGGCCCCCTGCTCGGCGTCCAGCGGGTTGTCGGCGCCGCCACCGATCCCAAGATCCCGGTCGATCCGGACGCGGTGGTGAAAGAGGGACGCGACTGATGGCTTCCGTCCGCGCCGCCCCGCGCCTTTCCGATCTCGTCCAGCGCGACCTGGCCGTCGATCCGCCGATCCTCGGCGTCACCGCCGACAGCCGGCGGGTCAGGCCCGGCTGGCTGTTCGCCGCCCTGCCCGGCGCTCGGGCCGACGGCAAGTGTTTCGTGCCTCAAGCGCTCGCCTCCGGCGCGGCCGCCATTCTGGCCAGCGCCGAGCTGCCGGGTCTCGCCGCTCCGGTGGTCACCGTTCACGATCCGCGCCGCGCCTACGCCCTGGCGGCGGCGGCCTTCCACGGCGCCCAGCCGGCAACCTGCGTCGCCGTCACCGGCACCAACGGCAAGACCTCGGTGGTCGCCTTCTGCCGCCAGATCTTCGCGCGCCTCGGCCGCTCGTCGGCCAGCGTGGGCACTCTGGGCGTGCGGGTCAGCATGGGCGCCCTGGGCGCGCGGGCCGGCGAGGCGCAACTGACCGCGCCGGGCCTCACCACCCCCGACGCCGCCGACGTGGCCGAGACGCTGGCCACCCTGGCGGCGCGCGGCGTCACCCATCTGGCCCTGGAGGCCTCCTCGCACGGCCTCGACCAGCGGCGCCTGGACGGGGTGAGGCTCGCCGCCGCCGGCTTCCTCAATCTCACCCAGGATCACCTGGACTATCACGGCACCATGGGGGTCTATCGGGCCGCCAAGCTGCGCCTGTTCGAGACCCTGCTGCCGCGCGGCGCCCCCGCCGTTCTCAACGCCGATAGCGACGCCTTCCCCGCCTTCGCCGCCGCCGCCGTCACCGCCGGCCACACCATCCTGTCGGTGGGCGCCATGGGCCAGGGTTTGACCCTGACCGGCCGCGCCCTCACGCCCGGCGGCCAGGTCCTGAAGATCGCCGCCTTCGGCCGAACCCATGAGGTGCGCCTGCCGCTCGCCGGCGCCTTCCAGGTCTCCAACGCCCTCGTCGCCGCCGGCCTCGCCATCGCCGCCGGCGAAGCGCCGGACGCCGTGCTGGCCGCCTTGGAACATATCGAGGGCGCGCCCGGACGCCTGCAACGCGTCGGCGCCAGGGCTGGCGGCGGCGAAGCCTATGTGGACTTCGCCCACACCCCTGACGGCTTGGCCGCGGTCCTCGCCGCTCTGCGTCCGCACGCCAAGGGTCGCCTCATCGTCGTCTTTGGGGCCGGCGGCGACCGCGACCGCGGCAAGCGCCCGTTGATGGGCGCCGCGGCCGCCAGCCACGCCGACATCGCCATCGTCACCGACGATAATCCCCGCTCGGAAGACCCCGCCGCCATCCGCGCCGAGATCGCCGCCGGGGCCGCGGGCCTGCGCGAAATCGCCGGCCGTCGCGCCGCCATCCGCGCCGCCGTGGCCCTGCTGCAAGACGGCGACATCCTCGTCGTCGCCGGCAAGGGCCACGAGACCGGCCAGATCGCCGGCGACGAGGTGTTGCCGTTCGACGACGTCGAAGAGACCAAGGCGGCGCTGGCCGATGCGTGAACCGCGCCTCACTAGCCCTTCTCCGTCGGCGGCGGGAGAAGGTGGCGCAAAGCGCCGGATGAGGGGTCTTCCACGACCCATCCGCTTAGCGGTTCCATCCACGGAGAGGCCGGCGCGACCCCTCATCCGTCGGCTTCGCCGACACCTTCTCCCGCAAGGGGAGAAGGGTTCGCAATCCCACCCATGACCCCCCTCTGGACCTCGGCCGAGATCGCCGCCGCCACCGGCGGGCGGCCCACGGCGCCCTTCGCCGCCGACGGCGTCTCCATCGACACCCGCACCCTCGCTCCCGGCGACCTGTTCGTCGCCCTGGCCGGGGAGCGCGACGGCCATGACTTCATCCCCGCCGCCCTGGCCGCCGGAGCGGTCGGCGTCCTCGCCGCCCGTCACGGCGCGGGCCCCCGCGTCGTCGTCGGCGACACCCTCGCCGGCCTCCGGCGCCTGGGCGAGGCGGCCCGCCTTCGCGCCGCCGGCGCGCGGCGCGGCGCGGTCACCGGATCGGTCGGCAAGACCGGCGTCACCCAGGCCGTGCTCGCCGGCCTGGAGCGGGCCGGCGACGCCCACGGCTCGGTGAAAAGCTACAACAATCACATCGGCGTCCCCCTCACCCTCGCCCGCATGCCCGCCGCGACGAAGCGGGCGATCTTCGAGATCGGCATGAACCACGCCGGTGAGATCGCCCCCCTGGCCCGCATGATCGCCCCCCATGCGGTGGCTGTCACCAATGTCGAGGCGGCGCACGTGGAGCATTTCGAGGACGGCGAGGCGGGCGTCGCCAAGGCCAAGGCGGAAATCTTCGAAGGCGTCGAGCGTGGCGGCGTCGCGGTGCTCAACGCCGACAACCGCTGGTTCGACTATCTCAAGGGCGAAGCCCGCCGCGCCGGCGCCAGGCCGCGCACCTTCGGGGCCGCCAAGGGCGCGGACGCCCGCCTCACCCGCTTTTCACCCGCCCCCGGCGGCGCCTCGGTGGAAGCCAGCCTCGACGGCCAGTGCGTCGAATTTCCTATCCGCCAGTCGGCCGCCCACTTCGGGCCGATGAGCCTGTGCGCCCTTCTGATGCTGCGCGCCCTGGATGTCGATCTGACGACCGCCCTGGCCGCCCTGGCCGACTTCGAGCCTCTGGAGGGACGCGGCGCCGAGCGCCGCATCCGCTTCCACGGCGGCGCCGTCACCCTGATCGACGAGAGTTACAACGCCAGCCCCGTCTCCATGACCGCCGCCCTGACCGCCCTGGGCGCGCGGCCGGTCGCCGGGCGAAGGATCGCCGCCCTCACCGACATGCTCGAGCTGGGCGCCTCGTCGGCCGAGCGCCACGCCGGCCTCGCCGCGCCCATCGCGGCGGCCGGCGTCGATCTGGTGTTCTGCGCCGGTCCGGCCATGGAATCCCTTTGGCAAGCCCTGCCGCCCGCCCGTCGCGGGGCGTGGACGCCCACGGCCGCCGATCTCGCCCCGCGCCTCGCCGCCGCCCTGGCGGCCGGCGACGTGGTGATGGTCAAGGGCTCCAAGGCCTCCAAGGCCAGCCTGCTCGTCGCCGCCCTGACCGCGCTCGAAACGGTGGAGGCCTGACGACGATGCTCTACCTCCTCTGGGAACATTTGACCGCCCGTCACATCGATATCCCCGGTCTCAACCTGCTTCGCTATCTGACCTTCAGGGGCGGCATGGCGGTGGCCACCTCCCAACTCGTCGTGGTCGCCATGGGTTCGCGGTTCATCCGCTGGATGCGCGCCCGCCAGGGCAAGGGTCAGCCGATCCGCGCCGACGGCCCGGAGCGTCACATCCTCGAAAAGGCCGGCACCCCGACCATGGGCGGCCTGATGTTCCTGGCCGGCATCGCGGTGGCCACCCTGCTGTGGGCGGACCTCGCCAACATCTACGTCTGGGTGGTGCTGGGCGTGACCCTGGCCTTCGGCGCTCTGGGCTTCATGGACGACTACGCCAAGGTGACCCGGCAGACCACGGCGGGGATCTCCGGCCGCATGCGTCTGGCGGCCGAGGCCGCGATCGCCCTGTTGGCCGTCTTCCTGATGATCCGTCTGGGACAGCCCTCGCCGGAGGGGGCGAGCCTTTCCACCTCCATCGCCTTCCCGATCTTCAAGAAGGCGCTGCTCGACCTCGGCTGGTTCTATCTGGCCTTCGGCGCCTTCATCATCGTCGGCGCCTCCAACGCGGTGAACTTCACCGACGGCCTGGACGGCCTGGCCACCGTGCCGGTGATGATCGCCGCCGCCACCTTCGGCCTGATCGCCTATCTGGCCGGCAACTTCGTGTTCTCCAACTACCTGCAGCTTCACTTCGTGCCCGGCGTGGGCGAACTGGCGGTGATCTGCGCGGCCATCGTCGGCTCGGGCCTGGGCTTTCTGTGGTATAACGCTCCGCCGGCCCGCATCTTCATGGGCGACAGCGGCGCTCTGGCCCTCGGCGGCGCCATCGGCGCGGTCGCCGTGGCCACCAAGCACGAGATCGTCCTGGGCATCGTCGGCGGCCTGTTCGTCCTCGAAACCATCTCGGTGATCGTCCAGGTCCTGGTCTTCAAGCGCACCGGCAAGCGCGTCTTCCTGATGGCCCCGGTCCACCACCACTTCGAAAAGCTCGGCTGGTCGGAACCCACCGTGGTGATCCGCTTCTGGATCGTCGCCGTGATGCTCGCCATGCTCGGCCTGGCCACCCTGAAGCTGCGGTGAGGGGAGGGCGAAGCGCGTCATGATCCCAGTTTCCTGCTTCGAGGGTCGGACGGTGGCCGTGTTCGGCCTGGGCCGCAGCGGCCTCACCGCCGCGCTGGCGCTCACCGCCGGGGGGGCGCGCGTCGCCGCCTGGGACGAGAGCGCGGCCGTCCGCGAGGCGGCGCGGGCGCGGGGTCTCGCCCTGGTCGATCTGGCCGCCGCCGACTGGACGACCTTCGCCGCCCTGGTCCTTTCGCCCGGCGTGCCCCTAACCCATCCCGCGCCCCACTGGACGGTGGAAAAAGCGCGCGGCGCCGGGGTCGAGATCGTCGGCGACATCGAGCTTTTCGCTCGGGCCGTGGCCTTGGCCCCCGATCACAAGCGCCCCAGGGTGGTCGCCATCACCGGCACCAACGGCAAGTCCACCACCGCCGCCCTTCTGGCCCATGCCCTGGCCGAAGCGGGCGTTGACGCCCGCCTGGGCGGCAACATCGGCGTCGGGGTGTTGGGCCTCGAGGAGATGCACGGCGGAGCCGTCTACGTTCTGGAGCTGTCGTCCTATCAGCTCGATCTGACCTCGTCCCTGAAGCCCGACGTGGCGATCGTCCTCAACATCAGTCCCGACCATCTGGACCGTCATGGCGGCATGGAGGGCTATGTGGCGGCCAAGAGGCGCATTCTGCTCAATCAGGGCAAGGGCGACACCGCCATCATCGGCATCGACGATCCGTGGGGCCAGCAGCTGTGCACCGAGATCACCGCCGCCAACTGCCGGACCATCTGGCCGATCAGCGCCCGCCGCAGCCTGGGGCGCGGAATTTATGCGCTGCAGGGCCTGCTCTACGACGCCACCGATGGCCGGGTCGCCGAGGTCGCCGACCTCGCCGCCGCCCGCTCCCTGACCGGTCGCCACAACTGGCAAAACGCCGCCGCCGCCTACGGCGCCCTCATCGCCCTGGGCGTCGCGGCGGAGGACGCGGTGGCCGGTCTGATGAGCTTTCCCGGCCTCGCCCATCGGATGGAGACCGTCGGCATCGTCGGCAAGGTGCGGTTCGTCAACGATTCCAAGGCCACCAACATCGACGCCGCCCGCCAGGCGATGAGCGCGTGGCCGGCCTTCCGCTGGATCGCCGGCGGCCGGGCCAAGGAAGGGGGCGTCGAACCTCTGGCCGATCTGTTCGGCTCGGTGACCAAGGCCTATCTGATCGGCGAGGCGTCGGCCGCCTTCGCCGCCACCCTCGAGGGGCGCGCTCCGTGCCAGGAGACAGGGACCCTTGAGGCGGCCGTCGCCGCGGCCTGGGCCGACGCCCGGGCGAGCGGGGAGGAGGCCATCGTCCTCTTCTCGCCGGCCTGCGCCTCCTTCGACCAGTATGCCGACTTCGAGGAACGCGGCGAAGCCTTCCGCGCCGCCGTTCACGCCCTGACCGCTCCCGAGCTTCAAGAGGCGAGGCGATGACCGCCCAGACCCACGCGTTCGCCCGCTCCGACCGCTCGCGGCTGGGCCTTTGGTGGTGGACCACCGACCGCTGGATCCTGGGCGCCACGGCCGCCCTGATCGCGCTGGGCGTCCTGCTGCAATTCGGCACCAGCCCGGCGGCGGCCTACCGCCTGGGCATCGCCTGGCCCTTCCACTTCGCGGTGCGCCAGTGTCTCTTCGCCGCCGCCGGCGCGGGGGTTCTTCTGGCCGCCTCTCTGCTCTCGCCGCGCGGGGTGAGGCGGACGGCCTTTTTCATCTATCTCGTCTCCATCGCCGCCATGTTCGCCCTACCGTTCCTGGGTCACGCCGCCAAGGGCGCCACGCGATGGGTGGAGTTCTCCGGCTTCACCCTGCAACCGTCGGAATTCATGAAGCCGGCCCTGATCGTGCTCATCGCCTGGATGTTCGCCGAGGGCCAGAAGGGCGAGGGGGTGCCCGGCGTCACCATCGCCTTTGGCCTCTACGCGGTCGCCGTCGCCCTGCTGCTCGCCGAGCCGGACATCGGCCAGACCGTCCTCATCACCGCCGCCTTCGGGGCCGCCTTCTGGATGGCCGGCGTGCCGATGAGCTGGATCGGCGTGCTGGCCGGCATGGCTATCTGCGGGCTCGGCAGCACCTATTTCCTGTTCCAGCACGTGGCCAGCCGCGTCGATGGCTTCTTGAGCCACGAGAAGACCGACACCCAGCAGGTTCACCGCGCCGCCGAGGCCATCGCCGCCGGGGGCGGCTTCGGGCGCGGTCCCGGCGAGGGGATCATGAAACTGCACATCCCCGACATGCACACCGATTTCGCCTACAGCGCCGCCGCCGAGGAATACGGCCTGTGGCTGTCGCTGGCCCTCATCGCTCTCTTCACCCTCTTGGTCGTGCGCGGCCTCTACAAGGCCATGAAATTGTCCGATCCGTTCGAGCAGGTGGCGGCCGCCGGGCTCTTCGTCCTGGTCGGCATGCAGGCGTTCATCAATGTGGCGGTCAATCTCGATCTGGTGCCGACCAAGGGCATGACCCTGCCGTTCATCTCCTACGGCGGCTCGTCCATGCTGGCCATGGGCCTCACGCTCGGCATGGCCATGGCCCTGACCCGCCGGCGCCCCGGCGCCTACGGGGCCACCGATCCGATGGCCAAGGCCGGCGCTTTTGCCTGATCGAGGCCTGGCCTCCCGCAAGGTCGCGGTGATCGCCGCCGGCGGCACCGGCGGCCACCTCTTTCCCGCCCAGGCGTTGGCCACGGCGCTGGGCGCCCGCGGCTGGCGGATCGTCCTGGCCACCGACGAGCGCGCCCAGGCGCTTTCCGAATCCTTCCCGGCCGAAAAGCGCATCGCCCTGACCTCGGCCACCTTCCGGCCCGGCAGCCCGCTCGGCATGGCCAGGGCGGCGGGGGCCATCCTGCGCGGCGTCCTGCAGGCCCGCGCCGCGCTCGGGGAAATCGACCCGGCGATTGTCGTCGGCTTCGGCGGCTACCCCTCCCTGCCGGCCCTGATCGGCGCGATCACCCAGGGCCGGCGCACCATCATCCACGAGCAGAACGCGGTCAGCGGCCGGGCCAATCGTCTGCTGGCCCCGCACGTCACGGCGGTCGCCTGCGCCTTCCCGATCCTGCTCAAGGCCAGGCCCGCCGTTCAGGCCCGCGCGGTGGTGGTCGGCAACCCCGTCCGGGCCGAAATCGCCGCCCTGGCCGGCATCGCCTACGTCCCGCCCACCGATGAGATCCGCCTGCTGGTCACCGGCGGCAGCCAGGGCGCCCGACTGCTTTCCGAACTCGTGCCGGCGGCTATCGCCGCGCTGCCGGAATCTCTGCGCCTGCGCCTCAAGGTCCAGCAGCAGACCCGTCCCGAATGCCTGGGCGGGGCGCGCCGGGTTTATGCCGACGCCGGGGTCCGCGCCGAGGTCGCCCCCTTCTTCCGCGACATGGCCGGCCGCCTCGCCGCCGCCCACCTGGTGATCGGCCGGGCCGGCGCCTCGACGGTGAGTGAGATCGCCGTCGCCGGCCGACCTTCGATCTTGATTCCCTTGAAGATTTCCCTCGACGACGACCAGGGCGCCAACGCCCGGGTGCTCAGCCAAGCCGGCGCGGCCGACGTCGCCCGCGAAGATGATCTGACCGCCCCCGCCCTCACCGCCGCCCTCGCCGCCCTGCTGGGCGCTCCCCGTCGCCTGGCCAGGATGGCCGCCGCCGCCCGCCGCGTCGCCACCCCAGACGCCGCCGAACGTCTGGCCGATCTGGTGGAAGCGACGGCCCGCTAACGAATTCAGGCGGACGCCGGGGGCGTCCGCCTGATTCAAGTCGTTGAAATCGCCGGGCTTGGGCGGCGGCCGCTCCGCGAGGAGCGATCGCCGAAACCCACCGCCGCCCCTTACGGGTTCGTGCGGGTAATGTAGGTTCCCCAGTTGGCGTCCACCGTGCGCGGGTACTTGGCGCTGTCCGGAATATACTCGCTACCCAGCCAGATCGAGCCGTAGGTATCGACCGCGCCGGCGCTGTAGTCGCCCCAGCGCCCGACGCCATTGCCGCCGAACTGGGCATAGGCGGTGAAGCCGTCATCCGGCTGCGCGCCGATCCCGGTAAGGACGATCGCCGGGTTGACGAATTCCGGCACCTCAAAGAACCCGGTGCTCGGGAACATGTTGTTGCTGGTGACGCTCACGCCGATCTGGCCCTGGCCGAAGACATTCATGGCCACCGCCGGATAGAGCAGGAAGCCGTCGTTGGGCGCGGCGAAGATCGCCTGGTTGTTGACGCTGCCGGTGAAGCTCCCGCCGCCGGCGCCGGAAACGTTGAACTGGTAGAAGGCCGCGCCGACGCCGACCGAGTTATCCGGGTTCACCACCGAGGTTGAACTGGCGGCCGAGACTACCCCGTTGACGTAGTAGGCGGTCGATCCGAAGCGACCGTCACCGGAACTGAGCAGCGGCACCGGATCGTTCAGCCCGGTCGGGCCGCCAAGGGGACGGGGACCGTCCTTCTGGAGGGCCGGCGGCAGATTGGCCGAAACGGTCTGGGTCGCCAGCGTAAGTTCCGACAGGAACAGAGCCGGGAAGGGGCTCGTCAAGGTCTTGGTGCCGGTGATCGCGAAGACGTTGACCGTGGTGCCGATACCGTTGTTGGTCAGGTCGGACGTGTTCTCGACCAGGTATTCCGAGCCGTTGTTTTCGGTCGCGAACTTGGCGTGCGGCGGGATCACTGTCGGCATGATGGAGAAATCATTCGACAAGGGCGCGGTCTGCAGGACGATCGGCAGGCTGCCCTCTTCCATCGCCTTCTTCGGCAGCACATAAAGGACGGCGCCGACGAAGCCGTTGGTTCCGATGCCGAACAGGTTGTTGGAAATATAGACCCCGCTCGCGTCGATCCCGAGTTGATTGAAGTCGGGGAAGCACGGGCAGCCGAAGAAGGCCGAGTTGGTGGTTTCGTAGCTGTAGAGATTCCAGCCGGCGGTCGGGTTGGACGACTGGCTCACCGCGACGAACTGCACCGATATGTTCAGCGGATTGCCGTTCGCATCGTTGAGCGTCGCCCACTCGATGACGAAGAAGCGACCCGTCGCGTAGTCATAATAGGCCCGCGGATCGGAGAGGAAGGGGCCGCGGTCGCCCGTGGTGCGATTGTATTGCGACGGCTGATTGAAGAATCTGTTCATCGACACCGGCGCGGCCAGCAGAGGCTGGCCTTTGGTGTTATAGACCTGCAGCGCATCGTTCACCGACTCGACAACATAGCCATGACCCACCGCCAGGGCCTGATCCGGCGGCTCAATGGTAAACTGATTGCCGTTGTCGGAATTGCGCTGATCGGCCTGATCCAGGCCATTGAAGCTGTTGCCCAGCGACGGCGACGTCGAAATGGCCGTGCCGTCGGCCCCGACAAAGTGGCCCGTGGCGCTCGCGTGAGGCGCGCCGACGGCGGCCTCCGCCTGGGTGTAGGTGTGCCGCGGTCGGAAAGTCCGCAGGGGCACGTTGCGATACTCCGACGAGCCCTTTGACGCGGCCGGCGCCAGGCCTGACTTGGCCGCGGCGGCGGAACGCGCGGTGGCTTCGCCCAGCGCGCTGAGGTTCACCGTGCCCTCCGAATGCGCGGTGGTGGCGACGTGGAGTTGGGCGATCGGCTTCGGCGCCGCGTTTGCCTGGACCGCCCACAGAGCCGCCAAGGCCGCGGCCCCTGCCAGCACACCGCGCGACGCGCCGTTGAAAAACAAGGATGATTTCGACATGGACCCGCTTCCCCAATTTTGGTTCGACAGGCGGAGGCGATCTCGACCTGTTCGTGCCCAAAGCTAAATACGAAGACATCGGCCGTGTAAAGCCCCGAGATGATCGGCAAAGCGCGGCGCCCGTGTGAATTGTTTGTGAAGGGACGCGGGCGATTTCGTGGCGGCCCATTTTTCCGGCTCGTCGGAACCCGCACGCTTCGCCGACCTTTCGATTGGGTTCAGAGCTTTATCGCCCTGAGCCGCAGCGAATTGCCGATCACGCTGACCGACGAAAGGGCCATGGCGGCGGCGGCGAGCGTCGGCGACAGGAGCAGGCCGAAAGCCGGGTAGAGCACCCCGGCGGCGATCGGCACCCCGGCGGCGTTGTAGATAAAGGCGAAGAACAGGTTCTGACGGATGTTTTTCATCACCGCCCGCGACAGGCGCCGGGCGCGCACGATGCCTGTGAGGTCGCCCTTCAGCAACGTCACCCCGGCGCTCTCGATGGCGACATCGGTCCCCGTTCCCATGGCCACGCCGACGTCGGCGGCGGCCAGGGCCGGGGCGTCGTTGACTCCGTCGCCGGCCATGGCGACGATCCGGCCCTCGCGCTTCAGGCGCTCGACAATGGCGCTCTTGGCGTCCGGCATGATCTCGGCCTCGATCTCTTCGATGCCCAGGGACCGGCCGATCGCCTCGGCGGTCGCGCGATTGTCGCCCGTTAGCATGACGATTCGCAACCCGGCGGCCCGCAAGGCCTTTACCGCCTCCAGGGTCGTGTCCTTGACCGCGTCGGCGACGCCCAGGACGCCCGCCACCTCGCCATCGACGGCGACAAAGACCGCTGTCGCGCCATCGCGCCGCAACGCGCCGGCCTGAGCGCCGAAGGGCGCCGTCGCCGCGCCGCGCGCCTCGATCCACGCGCCCGAACCGATGGCGACCTGGCGGCCCTCGACCTCGCCGGCGACGCCCTTGCCGGCCGGCGCGTCGAAATCGCTAGGCTCAGCAAGCAACAGTTCCCGCGCCAGCGCCGCCTCGACGATGGCGCGGGCCAGCGGGTGTTCGCTGGGCCGCTCCAGGCTCGCGGCGAGGCGCAGCAGATCGCTCTCGCTCCAGCCCTCCGCCGGCAGGATCTCGGTGAGTTGCGGTTTGCCCTGGGTGAGGGTCCCGGTCTTATCGACCACCAGGGTATCGACCTTTTCGAAGCGCTCCAGGGCCTGGGCGTTCTTGATCAGCACGCCGGCGCGGGCCCCGCGTCCCACCCCGACCATGATCGCCATCGGCGTGGCGAGGCCCAGCGCGCAGGGGCAGGCGACGATCAGCACCGAGACCGCCGCCACCAGGGCGTAAGCCAGCCGCGGTTGCGGACCCACCAGCGCCCAAATCACGAAGGTGATCGCCGCCGCCACAATCACCGCCGGTACGAACCAGCCCGAGACACTGTCGGCCAGGCGCTGGATCGGGGCGCGGGTGCGCTGCGCCTGGGCCACCATCTGGACGATGCGCGCGAGCATGGTGTCGCGGCCGACCTTGTCGGCGCGCATGATCAGGGCTCCCGATTGATTGAGGGCGCCGCCGACGATGGCCGAGCCGGGCGCCTTCGACACCGGCATGGATTCGCCGGTGACCAGCGACTCATCGACATAACCGCGCCCCTCCAGAATCTCGCCGTCCACCGGCGCCTTTTCACCGGGGCGGATGCGCAGGCGATCGCCGACCAGGATCTGGCCGAGGGGAACCTCTTCCTCCGAGCCGTCCTGAGCGATCCGCCGCGCCAGCTTGGGCGCCAGGTCGAGGAGGGCGCGGATGGCCCCGCCCGTCTGTTCCCGCGCCCGCAATTCGAGAACCTGGCCCAGGAGAACCAGGACGGTGATCACCGCCGCCGCCTCGAAATAGACAGGCGCCGCGCCGCCGGGGCCGCGAAAGGACGGCGGCAGGATGCCGGGCGCGACCGTCGCCACCACCGAATAGAGCCAGGACACGCCCGTTCCCATGGCGATCAGGGTGAACATGTTGAGCTTGCGGCCGATGAGCGAGGTCCAGGCGCGCTGGAAGAACGGCCAGCCTGCCCACAGCACCACCGGGCTGGCGAGCGCGAGTTGCACCCAGTTGGACGCCTGCTCGCTCCACGGTAGGCGAAGCATCGCCATGTGGCCGCCCATCTCCAGGACGAACACCGGCGCGGCGAGCGCCAGGCCGATCCAGAACCGGCGGCTCATGTCGGCCAGTTCCGCGTTCGGCCCGGTCTCGGCGCTGGGGACTTCCGGCTCGAGCGCCATGCCGCAGATCGGACAGAACCCTGGTCCGATCTGGCGGATCTGGGGATGCATCGGACAGGTGTAGATCGCGCCGCCTGAAACGGAGGCCGTCGGACTCGCGGAGGCGCCGCGGACAGGGTCCTTGACCGGCTCGGTGGACATGTGTCTCGCCTCTCCCATTGGCCGGACCTAAAACCAAGTCCTCAATCCGGTAGTGAAACGCACGTCGCTGGAACGCTCGCCGGCGGCCCGCACGAAGCTGGCCGTGCTCCCAAACTTCTGCTCATACGTCAAACCGATATAGGGGGCGAACTTGCGGGTAATCTCGTAGCGGAGCCGCAGCCCCGCATCGAGGTCGGAAAGGCCGGCGCCGATCCGCCGCGCCGGATCGTCCTTGGCGTACAGGTTGATCTCGGCCTCGGGCTCAACGACCAACCGGTTGGTGATGAGCTGGTCGTAGGAGGCCATCAGCTTGGCGGCGTATCGGCCGCGATCGCCGATATATCCGGTGGCGGAGACCTTGAAGAAATACGGCGCAAGGCCCTCGATCCCTAACGCCGCCCAGCTTCGGCCGGGTCCGGAATCCGCGTCGTAGCGCACGCCGCCCTGGAGGTCGAAATAGGTGGAGACGGGGCGGTCGTAGAAGACTTCCTGCTGGCCGTCGGAGACGGCGCCGTGGCTATCGACCTCGCCCTCGGACTTGATCCACAGGCGGCTGAGGTCGGTCCCGGCCCACGCCTCGCCTTCCCACCGAAAGACGTTGTCGCCGCCGCCCAGCCTGCCTTCGAGCTGATCGAAGAGGCCGTGAATATAGACGCGCTGGTCATCGACCGGAGGGCCGAAGGGCGCGGCGGCGGTGGCTCCGAGCGCCGCCTGGCCGTGGGCGGCGCCGGCCAGGGATAACGCGATGCTTCCCACCGCGAGGGCGGAAACCGAAAGCCCTCTCACGCCACCAGCACCGTGCGGAACATGCCGGTCTCCATGTGATAGAGGAGATGACAATGGAAGGCCCAGTGCCCGGGCGTGTCGGCGGTGAAGACGAAGCTCAACCGCTCGCCGGGTTTGACGTTGACGGTGTGCTTGAGCGGCGCGCGGCCGTCGGCCCCGTTCTCGAGGGAGAACAGGAACCCGTGCAGATGGATCGGGTGCTCCATCATGGTGTCGTTGATCAGCACGAAGCGGACGCGCTCGCCCAGCTTCACGCGAATCGGGCCGACCTGCGAAAACTTCTTGCCGTCGAAGCCCCAGGTCCAGCGCTGCATGTTGCCGGTCAGATGGAAGACGATGTCGCGATTTGCCGGTCGGGTGTCGGGGTCGGGGGTTAGGGCCTTGAGGTCGGCGTAGACCAGGGTGCGCCGACCGTCATCGTTCAGGCCCGCGCCCGCCTCGCCCAGCCGATTCCACGTCTCCATGGCTACGTTATCGACATTGACCTGGCCGCCCAGTTTCGCCGGATCGGTGTCCATGCCTCCCATTCCGGCCATGCCGGCCATACCCATGTCGGCCAGGCTGCGCATCGGCCGAGGATCCATCGGCGGGATCGCCGCCGCCATGCCTGGGCGCGGGGCGAGGGTCGCGCGCGCATAGCCGGTCCGATCCTCGGCCTGGGCGAAGATGGTGTAGGCGGCGCCGTCCAACGGCTCGACGATGACATCGTAGGTTTCCGCCACCCCGATGCGGAACTGATCGACCCTGACCGGTTTCACATCGCTCCCGTCGGCGGCGACGATGCGCAGCGGCAGGCCAGGGATGCGGACATCGAAGGTGGTCATC
>Ga0208717_1000196_pt1 | contig 24836 bp, 25 predicted proteins | sample NGESurF53shallow_FD_184489 | JGI IMG/M metagenome (GOLD analysis project Ga0208717, IMG submission 184489) | Arctic peat soil microbial communities from Barrow, Alaska - NGEE Surface sample F53-3 shallow (SPAdes) | ecosystem: Environmental > Terrestrial > Soil > Wetlands > Peat ... | reverse complement strand
CCGACCTAGTGCTCCTGCAGGAGGTCAACCCAGGTTCGGCCGAGGTGTTGCGGCAGGCTGCCGGCGTTGACTGGATAATCCGCGCTGACGAGTTGGACCCCGTCGTGCGCGGCGCGTCCGTCTCCTCACACGTGGTCGCCGTCGCTGGCTACGGGCCTTGTCCCCGGGACGCCACCCTAATCGCCGGCGTGCCGCACCCCTTGCGGATTCTTCTGGTCACGACGACCGTCGACGGCGCGGAGATAACGGCTGGGTCGTATCACGCACCGCCGGGAGTCAGCTACGGGATCGACAAGGCGCGGCAGGCTGTCACATTCGCCCGCTGGCTTACTCACCGGACAGGACCGATCCTCTTCGGTGCCGACGCGAATACCCCCGTGGTCGACGCGCATGACTTCGCTAACACGCGAACTCACTGGCACACAGGGTTGCGGAAACTGCTCGGCGAGCCAGGAGATGACCTCCTGTTCGGTCCGGGCAAAGTTCACCTCCTTGAGGATGCGCTGCGACGGTGGCTCCTGGCTCACCCGGATGACGCCGCCGCACTCCGCCTGAGCGCACCCCTCGGACCACTGGCCGTAACCCACCGCACCGGGCGGCGGAACAACCCTTCACGAGCAGGGACAGGGCAGCGGTATGACTCCATCTGGGTCAGCCGTCATTGGGGAGTCCGCCATATCCATCACTATTACGACGAGCCTCCAGGTGCAGCCAGTGACCACGCCCGGGTAGTCGCTAATATGTACATCGTGCCCAGTGGTCCGAGCCTGGACTGACAATCCCCTCCGCCCTCCCATAGCCCGCCCCCGGCATGCGAGGCCGCCCGGTGCGCGGCAGAAGCGGGCGTCGGGTTGGGAACGCAGCACCACTCGTCAAATGCCGCTTGCGGTCCATGGCTAGGAAGATCAGCGCGAGCACATATGGGGTTATCGCGAGAGTCGCGCCAAAGGTTTCAAAGTCCCCGCAGCCCCTTCTGGACCTCCATCGATAGGATGTCTTACAGGCAAAAATGCCAACGACCACGCTTCGATCCCAGAATGCCCCAAGACCATAGCCATTAGCGCTAGGACTGCACTCGCTACTAGGACAGATTTTAGTCCGCCGATACGCCTGGAGTAGGACCGGATCCAGTGGGGCGCCCGCCTCCTGGCTGCGGTTCTCGCTGACGCTTAGGTTCTCCGGTTGCACTTGAACCGCGTCTATCGCTTACTGCCGCTACCGCCGGCGGAACGCTGGCAATGAGTGCTATGGCAGGTATGGCCATTGACAACACGATGACTATGTCGACGACTCCCGATGGTGGGTGGGACCACCAGTTCGTCGGCGTGGCACTAGCGATACCTGTCAACAGTGCCGACAGGAGACCAACGGCAAGCGCCGCTAGGGCGGCCCGACGAACAGCCGTCTCGATTGCGCCATCCGAAAGTCGGCGAGACGCCAAAGCCCGGACGATGACGGCGACGGTCATAAGTGCGGCTATGGCCCAAGGAACGATGTCGACGAAACCTTGTCCGCGATGCTTCAACATTGCCTGGCCAATGTCCATTGCTGATATTGCAAGCATCGCGATGATGAGGGCCCAGACGCCGCCTAGAACGTATATAAGGATAGTGCGGAGGTCCTCGGTTCTTTCGGAGTATGTTACGAGCAGCCAGCCCAGCCCAGCGAGGAGCATGATAGCGCCAATCCCTAGTACTCCACCGGAGAGTGCAGATTCCACATTGGCGCGGTTGCATGAAAGCTCGCCTGCGGTTATAGAGGTGAAGTAACTGTCCAACGCTAAAGTGATGAAAGCCGAAGTGAACAGCTGCAATGCATAGGATCGCTGCTTGTGCCTTTCAATGGTTGATCCATGCGAGTCGGGCTTAGTGCTCAAAACTACGACTATTCCAGTAAACACGAAGCCTGCGAGTACCCCTGACAGTGCGGACTGTGGCCCGGCAGCCACGATTGGACTCCAGGAACTTCCGCACGAATCAGCGACTATCCCAGTCATCGATCCACTCCCACCGGGAACTAGCAGTTGGCGGCTTCAGACAGCCACCTGGGTGCCATCAACCGCGGCGCTTGCTGCAACGGCTGTACCGCACCCGTTAGCCAGAAGACGCCAGGGGCCCAACTGTGGTTTACCGCTCATCGGCATTATGTGGGTGACCTTCGGTCACCTGCGCCCTTCGGGCCGCATAATGCCTGATCATGGAGGTGATCGAGGCGCAGCGCTCTTGGTTTAAGCGCCTCACGATCGCCTCCATAGCAAGCAGAATCGGAAGTTGGATGTGTGGTCCGGGGATGCGCGTGGCGGCTGCGGCGGCGAGCTGCCTGTGGCCGTGGTTGCCGCAGCTCCCTGGGCTGAGCCAGGTGGGGGAGTGGCGGAGGGTCTAGCATCCGGGGCTGCTTGACCAGATAGCGCGGTGCGCCGGGCAGCATGCGCCTGTAGCCTATTTCCCAGGGTTGCCGCTGGTCAGGCCTCCAGTTCGGCCGCAGGGGGTGCCCTTCGGCCGCGGATGGGAGCGGTACAGCACGGAAGTACAGCAACTCACCCGGACGCGGGCGGACTTGCGGGGACGCGGGAGGACGGTGACCTGCAGGGATGGACGTGGGTGGACGTGCTGCCGCCAGATGGCATGCAAGAGGTCAGCGGTTCGAGCCCGCTTAGCTCCACCCAGGTCAGAGATACTTTCCGAACGGTGAACCGGTGAGCAGCCCGCCCGTGAGGGGCATTCTGAGGGGCAAGATCATCCCGTCGGTGGCCGCATGACCAGCATCAAAGTCCGCCAAGATTAGTTCTCGCGGAGGCGTAGCGCCTTCGTGGCCTGCAAGAGGTCGGCGGCTTCCAGTAGCTGGAGGTGGCTTCCATAACTACCAGCGTCACGCCATGGCAGCGCAACCAGGCAGCCAACTCCAGCAGCGAGCGGGTCGTCGTGGCATACTCGCCCACCTCCCGGGGGCGCCGGCCCGGCTTGTCCTCGTGCGGTACCCGGATCCATGCCGGTTACGAGCGCGTTGCGGGGCTTGAGGCGGCGCTCAGTTGTGCCGAGGAGCTTTCGCACGCACAGTCATCTTCGACGTAGAGCCGCTGGTCAAATGCTCGTCAGCGCGGCCCAGCTGTTCATCAGCACGCACACGGTCGAGTATCACCTGTTGAAGGTGCTCCGCAAGCTGGACATCACCAGCCGGGCACAGCTTGTCCACGTCCTGGCCGGGCAAGACGGGTCAGGTCTTGTCAGCTACGCCGTCCCCGCGCCCTCATGAGATGGCCGCCCGCGGGGTGGGTGTCCGGGGAGGGGGAGACGTGCTGATGGCGAAGCGCCCGGGTGGCGCGGGGAGATCCGGACCCGCAGCGCTGCGGGCCGTATAGCGAACCGCAGCGGCGGGCTGAGGTCCACCGCCTCCCCGTCAATCCCGGCGTGCACCGTTGCCGGGGCACTCACCTCCAGCTTTGGCGCGGTCCAGGCTCGCCCGGGGGCAAGCGGGCTATCGCCGGGTGCGTCGAGGACGATGATCCCGAGGTGGCCTCCGCTGAGCGTCGGCCGGGTGCCGCGGAACAACGGGCGGTCAACCGCGTAGGGGTTGTTGGACACGAGGACGACGGCGGGATGGCGATGCTCGCGCTCCAGGTCATCAACTAGGCTCAGCGCGGGCGCCTCCGCGCCCGGGCCCATCACCTCAGCCGCGGTCTCCAGGAGCGTGCGTACCTTGGCATCGCGATAGGACGGGCTGCGGACCGCATCACCGTAGATCCCGAGCGAGACGTTGTTGAGGAACGTGCGGCCATTGACCTCTGCCAGGTCGATCCGGCGTTCGACCCCGTCGGTGAACGCGTCCAGAGCGCCGGTCACATCGTGCCGGTCCACACCCACGTCGAGCGCGAAGTGGTTGCGCGTCCCCGCCGGAACACACACAAATGGAATGCCGTGCGCAGCGGCCGCTGCGGCCACCACCGCCAGCGACCCGTCGCCCCCGGCCATCCCGACCGCGTCCGCGCCGGCAGCGACAGCTTCACGGGCCAGCGCCGCCAGGTCCTGGCCCGGAGTGAGGACAACAACCTCGATCCCGTTCGCCCGCGCCCGGTCGGCAACTCCGCCGCGGGCAGCTTCGCCGCCGCCCGACCGGGGGTTGACGAACAACACCGGCCGGCGTGGCGGCTTTGCGGGCCGCCAGCCATATCGCGACAGCTGTTGCTTGGCCGGATTCATCGCGCCAACTACCAGGTGTCAGTGGGGGGGAGGGGCAGGACGGCGAGGCGGGCGGCTTCGGGTGCGGGGACCCCGAGCAGGCGCAGCATGGCCTCGGCAAGCTGGTCGACGGAGGCCTCCTTGTCGACGCGCTCGGGGTGGCGCTGGCGCATCCGCAACAGCCCGAGCAGGCCACCGGCCACGGCACCGAGCGCGATCTCGGCGTCCGGAACAGTGAACCGGCCCGCAGCCTGCCCAGCCTGGATATCACGCAGGGCGCGCGGCGCCAGGCCGCCCGGGACGTCCAGGGCCTGCAGGCCGGCCCCGGTGAGGAACCCGGCGATGTCAGGATGGGTCCAGCCGAGCCGCCCGGAGATCCTTATCCCCACGGCGAACAGCTCCGCCGGGTCGCTGATGCCGGCCACGGCGCGGTCGATCATCTGCCCCCAGCGTTCCAGCACCTCTTCGGAGGCGGTCTGGAACAACTGCTCCTTGCTGTCGAAGTGGTTATAGAACGACCCGAAGCCGATGTCGGCCGTCTCGGTGATCTCCTGGATGCTCGCCCGGTCCCCGCGGCCCTCGGCGATCAGCCGCACCGCAGCGTCGATGAGGGCCTGCCGGGTCCGGGCCTTACGCCGGTCCAGCCGCGACGCCTTCGGCGTGCTGACTGCCGATACCGTCTCTGCCATCACCGCTCCTCCCACCGTTCCACGCAGCACGCTAGCGGCCAGGTTGCCTGGTGATAGCCAGCGCGGCCGATCCCCGCCGAGCGAGCCCAGCACGCATCCGCACTACGCGTCATCATTTCTGATAGATCATATCAGAGCTGATTGTACTTGATCGAGTCTTGAGCGTCGGACCGCCAGGTCTCGGGAAGACCGGGCCAGGGCGGAACGCCGGGCGCCGCCCGGCGGGCCAGCCGGTGATTGTCGTTTCCTGCGCAGCTATATCCGACGTGGTGGCGGCGCCGGTATGGCCTAGCGCACAGTAGTTCTCCAGCAGGGCTCCTGCTGGAGAACTACCTGACGGCGAGCCTGGCCGGTGGCCACGCCTGGTTCAGGCTGGGTGCGGCTCCCGCACGGCGTTCTGCAGGGTGTGCTGGGTGTGGCGCAGCTCGATGCCCTGTGCGAGCGCCCAGCCGCCGTAGATCAGGTTGAACAGGCCGAATAGCAGCGCGAGGGTGACCGCGCCGGCGCCGGGGTGGGCGAACAGCACGACGCCGAACGCGATGGAGACCATGCCGCCCAGGATGAACTGGGCCCGCGTCCCGGCCGGCTCGCCGCGGCCGAAAGCGGCTGCGATCTCGAACCCGCCGGCGACGACCGCCCAGCTGGCGACGATCAGCACCAGGACGAGCGCGGTGGGCCCCGGCCACGCCAGCGCAATGACGCCGGCCGCCAGGTCGACCAGCCCAAGCAGCAGATGCCCGAACACCGGCCCGGCGGTGCGGCCGCTGAGCGCCCGCATGGCCTGCAGGCCGGCCGCGATGAACGCGTACACGGCGAACAGGATGACCAGCGCCAGGACGGTGACCTGAGGCCAGGCCAGCGCGATGATTCCGACGGCGACGGCGAGGACGCCCCGCACGATCAGGGACGTGCTGAGTGACTTGAGCATGACAGCGTTCCTTTCGCTAGCTCCGCTGCTCTGGGCATCCGCGGTACTTGCCTCGGCCCGGGGCCCGGCGCGTGAACGACTGCGCCTGCCCGGCGTCCGAGGCCGGCGGCCGCCGCCGGCGTCCAGGAGGTCCCGGGACGCCGGACCACGCCGGCTTGGCAGCTCTGACTTTTGATCTACTATCACAAAACTGATGATTCATGTCAAGAGTGATGATGAACGTCCCGCTGGCTGGTGAGAAGCCGGGGAGGGGACAGCCTGCCTCGCTGCCCGGCTTCAGTACGCCACCAGGATCTGGTCATCGACCTCGGTAACCCCCGGGGCAGACCAGGCCGCGGCCACCGCCTCGTCGGGTTCGGCCCACGAGGTCACCGTGCCCATGAGGGCCGCCCGCCCGCAGGTCGTGGTGTCGACGGAAAGCCGGTCCGCGTCCAGGCTGGCGTTGGGCTGGAACGCTTCGCGTATGTCCTCTTGACGTTGCCTGTGTCCGGCGCGGGCGTCAGCCTGATGTGGTTCTGGAGGGCCTCCACGCCCGGGACGCTGGCGGCAAGTCGCCGCGCGGCGGGTCGCCGGGGTGACTTCGGTGGACAACAACCTGGAAGTGGTGCTGCCGGAAAGCAGCTACCGCGATGACGCGAACCTGACGACCGCGGCGAATAACGCGCTCGCCGCGAACGTCACCGTGCCGGGCAGCGTGGAGGCGACCGCCGAGGACGGAAACGTCAGCCTGGCCGGCGCCGTGTCCTACGGCACGGAGCGCGCCGCCGCCGCAGAGACGGTGGCCGGGCTAACCGGCGTCCGCAACGTCTGGAATGACATCGAAATCATCTACGACATCGATCCGGTGGACGTCGACTTGCACGTCCAGGAGGCCCTGGACCGCTCGGCGCTGGTCCCGGACGGCAGCGACGTGAAGGCCGACACCAAAGACAACGTCATCACGCTGACCGGCCATCCGCACGTGGGCCGAGCACGACGCGGTGCTCGGTGCGGCGTGGATGGCCTATGGGGTCATCGGCGTCCGCGACGAACTTGAGGTCACCGGCTGACCGGCGGCAGCGCCTTCCTAGGTAGCCGGCACCTGAAGCGAACACCTTCAGCGCGCCCGGACCGGTGGCCCCCAGGGCCAGGCGGCCACCGGGCCGGCGGCTGAGCGCGGGTGGCCGGCCCAGCGAACCGGTGCCCAGCGTCTCTCCGGTCTCGTCACCGCTTCTTGACACAGGCGAAATCATAACTGATTATCTATCTCATAACTGATGAAGCATGACAGAAGAGCGATGAGGCAAAGGAGTCAGTAGTGATGGCACAGGACAGCCGGACGCAGACGCCGGGCCGCGCAGGCCAGGCCGAGGATCCGCATCGTTCCCTGCATAGCGAGGGCGGGCCGCAGCTGGGAGAGCACCCTGGGCGGTCACGCAATCCGCTGATCAAGGTGGCCGGGCTGGCGTGGCTGGAGTTCGAGAAGCCGGACCTGGAGGCGGCCGAGCGGTTCCTGGCCGACTTCGGCTTCACCGTGACCGACCGGATGCCGGACACGCTGGTGTTGCGCGGCCGGCGGGCGGGCACGCCGTGCCTGGCTGTGCACCGCGGCCCGCGGCCCCGGTTCACCGGAGCCGCCTTCCAGGCCGCGGCCCGGGATGACCTGGACCGGCTGGCCCGCGGCACCGGCGGGACGGTGACCGCGCACTGGGGCGGCCATGCCGTCGCCGTGCGCGACCCGAGCGGGATCCCGGTGCGGGTCGTGCACGGCGTCCCCGACCTGCCGGCGCTGCCCGGGCGGGCCCCGCTCCCGCTGAACTTCGGGCCGGCGCCGGTGCGGGTCAACGCCACGCAGCGGCCGGCCCGGCGGCCCGCGGAGATCGAGCGGCTGGGGCATGTGGTGCTCGGCACCACCCGGTTCGGCGCCGCACTGGACTGGTACCTGGACACGCTGGGGCTGATCGTCAGCGACTTCCTGTACCTGGACGGGCAGCGCGAGCGCGGCCCGGTGATGGCGTTCATCCGCTGCGATCAGGGCAGCATGCCGACCGACCACCACACCCTGGCCATGCTGCTGGGGCCGCATACCGGCTACGTGCACTCGGCCTACCAGCTCACCGACCTGGACGAGGTCGCCGCCAGCGGCGCCTACCTGCGGGAGCGGGGCTACCGGCACGCCTGGGGCGTCGGCCGGCACATCCAGGGCAGCCAGATCTTCGACTACTGGCGTGACACCGACCGGCTCATGTTCGAGCACTACGCCGACGGAGACGTGTTCGACTCCTCCGTGCCGCCGGGCTGGGCCGCGCTGTCAGCCAGCGGGCTCGCCCAGTGGGGACCGAAGGCCACCGCCGAGTTCACTGGCGCCCGCGACCCCGCCACCGTGCTGGCCGCGATCAGGGCACTGCGGGAGAAGGGCAACGAGATCAACTTCGCCGCGCTGCGCGGCCTGGTCAAGGCGATGAGCTCATGAGCGCCAACCTGGCCCGCACCGAAGACGGCTGGTGGGCGGTGACCCCGGCTGGGCTGGTCCGGCTGGACCTGCCCACCGCCACGACGACCGCGGGGCTGCTCGCCGACCGGACGGCCCTGCAGGAGGCCATCGAGGCCGCGCAGGCCGCCGCGGCCACCGCGCCACAGGTTGCAGTGCCCGCGGAGTCGGTGGACCTGCTCAGCCCGGTGACCGCCCCGGCCCGGGTGGTCGCCCAGGCGGTGAACTACCGGTCCCACGCGATCGACTCCGGGTTTGACCCGGTCAAGGTACCGCCGGCCTTCTTCCGCAAGGCCTCGCACTCCATCACCGGGCCGGCCGGGGATATCATCCGCCCGGACGGGGTGGGGTTCCTGGACTACGAGGTAGAGCTCGGCCTGGTCATCGGCGCGGACATGCCGGTCGGCACCACGGTGACCGACGCGGACCTGGCCCGCTACGTCGCGGCGCTGGTGGTTGCCGACGACGTCAGCGCCCGGCAGGTCCAGCTGGTCAAGACCCAGTTCTATGAGGCCAAGTCCTACCCCACGTTCACCCCGGCCGGCCCGTGGCTGACCCTGGTCGACGCCGCCGACCTGGCCCGGCTGAGCTCACTGCGGCTCACGCTGTCGGTCAACGGGCAGGTCCGGCAGGACAGCACCACCGCGGACATGATCGTCCGGCCCGCCCAGGCACTGACCCTGCTATCCCGCTTCCAGCCACTGGCCCCGGGCGATCTGCTGCTGACCGGCACGCCTGGCGGCACCGCGCTGAAAGCACCGGCCAAGATCGCCGGGCTGGTCGCCGGGCTGCTGCCGCCCGCCACCCGGTGGCAGCTGTTCTTCCGCCGCCAGGCCGCCAACCCCCGCTACCTGCACGACGGCGACGTCATCACCGCCACCATCGCCACCCCCGACGGCCGGCTCGACCTCGGCACCCAGCGCAACACCATCATCGGGAAGACGCCATGACCACCACGCCACAGGTCCTGCCGCAGCCGGAATCGACCTACCAGCTGCTGCTGGACGCCGCCCGCGCCTGGCCGGACGGCATCGCCACCCAGTGGATCCTCGACCCCGCCACCTACACCTCCTGCCTGACCCGGACCTACGCCGACCTGTCCGGCACCGTGACGCAGATCGCCAACGGCCTGGCCAGCCTGGGAGTGCGGCGGCCTGACGCGGTCACCCTCTGCGGCCCCAACACCTCGATGCTCTTCGCTGCGACCCTGGCCGCGCAGGCCGCCGGGATCGCGGCCCCGCTCAACCCCGCCCTGAGCAGCGAGCGGATCGCCGAGCTGGTCCGCCGGACCGGGTCACGGATCCTCGTCGTGGCCGGACCCGAGCTGGACCCGCAGCTGTGGGAGCGGCTCGCCGTCGTGGCCCGCCAGGCGAGGATGAACGCCATCCTCGCGGTCCGGCCCGACGGTGCCACCGGCCGCCCGCCCAGCCTGCCCGACGGTGGTGGCGTGCCCGCCGCTTACCTGGACGACCTGATCGCCGGGCAGCCATCCGATCACCTGGTCGGCGCGGACCTGCCCAAGGCAGGGGATCTGGCCGCGTTCGTGCACACCGGGGGGACCACTGGCGCCCCGAAGGTCGCCGCGCACACCCACGCCAACCAGCTGGCCTGCGGCCGGGGGATCGCCCTGTGCAGCGGCCTGGCACCCGGGGAGGCGATGCTGGGCGGGCTGCCGCTGTTCCACGTCAACGCCCTGATCGTCACCGGCATCGCCCCAATGTTCGGCGGCGCCCGGGTGGTCTGGCCCGGCCCGGCCGGCTACCGCGACAAGGCCCTGTACGAGCACTTCTGGACGATCATCCAGCACTACCAGATCGCGGCGATGTCGGCCGTCCCCACCGTCTACGGCACCCTGGCGCAGGTCCCGGTCGACGCCGACATCGGCACGCTGCGCCTGCCGATCGTGGGCGCGTCCCCGCTGCCCGCCTCCGTGCGCGAGGCCTTCGCCCGGCACACCGGGCGGCACCTGCTGGAAGGTTACGGGCTGACTGAGGCGACCTGCGCCAGCACCTGGACCAGGCCGGGCGAGGAACGGCCCGGGTCGGTCGGCCGCGTCCTGCCCGGTCAGCAGGTGAAGGCCGTCCGGATCAGCGCCGACGGGTCATGGGCGGACTGCGCCCCGGGCGAGACCGGCGTGCTGGCCATCGGCGGGCCCGCCGTGTTCGCCGGCTACGTCACCGACCCCGCTCTCGGCGGCCCCCGGGTCAGCCGGGACGGCATCGTGCGGGACGGCTGGCTGGACACCGGCGACCTGGGCCAGGTGGACGCGGGCGGCTTCGTGTACTTGACCGGGCGGGCCAAGGACCTGATCATCCGCGGCGGCCACAACATCGATCCCCGGGTGATCGAGGACGCGCTGCTGGCCCACCCCGCCGTCCGCGCCGCGGCGGCCGTGGGCCGCCCCGACCGGCACTCCGGCCAGGTCCCGGTGGCCTACGTCGTCCCGGCCGGCCCCGGGCCGTTCGACGAGACCGAGCTGCTGGCGTGGGCTGACACCGCCATCGGGGAACCCGCGGCCCGGCCCAAGCGCATCTACCCGGTTACCGAGATCCCGGTCACGGCGGTGGGCAAGCAGTTCAAGCCCGCGCTGGCCGCCGACGCCGCCGTCCGCGTCGTGACCGAGGCGCTGGCCGCGGCGGGCCTGGCCAACGCCCAGGTCATCGCCGCGCACGAGGACGGGCAGCTGGTCCTCACCGTGACCGGCGCCGACCTGGGCCGCGTGCGCGACGCGGTCGCCGGATTCGCCCTGACCGTCCGCTGCGGGCCGGCGACGGCCCCCGGATCGCCGTGAAATGACCCGCAGAAGGAGCCACGACCATGAACGACCAGTACCCCGCAAACTCCCAGCCGGTCATCGTCGTCGGCGCCGGCCCGGCCGGGTGTACCGCGGCCCTGCTGCTCGCCGACTTCGGGATTCCCGTCACCCTGCTGGAACGCTACCTGCAACCTCACCCGCTGCCCCGGGCGGTACACCTGGACGACGAAGTCGCCCGGGTCCTGGACCGGATCGGCGTGAGCGAGGGCTTTCTGGCCCGGTCCCGGCCCGGCAGCGGGCTGCGCCTGCTGGACGCCGGGCACCGCGTGATGGCCGAGTTCAGCCGCGACCAGCAGCCCAGCCAGCACGGCTTCCCGCAGGCCAACATGTTCCACCAGCCTGACCTGGAAGAGCTGCTGCTCGCCCGGGTCGATCAGCACCCGCTGATCAGCTTCCGCCGCGGCGCCGAAGTGACCGGGCTGGACGGTGCCGTGAATACGCTCACCGCGGACCCGGTCCGGGTACACGCCCGCGTCGCCGGCCAGCCGCAGCCGTTCACCGGCCGGGTCGTGCTGGGCTGCGACGGCGCCGGCAGCACGATCCGCCAGCTGGCCGGGATCACCATGGAGGACCTGGGCTTCACCGAACGCTGGCTGGTCATCGACATCAAGGTCGGGACCGGCCTGGACACCTGGGACGGCGTGGAGCAGATCTGCGACCCGGCCAGGCCCGCCACCTTCATGCAGGTCACCGGCGAGCGGTACCGCTGGGAGTTCCAGCTGCGCGACGGCGAGGACGAAACCGACCTGATCACCCCGGCCGCCCTCGGCGCCCTGCTGCGCCCGTGGACCGGGCGCGGTGACCTGGCCGGCCTGGAGATCATCCGCAGCGCCAGCTACACCTTCCGGGCCCGGCTCGCTGACCGCTTCCGCGCCGGGCGGGTCTTCCTGCTCGGCGACGCCGCCCACCTCACCCCGCCGTTCATCGGCCAGGGCCTGGCCGCCGGGCTGCGCGACGCCGACAACCTGGCCTGGAAGATCGCGCACGTACTCACCGGCCAGGCCGAGGAGGACCTGCTGGACAGCTACGAGACCGAACGCCGCCCGCACGCCCGGGCCCTGATAAAAAAGGCCGTCCGGGTCGGCTGGGCGATGACCGGCGGGCAGGACCGGGCCGCCGCCGTCCGCCGGGTGGCCCTGGCCGCCGCGGTCCGCAGCGACCGCATCTGCCAGGCCATGGGCTCCACGGCCACGCCACGGCTCAAGGCTGGTGCCCTGCAGCCATCCGCGCGGCGCTTCCTCCCGTCCGGCATTCCCCCGGCGCTGTGGGTCGGCGGCCTGATCCCCAACCCGCTGGTCTCCACCGGAGACATCATGCCCGTCCGGCTGGACGCCATCCTGGACGGACGCCCCGCCGTGCTGACCGCACGACGCCCCGGCGCCGGACTGGCCGATTACTGCCACCGGCGCGGCCTGGTCCTGGCGCGGATCAGTGCACCCGGGACCGGCACGCCCCCAGGACCGGGCGCCCAGCAGGACGCCGGCTGGATCGACGTCCGTCTCGCCGGCGACGCAGCGGCCGCCGGCATGCGCGCCCTGGTAGCCGACCCGGCGCTGACCGTCCTCGTCCGCCCGGACCGCGTCGTGGCGGCGGTAGGGACCCGGTGTCGGCTGCCGCGCCTGCCCTGGTACATCCCGGCCGCCGCCGGCCCGGAGCGCCCGGCCACGGCGCCCCCGGCCGCTCATCCCGAATCCGTCTCTCCCGTCACGACCACCCCTAGGAGTTCCCCATGTTCGTGATCATTTCGCTGCTGCTGGCCGCGGCCTGCCTGCTCCCCGCGGCCGGCAAACTGACGGGCCAGCCCAGGATGCGGCAATCCGCCGCGCACTTCGGCATTCCCTGGCCCCGCTACCGGCTCATCGGCGTAGCCGAACTAGCCGCCGCCGCAGGCATCCTGATCGGCCTGTGGTGGCATCCCCTCGGCCTGGCCGCGGCGGCCGGGATGGCCCTGCTGCTGCTCGGCGCCATCATCACCCACCGGAAGGCAGCCGATAGCGCGCAGGAGGTGGCGCCCGCCGTGCTGGCCCTCCTCCTCACCGTGGCCTACATGGCCATCGCGCTGATGGGCTGAGCAGCCCGCTAGGAAGCACCACGGTCAGTTTGGGCCAAAAGAAGATCTTTTATCGGAAACGAGCCGTGGTGCTTGAGCCGCATTCATGAACTGAAGGAAGAGGCCATGAGCACCGAAACGATCGAATCAGCCGCGGCGGACACCGTCGTGGCACCGTTGGACCTGCTGCTCACCGACGCTGCGCTCGGCGTGCTGAACCGGGTGAACCCGGGCGGCTAACAACCTACTTCGGGCCAGCTCACAGAGTCCGGTGGCAGGGTGTTTTCAGCGGCCGGTCATGGAATCGCAAGGTTGCGCGGCGATCGTTAGGCCATGGGCGGAGTGGAGGTCCCGGCGCGCCATATCGAAGCCCGGCTGCTGGTGGTCGAGGATGACCCGACGATCCTGGAACTGCTGTCCGGCTCCCTGCGGTTCGCGGGCTTTGACGTGCTGACGGCGGCCAGCGGCCGGGACGCGCTGCGGGCCGCTGCGGCCTCACGGCTGGATCTGATCCTGCTGGATGTGATGCTCCCGGATGGCGATGGCTTTGACGTGATCCGCGCGATCCGGTCCGGGGGGCCGCGGGTGCCGGTCATTTTCCTGACCGCCCGCACCCAGGTCCATGAGCGGGTCGCCGGGCTGACCCTAGGCGGGGATGACTACATCACCAAGCCGTTCAGCCTGGACGAGGTCCTGGCCCGGATCCGGGCGGTGCTGCGGCGTTCGGGCGGCCCCGGGGCGGAGAGTTCCCGCCTGATCGTGGCGGACCTGGAACTGGATGAGGACACTCACGAGGTGCGACGCCACGGCTCTCCCGTGGCCCTGACGCCGACCGAGTTCAAGCTGCTGCGGTACCTGATGGTCAACGCCGGCCAGGTGCTCAGCAAGGCGCAGATCCTCGACCATGTCTGGGACTACAGCTTCAGCGGTGACGGCGGCGTGGTCGAGCCCTGCATCAGTTATCTGCGGCGCAAGGCTGATCAGGGTGAGCCGCGACTGATCCATACGATCCGCGGTGTCGGCTACATGCTGCGGGTGCCGCCGCCGTGAGATCCCGGCCGGCCCGGCGGTTGCGGACAGCGCTAGCTAGAGCGTCGCTGCGCGTCCGGGTGATGGCTGTCGCCGCTTTCCTGGTCATGATCACCTCGGTGGTGATGGGCTCGCTCGGGACGGCCCTGCTGCACGGGTACCTGCTCGGCCGGGCTGATCAGCAACTCCGCGACTTCGCTGCGGTGGGCAGCCGCATCCTGTCCGGAGCGCGGCGGCTGCCCCGGCCACCCCCGGACGGGCAGCCCCGTCAGCCCTTCCAGTTCCTGATCGAGATCATCAGCTCCGGCGGCCATGTCTCGGTGATCGAAGCGCCGCCGCATCATGCCGCTCTGCCCCAGATCAGCGCCGCACGTCTGCGGGATCCCGGACAACCGTTCACCGCGCCCGCCGCAGGTGACCCCGGGCACTCCTGGCGCGTCCTGGTCCGGACCCTGCCCGGCGGGCGGCACGCCGTCACCGCTTACAGCCTGGACAACCTGAACAGCGCCGTCACCCGCCTGGAGGTAGCCGACACGGTCGCCGGGGCCCTCGCCATCGTGCTCCTGGCCGGCATCGGCCTTCCCCTGGTGCGGATCAGCCTGTCCCCGCTGGCCAGCATCGGGGATACGGCGGCGGCGATCGCCGCCGGGGACCTGTCCCGGCGCATCGACCACCCGCCGCGCAACACTGAGGTGGGCCGGCTGGCCGTGTCCCTCAACATGATGCTGGCCCGGATCGAGGCCGCCTATCGGGCCCGGGAAGACGGTGAGGCACGCGCCCTGGACTCCGAGGACCGGATGCGGCGGTTCGTGGCCGATGCCAGCCACGAACTGCGCACCCCGCTGACGTCCGTGCGGGGCCTGGCCGAGTTTTCTCTGCAGCAGGGAACAGGCGCCAGCGCGGCGGAGCTGCTGAGGTTGATGACGCTCATCCACGCCGAAGCCACCCGGATGGGCCGGCTGGTGGAGGATCTGCTGATGCTGGCCCAGTTCGATCAGGATCGCCCGGTGGACCGGCATCCGGTTGACCTGTCCAGCATCGCCGCCCGTTCCGTGCTGGCCGCCCGCCTCATCCAGCCCGGCCGTCCGATCGGCCTGCACGCGGACGCCCCGGTCATCGTGGACGGGGACGCGGAACGGCTGCGCCAGGTGGCTGACAACCTGATCGGCAACGCGCTGCAGCACACCCCGCGGGGATCAGCGGTCGGCGTCACCGTGCGGGACCGGGCTGGGGGGGCTGAGCTGATCGTGGCCGACCAGGGTCCTGGCATGACCGCCGACCAGGCGTCCCGCGTCTTCGAGCGGTTTTACCGCACCGACCGGGCCCGCAGCCGGGCCCGGGGCGGCAACGGGCTCGGCCTGTCCATCGCCGCCGCCCTGGTCGCAGCCCACGACGGGACCATCACGGTCGGCACGGGGCCGGGCCGCGGCGCCGCCTTCACGGTCAGGCTGCCGCTGGCCGCTGTGGCCAGCGAGACGGCCAGCGGCAGCTAGCCCGCGCGGCCAGGACCTCACCGCCTCAGACCACCCTCCAGACTGCAAGTCCGCCCAGAGCATAAGGCTGGTGCCCAAGGCTAAGCGGTGATCCTTCCCGGGAGTGCCGCCGACGTTGACAGGGACCTGGGTCAGGACCTGACCGACAGCCGGCCGTTGCGCATGATGCCGATCTGCTGGGCGCGGCGGGCGACTGAGCTGTCGTGGGTGACCAGGACGAGGGTCAGGCCGTGGTCCTGCCAGAGTTTTTCCAGCAGTTTCATGATGTCGTCGCGGGTTCCCTCGTCAAGGTTTCCGGTCGGCTCGTCGGCGAGCAGGACTTGCGGATCTTTTACCAGCGCGCGGGCGATGGCTACCCGCTGCTGCTGCCCGCCGGACATTTCGGAGGGCAGGTGGTGCAGGCGTTCTCCGAGCCCGACGTTCTCCAGCCCCGCCGCGGCCCTCCTCCGGCGCTCGGCCGACCCGACGCCCAGTGGTACGAGGGCGACTTCGACGTTTTCCAGCGCGTTCAGTGTCGGGATCAAGTTGAACGTCTGGAAGATGAACCCGATCGACGCCGCGCGGACCTTTGTGAGCTTGCTTTCCCGCATCAGGGCCAGGTTCTGGCCGCCTAGTTCCACCGTGCCTGAGGTGGGCCGGTCCAGCCCGCCCAGTATCTGCAGGAGGGTGGATTTACCGTGCCCTGTTGGTCCCTGGATGGCCAGCCATGCACGGTCTTCGAGGACGAGGTCCACTCCGGCGAGGGCGTGCACGGTGCCGCGGCCTTTCTGGTAGTCCTTCGTCACGTCTGCCAGCGTGTACATGATGTCCCTTCCGTCATGGCCGGGCCGGAAACGGCCCGGCCCTCGTCATTCGACCCGGGCGAGGGCTGCGGCTGGCCGCAGCCGGGCGGCCCGCCAGCCGCCGAAGGACCCCGCGATCAGGCCGCCGGCGATGGCCAGCACCACGGCGAGGATCACGGCGCTGACCGTGACTGACGCGGTGAGGTGAACCGCGACGGAATGGGGTGTGCTCGCGGCTGTCCTGGCGGGACCGCCGCCGCCGGGCGGCCCGAACCCGCCTGCGGCCTGGGCGCCGCCCGTCGCCGCCGAGCCGGTGGTGGACCCGACCGAGGCGCTCAGTGACGGAGCCACGCTGGACACGATGGCGGCTCCGGCGAGGCCGAGTGCGACACCGGCCGCGCCTCCCACAATGCCGATAGTGATCGACTCGCCCATCACCTGGCCGACGATCCGCCGGCTCCGCCAGCCGAGTGCCTTCAGCGTGCCGAATTCGCGGACCCGGCGTGACACCGCGGACATGGTTAGCAAGCTGGCCAGCAGGAACGCGGCGATAAGCACGGCGACCGCGAGCCACTTGCCGAGGTTGTTAGCTAGGCTGGAGGCGCTGGACAGCGAGCCGGTCACCTCGCTGGCCAGGGAGCTGGAGGTTGTCACGGTCGCCTTGGGCAGCAGTGAGGAAATTTCCCTGGAGACCCCGCCGATGTTCGCGGCGCTGGTGGCAGAGACGTAAATGGTGTTGACCTTGCCGCTCATGCCCGCCAGGGACTGGGCCCGGGCCAGCGGGATGTAGACGTTGGGCGGGCTGCCGCCCTGCGGGACGCTGACAATCCCGATCACCTTAAATTTCGTCTTGGCGACGGTCACCGTCGAGCCGACGGCCAGCTTTTTCTGTGTCGCGTAGTTGGCGTCCACGACCGCCACGTCAGAGTGAGCATCCGAGGTGGAGAACGTGGCGCCGGACTTGAGCTTCCCCGAGCTCAGCGGGCCGACTTTCGCGGTGGCCAGGTCTACTCCGCTGACGGTGAAAGAACTGGTCTTGATGTTGCCCCGGAAGTTCCCCCCGCCCCCGCCACTGCTCGGGACCCCGCCACCGCTCGGGGCCCCGCCACCGCTCGGGACCCCGCCACCGCTGGAGAACTTGGGGATCTTCCCGGAAATTTTCGTGTCGGTCAGGGTCAGGCCGCCTGCCGCCGCGGACACATGCTTCAGCTGGGAGATCGACGTCACCGCCGATGAGCCCAGAGTGCCCAGGCTGGGATTGACCAGGACGTCAGCGTTGATTTTAGTTCCGCCTGACGCGCCCGAGCGTCCCCGGAAGCCGAACCCGGCCGGGGCCCCCGAGCCGGCCTTGGGAGACTGGGTCACGGTGACATCCGTGCCGACCCCGTACAGCGCATGCAGCACCTTCCCCTGCGCATTCTTCACGCCGGTCGACGCGGCGGTGACGGTGATGACCAGGCCGATGCCGACAGCAATACCCAGGGCGATGAAACTGGCCTGACGCCTCCTGCGCCGCAGTTCGCGGCGCAAATACGTGAAAAACATGCAGATCTCTCCTTCACAGATGCCTTAGGGAACCGGAATGTTCCGCACCTTCAGTGGATGGCGGTGCCGGTGGCAGGCGGCTGAGACGGACGTCATGCCCGCCGCGCCTGATGGCTCAGGGAATCAGCCGCCTGGGGGAGCGCCCTGGGGCAAGTTGACCCCGCAGGCTTTGAGTGCCTTGGCCAGGCCGCCCAGGTTCCCGCCGGAGGGCGGACTCCCGCCCGAGGGCGGCTGCCCACCGCCTCCGCCGAACTGTCCGGACGGCTGGCGGACGCCGTGCTTCTTGAGGCATTTGCTGACACCACTGGTCAGCTGCCCAGCAGGGGGCGCCGAGGAAGCCGAGGACGTGGGTGTGGAACTCCCCCCGCCGCAACCAGCCACCACGATGGCGGTGAATATTGCCAGACCGGCTGCTGGGAGCCGGGCGTGCAGGAAATGCCGAGAACACAGTCGGAGCGGAACTTGGCTGAGGCCGGGCAACGGTAGTCCTCCCGTGGATGCGCCAGACCGGCTACCGGGCATCTGGCAGCCGCGAATGCTTGCTGGGAGTAGTCAACTGGGCGAGCGTTGCGATTACCTTGCGGCTGGCCTCGATTTTCCTCAGGGCGGCGGCGTCAGGCCAACCTGCGCAGTCCAGCCTCGAAGAGGTGAACCGCGAGTTCTTCCCCGGCAATGTCTGATCCAGGAAGGGAGGGAGGCAGGAGCGTGCGTAGGTGCTCAGGCGGGTCTGTGACGCGGAGAAGGGCCGTCCAGGGTGGAGTGGTCCGGGTGGCTTTGTCTTTGTGCCAGGGCGTGTCGGGTGCTGGCGGCGGGGGAGCGGGCCGGTTCCGGTGGTCTGGTGACACGGCCGGCCGGGGAGTTGCGGTCAGGGGTGGTCGATTTCGAGTCGGCGGCTGATGGCGGCGGCGATGGCGTGGAGGTCGCCGAGGTCGGAGCTGATGATCAGGTCGCGGCGGCGCAGGGCTCCCTCGACGACGCACGCGTCGACGATGTCGGTGGTGGCCGAGCAGGTGGCGAGCGCGCCGGTGGCGCGGGCCCGGGTGTCGTCCAGGGTCTCGGTGTCGCAGCCGGGCAGCGGGTGGTGGTGGTGGTGGGCCAACGGCTGATGCAGGCGGCCAGCGACATGTTCCTGGGCTGGACCAGCTATCGCGTCCACGACTACGTCCGCCAGTTCAAGGACATGAAGCGCTCGGTCAACCTCGACATGATGACCCCGGCCGGCTTCGCGAGCTACGCCGAGGTGTGCGGCCGGACCCTGGCCCGGGCCCACACCCGGACCGGTGACGCGGCGGGATGTCGCGCTGGGGTGGCAGTGTGCCGGTCAGGGCACCTCAGCGTCGGTGTGTCCCCAGACGCCGGCCCACGGGTTCCTCACTGGCCCCGATCGAGTGGGCATGCTCGGCCCCCGGCCAGTGCCGTGCGCGGGAGTCGTCGCACTGCGGTCGGCCTGTCCCTGGCCCGGTCTGTCGCTGGTCCGTCCGGTCCCGGTCGTGCGGAGCAGCCTCGCCGAATCCCGGCAGCGGCGCCCCCTGCTCGCTGTGGGAGTCACGCTCGGAGTCCATGTGTCAGGTATGTCACGGCCGGGACCGGCCCGGCTATCCGATCGTGGGCGATCGGTGATGAGTCGGCCGTGAGAGAACGATGTGATTTTTCACATCGGCCCGCCGGTCCGCTGTGCTCATCGTCTTCACAAATGACGCTGCGTGGTCTCGCGTTGTGCGGGTGCTCGTGATTGGGGCCGAGGTGAGGATGGCGCCGCTGCCCAGGCGCGCCCTCGAGGAGGCAGGCCGGGGATGTCGCCGCTGACGGTCCCGACGGTCTGTGGATAGCGACCGAGAATCCCTGCGCCGCGATCGTCTTTGACGTGATGCTGGCGGGCTCCGACGGCTTCGAGCTATGCCGCCCACTGCGGGCTGCGGGCGTCTGGGCGTCGGCGCTGATGCTCACCGTCCGCGACACATCGGTGACCGGGGCGGCGGCCTGGACGCGGGGGCAGATGACTACCTGGTCAAGTCGTTCAGCCCGCTCGAACTCGGGGCGAGGCTGCCGGCGCTCGCGCGACGGGATGTCCGCGGTGACTTGCCTGGCTCTCGAGAGTTGCGGCTGGGCGCGGGTCCGCGGGTGGTGCAGGGCCTCCAGGAACCCGCCTCCTGATCCAGAGGGCTGTTCTGGAGACGCTCTGCAATGGCCGGCGACGCTGACGTGGATGCCGGACAGCGGGCGAGATTGGCAGCGGGCAGGTCATTGGCAAGCTGGAACGCGCGGTGGAGCCGGCCCGGAAGAAGGCACTGTAGACGGCCGTGAACTGGCGGTACGGTCTAGACCGTAGTGTTAACGGCATGACTTCTCACTCACGCTTTACCCTTGGTGAGGCCCGCGCTGCGGGCGAGCGGATCGGCATCGACTGGGACGCTTCGGCGTTCGATCTCGAGCAGTTCCGGAAGGGGATGGACATCGAGCTCGAGCACGGCACGCGTGATCCGGAGACGAATGTGACCGGTGACGATGTCACCATGACGGCGAAGATCGCCCGGGCGCATCTCAACGAGTTCCCGGACTATTACACCCGTCTTGCGAAGATGGAAGCCGAGGCGGAGGCGGACCGTACCGCGCCGGGTGACTGAGCGGTACCGGAGATCGTGGCCCTTGAGCGCGACGGCGGGAGCCGCAGGGGCGAGAGCGGGATCTGCGAGAGGGGCCGGCTGCAGGCCGGCGACGGCTCAGGTCTGCAGGAAGCTAAAGCGGTCGGGCACCGTGCGAGCGAGGAACCCGCAGCTTTATCCCATCGTTCCCGGCCCATCGCACAGGCACCGCGGTCTGATGCCTGGTAGCAGCCGGCCCCATCCTCGAAACCGGCGACTGGCGAGCCGGTGAGAGCAGAGTTCTGAAGTGGTACACGCTCGATGATGTCAGGAATCATGATTACGGCCGCGGTGAGGGACAACCCGGGCTCCCTGCGGGCCCTTCCCCGGTGCCGGCATCTCGCGGAGCCGGCTCGCTGGCTCGCGGCTCCTGCTGGTGCCCGAGCGCGACCGCGCTCGCCACCAGGCAGCCGAACGCCGCGATCTGCAGGACGGCCCGGATCCCGTGCGGCAGCGTCTCGCCAAACAGCACGAACCCGGCGGCGATCGGGACCGCGTTGGTCACCATTGTCGCGGTGCCGGCCGCCGTCAGCGCGTCACCCCGCTGATATGCCCACTGCAGAACGCTCGTCCCAACCGCGTAGGCGACGATGAGCGTGGCCAGCGCGACCAGCCACGGCCCTCCGTACCCGACGAGCTTCGCGGATATGTCGCCGTCGGCGAACAGCAGGCCTGCTGCCAGTCCCAGCGATGCGGCACGACCGAAGCGCGTCGGAATGGCTATAAGCAGCACTGCGCCGCCCCCGCACGCCGCAAGCCAGATGATGATACCGGCGACTGCCGGATGCTGGTCGGACTCCGCAGTGTCGACAAGCGACAGCGCCAGCAGCGCCAGCCCGGCAACCGCCAGCACCACGGCAGCCTGCTCGCGGCGCGCGAGCCGGGACGGGTGCCCCCGCGCCGTGGCGAACGCCAGGACGGCGACCCCTGACGCCGCCACTGCCTGCACCAACGCGAGCGGCGCCAGCCGCAGCGCCGCAACATACATGAGCCAGCCCGCGCTCTCGGCTGCGAACGCGATCAGCCAACGCCGGTCGCGCAGCAGGAGCTGCGCCGACCTGAACGGCCGGCGCGGCGAAAGCGGCGGCAGCGCCGCCGCCGCGTCATGCTCCAGCGAATACGCCGTGTTGGTGACGAGTGCCGACGCAAACGCGACCGTCAGGCCTATCCACACAGGCGGCACCCTGCGAAAGGTACCACCAGACCACGCCGACCCCGGCCAGCAGCTACATCGCGCGCGGTACGGGCCAACGCCCCGATGCGGTAGCGGCTGGGGAGGAAACGGACCTTGTCGTCAGGTCATGAGGTGACGGTGGAAGAAGGCGGCGATGCGGCGGTGGGCGTCGCGGGCGGAGGGCTGGTGGTAGCGGGTGCCGGAGACCTTGCTCAATACTGTCAGCAGCAGCGTCTGGTCGGCTGGGTCGTGGTTGTTGATGAACCCGTGGCCGGCATCGGGGTAGACCTTAATGTCGTGGTCGACGCCGAGCGCGGTCAGGGCGCGCTCCAGCCGGGTGGCGGCGCTGGCGCCCATTGGGGAGCGGTCCTTGCCGCCGTAGCTGCCCACCACCGGGCAGGCCCGGCCAGCGCACGCGCGGCGTCACTTGGGCAGCCGCCGTAGTTGGTGCTCGACGCCGCGTAACCGTGGCCTGCGGCCAGCGCCAGTGCGTAGCCTCCGCCCATGCAAAACCCGATAACCCCGATCCGGCCGGTGCAGTCATCCCGGGAGGCCAGCCAGGCCCGGGCTGCGTCGATGTCGGCGACGGTGCGGCCTTTCCCGGCCGTCACCTCGCGCATGATCGTCCACAAGCAGCGCAGGCGGCTGCCCCAGTAGTACAGATCCGGCGCGGCCGCCACGAACCCCTCGCTGGCCAGCCAGTCCGCCTGGTCACGCAGGTCATGGGTCATCCCAGCGAAGTCATGCACCACCACCACGCCCGGCCACGGCCCGCCCCCGGCCGGGGTGGCCACATAGGCTGGCATCTGTCCATTCGGAGTGGCGATCAACACGTCGGTCATCGCTGCTCCCGCCCCGCGCAGGCCCGGTCAGCTCTTATGGTGCGCCCTGGCGCCTGCCGGGAGCCAGGTACCGGGGCCACTTCCTTCGTTCGCCGCACGGTTGCCTCTGCTGAAGGTGAATCGGTGGCACAAGGGTCTGGCTTGCGGCAAGGTGTCCTGCCCTTCAGCACGGCTCACGTCGCCGCGTATCTCGGGGCAGCGCCCTTCTGCCTCGGCGCTCGCGAAGTGAGACGGCTAGCCCGCGGTGCCATCGCGGAGACCAGGTCGGCGCCGCAGGTGGGATGACGCGCCCCGCGTCCGGAATGGCGATGCTCCTTCGTCCCGAACCCCTTGCCGCGGCGTGGAGAACGGTGATGCCAGCGCTCCCCGGCCGGCGGCTGCCACGGCTTCCCGCAGTCAGCTAAATCGGCCTCGGCGCAGCAGTCGCCACAGGTTCGGGCGCTGCGGGGATGCCTGTCCTGGCCTGATCATGCTGCCGCTGGCGGTGCAGTGATCCTGCTGGCTCGGCGCGACCGCGACCTCGCGCGCGCCAGAGGCCGGGCGTTCATTGTCAACGGCGGCTGAATTTTGGCTCTGGCACAGTTTCCGTGACGTGTTCCTTGATCGTTAGTCGGCGAGGAGGACGCGGCGGCGGAGCAGGTCGGGATTAGCGCTGACACCTGGGCCGGTCGGGGCCGGCACCAGGTACCGGGTCCGGTTCGGCCGTGGCGTGGGCACCGCCATCATCGAGAACAGTAGCTTCGACCGTCCCCGCAGCTGGTCGGGGGTCAGCACCGCCCGGCGGATGACCGTGCTTTTCCGGGGGCAGGTCACACCGATCCCGGGCGGGTGCCAGCTGGCCGTGCACACCGAATTGCAGCCGCGTGGCGTGCTGCGGATGCTGTCGCCGTTGCTGCGCCGGGTGATGTGGCGCAGCTGGGAGCAGGACCTGCGGGCGATCAAAACGATCATCGAGCGCAGACCTTGATCACGTCGAGGCGGCGGTGAGCGCGCCAAAAGGCCATTACCCGGGTGCCGGTCCCGGACCTTTGCTGCCTGTGGGCAGAAACCCCGGCAGCACCGATGAATATCGCCCTTATCGGGATCTTCGACGGCGACACCCTGACCGGCCCCCGCGGTCCGGCCACCGCCAGCGCCCATGCGGTGAATCGCCGGGACCATTCGCCGGGGGATGGTGACATCGGTCCCTGCCCTGGGATCGCCCCTGCGGCCTACCGTCGTAGCGGGTGACCGATCCGAGGGAGGGCCACGATGGCACTCACCGATCCGGCTCGCCGTCCGTCCGCGGGGGCGCGGCGGGCCGGTTACTGCGTCGCCATTGCGTTCAGTGCGGCGTTCTTGTTCGTTCTCAACGCCCGGCCCGGCTGGCAGCAGATGCCGTTCCTCACCAGCGACATCAGCCAGGTGCTGTGGCTGGTCAACCTCTCGCTGGCGGCAGGGATAGCAGTCAACGCCGTGTACGTGGCCTATGATCCGCCGTGGCTGAAATCGCTCGGCGACCTGGCCACGACCGGGATCGGACTGGCCACGGTGATCCGCGTCTGGCAGGTGTTCCCTTTCGACTTGTCATCCGGCTGGTCAATCGCGGTGCGTGTCCTGCTGATGGTGGCCATCATAGGTTCCTGCATCGCGCTGGTGGTCCAGGTCATTTCGCTGGCCCGCTGGTTCACCGGCCGCACCCCGCATGGCGGCCACATGCGCACAGGACATTGATAACGCGTCGGCCCGTGGAGCCGATTTAGGCCGGTCAGAGCAAGCGCTGACCGTGATCAACAATGGGGCCGCGGGTCCTGCCGGTGCGCCGGGCCGACCACATCCGGCGCAGATCTAATCGGGCAGGCGCCAGCCGGTGGGCTGGCCCAGCCAGCTGAGGGAGGCCAGAGATGCCAGGTAAGCGCACAGGCACGGCTTTGCTGATCGCAGGGGCAGCGGGGCTGGTGTACTTCCGTTTCCTCCGTCCGTGGCATATGCACTGGGGAGCAACCGCGCAGGAGGCCAGCGGCCAGGTCGCGGGTGATGAACTGATGCCAGATGCGGATGTCGTGGCCACCCGGGCCGTCGAAATCGATGCGCCACCGTCGGCGATCTGGCCGTGGCTCGTGCAGATGGGGCCAGGACGCGGCGGTGCGTATACCTACGACTGGATCGAGCGCCGCCTCGGCATCGACATCCACAACGCCGACCGCATCATCCCCGAGCTGC
>Ga0208717_1000195_pt1 | contig 24964 bp, 19 predicted proteins | sample NGESurF53shallow_FD_184489 | JGI IMG/M metagenome (GOLD analysis project Ga0208717, IMG submission 184489) | Arctic peat soil microbial communities from Barrow, Alaska - NGEE Surface sample F53-3 shallow (SPAdes) | ecosystem: Environmental > Terrestrial > Soil > Wetlands > Peat ... | reverse complement strand
AACAGGGTCTAGGAGCAGCACCAATCGTTAGATCACGAAGAGGTGCGGGCCGGGGGGGCGGGGCTAGCGGGACGGGAGGGGCTAGTGAGGCGGGTGGGGGTGGCGGTGACGCGGGCGCGGAAGGCGGCGGCGATCAGGACGCCGAACAGCACGAGGCCGCCAAGCAGGAACGCGTTCCCGGTGAGCAGTTCGATGCCGTGCCAGTGATACTCGACGAACCAGGGCCGGTCGCCGTAGCGGTAGTAGACCTCCGGGTCAGTGCTGGGCGGCTGCCACAGCACACCCAACGAGAACTGGCCCAGGTCCTGCGGCTCACCCCAGAGACTCCCCGGCCAGGCGCCGTACAGGACCAGCATGGCCGCGGCCATGCCCCAGTACCCCGCGGCGGGCCAGAGCAGGGCCCGGTGCCAGAGGAGCCTCGCGGGCCCAGGCGCGGGCGCAGGTGCGGCTCCAGGCACGGGCGCGGCTGGAGCGCTGGCGGGCATTCCGCTGGCGGTCGCGCTGCCCCGGGCCGGCCCGGTTCCGGGTCCTCGTGGCGCCGCTGATCCCGCCCCAGTGGCATCAAGAGCCACACCAGCCAGCCCGCGGGCTCCGGGGGCCCGCATGGCCCGGACGGCGTAGGCGGCGGCGACCGCCACTCCCGGGGCGATCCACACCCAGTGGTGATCCCAGCTGATCGGGGACGCCAGCAGCCCGGTCAGCGCACAGGCCAGCAACCCGGGCAGCGGGTGACCGGCCCGGTCCAGCAGGGCCGCGCAGGCCAGCCCGGCTACCGCGGTGACCAGGGCCACGGCCAGCCACACCGGCTGCGCGCCCGCCACGCTGCCCGCCAGCCGGGTGAGCAGGGCCCGCAGCGACTGATTGCCTTCCCAGCCGACGAAGCCGGTCCGGCCGCCGTTGAAGAACAATCCGCCCAGCCACCACCGCGCCGAATCCGCCGGCACGGCCACGAACCCGGCGGCCACGGTCGCGGCGAACGCCGCGCAGGCCACCGCGGCCGCCCGGAACTTCCTGGTCAGCAGCAGGTACGGGATGAAAATGAGGGGCACCAGCTTGATCCCGGCCGCCACGCCGACGCCCGCTCCCTTCCACCACCGGCAGCCCCCGGACCGGCGCGTGTCGGGCTGGCACACGTCCCAGATGATCAGCGCCATCAGCACCAGATTCACCTGGCCGAGGTAGATGGTCCGGAGCACCGGCTCGGTCCAGAACACCGCGGCCGCGGTCAGCAGCGTCGCACCCAGCCGGGTCAGGCCGCGGCGGTAGCCGAGGCCGCCGAACGTGAACCAGAGCGCGGCGACCAGCGCCGCGATGTTGACCAGCACGCTGATATCGGGCAGCGCCCGCCACGGGATGAAGGACACGAGGGCGAAGACGACGGCCGCGAACGGCGGATAGGTGAACTTCAGGTGCAGGCCCTGGTACCCGCGCCAGTCGTATAGCGGCGCGGACAGGTGCGGATCGTACAACGGCCGGACGTGCCGCACGATGAGCCCGCCCGAGCGGTAGACACCCAGGTCTACCGGGTCCAGCGTCCACAAGGCGGGGTGGGCGGCCATGTAGGCCAGGTAGCTGCCGAGGATCACGGCGAACGCGATGATGCCCGCCACCGCCAGCCGCCTGCCCCGCACATCCCCTCCACTGGTCGGCCCGACATTACCCACTTGCGACGGGCCGCCGCTGCCCCTGGCGCGGGAGCCGGTCCCTACCAGCTCGTGGGGAGCGGCATCCCCTCGCTGTAACCGGCCGCGCTCTGCACCCCGACCGTGGCCCGCTGGTGCAGCTCGTCCAGATCGGAGGCGCCGGCGTAGGTGCACGCGCTGCGCAGCCCGGCCGTGATCGCGTCGATCAGGTCTTCCACCCCGGGACGCTGCGGGTCCAGGTACATCCGGGCGGTGGAGATGCCCTCCTCGAACAGTTCCTTGCGAGCCCGGTCGAACGAGGAATCACCCGTGCTGCGCAGCCGCACCGCGCGGGCCGAGGCCATGCCGAAGCTCTCCTTGTACAGGCGCCCGTCCGGGTCGCGGAACACGTCGCCCGGCGACTCGTAAGTGCCCGCGAACCAGGACCCGATCATCACGTTGGACGCTCCGGCGGCCAGCGCGAGCGCCACGTCCCGGGGGTGGCGGATGCCGCCGTCGGCCCAGACGTGCGCGCCCAGCTCCCGGGCCTGCGCCGCGCACTCCAGGACCGCGCTGAACTGGGGCCGGCCGACCCCGGTCATCATCCGGGTGGTGCACATGGCCCCGGGGCCTACGCCGACCTTCACGATGTCCGCGCCCGCTGCGATCAGGTCGGCGACGCCCGCCGGGGTAACCACGTTCCCGGCGGCGAGCGGCACGTCCGGGCTGACCCCGCGGACCGCGCGCAGCGCGCTGATCATCTTCTCCTGGTGGCCGTGCGCGGTGTCCATCACCAGCACATCCACCCCGGCGTCGAGCAGCAGCTTGGCCTTGCCCGCCACGTCCCCGTTGATGCCCAGGGCGGCCCCGATGCGCAGCCGCCCGTTCGCGTCGGTGGCCGGGTCATACAGGGTCGCGCGGAGCGCGCCGGTCCGGGTCAGGATGCCCACGCAGCGGCCGTCGGTGTCCACCACCGGTGCGAGCCGGTGCCGCCCATCGTGCAGCAGGGTGAACGCGCGCTGGGGGTCGGTGCCCGCGGGCAAGGTGAGCAGCTCGGTGGACATCACGTCGCGCAACTGGGTGAACCGGTCCACCCCGGTGCAGTCCGACTCGGTCGCTACGCCTACCGGGCGGCCGTCCTCGACCACGATCACGCCGCCGTGCGCCCGCTTGGGCAGCAGGCCGAGTGCCTCGCCGGTGGTGTCCCCGGGGGCCAGTGTGATCGGCGTGTCATGCACCAGGTCGCGGCGCTTGACCCAGGCCACCACCTCGGCCACCACGTCGGCCGGGATGTCCTGGGGCAGGATGGCCAGGCCGCCGCGCCGGGCCGCGGTCTCCGCCATCCGGCGCCCGGACACTGCGGTCATGTTGGCCACCACGAGCGGGATCGTGGTGCCGCTCCCATCGTGGGTCGCGAGGGTCACGTCGAGCCGGGACGCCATCGCCGACCGGCCGGGAACCAGGAACACGTCGCTGTAGGTGAGGTCATGGGCTGGGACGTTCTCGGAAAGGAATCGCACGCTTCGATTCTGCCCGCTGGCAGGCCATGCGCGTCCCGCCGTCAGCCCGTGCTAGTGGTGCCAGATCCTGGATCGCCGCCGGTCGCGTCCCATTCGTCCCGGGACAGCATCGCCTCTTCCAGGTCCAGATGGTGCAGCACCTCGTCGAGCACTTCGTCGTCGATCTGGCGCTCGTCACGCAGCCGAATGAACTCGGCCCGCTCGGCGCTCGTCATCTCGCGGCGCAGCCGCCGGAACGCAGCCGACGGGGTCGATCCACCATCCTCACGGGGCTGGCTCTCCGGTAGCCGCTCCCAGGCCCCGGCCTGCCGGTATTCGGCCAGCCGCCGCAGCCGCTGCACCACCTCGGCCGGTGCCCCGCCGGGGTCTTGGGCGGCCAGCTCGTCCAGCCGCCGCAGCCCCGCTTCGGAGGCGGCCTCCTGTGCGGCGGCCTGGGCCACCACGTCGGCCCGCTCCTCGTCCGGCCCAGCCCGCACCCCGAGCCAGTGGATCAGCCGCGGCAGCGTCAGGCCCTGAACGAGCAGCGTGCCGAGCACCGTGGTGAACGTCAGGAAGACCAGCAGGTTGCGCTGGGGCACGTCAGCGGGCAGCGCGGCGGCGGCCGCGAGCGAGATCACGCCGCGCAGCCCGGCCCAGGACAGCACGAACGTGGCCCGCCAGGAGGGCGCCGGGTCCTGCACCCGGATCCGGGGCACCAGCCATCGGGGCAGGTAGATGGACGGGAACACCCACACGATGCGGGCCAGGACGACCGCGCCGAGCACGATGGCGGCCTCCGCGGCCAGCCGGGCCGGGTTCCGGCTCCCCAGGTCCTGCAGCACCGGCCGCAACTGCAGGCCGATAAGCGCGAACGCCACCGACTCGAGGACGAACGTGGTGACCCGCCACACGGCCATGTCCTGCAGCCGGGTAGCGAAGTGCGCCTCACCGCCGTGGTGGCCCAGGTACAGACCTGTCACCACGACGGCCAGGATCCCGGACACGTGCAGCGAGTCAGCGGCCAGGTAGGCGGCGAACGGGGTGAGAAGCGACAGCGCACTCTCCGCCAGCGGGTCACGCAGCCGCATCCGGAGCCGGTGGATGCCCACGCCGAGCACCAGGCCGACAGCGATACCGCCGGCGCTGATGACGACCAGGCTGCCGACCACGCTGAGCGGAGAGGGGGTCGCCACGCTGACGGCCGCCGCGCTTACCCCGACCGCGTACAGGGTCAGTGCGGTGCCGTCGTTGAGCATGCTCTCGCCGGTGATGACGGTCAGCAGCCGCCTCGGCAGGTGCAGCCGCCGGCCGATGCTGGCCGTCGTGACCGCGTCGGTCGGGGCGAGGATCGCGCCCAGGGTGAGCGCGGCGGCCAGCGGCAGCCCGGGCACGTCGAGCCGGGCGGCACCGCCCACCGCCACGGCGGTGAACAGCACCAGGCCGACCGACAGCAGGGCGAGGGTGCGCACGTTGTCCCGCAGGTTCAGGTACGAGCTCTCCAGCGCGGTGCTGTAGACGAGCGGCGGCAGCACCGCGAACAGGATCAGGTTGGGGCTGAGCCGGAACTCCGGTACGCCGGGGATGTAGGAGGCGGCGAGCCCGGTGGCCACCAGCAGGATGGGCGCGGCCACGCCGCGCCTGCGGGCCAGCGCCGCGATCGCGCAGGAGCCCACGATGAGCAGCAGCAGCGCCAGTGCCCGCGTCGCCGTCATCGCGGCGAGATCAGGAGTAGTGGAAGGCCGCGAAGACGATAGCGGTCAGCCGGTCCACCATCTCGTCCCTGGGTAGCCGCACCTCAACGGTGAGCAGGTAGTTGATCCGCTCGATCATCATGAGCAGGGCCAGCGCGGTGAGTTCGGCGTGCCCGGCAGGAGTCTCCTGCCCGGCCGCGTCCGCGGCGGCGGTCATGCCCTGGGTGATGGCCTCGGACAGCCTGAACATGACCTGCAGCCCGTCGCCCCAGACTTCCTCGCCGACGATTTCAGCCTGGCTCAGGATCCGGATCACTGACGCGTGGGCCGCGTAGGTGTCGCAGAACGCGTTCACCCAGCGGCGCAGCGCAGCCCGTCCAGCCTCGTTCCGGGTGACCACGGGGAACTCGTCGGTCAGCGCGGCCATGTCTACCAGCGCGTCCGCGAGCAGCGCCTTGAACAGGTCTTCCTTGTTGGAGAAGTACAGGTAGAAAGTGCCGTGCGAGATCTTGGCCCGGCGCACCACGTCGTCGACCCGGACAGCCTGGAAACCGCGCTCGTCGAACTCGGCCAGGCCCGCGACGAGCAGCTTCTGCACCGTCTGGCGGCCCTGGGCGCGCAGTTCGCGGTCCTGGGCGGGCGCGCCACCGCCGAGCGAGGGCCGCCGTGAGCGCGCGGCACCGGCCCGCAGGCTGGCCGGGGCACCGCTATGGGTGTTTGGTGGCTTTCCGGCGTTTCCTTCTGGCACAGATCCCCTTGGCGCAGTGCCGGGGCTGGCTTCCCGACTCATGTTCGGAGGGTAGCCTGCCCCGGATCAGTTCGCTGCATTCCCCACCGCAAGAAGTGTCCCTGGCGCGGGTTCCCCGCCGTATCCCCAGATCAGGGTGCGTTAGGAACCCAGGACCTGTTCCAGGTAGGGGTTGCCGAACCGGCGGCCGGGGTCGAGCTGGTCTCGAAGCGTGACGAAATCGGCGAACTGAGGATAGACGCCGCGCAGGTAGGCCGCGTCACGGGTGTGCAACTTGCCCCAGTGCGGGCGGCCGCCGAGGGCCGTCATCACGGCTTCCACCTCCCGGAAATACTCCTCGTGCGGCGCGGTGTGGAAGACGTGGATGGCGATGTAGGCCGTGCTCCGCCCGTAGGCGGTGGACAGCCAGACATCGTCGCCGGGAGCGACCCGGACCTCGATCGGGAAGCTGATCCGCCAGTCATGCCGGGCGAACAGGCCGCGGATCGCGGTGAGCGCCTCGGCCAGGTGCTCGCGCGGGATCGCGTACTCCTGCTCCTTGAAGCGCACCCGCCGCGGGCTGGTGAACACCCGGTAGGCGGCGTCCGTGTAGGTCCGCGCGCTCAGCGCCTTCCCGGCGATGCCATTGATGGCCGGGATGACAGCGGGATAGCGCTGGCCGAGGCGGCAGGTCGCGCCGAACAGGGTATTGGAGAGGAACTCGTCGTCGAGCTGATGACGCCACCGGGGCAGCGGCCGGGCGGGACCGTCGCTGCGGTTGTTCCGCTTGGTGAGGCAGCCGTCCGTATGCGGGAACCAGTAGAACTCGAAATGCTCGTTGCCGCCGGCCAGCTCGTCCAGCCGGCCGATGACCTCAGCCCAGCTCATCGGCTCCTCACGCGCGGTGAGCAGGAAGGCGGGGACCACCCGGAAGGTCACCGCGGTCAGCACGCCGAGCGCTCCCAGCCCGATCCGGGCCGCCTGGAACAGCTCCGCCGCGTGGTCCGCGGAGCAGGACACGATGTTGCCGTCGGCCAGCACCATCTCCAGCGCCGTCACCTGCGCGGCGATGCCGCCCAGGTCCCGGCCGGTGCCGTGGGTGCCGGTCTGGATGGCCCCGGCGACGGTCTGCTCCTGGATGTCCCCCATGTTCGCCAGGGCCAGCCCGCGGTCGTGCAACTGCTCGTTGAGGTCGCGGAGCTGGCAGCCCGCCTCCACCGTCACCTCCCCGGCCGCCCCGTCCACCGCCCGGATGGCCCGCAGCCCGTCCGGCCGCAGCATCACGCCGGTGGTCACCGCGACCGGCGTAAAGGAGTGGCCGGCTCCGGTCATCCGCACGGTCAGCCCGTCCTGCGTGGCCAGCGTGACCACCTCGGCGACCTCTGCGGCGGAATGCGGCGTGATCACCCGCTGAGGCGTGGCGGCCTGGTTGCCCGCCCAGTTCTGCCAGCGGGGTGCGGCGAGGACCATGCCCGGACCTTATCCGAGCCACGCCGGGCCCAGGCCGGGCGTGCCAGGGTCCCCGGGGACGGTGGGCCACCGGGGCCAGAAGGACCAGAAGGGCTGAAGGGCCAGGAGTGCGGGCCCATAAGCCCCATAAGTTGCTTCTTACCGCAAGGCCGTAGTCGCGTAGCTTTTTCCGGCTCCGTGGGCGGCCGGCCTTCAGCCGTGGCCACCGCAACTTATAGGGTTATGGACGCGATGAGACGCCTGCTACGGCGCACAGCGCCGTCCTCTGCCATGGGCAGGCCCGCAACGCGGGCCCTGGCCTCTGGTGGGGCGTTCATCCTCCTGCTGGCCGGCGCCACGGCCATGCGTCCCGCGCCCACCGGGGTCCATCCGGCCGTCACAGCGTCCGCCAGCCCCTCGGCCAGCGCCAGCGCCACCACCAGCAGCAGCAGCTTTCGCAAGTTCGTCTCGCCGGACCTGCTCGTGATCGAGCCGTCTGGCCTGTCAGCGCGGCAGCTCGCGAAGCTGTCCGCCGCAGCCGGAGTGGACCAGGTCATCACCGCAGATGGTGCGGCGATCAAGCTCAACGGCCACCAGGTGAACGTGCTCGGCGTGAACCCAGGGCAGTTCCGGTCCTGGACCCCGCTGGCCACCGCGACGGACCAGCGCCTGTGGACGGCGCTGAAGCAGGGCCGGTTCGTGACCTCGGACACGCTGGCCGGGCGGCGCAATCTGCACCCGGGTACGAAGTACCTGATCACCGGGTCCCGCCGGGAACAGCTGGCCTTCGGCGGGTCGGCGCCGCTGGGCATATCGGGCATCGACGCGCTGGTCAGCAGCCAGGCCTCCGCTCAGCTCGGCCTGGTGCCGAGGGTGCTGGCCCTGGTCAGCGCGCCCGCGGCCAGCATGACCAGGCTGAGCAAGGCGGTGCGCAGCATCGCGGGCCGGTCGGCCACCGTGGTCAGCCTGCGTCCCGCCCAGCAGCGGCTCCCGGTGGACCAGTCCCCGGGCAGCGGCCGCCCCTCCACCTACCTGAAGCTCTTCCAGGCGTCGGCGGCCCGGTACTGCCCCGGCCTGTCCTGGACGGTGCTGGCTGCCATCGGGCAGATCGAGAGCGGTGACGGGAGCAACATGGGGCCATCCAGCGCGGGCGCGCTCGGCCCCATGCAGTTCCTGCCCTCGACCTGGCGGGAATGGGGGATCACGGCGTTCGGCGAGACCGGGGCGCCGGACATCATGGACCCGTTCGACGCGGTCCCGGCGGCCGCCCGGCTACTGTGCGCGGCGGGGGCGGGATCAGCCAGCGGCCTGTACGGGGCCATCTTCGCCTACAACCACGCCGCCTGGTACGTCAACGAGGTGCTCGCGCTGGCCCACGAGTACGCCCGCGACTACGGGTGAGCCGGGCCGCCGGGGGCCGGGAGCAGCGGCCGCCGGAGCCGCCGTCCGCCGTCCGGGCCGTCCAGCGTGCGGCACCCAGTCACCCATACGGGCACCCACGCGCATCCACACGGGCCTGGTTGGATAGAGACATGGCGGATTACGACGCGTTCCTGCTGGTGTCCTTCGGTGGCCCGGAGGGCCCGGACGATGTCATGCCGTTCCTGCAGAACGTGACCCGCGGCCGCGGCATCCCCCCGGAGCGGCTGGAGGCGGTGGCCGAGCATTACTACGCGGTGGGCGGGATCAGCCCGATCAACCAGCAGTGCCGGGACCTGATCGCCGCGATCGAAAAGGATTTCGCCGCGACCGGGGTGGACCTGCCGATCTACTGGGGCAACCGGAACTGGGACCCCTACCTGACCGAGACCGTGGCCGAGATGGCCGCCGCCGGGGTTCGGCGCGCCCTGGCCTTCGTCACCTCGGCCTACGGGTCTTACTCCAGCTGCCGGCAGTACCTGGACGACATCCAGCGGGCCCGGGCCGAGGTCGGCCCGGGCGCTCCCCAGATCGACAAGATCCGGCACTTCTTCAGCCACCCCGGCTTTATTGAGCCGTTCGCGGACGCGACCCTGCGGGCCATCGAGACGCTGCCCGCCGGGGTCCGCGCGGACGTCCCGCTCGTCTTCACGGCGCACAGCGTGCCGGAGGTTATGGCCGCCGCCAGCGGGCCGCCGCCTGGCGGCCGCTACCCGGCGCAGCTGGCCGAGGCCGCCGCGCTCATCGCGGACCGGGTCAACGCCGCCGTCCCGGCGGGTGGCGGCCACCCCTGGCGGCTGGCCTACCAGAGCCGCAGCGGGCCACCCTCGCAGCCATGGCTAGGCCCCGACGTCTGCGACTACCTGGAGGAACTGGCCCGGGAGGGAGCGCCGGGTGCGGTCCTGGTCCCGGTCGGGTTCATCACCGACCACATGGAGGTCGTGCACGATCTGGACGTCGAGGCGGCCGAGACTGCCCAGCGCCTCGGGCTGCCGCTGGCCCGGGCGGCCACCCCGGGCCTGGATCCGCGCTTCGTATCGATGATCACCGCGCTGGTCGGCGAGCGGATGGGTAGCGGGATCCCTGCGGCTGCGCTGGGCTCCCCGGGCTGTGGCACTGCTGAGTGCTGCCGCCTGCCCGCCAGGGCTGGCCGTCCCGGCCGCCCGTCGGCGGCCTCATGAGCGGCCTCTTGAGCGGCCTCATGAATGAGGCCTGGTGAGCGGCACCGCAGCAGGCCTGCCGGACCCCGAGGCCCTGCTCGTCCTGGCCCGCTCGGCCGCCCAGGAGGCGGCCGGGATGCTGGCTGCCCGCCGCCCGGCCGGCCCGCAGGGCCGTCCGGACGTGGCCAGCACCAAGTCCAGCCCCACCGACGTGGTCACCGAGATGGACCGCGCGGCCGAGGTGATGATCACGGAGCGGATCCTGGCCGAACGGCCTGGCGACGCCATCCTCGGCGAGGAAGGCGGCGAATCCGGTCACGGCCGGGTCCGCTGGATCATCGACCCGCTGGATGGCACGGTTAACTACCTGTACGGCCTGCCGGACTGGGCGGTGAGCATCGCGGCCGAGGTGGACGGCGCGATCGTCGCCGGGGTGGTGGCGGTCCCGCGGCACCGAGAGGTGTTCACCGCCGTCGCCGGCCAGGGCAGCTGGCTGCATCCAGACGGCGCGCCGGCCGTGCCGCTGCGGTGCAACGACGGGGTCCCGTTGACCAGGGCCCTGGTCTCCACCGGCTTCGGGTACGCACGGGCCCGGCGAGTGGTGCAGGGCGAGGTCGTGGCCGTGGTGCTGCCCGAGGTCCGGGACATCCGCCGGGGCGGGTCCTGCGCGGTGGACCTGTGCTCGGTCGCCACCGGCCGGGTGGACGCCTACTACGAGCGGGGCGTCAACTACTGGGACTGGGCCGCCGGTGGGCTGATCGCGACCGAGGCGGGCGCCCGGCTGGGCGGGCTGGACGGCCGGCCACCCAGCCATGAACTGACCATCGCGGCCGGTCCCGGCCTGTTCCAGGAGCTGCATGACCTGCTGCGCAGCCTCGATCCGGAGCGGGACGCCGAGGAAGCCGGCAGCGCGGACTGACGGCCGCTGTCCCCGGACCAGAGCCCCGGACCAGATCAATGGCGGGCCGGCTCAGGAGCCGGTCTTGCTGAGCACCCCGGCCGGGCTCGGGGCACCACTGCGGCGGAACTTGTAGGCCAGCGACGAGGTGCCCTGCGGGCTGAGCAGTACCACGCCGCTCTCGCAGCTCTGCTGGCCCTTCGTGATGCCCTGCTCCAGGGTGAAGGTACCGGCCAGCACTGAGACCAGCAGCAGATGGCCTGAGCAGCCGAGCTGCGGGTACGAAATGGTCCCAGCCGAAGAGCCCGCGGCGAGGCGGATCCGGACGGTCACCGTGAGCGCGGGGTCGGTCTGCTTGACGGTGCCGGACCAGGTGCCCGCCAGGTCCGCCGGGATGGTCGGGGTCGCCGCGGGTTTGGCGGACGACGTGTGCGCCGAGGCGGTGGTCCGATCCGCCGCGACCGGGCTGGCCGTGGTGGCGGGGCTGTTCCGGTGCGTGGCAATCAGGGTGGCCGCCACCACGATGACCCCGACGCAGGCCACGCAGGCCGCGGCCCAGGCAACCCGGCGGGACCGGGACGCGGTGGAGGTCTCGGCCGGTCCCTGGGAGTCCGCGGCGACCAGGCCGCGGCCCGCCGCCCGGGCCCGCCGGGTGCCCTCGGCGAGCAGGCCGGCCGCCGGGTCGTTGTGGCCGAGCAGCGCGGTGACCAGCGTCCGGGCCGGCGGGCGGTTGGCCGGATCCGGGGAGAGGCAGGCGCCCACCGTGTTCCGCAGCGGCTCGGGCAGGCTGGCCACGTCCGGCCGGCCGGCGGCGAACAGGATCGTCTGGGCCCAGGCGAGCAGATCGGCCGACGGGGTCGCGGGACCGTACGGCGGCGTGGTGCTGAAGTGGACGACCCGCGGTCCTTCCGCGCCGAGCACCACATGATCCGGCCCGAAATCCCCGTGGACCAGACCCGCCTGGTGGATCGAGGTGAGCCCGGTGGCCGCGCCGATGGCGAGGGCGGCCAGTACCGGCCCCTCCAGCGGCCCCTCGGCCGCGACGGTCTCGGCCAGGGAGGGGCCTTCGATGAACTCGCTGACCAGGAAGGGCAGGTCGCCGTCGAATCCGGCGTCGAGAATCCGCGCGGCGCAGAACGGGGCGACCCGCCGGGCCACCGTGGCCTCGGCCGAAAAGCGGTCCCGGGAGGCCGAGTCCGGCGCCGCCGTCCGGCCTAGCAGGGTGACCGCGACAGGTGTCCCGTCCGGGAGGCGGGACAGGAAGATCCCGGCCGAGTCCACGTCCTCCGGGCCGTCCGCGATCCGGCCGGACAGCCGGTAACGGCCGACCCGCCGGAGATCATCGGGCCGCAATGGTGTGACGAGGGGCATGCGGCAGCTCCGCTAATCCTGCGGGGTGGGAGATCAGTTTCGTACGATACGCACTCTTCCGTGCTTGGCGTGCACGGATCGGGGGAAGTTACCGACGCAAGTACGTGTTGGGAGCTTTGCGCCCGGGCTCGATCGCTGCGGATCGGGCGCGTAGGCCGGTGAACACACGGACACGACGCGCTATAGCCCGTACCCTCCGTGTGCGCGGCAGGCAGACGTGACAGAATTCCCCGCCGGAATCGGGCACAAACTACGGCCTGCTGAGCGTTACATCCGCGCGACGAGGCGCATAACGAAGGAGGGGGTGGAGTACCCAGATGGCAACTGACTATGACAGCCCGCGGAAGACAGACGACGAGCTCACTGAAGACAGCCTTCAGGAGCTGCAGGCACGCCGGATGGACAAGTCTTCCAGCACGATCGACATCGACCCAGATGATGTCGCGGAGTCGCTGGAGCTTCCCGGAGCGGATCTGTCCAACGAGGAACTGTCGTTCCGAGTCATTCCGCGGCAGGCGGACGAGTTCACCTGCTCGCGGTGCTTCCTGGTGCATCACCGGAGTCAACTGGCCGAGGATCGTAACGGCCAGCCAGTCTGCCGTGAGTGCGCGGCCTGAGGATTTCAGGCCGCCCACTCGGGCGGTAAGTGATTCTGCAGGGCTTGAGCAAGACATGAGGCATACGGGGTGCGGCGCGTCCGCCCGGCTGATCGCCGGTGCAGTGGCGCCGCAGGCAGCTTCTCCCGTCCACCGGCGCTCTGACGGTGGCATGACGGGAGGGCATGGAGCGGGGGGGGATTCCGGCAGCGGCGCGTCAGCGCCGCTGGTCTGGCTGATCACAGTAAAGCGTGGGCTCCGCTAACGGGTGAGCCATAGTTCTGTACTCCCGGGAAGTGCCCTGCCTGGTGGCAGGGTCCGGTCGGCGAGGAGCGTGCGGTGACCGGGTCGTCCCCATGAGGCTGAGGCTGTTCGCGGCCCTGGCCGGTCTGCTGACCCTGGCCGCGTGCGGTTCAGCGGCCCCAGCCACGCCGGCGGCCCCGGCCACGCCGGCGGCCCCGGCCAGCGCATCGCCGGGCGGCACCTCCGTGGCGCCGGCCGCCGGCTTGCCGGCCCCTCCGGCGCACACGGTCATCGTGGTGCTGGAGAACCACGGCTACGGCGAAGTCATCGGCAGCTCCCAGGCGCCGTACCTGAACCGGCTCGCCCGGCAGGGAGCGCTGTTCACCGACTCGCGGGCCATCACGCACCCCAGCGAGCCGAACTACCTGGCCCTGTTCTCCGGCAGCACCCAGGGCGTCAGTGACGACAGCTGCCCGCATCAGTTCCACGGGCCGAACCTGGGATCCGAGCTGATCGCCGCGGGAAGGAGCTTTGCCGGCTACTCCGAGGGGCTGCCGGCGGCCGGGTCATTCGTGTGCGTGAGCGGCGAGTACGCCCGCAAGCATGTGCCCTGGACCAACTTCCGCTCGGTGCCCGCGGCCGACAACCAGCCATGGACCAGTTTCCCGGCCGGGTACTACCAGCGCCTGCCCACAGTGTCCTTCGTGATCCCGGACCTGTGCCACGACATGCACGACTGCCCGGTGGCTACCGGGGACACCTGGCTCCGGGCCCACCTCAGCGGGTACGCGGCCTGGGCCATGACCCACCACAGCCTGCTGATCGTGACCTGGGACGAGAACGACGGCAGTGCCGGCAACCAGATCCCCACGATCGTCGCCGGCCAGCCGGTCCGCCCCGGCCGGTACGGCCAGCCCATCACGCACTACAGCGTGCTGCGGACCCTGGAAGCCCTGTACCGGCTGCCACTGCTGGGCCACGCCGCCACGGCCAGCCTGATCCGCGGTATCTGGAAATAGGCCACCATCACCTGGTCGGTTCTGGCCGGGGGCCGCGGGAAATAGGATGCCGCGCATGGCAGCAGACCTGATCTTTACCGGCGGTCGTATCTACACCGTGCTTCCCGACGGGCGCCGGATGGTCCCGGCCACGGCTCACGGCGAGGCGGCCAGCAGCGAGGACACCAGCGACGGGGCAGGCATCGGGACGGACGGGCCGCTCGCGACCGCGGTGGCGGTGCGCGGCGGCCGGATCGTCGCGGTCGGCACCGACGACGAGATCCGCGACCTGGCCGGCGGCCGGGCGGAGACCGTCGACCTGGCCGGCCGGCCCCTGCTGCCGGGGTTCCAGGACGCGCACGTGCACCCCGCCTTCGCGGGGATCACCATGCTGCGCTGCGACCTGGACGGCGCGGAGGACCTGGCCGGGGCCCTGGACCGGATCAGGGCCTACGCCAGCGCCCAGCCCGGCCGGGAGTGGATCGACGGCAGCGGCTGGCGGATGGAGTGGTTCGACGGCGGCACCCCGTCCCGCGAGCTCCTGGACAGCGTGGTCCCGGACCGGCCGGCCTACCTGACCAACCGGGACGGGCACGGCGCGTGGGTCAACTCGCGGGCGCTGGAGCGGGCCGGCCTGACCGCGGCCACCCCGGACCCTGCCGACGGGCGGATCGAGCGCCACCCGGACGGTGCGCCGCAGGGCACCCTGCACGAGGGCGCGGCGCTGCTCGTCGGCCGGCTCGTGCCGGGGCCCGACGCCGCCGAGCAGCTCCGCGGGCTGCTGCTGGCCCAGCAGCACCTGCACTCGCTGGGCATCACCGCCTGGCAGGACGCCATCGTGGGCGAGTACCTCGGCTACCCCGACCCGCTGCCGTCTTACCTCGCCGCCGCCCGGGACGGCACACTCACCGCCCGGGTGGCCGGCGCCCTGTGGTGGGATCGGGCCCGGGGTGCGGAACAACTCGATGACCTGCTCGACCGACGACAGGCCGGCCAGGCCGGCCGCTTTCGCGCGGGCATGGTCAAGATCATGCAAGACGGGGTCGCGGAGAACTTCACGGCCGGCATGATCGACCCCTACCTGGATGCCTGCGGCTGCCAGACCGGCAACCGCGGGCTGTCCTACGTCGACCCGGCCGACCTGGCCGAGCAGGTGACCCGGCTCGACGCGGCCGGCTTCGGGGTGCACGTGCACGCGATCGGGGACCGGGCCGTGCGCGAGGCGCTGGACGCGTTCGCGGCCGCCCGGGCGGCCAACCTGGTCAGCCCCGGCCGGCACCACATCGCCCACCTGCAGGTCCTGCACCCCGACGACATCCCGCGCTTCGCCCAGCTCAGCGTGACCGCGAACATGCAGGCCCTGTGGGCTGCGCACGAGCCGCAGATGGACGACCTGACCATCCCGTTCCTCGGCCCGGGGCGGGCCGCCCGGCAGTACCCGTTCGGGGCCCTGCTGCGGGCCGGAGCCCGGCTGGCGGCGGGCAGCGACTGGGCGGTGAGCAGTGCCAACCCGCTGGAGGGCATGCACGTCGCGGTGAACCGGGCCTTCCCGGCCGGGCCGGGGGAGTCCGCCGGGGAGCCGCTGCTGCCCGGCCAGGCGCTCACCCTGGCCGAGGCCATGGCCGCGTACACGGCCGGCTCGGCGTACGTGAACCAGCTCGACGAGACCGGCGCGATCGCCGCCGGCTACCTGGCTGACCTGGTGGTCCTGGACCGCGACCCGTTCGCCGGGCCCGCGGAGGAGATCGCCGCGGCCACGGTCACCCTCACCTACGTGGAGGGGCGGCAGGTCTACGCGGCACCAGCTGCGTAACGTTGTCATCGCTGACGCCGAAGCCAGGGGAGCGAGCTGTGCAGATGACCACGCTGGGCCAGGGCGGACCGCAGGTATCCCGGGTCGGGCTCGGGCTGATGGGCATGTCCGGGATCTACGGGGCGGCCGACGAGGAGGAGAGCCTGGCCACCATCCGGGCCGCGCTCGACGTCGGGATCAACCTGCTGGACACCGGCGACTTCTACGGGATGGGGCACAACGAGCTGCTGCTGTCCCGTGTGCTCCGCGAGGTGCCCAGGGACAGCGTGTTCGTGCAGGTGAAATTCGGCGGGCAGCGAGACCCGTCCGGCCGGTTCATCGGGCACGATGCCAGCCCCGCCGGGGTGAAGAACTACCTCTCCTACACGCTGACCCGGCTCGGCACTGACTACGTGGACCTGTACCAGCCCGCCCGGCTCGACCCGCACGTGCCGATCGAGGACACGGTCGGCGCCATCGCGGAGATGATCGAGGCTGGGTACGTGCGGCACCTGGGCCTGTCCGAGGTGGGCGCGGACACGATCCGGCGGGCGAACGCCGTGTACCCGGTCCGCGAGCTGCAGATCGAGTACTCGCTGATGAGCCGGGGGATCGAGGCGGAGATCCTGCCCGCGGTCCGGGAACTCGGGATCAGCGTGACTGCCTACGGCATCCTGTCCCGCGGCCTGCTGAACCGGGACACGGCCCGGATCGCCGAGGGGGACCCGCGGGCGCGGTTCCCCCGGTTCCAGGGCGGCAACCTGGACCGCAACCTCGAGCTGCTGGACGCGCTGGAGAAGATCGCGGAGCAGCGCGGGGTGAGCACCGCCCAGCTGGCCATCGCCTGGGCGGCGTCCCGCGGCGACGACATCATCCCGCTGATCGGGACCAAGCGGCGGGACCGGCTGGCCGAGGCGCTGGCCGCGCTCGACCTGCGGCTCACCCCGGATGAGCTGGCCGCGATCGAGGCCGCCGTGCCCGCCGTCCAGGTGGCCGGGACCCGCTACGACGCCGCCCAGATGGGGGCCCTGGACAGCGAGCGCTAGGCCCGGCCCGGGACCGGCACGGGAAACGCGGGGCCGGTCACGGGGAGCGGGGCGCCCGCCCGTGGGGGGTTCGTTGCGGGCCTTGAGGAAGCTTAGCCACGGGCCTGCCGCAGGATGGTGTGGTGCAGGTCCCGCGCGTAGCGGAGCGCCAGGACCAGGGCCACGAGCGCGCCGCTCAGGTAGAAGCCCGCGCCCGCGGCGGTGCCCAGGCCCGAGCGCATCCCCAGTACCGTGTCGTCGATCGCCATCCCGGCCAGGCCCAGGCCGGCCGCGCCGAACAGGGTCATCGCGACCGTGGGCGTGAAGCTGTCCGGGAGCAGGTCACGGGACTGGCGGTGGGCCAGGTGATAGGCGGCCAGCGCGGCCAGGCCGAGGACTCCGGCGGCCAGCCGGAGGGTCACAGCGTCGCTGCTGTTCTCCAGCATCGCGGCCTGGGCGCAGCTCTGCGCGTGCGGCCAGAGGGTGAGCCAGTGCTGGCAAGCAACCGCCGGGTACCTGATCGCGCCGGGGGCGCCGCCCACAAACGGGCGCCCGAACGCGGCGTTCATCGCCCACGCGATCAGGCCGCTGGCCCCCACCGCCACCAGGGCGACCGCGCCCAGCCGCCAGGCTGCCATGATGACGTCCCGGCAGACCGCGACGGTGGGCAGCCGGCGGAGCCGCGCGTCGTGCGCGCGGACCACGGCGCGGACCGAGCCGAACACGGACACCGCGTGCTCCTGCGCCTCGCTCTCGGTCAGCCCGGCCTCAAGTCCCTCGGCCACCGACTCGCGCAGGTGGTCCTCGGCCTCGGCCAGGATCCGGCGGGCGTCCCGCGGGGCGCACCGGAGCCGGGTGTACAGCTGGTCCAGGTACTCCTCAACCAGGCCGCCACCGGGGGCGCTCATGCCGACCACCCCAGCACAGCCTGGATGCCCCGGGTGAACTGCCGGTATTCAGTCTGCTGCGCGGCCAGCGCGGCCGCGCCCGGGGCGGTCAGCGCGTAGACCCGGCGCCGCCGGCCGTCGGCCATGGCCCAGGAACTGCTCAGCAGCCCGGCGTCCTCGAGCCGGTGCAGCGCTGGGTAGACGGTGCCTTCCGGCAGGTCGAATGTGCCCTCACTGCGCTGGCGCAGCTCGGAGATGACCGCGTAGCCGTGCGCGGGCCCGGCGGTGAGCACGGACAGCAGAAGCAAGTCCAGGTGTCCCTTGAGGCGTTCCCGGTTCATACCTCGGAACTCTATGCCTAGAGTTACTAGGCGTCAAGGCGTGCCCCGGTAGGCGCGGGCCAGCTCGCGGAGCCTGGTGTGCGCCCCCCGCATCGGGTCAGCCGCGGGGAGGTACTGCTTGGGCATCTTGACCACGCTGGTGTAGTTGGGGTCGCAGACGTTGGCCAGCGGCGCCTCGATGGCCTGGGTGGCAAGTTGGTAGGCGTCCAGCTGGTCCAGCCCGTAGTCGGCGGCCAGCCACTGCACCAGGTCCAGCGCGGCGATCCGGAACGCGTCCTCCAGCGGCCGGGCCGAGCCCGCGGACATGAGGTGCGTGTCCGACTCCAGCCGCGGCCAGGCACATGGGCGGCCCTTGATCAGGTCCACCGCGAGCACCGTGTTCATCGCGCACTCCACCGCGACCCCGCAGGTCTCGCCCTCACCCTGGCGGGCGTGCCCGTCGCCGAGCGAGAACAGCGCTCCCTCGACGTTCACGCCCAGGTAGCAGGTGACCCCGGCGCGCATCTCCGGGGTGTCCATGTTGCCGCCGAACGCGTCCGGCACCAGGGCGCTGCGGACCTCGAGGTTGGCCGGGGCCACCCCCACGGTCCCGTGCATCGGCTCGATCGGCAGGTCCGCGGTGAAGCCGCCGCGGCGGGCGGTGAACCGGCACAGGCCCTTGGAGTTGTCGAACTGCCACAGCCAGACCAGCTCGGGGAGCGGGTCGTGCAGCAGCGCGGTGGCGTGGGTGGCGCTCAGCGCGCCGAACAGCGGCACGGTGGTGGACGCGCCCCAGTCCCGGGCCGGCTCGATCGAGATGAAGTGCACGGCCAGGGTGTCACCCGGCTCGGCGCCCTCGATCCAGAAGGGGCCGGTCTGCGGGTTGAGGTACGGGAACTCGCAGACCTCCGAGACGAGGTCGGTCTCGGAGCGGACCCGCCCGGCGAAGCAGTCTTCGGTGAACACCTCCAGCACCGCGGGCGTCCGGATACGGGCGACTGGCGCGGCACCCCCGAACGTCCACGCGTACTGGTCCGCGGTCGGCCGGAAGCTGATCACCTGCGGGTCACTCATGAGTACTACTCCTCCAGCTGATCCAGGTGGACCAGCCCGACCTCGACCACCCGGCGCGGGTCACGCCGGTACAGGTAGACAAGGTAGATCACGCCGGCGGCCATCCAGCCGGCCACTCCGGGGCCCAGGTAGGAGTACGGCGGGGACAGCGGGGCCACGAACGAGAACACCTTGATCCCCGCGGAGGTGAGCCAGGCCGGGATGAACGTGATGATGCCGAGCACCGGGATAGCCAGGTGCAGCAGCGGGTTGAACCGGTGCCCGCGCCGGGTGAAGTAGCCGATGCAGGCCGCGTTCATCACGATGTAGATCGCGGCCAGCACGATCACCAGGGCGGTGGCCACCATCACGAAGGCGGTGGTCGGGCCGTAGCCCAGCCCGAGGCCGAGGGTCACTGCGACGGTGATCACGAAGCCGGTCAGGATGGCCAGGGCCGGGGAGTGGTGCTTGGGGTGCACCTGGGCCAGGAAGCGCGGGAAGGCGCCGATCCGGCCCATGGCGTAGGCCGTCCGGCTGGAGACGTTCACCCCGGCGTTGGCGTTGGCGATGGTGGAGTTCACGATGGCGAGGAAGACGAAGAACCAGAACAGCCCGTACAGCGACCGGGCCATGCCTTCCCAGGAGGCGGCGCCGGTCCCGGTGGTGAAGTGGACGAACCTGGAAGGGCCGTAGGCGACGTCCACCGCGTAGGTGGTGAACACGTACAGTGCCCCGATCAGCAGGGTGGCCAGCAGCACCGCCCGCGGGATTGTCCGCCGCGGGTTCCTGGCCTCCTCGGCCAGCGGCGCGGCCCCCTCGAACCCGCCGAAGGCCAGGATCGTGTACACCGAGCCGCCGATCACCCCGGTGATGCCGCGGAACCCGGGCGGCGTGTACTTCGTGGTGAACACGCTCAGGGTGTTGTGGCTGCCCGCGTGGACCACGAAGAAGACCGCCAGGACTCCGAAGACCGCGATCTCGGACAGGCCGAGGATGGTGCCGAGCCGGGCCGACGTGCGGATGCCGTAGAAGCCGGCCGCGAGCACGATCACCGCTCCGGCCAGTGCCCACGGCCACCACAAGCTGGCCGGGTAGCCGGACCATTCGGCGTTCATGGTGGCGGCGGTGGTGAACCCGAGCTGGAGCAGCACCAGCGGCGGGATGAGGAAGCCGACCAGCACGTACCCCCAGGCGACCAGGAAGCCCACCGCCGGGTGCAGGCCCCGCGCGGCATATGTGGCCAGCGACCCGGCGGACGGCATCTCCCGGGCCAGCAGGCCGATGCTGCAGGCGCAGAACAGGCACGCCACTAAGGCGAAGACCACTGCCAGGGGCAGCGAGCCGCCGGCGAACGCGACCCCGGCCGGGATCGAGGCGGCGATGGCCGCACCGGGAGCCATGTCCGTGATGCTCTGGAAGAGCACCTCGCGCAGCCCGATGGCGTCCCGCCGCAGGCCCAGCGCGCTGGTAGCAGATTCCCGGACCGTCATGGCCACCTCCGCGACGCATGCTGCCGATCCAGCGATGATCTCACGGCGCGCCGTCGCCCAATAGGCCCAAACGGACCGTCCGTGGCCGCCCGGCCCGGCCCGGCCGGTCGGCCACGGCGCCGGTGCCGGCCGAGGGCACGGCGGGGTGACTAGGCCGGGTCGCGGTGCCCGTTGCTGCTGTAGGCACCCGGGATGCCCTGCGGGGGCAGTGACACCTCGCCGGTCACGTCCGCGGCCAGCCGGACGCTGTCCCCGTTGACCAGGCGGACCTCGGTGCCGGGAAGCACCCGGTCCCCGTTGACGAAAGTCCCGTTGGTGGAGTGCTCGTCCCGGATTGTGGCCTGCCCGGTGTCACTGACGGTCACCGTGGCGTGCCGCCGGGAGACATTGTCGTAGCTGGCGAAGGCCGCGGCGACCAGCGACTCCTCCGGGTCACGGCCGAGCACCAGCGAAGTGCCCGCCGGGACTTCCACATTGCCGGTAGGGAACACGAGGCGCAGCACCACGGGCGAGATGATGCCCTTCCGCGGGGGCAGCGGCTCACGGCACACCTCGCAGAACACTGCCGCGGGCTCCCGGATGGCCGCCCCGCAGTGCGGGCAGGACGACCCCGCAGCCGGGGCCGCCGCACCCTCACGTTTCGGGTACTTCTGCATAACCGTCGGCGAGGCAGGCTCGTCGGGCGTCTTGCGCCGGGGCAGGTTGGCGCCGCACGTGAAACAGATGAGATCGTCCTGCTGAACCTCAGCGGAACAGGCAGGACAGGTCAGGGTCGCCATGTCGTCCTCCGGGACGGCGGCAGGGAGGTGTTCACGAGAGCCTAACGCTCGCGGGACGGCGCGGGTGCCCGGCCCGTGAGCGCCGCCCAGTAGCATCGCGGTCATGCGGCGTCACCAGCCGGTGAGGGGCACCGATGATCAGTTATGCGCTCAGCGATGAGCACCAGGAATTGCGCCAGACCGTTGCCGCCTTCGCCCGCGACGTAGTGCGGCCGGTCATCGGCGGTTACTACGAGCGCGGCGAGTTCCCCTACGACCTGATCGCCCGGATGGCCAAGCTCGGCCTGTTCGGGCTGCCGTTCCCGGCGGAATTCGGCGGCATGGATGGCGATTTGCTCGCCCTCGGCCTGGCCCTTGAGGAATTGGCCCGGGTGGACTCCTCGGTCGCCATCACGCTCGAGGCCGCGGTGGCCCTCGGGGCCATGCCTATCTACCGGTTCGGCACCGAGGCGCAGCGCCGCCGCTGGCTGCCGGACCTGTGCTCCGGCGAGCGCCTGGCCGGGTTCGGGCTGACCGAGGCGGGCGGGGGGTCTGATATCCCCGGCGGGATGCGGACCACCGCGCGGCTGGACGAGGGCAGCGGGGACTGGGTCATCGACGGGGCCAAGTCGTTCATCACCAACGCCGGGACCGCGATCACCTCCCTGGTCACGGTGCTGGCCATCACGGGGGGAGACCCCGGGGCTCCGCGCCAGATCTCGTCCATCGTGGTGCCGGCCGGCACCTCCGGGCTGACCGTCGGGCCGGAGTACTCGAAGGTCGGCTGGTGCGCCTCGGACACCAGGGAACTGGCGTTCGCCTCGTGCCGGGTCCCCGCGGACCACCTGCTTGGCGAGCGCGGCCGCGGCTACGCCCAGTTCCTCCAGATCCTGGACGAGGGCCGGATCGCGCTCGCCGCGCTCGCGGTCGGCCTGGCCCAGGGCTGTGTAGACGAATGCCTGCGCTACACCGGCGAGCGGGCGGCGTTCGGCCACCGGCTCGGGCACTACCAGGCCATCCGGTTCAAGCTTGCCGACATGGAGGCGCGCACCCACAGTGCCCGGCTGGCCTGGTATGACGCCGCGGCGCGGCTCATAGCCGGGCAGCCGGTCAAGCGGCAGGCGGCCATCGCCAAGCTGACCGCCTCGAACGCGGCGATGGACAACGCCCGGGAGGCCACCCAGATCTTCGGCGGCTACGGGTTCATGAATGAGTTCCCGGTCGCCCGGTTCTACCGCGACGCCAAGGTGCTCGAGATCGGCGAGGGCACCTCCGAAGTGCAGCGGATGATCATCGCACGGGAACTCGGGGTCCCCGACTAGGACCAGCGCGGGGCAGTGGGCGCGGCGCAGTTATGGCCGAAAGACCGGGGCCGCTGAATAACCGCCGCGCGGCCGGCGGGCGCGGTGCGGTGCCATGATTCGGGTATCCCGGCGGGCCGATCCGAGTTCCGCGGGTAAATGGCCGTCCGGGAACCGGCGGTGGGTGCGGCGGCGGGACGCGGCGCGGGAGTCCCCCTGGGGCGGTCACCAGCATCGTCAGCAGTGGCAGGCCGGCCCGGACCCGGCCTCGCGAGATTACTCTGGACCGCGCGTACCTGGGTAGTCTTAGCGCTCTTCGCACATACCGGGCTTAGTTAGTACAGAACGAGCCACGACCGAAGCGTCGGCGAGTACCCTACTGACGTCAAGGCATCCGGCAAACATCACGCTAGAGCAGCGCTTTCCTGGCATAAGGTATTGATCACTGCCGATGGTGAGACGTTAGGGTTAGCCCTTGGCCGCGCCCGCGCGCGGGGCTTGCAGAATCGTCACCCGGGAAGGGGTGCGTCATGTCAGTTCCGCCGCAAGTACTGCGGGCCTGCTGGCTCGCCACGCTAGCCAGGTGAGAGGTGCAGAGGCTGTGCGGTCCCGCAGCAAGATGAGCGGTAACGAGCTGGCTGGCGATCCAGGGTCAGTTGAGCCGTCTACCGAGGCCGGCCCTGCTCCGCGTGCGCCCGCGGAGCTCGACGGCCGGGAGGACAGCGCCGAGGCCGGCGGTCCCGGCCAAGCCAGGCGCCAGGGCGCCGGCTCGCGCCGTGCGCTGAAGAACTGGCGGGTGCGTTCCCGCCTGGTCCTGCTGATCGCCATCCCCACGCTGACCGCCGTGGTGCTGGGTGGTACCTCGATCCTGTCCTACGCCCGCAGCGCCACCGCCAACGGGCGCGTCCAGCAGCTCGCCGCGCTCAGCGCGAACGTCACGGTTCTCGCCCAGAATCTCGAGGACGAGCGGGACCAGACGGTCCGGTTCATCGGGCTCGGGGATTCGGGTCAGGGAGGCCGGGGTTCCAGCGCACAGCTCAGCGCCCCCCAGCTCAATGTGGTGAACCAGCAGATCGCCCTGACCAACCAGACCGCCGGGGTGGTGCAGCGCGAGCTGAGCCAGATCAATGGCTCGTTCTCGACGCAGACCCAGCAGCAGGCGGCGGCGGCCCTCACCGCGCTGCAGAACCTGCGGCAGCTGCGGAAGGCAGCGACCCTCACCCAGCTGCCGGCCCTGGTCGTGGTGGACAAATACGCCACGATCATCCAGGAGCTGATCGCGCTGATTGACGTGACCGGCCAGGGCGCCAGTGACGCGACGCTCGGCCAGTCCATCCGGGTGCTCAGCCTGGTGTCCCGGATGAAGGAAGAGGCTTCCGAGCAGCGCGCCATCCTCACTTACGGCCTGGCGGTCGGCCATCTCAGCCCGAACCAGCTGAACGCGCTCAACCTGGCGCTCTCCGAGCAAGAGGGCAACCTGGCCTCGTTCAACACCACGGCCAGCATTGCGCAGCGCAACCTGTGGAACAACAGCGTGGCCACGTCCTTCGTCTTCGAGGCCAACGCCCAGGAGACCCAGGCGATCAACCTCGCGCAGCACAACGGGAACCTGGGGACCGACATCAACACGGTCGACGACTGGTATGGCGCCATGTCGAACGAGATCGACTCGCAGATGGGCTCGGTTGAGCGGGCCCTCTCCGCGCAGATCAGCTCCCGGGCGGCGGCACTGCATAAGTCGGCACTGACCGCGGCCATCGCGGTCGGCGCGGCGGTCCTGCTCGTCCTCGCGCTGTCGCTGTTCCTGACGGTGGTCATCGGGCGCTCGATGGTCCGCCCGCTGCGCCGGCTGCGTGCGGGAGCCCTGGAAGTCGCGGGCGTGCGGCTGCCGGAGATGGTCCGGCGGATGAGTGAGGCCGACGGCGGCGGTTCCTTCGACGTCGCCCCCATCGACGTGGACTCCTCCGACGAGATCGGTGAAGTGGCGCGGGCGTTCGATCAGGTCCACCGGGAAGCGCTCCGGCTGGCTGCGAACGAGGCCGCACTGCGCGGGAACGTCAACGCGATGTTCGTGAACCTGTCCCGGCGCAGCCAGTCCCTGGTCGAACGCCAGATCCGGCTGATCGATGATCTCGAGCAGGGTGAGCAGGACCCGGAGCGGCTGTCCAACCTGTTCCAGATGGACCACCTGGCCACCCGCATGCGCCGCAACTCTGAGAACCTGCTGGTCCTCGCCGGTCACGAGGTCTCCCGGCGGTGGAACCAGCCGGTGGCGCTGGTGGACGTGCTCCGTGCGGCGGTCTCCGAGATCGAGCAGTACGAACGGGTCTCGATGAACGTCCAGCCCGGCATCTCCGTTCGCGGCCAGGCCGTCAACGACGTGGTGCACCTGGTGGCCGAGCTGGTGGAGAACGCCACCTCGTTCTCGTCTGCGGAGACGCCGGTGACCGTGTCCGGGCACCTGCTGAACAGCGGGGGAGTCCTGCTCGACATCAGCGACCAGGGCGTCGGTATGGGCGCCGAGGAGATGGCCCACGCCAACTGGCGGCTGGATAACCCGCCTGTGGTGGACGTGGCCGTGTCCCGGCGCATGGGCCTGTTCGTGGTCGCCCGGCTGGCCGCACGGCACGGCATCCGGGTGCGGCTGCGCCCGGCGGCGACCGGC
>Ga0208717_1000194_pt1 | contig 25129 bp, 22 predicted proteins | sample NGESurF53shallow_FD_184489 | JGI IMG/M metagenome (GOLD analysis project Ga0208717, IMG submission 184489) | Arctic peat soil microbial communities from Barrow, Alaska - NGEE Surface sample F53-3 shallow (SPAdes) | ecosystem: Environmental > Terrestrial > Soil > Wetlands > Peat ... | reverse complement strand
AGCTTCCGCCGCAGATCGTCCGAATATGCTCTCCCCATCCCTGTTGTATCGCTGAGACTTCGCCAGAAATAATATACACCTATGGGTTAAATGCTCTATCGCAGCAGATCTTCCAACTCCAGCGATAGCTCTGTTTTCTCGTCCCGATATTTCACGATGACAGGCGCGTAGAGAGAGAGGCCCCACTCTGCCGCCTTGCCGCGGGTTATTGCGCGCGCGCCCGCGACGACGACTGCGTCCTCCGGAATGATCAGCGGATGCGTGTCGGTCGCCCGCAGAATTTCTCCGTGCACAATATCGTAGACCGGCGTAGCCCTCGTCAGCACAACTCCCGCGGCCAACACCGCCCGCTTGCGGACCAGCGTGCCCTCATAGACGCCGCAGTTGCCGCCCACCAGCACGCCGTCTTCAAGAATCACCGGGCTGGCGTTTACCGGCTCCAACACCCCGCCGATCTGCGCCGCCGCGCTGATGTGCACGTTGCGCCCCACCTGCGCGCAGGAACCGACCAGCGCGTGCGAGTCGATCATGGTGCCCTCGTCCACATACGCGCCCACGTTCACATACATGGGCGGCATGCAAACCACTCCGGCGGCCAGATAGGCGCCGCTGCGAACCGCGGAGCCGCCCGGCACAACGCGAATCTTCTCCTCGACAGTGAAGCGTCGCGCCGGATAGGTGTCTTTGTCGACAAAGGAAAGCTCGTCACCGGTCTCCTCAAGCTGCCCGATGCGAAAGCCGAGAAGAATACCGCGTTTGACCCAGGCGTTGACGCGCCAGCCGGAGGGCTGGGACGGGTCAGGCTCCGCTGCGCGGACGGTTCCATGGCCCAGGGCTTGGCGCAGTTCGAGGAATGTGTCCATAACTCCGGCAGAGCCGGGGTCGTCGAGTGCGGTTTCAATGCGGGACTCGAGTGAGGTTTCTGTCACGGGGAATCTGTTCCCTGGGATTTCGTTCTGGATGCGTTTGCGAGACAAAAAAATTCTGTCATGTTGAGCACAGCCAAGAGCCTTGCGCTTGGTTGACGAACGCAAGGTTCCGCGCTCAGGATGACAATTCGCTGTCGTGACGGAACGCGCGCGCGGAAAATGTCAGCCGATCTAAACCACCCGCAGATTGCCGGTAGCGGATGCGTGCTCCACCAACCCAAGCTCGCCGGCCAGCCGCTCCAGGCGCGCCCGCGTCGGCGGTTCCACCGGCATGAGCGGCAGGCGATAGACCTCCTGAATGCGGTCCATCATGGCCAGGACGCACTTGATCGGCTGCGGGTTGGGTTCAGAAAAATTCGCCAGGATCAGATCGTAATATTTGCGATAGAGCTGCCGCGCCCGCGGCCAGTCGTTGTCGATCGCCGCGGCAATCATGCGCACCATCTCCGACGGGATGGCGTTGGCCGCCACCGACACCAGCCCCGCGCCGCCGACGGAAAGAATGGGCAGCGCCAGGTTGTCATCCCCGGAAAAAACACGGAAACGACGCGGCACGGCGTGGATCAGCTCGGTGATCTGCTGCAGGTTGCCGCAGGATTCCTTGATCCCGACGATGTTCGGGATTTCCGCCAGCCGCGCCGTCGTTTCCGGCAGCAGGTTGATGCCCGTGCGGCTGGGAATGTTGTAGAGCAGTACCCATAAGTGGGTTCCCTCGGCGATGGCGCGGAAGTGCTGATACTGCCCTTCCTGCGTGGGCTTGGTGTAATAGGGGTTGGCCGTCAGGACACCCGTGACCCCCTCGACGGTCTGCAGCTTCTTGACCCGCTCAACCGCCTGCCGGGTCGTGTTATGGCTACAGCCGACAAAGACCGGCACGCGTCCCTCGGCGGCATCGACGACGATGCGCACCACACGCAGCCACTCTTCTTCCGTCAGTGCGCAGGCCTCGCCCGTTGAACCGGTGGGAACCAGGAAGCGAATGCCGCTCTCAACCTGCCAGCGGACGTGATCGCGCAGGGCCTGCTCGTCCACACCGCCCTCGCGGAGGAAGGGAGTGACAAGTGCGGTACCGCATCCAGATAGCTCCATATCCTCGCAGTTTACAACGAACCCGGACGGAGTTGCATCCCTTCGCGGGAACGGCTGTGCATAATTGGACGCTGCGCCCTCAACTCAGGATTTGCGGAAACACATCCTGAAAGTCGTAGCAGCCGGTGCGCCCAGCGAGCCACTCCGCGCTGCGCACCGCCCCCATGGCAAAGCTTCGGCGCGAGAGCGCCCGATGCTCGATCACAATACGTTCATCGTCATTGCTGACCTCCAGCCGATGTGTCCCAATGGCGTCGGCAATGCGATGCGCTTCGATTTGAGCTCCGGCGCCGTGCGGCGTCGTCGCAAGAATTTTCTCGATCGCCAGCGCCGTGCCGGAGGGGGAATCGAGCTTGTCGGTGTGGTGGGTTTCGTCGATCTTAAACCGATATCCGCCTGCCTCCTCGCCGAGCAGCCGGGCTAGTTTGTAGAGAAGCTGAACCCCGAAAGAAAAATTAGCCGAGTAGACGAGGCCAGCACTTTTTCTTGCTGCCAGAGCCCGCATCTCGTCCAGGTGCGCGTACCAGCCGGTGGTGCCGACCACCACCTTGGCACCCGTCGCCAGGCAGGCGCGCAGATTGTGCACAACCGCTTCCGGCGTGGTGAAGTCGACGACGACTTCAAACGACGCCAGGCTGGGTGGCGTGAGCGATCCGGCCTCCTGATTTTCTTTCTGGTCGAGAACCTGCACGCTGTGCCCGCGCTCCCGCGCGATGTCGGCGACGACGCGGCCAGTTTTCCCTCGGCCCAGAATCAGCATCCGCATGGGTTAGTTCTCCTTGGCGGCGAAGGCTTCGCGCGGCGTAAGATCGAAGATCTCCGGATCGGGATCGGCGAAAAAATGCCGGTGCAGCGCTCGCACCGCCTCTTCCACATCCTCTTCTTCAATCATAAAACTCATATTGATCTCCGACGCCCCCTGCGAGATCATGCGCACGTTCACGTGCCGGATGGCGGCGAATACCTGCGCGGCGATGCCCCGCTGGCCGCGAATATCTTCCCCTACCATGCAGATCAGCGCCTTGTGGGCGTCGAACTTCACGTCGGCCAGTTTACTTAAGTCGGCGGCGATGGCGGGCAGATGCTCGTTTGAGTCGACCGTCAGCGACACGCTCACCTCGGATGTCGAAACCATATCAACCGCGCACTTGTGCCGGTCGAAAATATCAAAGATGGCTTTTAGGTAGCCGTGCGTCATCAACATGCGGCTGGCCACCACGTCGATGATGGTGAGCTTGCGCTTGATGGCAATGGACTTGAACGGCGTGCGCGAATGGGCCGCAACCGCGGTGATCTCCGTACCGCTGTTGGCCGGGTCCTTCGAGTTGAGCACCCACACGGGAATGTTTTTCTGCACCGCTGGAAGAATTGTCGCCGGGTGCAGCACCTTAGCGCCGAAGTAGGCCAGCTCTGCGGCTTCTTCAAAACTGATCGACTTGACCCGTAGCGCGTCCGGACACACGCGCGGATCGGTGGTCATGATGCCGTTCACGTCGGTCCAGATCTCGATCGCCTGGGCGTTCAGCCCGCGGCCCACCAAAGCGCCGGTGTAGTCGGAACCGCCCCGGCCGAGCGTGGTGGTGACCCCGGCCTCGGTGGCCGCGATAAAGCCGCCCAGCACCGGCACGCGACCCTGCCGCAACAGCGGCAGTACAGATTTACCGAGTTCGCGTTCGATCTTGTCTTCGAGCGGTGTCGCCTTGCCGTGCTGCGCGTCGGTCACGATGCAGGTGCGCGCGTCGACGTGGACTCCATCGAGCCCGCACTGCGAATAATAGGTGCCGATCAAGCGGCTGGAAAGCCGCTCGCCGTAGGACGCCACCAGATCGATCGTGCGCGGCGTCAGTTCCTGCACGGCGGCCAGGCCGCGCAGCAGGTCGTCCAGCGATTGAAGCTGGTCGTCGAGCCACGCATGCGTCTCCGCCAGCGCGGGTCCGGTCAGCAGCGCGGCGGCGGCGTCCAGATGCCGGTTGCGCAGCCGGGAACTGATGGCCAGCGCGCCATTGCGGTCACCGCGCTCGGCAGCAGCGCCGGCGGCCAGCAGAAGATCGGTCACTTTGGCCATGGCGCTGACCACCACAACGGGCATCTGCCCGCGAGCGCGCCGGCCTTCAACAATTTTCGCCGTGCGGCCGATCGCGGCGGCGCTTTCCACCGAGGTCCCGCCGAACTTCATGACGACGATGTTGAGCGCGTCGCTCATCGGGCCGCGCCCTTGCCTGCGAGCTCTTCGACGTGGGTCGCATTTGGCAGCAGCCTGCCCTGGGACTCCAGCAGCTCCGCGTTCAGCAGAGCCGCGCCGGCCGCGCCGCGAATTGTATTGTGTGAGAGCACAGTAAACTTCCAGTCCAGCAGCGTGCAGGGCCGCAGCCGGCCCACGGTTGCCGTCATCCCGCGTCCGCGCATCCGATCCAGCCGTGGCTGCGGGCGGTCTTCGCCGGCATGGAACTCGACCGGATGCTCCGGCGCGGTGGGAAGATCCAGCTCGCGCAGCGGCTGGAACTCGCTCCAGGCTGCGAGGATTTCTTCGCGCGTCGCCTTTTTGTCAAGCGCGATGCTGACGCTCTCCGTGTGACCGTCTTCGACCGCAACGCGATTGCAGTGCGCAGCCATGCGGACATCGAGCGGCACGACGCGATCATTCTTCAGCTCGCCCAACAGCCGCGCCGTCTCTTCCACCAGCTTCTCTTCCTCATTGCGAATGAAGGGAACGACGTTGCCCAGAATGTCGAGCGAGGCCACCCCGGGGTAGCCCGCGCCGCTGACCGCCTGCATGGTGGTGACAAATACGGCGCCCAGGCCGAAGCGCTCGATCAGCGGCTTCAGCGCCAGCACCAGTCCAATGGCAGAGCAGTTCGGGTTGGTCACAATGTAGCCGTGCCGGTTCTCGCCCGCGCCGTTCCAGTTCTGCCGCGGGATCATCGCCAGATGTTCCGCGTTGACTTCCGGGATCACCAGCGGCACATCCGCCTGCATGCGGAAGGCGCTGGAATTCGAAATCACGGCACAACCGGCGGCGGCAAATTTCGGCTCCATATCGCGCGCGATGTCCGCGTCGAGCGCGGCGAAGATGATCTTCGGCGTATTCTCCGGCGTGGCCGGCGACACCGGCATGGCGGCAACGCCCGTCGGAATGGGCGTGTCCAGTTTCCAGCGCACCGCTTCGCCATACGGCTTGCCGCTCGAACGGTCGCTGGCGGCGAGCCACGTCACCTGAAACCAGGGGTGGTTTTCCAGTAGCTGGATGAAACGCTGGCCGACCATTCCGGTCGCGCCCAGAATGCCTACTTCGTGTTTAGTCTGCATAATCTCTGTGCAATCTGCGTGTAGCTGATTCTTTCAGTTATAGCAGCACCCTACTTCGGGCCGCATCATTGGCTCAAGGTAAAATTCACCGTCGTCGTCTTGCCGCTCTCAACGGTCAAGGTTTGGGTCTTTTCTCCCAGTCGTTCCTGCACTGCGGCCAGCGTGTATTTTCCCGCCGGCAGGCCTTTGATTTCAAAATGGCCGTCCGTGCCTGAGACCGCGAAAAACGGGGTCTTCACCAGGTTCAGGAACGCTTCCATCCAGGGATGAAAGTCGCAGCGGACCGGAATCATCAGGCCGGGCGTGTGAAAAATATGCTGCTGTGGAGCGCTCCCCGGTGGCTCGGAAATGCTGAACCCGGTCGCGTATGTAGAACCCGGAGCAATGATATGGACATTGTGCTTGGTCGGGTCGCTATTGCGGAACTCGACTGGCTGGCCCACCATGGCGCCGATCACGTGCGGAATATAGCGGCAGCCCTTCTGATCGAGAACCACCGGAGTTTTCGTCGGCATGTAGGCGCGATTCCCCAGGCCCTCCTTCACGTAGACGAACACGTTCGCCATGCGGCCGTGATGGACCACATACTGCTCGGTCATGTTCGGGGTTTTCGAGGCCACGCCGCAGGCCGGGTCCTCACTCATGTCGATGGTCGCCGGTGTGGGCGGGACCCCAGTGAAGTGGATGGTGCCGGCGATTTCGCCCGCGGTGGCATTGTCGATCTGCGTGTAGTGGGGTGCGGCGGCAGCCGGCTTGTTCGCCTGCGTGCTGCGCTTGCAGCCGGCCACGAGAAGCAGCAGCGGCAGACACAGCCCCCCAGCCCGCACCCAAAGTTTCTTTGTCATTCTCTTCCTTCCCGGTAGAGAGTTATTGGGAAAGCGCCGCGATCACGGCATCGGCAAATTCCTTGGTCCCGGCGGTGCCGCCCACATCGCGCGTCAGCGACTGCTTCGACTCATACACTCGCTCAATGGCGCGATGTAGACGGTTCGCCGCTTCTGTTTCTTCCAGATGGTGCAGCATCAACACTCCCGATTGCAGCAGCGCCGTCGGGTTGGCGATATTTTTTCCGGCGATGTCCGGCGCCGAGCCATGAACGGCCTCGAAGATGGCGCACTCCTTGCCCAGGTTCGCGCCCGGCACCAGCCCCAGGCCACCGACGAAGGCCGCGCATAGATCGCTGATGATATCGCCGTATAGATTTTCCAGCAACAGCAGGTCGTACTGGTATGGGTTGGTCACCAGTTGCATGCAGGTGTTGTCCACCAGGTGTTCGCCGTAAATAATGTCGGGATATTTTTTTGCGACATTTCGGGCGCACTGCAAAAACAGGCCGTCGGACATTTTCATGATGTTGGCCTTATGGATAGCGTGGACCTTCTTGCGGCCCTCCTGGCGGGCCTGGGAAAAGGCAAATTCCGCGATGCGGGTTGAGGCCTTTTCGGTGATAATTTTGATCGATTCGACCACTCCAGGGACCACTTCATGTTCGATTCCGACGTATTCGCCCTCGGTGTTCTCACGCACAATGAGCAGATCGATGCCCGGATAGTGGGTCGGCAGGCCGGGAAGGTTGCGGATGGGTCGATAATTCGCGTACAACTGGAAGTGCTTGCGCAGCACCACGTTGATCGACGTGAAACCGCCTCCGATCGGCGTGGTCACCGGGCCTTTCAAAGCGACCCGAGTGCGGTCGATTGAGAGATAGAGCTCTTTCGGAATGTATTCCTTGTAGCGCTCGTAGGCTTCGGCTCCGGCAAGATGCTCCTCCCAGCGAAATTTCACGCCAGTGGCTTCCAGAATTCGGACCACAACGCGGGTGATCTCCGGTCCGATGCCATCGCCGGGAATCAGCGTGACGGTGTGTTCGCGGGTTGTCGATTGGGCTTGCATACGGCGACCTTTTCTGTACCTCCAACTCCAAATAAATCTTTGAATCTACAGCGAATCCAGTTCGGACTTGAATTCGTTCACGTCCTTGAAGTCGCGGTGGACGGATGCAAAGCGGATATATGCCACCGTGTCGAGTGCTTTCAGCTCGCGCATAATCAGCTCGCCTACTGCTGCCGAGCTGCGTTCGCGCTCGGGTGAATCCATGACAAAGGTTTCCACCTGATTGACGATCGACTCCAGTTGCGCCGCCGGTATCGGACGCTTCTCGCAGGCGCGCAACAGGCCGCTCAGGACCTTCTGCCGCTCGAATTTTTCCCGGCGTCCGTCCTTCTTGACCACCATGTAGGGGATTTCATCCAGGCGCTCATAGGTGGTGAAGCGCTTCTCGCAGCGCTCGCATTCGCGGCGGCGGCGGATCGAGTCGGCCTCTTTGCTTTCGCGCGAATCGACGACACGGTCTTGCGTGAACCCACAATAAGGACACTTCATCGGTATGCTTCGATTTTAACAACCGAAACGCAAGGAGAATACGGGCGCCCCACATCTCGATTTTTGAGATAGGGGATTGTACTGTGCAATTAGAGCCGCACCCGACGCAGACGCAAGGCATTGCTGATGACGGAAACGGAGCTGAGCATCATGGCGGCGCTGGCAATCACCGGGCTCAGCAGCAAGCCGAAGAACGGATACAGAACGCCGGCGGCAATCGGGATGCCGAGCGTGTTGTAAAGAAACGCGAACCACAGGTTCTGGCGGATGTTGCGGGTGGTGGCGCGGCTCAGGTTGCGCGCGCGCACCAACCCGTCCAGATCCCCGCGTACCAGCACGATTCCCGCGGTCTGGATGGCGACATCCGTGCCGCTGCCCATGGCGATGCCGACATCGGCCTGGGCCAGCGCGGGGGCGTCGTTGATGCCGTCGCCGGCCATGGCGATGCGTCCGTGTTTCCGCAGACGCTCGATGGCCTCCGCCTTCTGCGCGGGCAGCACCCCGGCCTCCACCTGGTCGATCCCGACCTGGCGCGCGACCGCTTCGGCGGTTACGCGCGTGTCGCCGGTGACCAGGACGATGCGGATTCCCTCTTTGTGCAACTGCTCGATGGCGGCGCGTGCCCCGGCTTTGACAGGGTCGGCCACCGCCAACACGGCCGCGATCGCGCCATCGACCGCGGCATACAAGACGGTTGCGCCCTCCCGTCCCAGCGCCTCGCCGCGCGTCTCCGCTTCTCCCGGAGCGATGCCGCGTTCGCGCATCAGGGCAAGGTTGCCGACAAGCACCGCGTGGCCGTCGACGTTGCCGAGTGCGCCCTTGCCGAGTATTGCCTGAAAATCCCGCGGCGCGGTCAATGCCAGATGGCGATCGTCCGCGGCACGCACCAGAGACGCGGCGAGGGGATGCTCGCTCGACTGCTCCAGGCTAGCGACCAGCCGCAGAATTTCGTTCTCATCAAGCGGCCCGTTGCGGTTCACCACGACGATCTCGGTCAGCCTGGGCTTGCCTTCCGTCACCGTTCCGGTCTTGTCCAGCACCAGTGTCTTAACGCTCGCTAGCGTTTCCAGGGCAGCCGCGTTGCGGATCAGCACGCCGGCCTGCGCGCCTCGGCCCATCCCCACCATGATCGACATGGGCGTGGCCAGTCCCAGCGCGCAGGGGCAGGCAATGATGAGCACCGCGACCGCATTGACCAATGCGTGCGTCAAAACCGGCGCCGGGCCCCAGAAATACCAGCCGAAGAACGTGCCGATTGCGACCAGCACCACGATGGGAACAAACCAGCTCGCCACCGTGTCGGCCAGCCGCTGGATGGGCGCACGGGTGCGCTGCGCTTCGCTGACCATGCGGACAATCTGGCTGAGAAAGGTCTCGCTTCCGACCCGTTCGGCGCGCATCAGCAGGCCGCCGGTGCCGTTCACCGTGCCGCCGGTCAGTGCGCTGCCGGCGGTCTTTTCCACTGGAATCGGCTCGCCGGTCACCATCGACTCATCGACGCTGCTGCTGCCCTCGATGGCCACGCCATCGACCGGCACCCGTTCGCCGGGACGCACGCGCAGCAGATTCCCCACCGCGACCTGCGCCAGCACGATATTTTTTTCCTGGCCGTCCGGCTCCACCAGCCGGGCGGTCTTGGGAGCCAGATTCAAGAGCGACTTCAGCGCGGAATTCGTTCGGCTGCGCGCGCGCAACTCCAGCACCTGGCCCAGCAGCACCAGCGTGGTGATGATGGCCGCCGGCTCGAAGTACAGGGGAACGAACCCATGTCCTCCCCGCAGCCCAGCCGGCAGAGGCCGGTACGAAAGCAGCAGCAGAACGACGCTATAAATGTAGCTGACCCCGACTCCCAGCCCGATCAGCGTAAACATGTTCAGGCGCAGCGTGCGCAGGGATCTCCACGCCCGTTCGACGAAGGACCATCCGCACCACAACACCACGACCGATGCCAGCGCCATCTGTGTCCACTCGACGGCCCCGCTATGCAGTGCGGGGCTCATCCGCATGCCGGGCAGCATGCCCGCAATCATCCTCGCCAGCAGCGGAAGAGTCAGGACGACAGCGATCCAGAACCGCCGCGTCATGTCCTTCAGTTCCGGATTGGCCTCCTGCGCAGCCACGGTGCGGGGTTCGAGCGCCATCCCGCAAATCGGACAGTTGCCCGGTTCCGGCAGCACGACCTGCGGATGCATCGGGCAGGTGTATTCGATGGTTTCGGCACTCGGCAAAACCTGCGCCGGTTCTAGCGCCATGCCGCAGATCGGGCAGGCTCCGGGCCGGCTTTCATGTACCTCCGGGTCCATGGGGCAGATGTAGCCCACGGCGTGGCTGGCCGGTGACGCCGGGGCAGCTTGCTGTGTTGCTTTCTGACCCGCGCCGTTCTGGAACTTCTCCGCACAGGATTTCGCGCAGAAATAGTAGGCCCGGCCGTCTCGCTCGACCTTGGCCGCCGCCCGTGCCGGGGCGACGTTCATCCCGCACACCGGGTCAATCTCCGTCGGTGTGTAGAAGTCCGGATTGGCCCGGAATTTTTCCGCGCAGGACGGGCTGCAAAAAGAGTAGGTCTTGCCCTCATGAACCAGGGTGGCCGCGGCTTTGCCGGACGCGACCTGCATGCCGCAGACCGGGTCCTTTACCGTGCCGAGTTGTACCAGTTCGGCCATTGAAGACCCTTCGCCTCTGAGAGAAGAGACGTTTCACCGCGGCAGAACGATGCAAATGCGCCGTTATTGTTGCGGCTGACTGTTGTCCTGCTGCTTCTTCGAGTTGTCGCCGCCTGTGAACACTCCGAAGATTCTGCCAAAAAAGCCGTGCTTCTTCTTTTTCGGCGGAGTCTGGCCATTGTTTTCCGGTTGACCGCTCGGCGCCTGCGGCTGCACAACCTTCGGGGACGCCGGCGTGAGCGGCGGAGTGGTCCGGTTTCCGCCCAGGCCAAACATCTTCTGGAAGATGTTGCGCTGGTTGCCGTTGGGTTGGTCGCAGGTCCCGGTCGGCTGGGTGCCGTCCAGAAACGCGACCGGATAGTCCTCCGGGCAGGAGGCATCCGCGATCAAGTTGGTATTTTTATCGAGCGATACCTCGGTGACCCCTGCCGGAGGATCAAAAAATTCTGTGTCGGAGTACTGCGGCAGCTTTACCGCCTTCTTCATGAACTCCGTCCAGATGGGCAGCGCTGCCTGTGAGCCTTCCAGTTTCAGGTCGCTGTAGTCGTCGTTGCCGACCCAGACGACGCAGAGCAGATTGCTAGTGAACCCGATAAACCATGAGTCGTTCTCGGTTCCGGTTTTTCCCGCCGCCGGCGCGCTGAATCCCATGGCGCGAACTCGCACCGCGGTGCCGTGATTGATGACATCACGCATCAGGCTCAGCGTCAGGTAGGCCACTCGCGGGTCGAGCACCGGCGTGGTGATGGGCGCGAAATCGTCCACGATATCCCCGTTCGGTTGGCGCACCGAGGCGATCATATTGGGGTCAATCTTGAGACCGTTGTTGGCGAACACGGTATAGGCGCCGGCCATTTCCAGCGGCGATGCGTCGTAGGTGCCGATGGCCATCGATGGCGTAGCTTTTACCGAAGCAAGACCGGCCCGGTGGGCCAGCGCGGCAACATTGTCGAGGCCCACCATCTGTGCCAGCTGGACCGTGGCGATGTTCTGGGAAAGCATCAGGGCCGTGCGCGCGGTAATCATGCCCATCTGTTCGTCTTTGAAATTGTGCGGCGAATACGTTTCCGTCCCATTGGCGAACGTGAAGGTCGTATCGTTGTCGTTCAACATGGTCAGCGCGGTAAACACGCCCTGCTGGCCCGGCAGCGGAACGCCGGTCAGGCTGCTGTTGAAAGCCGTCGCATACACGAACGGCTTGAAGCTGGAGCCGGTGGGCCGCTGGCTGAGCGCATGGTTCAACTGGCTGGCGCCATAGTTCCGCCCGCCCACCAGGGCCAGTACCTGGCCGGTGTGCGGGTCCATCGCCACCAGTGCGACCTGGGGATACGTGATGTTCTTCCTGGTCATCACGATGCCGTGGCGGGTGTGGCGCTCGTAGCGCCGGCGCACCATCGCGTCCACCTGCTTCATGCCGTTTTCGACTGCGACCGTGGCCACGGTCTGCAGGTCGGGATCGAGCGAGGTATAGATGTGCAGTCCCTCGCCGTTGATGTCCCGGTCTCCGTAGCGGTCCGTCAGCTTTTGCCGCACCAGGTCGACGAAGTACGGGGCCTCGCGCTCATCCACGCTGAAGGGCGCCAGTTCGAGCGGAGTCGCCTTGGCCTGCTGCGCTTGCGCCCGGGTGATGTCGTGGGTCTCGACCATGGCGTCAAGCACTATGTTGCGGCGGACCAGAGCGCGATGAGGATGTGTGTAGGGGTACAAACGGCTCGGGCCCTGGATGATGCCGGCCAGCAGCGCGCACTCGGGCAGGTTCAGGTCGCGGATGTTCTTGCCGAAGTAGGCCTGCGCCGCCTCTCCGAAGCCGTCGATGGCAAAGCTGCCGCGCTGGCCGAGAGGGACCTCATTGGCATAAATCGTGAAGATCTGTTTCTTCGTATATCGGTTTTCCAGTTGGAAGGCGATGGCCGTCTGGATGACCTTTCGCCGCCAGCGTTTCGCCGGCGACAGGAAGAAGAGCCGCGCCACCTGCATGGTCAGCGTGGAACTGCCCTCGCTGTAGCGGCGCGACCGCAGGTCGGCGAGCGCCGCGCCGAAGACGCGCCCGTAGTCCACCGCGCCATGACGGAAGAAGCGGCGGTCTTCGATTGCCGTGACGGCTGGGACCATGTATTTCGGCAGTTCGTCGTAGGTCACCAGCCGCCGCTTGCCGCGGTTCTTTCCGGAAAGGCCGGTGATCAACTCCGGCTCCAGCTCATAGGCGGTCAACTGCTGACCGTTGTCGCCGGTGATTGTGGTCACCTTGCCTTTGGAGGTGTAGACCGTCGCGCCATCGGGGGCATGGTAGGAATCGGGGCCGGGCTGGATATGGATGCTGGCCTGTTTTTCGGTGAAGGTCCCGATCTGCGACGGGTGAGTCGCGTCCGCGCGGTTGTAGCCGGCCCGCATCAGGTCGTTGGCGATCTCCTCCACGCTGTACTTCTGCTGGGGCCGTACCTGGCGCGGGGCCGCGTAGATCTTCGCCGTATTGGCAAAGAGCGGCTGGCGCAGCCGCTGGGTCACCACGCTTTCATAGGCGTGATAGTAGTAGGCAAACACCAGACCCATGGCGGCAAAGACTGCCAGAATGCAGACCGCCAGGACCAACAGGACCTTTATCTTCCAGTTCAGGCCCGAGAGCCTGCGCCAGACCACGCCGCCGAAAGCGCGGCGCGGCTTGCGATCGGCGCCCAAACCCGTTCCACCGCTCCCCGCGCCCGCGCTGCGACGGATGCGGCTGCCTGCGTTCGCCCGGGGCGTGGAACGCGGGGGTTTTTCCTCTGTTGCCATTTATCCTCTCGACTTTAGTACGAAACTTCGGGTGCAAACCACAGGTTCCCCATCCTTCGCGCGTTTCGCGAAGCGTGGGGCATCAATGCGCATCCGGTGTCGCGGACTCGACGCGTTCCCGCACCAGGGCAGCCGCTCGCTCGACCGGCACATCCTCGCTCACCCGCGTCGCGCGGGTTACCAACTCCACCACACCCTCCGCCGCTTTCTTCCCGACGTTGATGCGGAAGGGAATCCCGATCAGATCGGCGTCCTTGAATTTGACGCCGGCCCGTTCCTCTCTGTCATCGAGCAGCACGTCCAGCCCGGCGGAATCCAGCTCCGCCGCCAGCTTTTCTCCGGCGGTTTTCAGCGCCGCGTCGGCCATGTTTGTCACCGTGACGACCACGTCGAAGGGCGCAATCGCCGGCGGCAGCGCAAAGCCGTTCTCGTCGAAGCTCTGCTCCACGCACGCGGTCAGGATGCGCTCGATGCCGATGCCATAGCTGCCCATGATCGGCGTCACTTCCTTGCCGTTCGGGTCCAGTACGCGCGCCCCCATGCTTTCGGAATACTTGTAGCCCAGCTTGAAAATATGCCCCACTTCGACCGCTTTCGCCACCCGCAGCGGCGCGCCGCAGACGGGGCAGCCCTCGCCTTCGTTCACGTTACGGACACTGGCCGAGACCGTGCACGAAAAATCGCGTCCCGGCGTCACATTGCGCAGATGATAGTCCAGCTTGTTGGCCCCGCAGATCATGTTTATGCGCTCTTCGAGCGCTTCATCCAGCACCGTCACCATCTTCAGCCGGTTGGCTGCCGCCCAGAACTGCTGCGTGCGCTTTGGCTGGAAGGAATTGCTTTTCAGCTCCGCCATCAGCTCCGGCTCCGCCGTCTGTGCCAGGCCCACCGGCCCCAGAAAACCGCCCGGCGCGTGGAAAAAGATCGCCAGTTCTTCCGGCAGCATGGCCCGCAGTTGTCCGGCGCGCAGCAGGCCCAGCAGTTTGGTCTCGTTCACGGTGTGATCGCCGCGCAGAAACACCGCCACCGGCACCCAGACGGATTGATGGGCGTCGTCGCGCTTCTCCGCCATATAGGCGACGCATTTGATGTCCTGCGACGCGCTGACGTTCAAAAACGCGGTCACGTCGGCAATTGCGCCCATGCCCGGCGTATGCACCAGTTCCGGCGGCGCATCGCCCGGCAAATCTTCCACCGGCACGAGCTGGGAGCTCGCCTTTTCAACGTTGGCCGCGTAGCCACACTCGGCGCAACTGGCGATCAGGTCCTCGCCCGCCTCGGTATAGACCATGAATTCCTGCGACTGGCTGCCCCCCATCGCGCCCGAATCGGCATCGACGGCGACAAATTTCAGACCGCAGCGGGAGAAAATCCGCCGGTATACGGCGTCGTGTTTCTTATAGCTGGCATCCAGACCCGCCGCGTCCAGATCGAAGGAATAGGCATCCTTCATAATGAATTGCCGTACCCGCAGCAGTCCGGACTTGGGACGCGGTTCATCGCGGAATTTCGTCTGAATCTGGTACCAGATCTGGGGCAACTGCTTGTAGCTACGCAGCTCCTTGCGGGCGATCTCCGTCATCACTTCTTCATGCGTCATACCCAGGCACAGGTCCGCGCCCTTGCGGTCCTTCAGGCGGAACATGTTGTCGCCCATGCCCGTCCATCGCCCGGACTGTTCCCACAGGTCGCGCGGTAGCAGGCCGGGCAGCAGAAACTCCTGCCCGATCGTGTCCATCTCCTCGCGCACAATGGCGACGATCTTGCCGATCGACCGCTGGCCTAGAAACAGATAGCTGTAAATCCCGGCTCCGAGCTGGCGGATATATCCGGCGCGGACCAGAAACTTGTGACTGGCGACCTCGGCGTCCGCCGGGGCCTCACGAAGGGTAGGGAGAAAGAGCTGCGACCAGCGACGCATCGTATGGGTGGGTATCCTTGAGCCAAGCTATACCAATTCTACTTGGTTCCACCGCTTATCCACGAAATCGAAACGGTTCAGGTTGCCGCGGAGTTCAACTCAAGGAAACTGCTGTCCTCCTGAGCGCAGCGAAGGACCTAGCATTTGCCTGCGAACCGCAAGGTCCTTCGCTGTGTTCAGTCCGGCAACTCTGCTGCAGTATCCGTAGGACGATACCCCTAAATCAGCTCCGTCCCCCACAAATCATGCAGATGGACGACGCCTTCGACCCGGCCCTGTTCGCCGACGACTACTAACGACGTAATCTTGCGCTCCTCCATCCGGCGCAGCGCCTCGGCGGCAAATTCACCGGGCGCGATGGTGAGCGGATTCGGGTGCATGGCGTCGCCCGCGGTCATGGCCAGCGCGGCCGCCCCCTCTTTTTCCAGCAGCCGCCGCAGATCGCCGTCGCTCAGCAGGCCCAGCAGCCGCCCGCCTTCGACCACGGTCGTCATGCCCAGTCCTTTGCGCGACATTTCGTAAATCACGGCTGTCATGGGAGCCGCGGGTCCCACGCACGGCACAGATTCACCGGCGTGCATGAGTTGACCCACCCGCATCAGGCGCTTACCCAGCTTGCCGCCGGGATGCAGGTTGGCGAAGTCCTCGGCGCGAAAGCCCTTGCGGGCAGAGATGGCCACCGCCAGCGCGTCGCCCAGCGCCAGCATGGCCGTGGTCGAGGCCGTCGGCGCCAGGCCCAGCGCGCACGCCTCCTCGGCCACCGAGCAATCGAGCGCCACGTCGCTGGCCAGCGCCAGGGTCGAGCGCATCGCGCAGCAAAAGCTGATCAGCCCGTCGCCGATCCGCTTCAGCATTTCCAACAGACGGAGAATCTCCTCCGTCTCCCCGCTGGCCGAAAGCGCCAGCACCACGTCGCCCCGGGCCAGCATTCCCAGGTCGCCGTGATGGGCCTCCGCCGGGTGCAAAAACAGCGCCGGGGAGCCGGTTGAGCTGAGCGTGGCGGCGATCTTCTGCGCGATAATGCCGCTCTTGCCCATGCCGGTGACGACCACCCGGCCACGCGCCTCGCCGCAGGCCAAAATGAGCTCCACCGCGCGGTCGAACTCCTTCGCCATCGGCCCATCCAGGCGCGCGGCCAGCGCCAGCAGGGCATTAGCCTCAATGCGCACCAGTGCCGCCGGGTCGAGCGGGCCGGAGTTCTCGGATTGGCGCGGCGGCTTCATGGCGGAGCGGCGAAGGAAATCTGCAATGACGATATACCAAACCACCGGCAGGGTGCAGCGGGTCAATTTGAGTGAAGCGCTATGGACGCAATCGCAAAGGTAAGTCCCTAGACTGCATCCTTATAGATAGTTTTTGCAAAAGCTGAAAAGTTTCACCGTGACACAAGGTAGTGGCCGATGAGACCATTGCGGGCATGGCGAATCTAAAGACTTGGAAAGAGCGATTGGATTGGCTGGGCTACGGTAAGCTGCTAGTTGATATAGCAATCGCGATAGGTGGGTTCAAGGCGGTAAAGAACACGCTTGGATTGATTCACCACGTTCCGATGGTTTGGATATCGCCAATCGCTTGGCTCGTAGCTGCCCTGATTTTGTGGGGGATGATCCGCTATGTGAAATGGGGACCTAAAACTTACACCTCAATTCAAACAGGTCTGTCAAACGTTCAGCCTTTGTTGGGAACTAGGGAGCATACCCTTGCTCCAGACTTTGACATCAATGAGTTTTTTCGCGTTGCGTACTTCAGCCCGCTGTCGCAGGAAGTTGCGAAGAACGTCAGGTACCTGGCGCATAAGGAATCTCCAGAAGATCCTGAGTCTTTTTATCTCAAGCTTATTGGGACGGGCTTAGTGCAGGCGACAAATGAAGATATTTGGTTGCGGATATTTCGTAGTCAGCTTGAAGCATTGCTCGAAGTGAACAGAAACAATGGAATCGTTCCTTTGTCCAAAGTCCGGGCTTTCTACGATAGTGCAGCAGAAACATATCCGCAGGAGTATGCAAGCGAATCCTTTGACAGATGGATGTCTTTTCTAATAATGAATACCCTTCTACTCAGACACCCCAGCGATATGGTCGAAATAACGGTGAAGGGGAAAGATTTTCTCAAGTATCTAACGCATTGGGGACGAGACCAAAAAGATAAGAGGCTCTAATCAAGCAGCTTGATTACGCTTTTTGTATTTCAGAACGTCTGATGGACGATTGAACGTTCGTCGTGATACGCTAGACGTATAACGCTCGCAGTAAGTACATACCTTTTGCCTGTGAGCGGAAATTGTAGATGTCCCCAGGAGAGGACCGATGCCGATCCCTCATAAAGCAACCGAGCGAACACCGGCGACGCACGCCGGCGAAATTCTGCGGGAAGAGTTCATGAAGCCGCTGAAGCTCAGCAGCAACCGGCTGGCCATGGACTTGCGCGTTCCCGCCACCCGCATCTCGGAGATCGTGAATGAGCGGCGCGGCATCACCACCGACACGGCGCTTCGTCTGGCAACCTATTTTGGCACCTCCCCGGAGATGTGGCTCCATCTACAATCCAGCTACGAACTCTCTCTGGCGCAGGAGAGCCTGCTCCCCACCATCCGCAAGGAAGTGCAGCGGCGCAACGCGTAGCGGGCCGCGACGCGGAAGGGCAGTTTTCGACGGGACACTATGGCGACACAGACCAAAGATTATTACGGCATTCTCGGAGTCAAGAAGACGGCGTCGGCGGAGGACATCCGCAAGGCGTTCCGCAAACTGGCGCGCAAATATCACCCCGACGTGAATCCAAACGACAAGAAAGCCGAGGAAAAGTTCAAGGAGATGTCGGAGGCCAACGACATCCTGAGCGATCCGAAAAAACGCAAGATTTACGACCAGCTTGGCTTCTACTCCGACAACATCGACCCGGCGGCGGCGGAAGCCGCGGCCCATGGCGGGTATGGATTTCGCGGCGGCGCGACTCCCCCGCGCGGTGGCGGCCCGGTCGGGTTTGAAGGCTTCGATTTCTCCGGCTTCACCGGGAGCACGTCACGCGGGTCGCAGACCGGCGGCGGGGGCTCGTCCTCGGCTTGGGGAGGGTTTCGCGATATTTTTTCCGGAGCCTTTCGCGGTGGACAGGTGGCGGAGGCCGGCCCGCAGCCCGGCTCCGATCTCGAATATCAGGTCAACATCGATTTCTGGACGGCCATCCGCGGCGGCTCCCTGCGTCTGCAGATTACTCGCCAGGCGACTTGTCCCAGCTGTCACGGAACGGCTTCGACCGGCGCGGAAACTGTGTGTCCGGAGTGCAATGGCACCGGCCAGGTGACCCAGATGGGCGGCCGCATGAAGTTCAACATCGAATGCCCGCGCTGCGGCGGCACCGGAAAGATCGGCAGCGATTGCGCCACCTGCCACGGGCAGGGAACAGTGGCGCGCACCGAGACGGCGGAGTTCCGCATCAAACCCGGCACCCGCGACGGCCAGCGCATTCGCCTGGCGGGCAAGGGAAATGCCGGAGTGCGCGGCGGCGCCGACGGCGATCTCTACCTGATCGTCCGCATTGAGCCGCATCCAATCTTTACCCGCAAGGCGGACAATATCTATGTCGCGGTTCCGGTGACGGTGACGGAAGCCTCCATGGGCGCCAAGATTGAAGTGCCCACCATCGACGGCCGGGCGCACCTGAAGATTCCACCCGGCACCCAGGCGGGGCAGAAGCTGCGGATGCGCGAAAAAGGCGTGGCGTCATCCTCCGGCGAGGGCGCGCGCGGCGATCAGATCGTAGAGATTCAGGTGGTGGTGCCCAAGGTGCAGGACGAGCGCTCCAAGGATATCCTGCGGGAGCTGGCGCGGCTGAACCCCGAGGACCCACGCACCGCGCTGTTCGCGCAGGTTTAGCTGCGACGGAGACTGGATCGCCGACGATGGGGTTAATTTTCGAGTGGGACGAGAGGAAAGAAAGAGCAAACGTAGGCAAACATCGGATCGGCTTTATCGAGGCGGCGGATGTTTTAGGGCGATCCTCTTTCGATCACGATTCCAGACATCGTGCATTCGGGTGCGGAAGAACGGTTGTTGACCATCGGCCGATCCAATGCAGGCCGGTGCATCGTTGTGGCGCATACTGAGCACGGGTCTATAGTTCGCCTCATCAGTGCCCGTCCGGCTACGACAACGGAAAGGAAAAAATATGAAGAAGGAGATTAAGCGGGACACGACCGAAATGCAGCCCGAATGCGATTTCTCCGGGGGAGAGCGGGGCCGGTATGCAAAGCGCTTTCAGGAAGGGACCAACCTGGTTTTACTCGCTCCCGATGTAGCGGAAGCCTTTCCGGACACCGAGTCGGTAAACGCTGCGCTGCGTCTTTTTGTGCGGGTGGCCCGGCAGGCCGGCGCCAAACCATCCCCGAGGCGTTAACGATCTGAGATCGGCTTATGGCGACCAAACGTAAATCGAAGGGCGCGTACATGATCTCGGCGGTGGCCGAGATGTACGCCATCCATCCCCAGACCCTGCGCCTCTATGAGCGCGAGGGGCTGCTGAAGCCTTCCCGCACCGAGGGCAACACGCGGCTATACACGGAAGAAGATCTGGAGCGGCTGGAGTTCATCCTGAACCTGGCCCGCGACCTGGGCGTGAATATCGCCGGCATCGCCATCATTCTGCAGATGCGCGAGCGCATGGAGGAGATGAACAATCAGATGCAGAGCTTCGTCGACTACGTGCGCACAGAGATGTTATCCCGCATGCAGACGGCGCAGAATGCGGGCGAACCCGGCCTGGTTCCGCTGCGCCGCCCGTCGGTGGTCAACGTTCCGCCGCGCGACCTCAAAAAGCGTTCCTGAGTGTCCGCCCTGTTTTCAGCCAGGCGAGGCACGGTCTGGCCAACTTCCGGTATTCTGTCACTGCCATTCATGGAAACCCTGCTGGATATCGTGCTCGGCGTGGGACTGTTCGGGCTCGTCACCTCGACAACGTATTCGGTGTTGGCGCTGGTCGCCACTCTCCGGTTTCGCCGTCGCGCCCGCACGTTTCCAGTCAGTGATTATGCGCCCCCGGTCAGCCTTTTAAAGCCGTTGCATGGGGCGGAAACGGGCTTGGAATCCTACCTGGCGACCTTCTTCGAGCAGGATTACCCGGAATACGAAATTCTCTTCTGCGCCCGCCGCCTGGACGATGCCGGTTTGGACATTGCCCGCCGGGTAGCCGCTCGCTATCCCTGCGTGCCGGTAAAGTTTCTGGCCAGCGGGGAGCCGACCATGCCCAACGCCAAGTCGCTCTCGCTCGAGTCGATGGCGGGGCGTGCCCAGCATGACATTTTCATCATCAGCGACAGCGACGTGCGCGTCCACCCGGGCTATCTTCGGGATGTAGTCGCGCCGTTCGCGAACCCCAACGTGGGAGCGGTCACCTGTCTCTATCGCGGCGATGCGGCCGAAGGCGGAATCTGGTCGGGGATTGAGGCCGCAGCCATGTCCATCGAAATGACGGCCGGCGTGCTGGTGGTGGAGATGCTGGAGGGCATGAAGTTCGCCCTCGGGCCTACCATGGCGATCCGCCGCGAATCGCTCGCAGAGATTGGCGGCTTTCTGCCCATGGGCGATTACTGCGCCGACGATTTTCTGCTGGGCAATCGGGTTGCCGCGCTGGGCCGCACCGTGGTGCTGTCGCAGCATGTCATCGATCACGTTGTGCTGCAAGAGTCCTTCTGGCCCTCCATGCAGCACCAGGCGCGCTGGATGAAAAGCACGCGCTTCTCCCGTCCCAAGGGGCACCTGGGCACGGCGCTCACCTTCAGCGTTCCCTATGGAGTGTTGACGGCGATCGCCGCTGCGGCGCTGGGCTGGCCGGCGATGGCAGGGGCGGCGCTGGTGTGGAGCATTGGCAGCCGCATGCTGCTGGCGGCCGCGATCAGCCGTCGGGTGCTGCGGGAAGCATCGCCCTGGCAGAGCGTCCTGCTCTATCCAGTCCGCGACCTGCTGGGCATTCTTTTCTGGGCGTCGAGCTACGGTAGCCCAAAAATCTTCTGGCGCAATGAAATCTTTCTGCTGGAAAAACAGGGCCGCATGCGCCGTCAGGACTCGTGAAGCCCCCGGTGCGCAAGCGTAGAAAGAACAGGACGACCCTGCGCGATGTGCGGAGGTGGCTGCCCGTCAGTTTCTGTCTGCTGATGCTGGCCGCGGCAGCGCCCGTCGCCGCCCAGCAGGTTACGCTCCACGCGCGCAGCAATCTGGTATTGGTTCCCACCCTGGTTGAAACCAAAAGCGGCGGGCCCGTATTCAACCTGAAAGCAAGCGACTTCATCGTAAAAGACAACGGCGTCCCCCAGACGATCCACCTCGACCCCGGCACGGACAGTGCCCCTATGTCGATTGTGGTGCTGGTGCAGACCGGCAGATCGGCGGTTCGGGAGTTCCACAAGATGATCGGCCTGCCGACCATGCTCGGCGCGCTGGCCGGCGATACCCGGCACCGCATCGCCGTAGTCGCCTTCGACAGCCAGCCCCGCATGCTGCTGGACTTCTCCAGCGATCCCGACGCGGTCCAGCACGCGGTCTACTCCATTCAGCCTGGCGACGACGGCGCGGCCATTCTCGATTCCCTCTGGTATGCGGTCGATATGCTGGAGGATGAGCCGAAGCAGGACCAGCGGGTCATTGTGATGTTGAGCGAAACTCGGGATCACGGCAGCCGCACGCCGATCAAAGCCGTGGTGCGTAAGATCGGACGCAGCAACGTGGTTGTCTACAGCCTGGCCTTCAGTCCGTCCCGCGGCGATCTGTTCGACTATTCCCACGTCGGCGGAGGTGCCGACCTGATGCCGCTGGGACGCATGGCGGTTGCGGCCATCAAGAAAAACACCGCCGCGGCCATTCCCCACATGACCGGGGGCGAATATTTCCGCTTCAACCGCGGCCAACAGTTGGACAACGAGATGGGAATGCTGGCCAACCAGGTGCATAATCGCTACATCCTTAGCTTTCAGCCTTCACATCCGGCGCCGGGTCTGCATCGGTTGAGCGTGGAATTCAAGCCGCAGCTTGACGTGCGCGTGCTGGCGCGCACCAACTATTGGGCGGTTGGCTCGTCCGGCCCTTAATCCGTCCGCTCGTCAGCCCGCCCGCAAGCCGGGGCGGTTCCCGTAGGATCGCAAAATTGAGACGGTACTTTTCTCCGCCGAGAGGCATCAGATGAGTGCAGGATTTTCTGAGTGCAGGATTTTCGCGAGGCGTCTCGAATCCCGATCATCGACCCGTGTTGAACCTTTTCCAGATTTTTCGTTGCGCTCGCAGTAACGGGCGCTGTTGCACTGCCTAATTCCTTCAGTTTTGCGCGGGATATTTTTCTTACGAGCCGAAAGGTTTTGAAGGCAACGTGTTTTGAGACGGTCAGGCGATGCATACCACTGCGGAAGCGTTTCTCCATTACGGCTATTTCATCTTGTTCGGCTGGGTGCTGCTGGAGCAACTCGGCCTCCCGCTGCCCAGCACGCCCATCCTGATTACGGCGGGCGCGCTGACCGCAACCCACCATATGAGGATTGGATGGGTCTTGCTGGCGGTGTTGGCGGCCAGCGCCGTGAGCGACTCCGTGTGGTTCCACCTGGGCAAGCGCTATGGCGGCGTCGTGACCCGTTGGATCTGCAAATTTTCTCTCGAAGCCGCCAGCTGTGTCCGCAAGACCGAAGATGTTTTGACCCGGCACGGTTCTGCTGCTTTGCTGCTGGCCAAGTTCGTTCCCGGCCTGAACACCATGGCAGCTCCCTTGGCCGGCCAGAGCCGGATGCGCTACCGCACCTTTCTGGCCTATGACGTTGCGGGAACGTTCTTGTGGGCCACGACCTTTGTCCTGGTGGGGCGTTTTTTCGGCGAGGCGATTCGCCGGAACGAGGGGGTATTGGACTGGATGGGGCGGTCCGCGTTTGTCCTGGTGGTGCTGGTCGTGGCGGCCATCCTGATCGTCCGGGTGGTCCGGCAGCGGTCATTTCTGCGCAGGATCAGAACCTTGCGCCTGGAGCCGGCGGAGCTGAAGGCCATGATCGACCGCGGCGAAAACCCCTATATCGTCGATCTGCGGCATCCACTCGATCTGTTGCCCGACTCCAGGGTCCTGCCCGGAGCGGTGCGCTTGTTGCCGAACCAGCTCATCGAGCGCAATGCGGAGATTCCCCGCGACCGCGACGTGGTGCTCTACTGCACCTGCCCCAGCGAGGCTACCAGCGCCAAGGTCGCGCTGACCATGCGCCGCTTCGGCGTGGAGCGGATCCGGCCGCTGCGCGGCGGCTTCGACGGCTGGAAGGAGCAGGGATATCCGCTGGTGGAGTTCATCGAGCCGCTGGTCCGCCAATAGCTGTTCCTGGCAGGAGAGCTGTCCTCCCGGCCCGAACGCCGCCCGGGACCCCAGCGACCGGTCTTCGCCGCTGGGCCGACAAGCGGAGTGCAGGGACCTGCGGTCGCCTTGCCCATTCATCCCCCGTTGACACAAATTTGTTAGCGTTGCCTCAGCCCAAACGTCGGCCGGGAATGTGTATGTTGGAAGAGACGGTGGCGAGTTCCGGGTCTCGAGGAGGATGGTGCGTGGGCGCGGCGATCGAAGTGCGGAACCTGAACGCCTGGTACGGCAGCACGCATACGCTGCATGACATCGGCCTGACGATTCCCGCCAACCGCGCCACCGCGCTGATCGGGCCTTCCGGGTGCGGCAAATCCACGTTCGTACGCTGCCTGAACCGGCTGCATGAGACTAATCCGATCGCGCGGGTGACCGGTACGGTCAAGCTCGGCGATCTCGACATTTATGATCAGTCGCCGGTCGCGGTGCGCCGCCGGGTGGGCATGGTGTTTCAGCGGCCCAATCCCTTTCCTACGATGACCATCTACGACAACGTCGCCAGCGGACTGCGGCTGAACGGACGGTCGCGCCGCAAGCCGATGGATGAGATTGTCGAGCGCAGCCTGACGCGCGCCGCCCTCTGGGATGAGGTGAAAGATGGCTGGAAGAAAAAGTCCGGCGCCAGCCTGTCCGGCGGGCAGCAGCAGCGCTTGTGCATCGCCCGCGCTCTCGCCATGGACCCCGAGGTGCTGTTGATGGATGAGCCGGCCTCGGCGCTCGACCCGATTTCGACATCCAAGATTGAGGACCTGATTTTCGAGCTGAAGGCCGACTACACCATCGTGATCGTTACTCACAACATGCAGCAGGCGGCCCGAGTGTCGGAGATGACGGGGTTCTTTCTGGACGGATATCTTGTGGAGTTCGACTCCACCACGAAAATTTTTACCAACCCCACGGAAAAGCGCACGGAAGACTACATTACGGGGAGGTTTGGATGACGCGCACTCGCTTCCACCAGAACCTCGACGACCTCAAGGAGAAGCTGCTGGTGATGGCCGGCATGGCGGAGCAGGCGATTCAGCGCGCCATCGAGGCCTATCGCGTGGTCGACCTTTCCCTCTGTGACCTGGTAGCGCGGTCCGAGCCGGCCATCAATCGCATGGAGCGCGAAATCGACCAGATGGCGCTCGATCTGCTGGCCATGGAGCAGCCCATGGCGATCGATCTACGCTTTATCCTGGCCATCATCAAGATCAATGCCGACCTGGAGCGGGTCGGCGATCAGGCGGTGAACATTGCCGACCGAGTCCGCGAAATGCAGACCCTGCCACTGGTCCAGCTGCCGGTCGATATTCCCCGGCTGGCGACCCTGGCAGCCACCATGGTGCGGAACGCGCTGCAGGCGTTCATCGACGCCAATCCGGAGATGGCGGAGAAGGTGCTGCGGATGGACGACCAGGTGGATGAAATGAATCGCGCCGTTTTTCGCACCCTGACGCGGTGTATTGAGGTGAATCCGGAGATTTCGCAGCAGGCTCTCAGCGCGATTCTGATCTCGCGCAACCTGGAGCGGGTCGGCGACCACGCCACCAACATCGCCGAGGACGTCATCTTCTGGGTGCGCGGCGCGGACGTTCGCCATCACCTGCAAACCGGCAGCTAGAGCATTTAACCCATAGGTGTATATTATTTCTGGCGAAGTCTCAGCGATACAACAGGGATGGGGAGAGCATATTCGGACGATCTGCGGCGGAAGC
>Ga0208717_1000193_pt1 | contig 25137 bp, 20 predicted proteins | sample NGESurF53shallow_FD_184489 | JGI IMG/M metagenome (GOLD analysis project Ga0208717, IMG submission 184489) | Arctic peat soil microbial communities from Barrow, Alaska - NGEE Surface sample F53-3 shallow (SPAdes) | ecosystem: Environmental > Terrestrial > Soil > Wetlands > Peat ... | reverse complement strand
ATAAGAAAAGCAATAACGATGGAATAAATATATTTTTTCATTTTTTTCCTTTTAAAATCAAACACAGCCTTGAAAAGCCGTGTTGTGGATTGATATTCCAAATCTAAAACATGAGAAAGACTTAAACTAAAGAATTTAATTTTATCATTATTTTAATAACCACATAGTTTGATTGAGATCGTCTGTTGCAAATTGTTGCGCCGATAATGCTGCGCCGTAGTTACTGCCATTCTGCTGCTTTTCCGATTGGGGATATGCCCATCTCTTGGCAATAACCCCGTTATTACCTACACCACTACCAGCTTCAAAAGCAGGAACGCCTGTACGTCGCCAGTTAAAATAAGCTTCATAACCTGAATTCTCAAACATGGCAATATATTTTTGCAACACTATTTGATTGATTGCGGTTGCTGCAACATTAGAAAATTGTACAGCAGGTTGTGCGTAATAAGTTGAAAAATTAAAAGTAAATGGATAGGGAGCCACCTGGTTAACTGAATTAGCCCCCGCCGGAAGAAAATAAGCAGTAAAATTTGATTTTGAGATATCAATTCCATAGAATGCCATAGACTCTGTAATGCCGGTTTTGTAAAAAGTTTCCGCGTCACCAGTTACCCAACCCCTGGTTATCGCTTCAGCAATATTGAAAAGCATTTCTTTATAACCAACCAAAACATTTGGCTCTCCCGTAAAATTTGAATAATATCTGTAGCGGTTAATAAAAGAATATTTATTGGCACTTGCATTAGCGTACATGGTACCCAGATCTTCACCGGAACTTGCTCCTACAAAATATTGAAATTGGGCAGGATGGGCAGTGTCAGTTCCTACAAGGGCTAAAGCGGGTTCACATGTTCTAAAAACACGCGGATCGCTGATAGTTGTTAATGCATTTACATAAGTATATGCCATATTAAAACGACCTGCAATGGAACCAAAATTACTTGGATTGAAGGGATACGTGCTGTAAGTATTTGACCCACCAGGGTTGAAATTAAATTGGAAGTCGTCTGCCTGGCCTGCAAAAATGGGGTACTTCAAAGGGTTATTAATAATATTTGCAAATTGCGCCGGAACATTAAGTGTTGCATCGGACGCTTTATTACTTAAACTGATCAAAACTCTCAATTTAAAAGAATTTACCAGCTTTTGCCACTCGGTGAGTTTCCCGGCATAGTAGATATCCTGAGAAGGAGATAATGAGTTATCGTTAGCGGCAATTAACGTCGTGAGATGAGTGTTAGCAGTATCTAATTGATCGAGAACATATTTGAATACCTGCTCCTGTGGAGTATATGATGGATTTGAATTCTGAGGTGCTTCTAGCGCATCAACCTGCGGAACATCCCCGAACATTGAAGTCAGGTTATAATAGTAGTATGCCCTAATAAACCTGCCGATAGCTTCATACGGGTTTAGATCTGCACCTCCCCTTGACGTTATTTCTTTTTCCATTTGAACCACATTTTTTAATACAAGGTAAGGATCAAAAGAGCCACTGGTCCAGGAATAGATATTGTTACCATAATAATTATAATTCTGGCAATGATATTGGTTCCAATCGCCGACATTATCCCACGAATTAATGCCGCCTAATCTGCCCGCACTTCCTGTCCCGGAAATATCAGTCAATACCGTTCCTAAAATTAAATACGCCGGAACACTTGGTGGATTATTAGGATCAGTTTGTTTTTCCAGAATTTGCTTATTGCAGGAGAAAAGGATTAATGTTCCTGTAAATAAGAAGAGTATATTTTTTATCTTTTTCATGAATGATTACTTTAATAGATTAGAAAGTAAGATTTACATTAAACCCATAACTGCGTGTTGTAGGGGTTTGTAGTCCGGAACCGTTATTCTGCGTATATTGGTCTACATCTAAATCTTTATACCTGTTCGGGAAAAAATATAATAGATTTCTACCCACTAAGGAAACAGTTGCTTCCCGGATAAAAGATTTGTTACCAAATATATTTTGTGGAAGAGCATACGTAAAAGTCACCTCTCTCAGTTTAGCATAGGTTTTTTTGATTGTTGTTAAGTCAGAAATAGAAGCTGCATTATAAACAAATGGCTGAACCAGGCTTTTTGTAGTATTTTGCGTAACCGTCAAATCTTTAAAATTTGTTATTGCCCCTGTAATAGGATCGATTGCCAAAGGAGCACCGGTTAAATTAACGCCATCACCTGTGTACGAAGGAATATTAGCTTCATCCATTGGCCTTGCAGCACCGAGAGCGCCTGTAGCCGCTTCAATGTGTCGGCCACCCTGCAACGTTTTTTGTCTTACATAGTCACTTATCACTCCTCCTACCATACCATCAAACTGAAAACGAAGTGAAAATGATTTATAACTTACATTATTAACTATACCCCATTGCCAGTCGGGATCAGAATGTCCAAATACTAAGTTTGCTGAAGAACCTCCTTCTTCATGCAAACGCATATATAGCCCTGATTTTTGATCTATTACCATCCTTCCATCCGGCGTTCTTATAAAGCCGTCACCATATACCAGGTCTATCCGCTTACCATTGTATTCATAATTGTCCGGGTTGGAATTTTTTACCCATTTTCTAACATAAGTTGAAAAATTAGCGATTACGTTCCAGCTAAATCCGTTTGGATGTGAAATGGGGCGGGCATTAAGCGTAGCTTCCCAACCATCATTCGTATAAACATTACCGTTAGTCAGGTAGGAAGAATATCCGGAAGCGCTTGAGGTACCCTGACCCACGATTCCTGTATTTCTATAATGGTAGCGGGTTACATCCAGGCCAATTTTATTTTTGAGAAAACGGATATCTACCCCAAATTCTGTTGCCTTCCTGTCCGAAGTAAATATGGTAGGGCTAATAGTTTGGTCAGTATATTGAGCGCTGTTCTGACTTGAATAAGTAGGTGCCAGCGAATAAGTCTGAACGAATGGATACCTCCCATTCACTATAGCTCCAGAGCTATTCACTAGGCCTCCGGGACCGCCATAAGGAGAATTCCACGAGAAACCATAACCATTGGCTGCTGGAATAGTTGACAAATTAGGAGCGAAAAGCGCAGTGGTTCCTCCATCTTTACTTTCAGCATAAGAAGCCTTCAATTTAAAAAATGATATTGCTTCAGGAAGGTGCACATAATCCGACACAACAGTTGCCAGGTTGAATGATGGATAGTAATAGCTATTGGTGTTGGAAGGCAATGCAGATGACTTATCCACACGACCAGTAACGTTGGCAGTTACATACGACTGATATCCAAGGTCTACTGAATAGTAAGCGCTTAGCACCAGCATGCTTGATCGAAAACTCGTTCCCTGCAAAGGATTCAAAGAGTTAGAAAATGCATAAATGCCTGGAACATTTAAGTAATTGGTAGAAGTATAGTTGGAATTAAAATCAAGATTTCTGATTGTCCCACCTCCTAAAGCCTGCACATCTAAAAATCCCAGAATATTATCTTTATGATACCTCACCTGTACATCCACATTAGATTCAAATAATGACCTCCTGTCTTCCCTGTAATCTCCCTGGTGCAGCGGCCTGCTATACGCATCTGCTGAATAAGGCAGTTTTTCTGAGTTAAGCATGTCATAGGCTGTCATACTTGGCCTGAGCTGAAAATCAATATTATTATTTAATTTATAATTCAGCGATAAATAACCATATTCATTATTTTGATAGTGCCCTCTTAGCCACTCATCAGACATGAACCATGGATTATTGTACCGGTAATATTCCTCATAGTTTTGTTGAAGACCTACTTTACCGGGTTGCCAGTAATTACGAATTTTAGGATCATTTACGCTCCAATCTGCACCACCCCAGATAATAATGTCATAGATGATACTATTGGGCCCATATTGTACGTCGGGTACATTGGGTGATGATTGCCTGCTATAGTTGAAATAGGATGTTAGACTTAATTTTGGATTGAATCTTTCCACAAGGCTGATTGTGAAATTTCCATTATTCAACTGCGTGTTTGGAACAATTCCTCTCTGGTAAGTATTACCGATAGAAACCCGGAAATCCGTCTTTTCGGTTGATGAACTTGCTGAAATACTATTAGATTGAAGAAGGCCAGACTGTATAAAATTCTTTAAGTTGTCTTTTCCTCTTGCAACCCAGGCTGTAGGTGTTACATGACCCGTGTATTTACTTCCATCTGCAAAAGTGGTGATAAAAGATTGTGATGGATCATAGACACCATCATACTGAGGTAATAATTGCCCCCTGAATTGTGGTCCCCAAACATCATAGTCGTAATCATTTACTCCAACACCTACAGCGCCGTTACCAAAATATGAAGCACTGCTGGATCCACCACCGCCAAAAGCATATTTGCCATTATCACCAGGTCCATATTCGTCATTATATTTGGGCAACGCTATAAACCCTTTATTAATCTGGGTGCTGGAATTAAAATTTACAACCAACCCCCTTTTGTCCCTGGTTCCTTTTTTGGTATTAATAATAATGGCACCATTCTTTCCCTGAAAGCCATACAAAGCTGCTGCGTTGGGGCCTTTCAATATTGTAAAAGTTGCAATATCATCCGGATTAATGTTATACGTGTCTGAGCTAATAGCAACGCCATCAACCACAAACATTGGCCTGTCGTTTGCGCTATTCTCGCCACGCATAATTATATCCGGCGCATGTCCAATTTCTGATGTTATATTTATTGTCAAACCCGCAGCATTTCCTTTTAAAGAATTAATAGGGTCTGCCTCCCTCGCCTGGGTAAGCCCGGAAGCGTCAATAGTCTGAAGAGCATAACCCAACTTTCTGGATTCCTTTTTGATCCCTGTTGCTGTTACTACTACTTCATTTAATTCCTGTGATGAAGGAGTAAGGCTAATATTAAAATCTTTAGCCGACGAACTAATTTCCCTGGCACCGTAACCAACAAAAGTAATCAGCAGTTTACTATCCGTTGGGGCATCTATCGAAAAATTTCCGCCCTCATCTGTAGAGGTGCCAACACTGGAATTTTTTATAGCAACACTCACCCCGGAAAGTGGAGATTTATTTGCTGCATCAATAACTTTTCCCTCAATTTTTTTTGTTTGGGCAAAAATCAGGGAGGAAAAAAGCAAGAAGAAAATTGCAAAAAATAATTTTTTTGCAACATATAAGTAGACTTTGTTCATAAACAATTTTTGAATTAGGAAAGCAAAACTATCTTCTCAATGTTATGGTATCGTTATAGAGACGTGAACAAAAAGTTATGAAATTGTTAACGAAGAGTTTAATAGAATTGCTTACTGAAAGATTAAGATTATGCCAGGAGATTGTTGATAATAAACAGGCAGATAGAAACAAACGTAAATGAAATTTAATTACTTAAGGTTTACAATTACTTAATGATTTGTTTGCATAATGGTTGCATTGAAGATGTTTCTTTGCAAAACCTAAAGTATGAAGTATATCCTTGCTTTACTTTCTTTCTTCTCTTTTTTTACAGCAAACGCCCAGCTTTTAACCAAAACAAAAAACATCTTTATCGTTACTATTGATGGCATTCGCTGGCAGGAAATATTTAAAGGCGCTGACCCTGCTATTATTAATAGTAAGCGTTATACTTCTGATGTTGAACTTTCAAAACTAATGTACCTGGATTCGACAGCCGGTTTAAGCAGAAAAAAACTGCTTCCCTTTTTTTGGAATGTGTTAGAGCATAACGGGCAACTTTATGGAAACAGGGCTTATAAAAATAAAGTGAATGTTTCCAACGCTTACAAATTTTCTTATCCCGGGTATAATGAAATGCTTACGGGTTATCCGGACATTTACGTAAGTTCAAACCAAAAGATAAACGACTTAAACACCAACGTTCTTGAATACCTTAACGCCTTCGATGAGTTCAAAAATAAGATAGCAGCGTTTACGTCATGGAATGTTTTGAAATATATTCTGAATAAAGACCGCAATGGGTTGCCGATATATAGTGGCTACGATTCAATAGACGAAAACAACAATTTAGATCTACATATTTTTAATGCAGCACAGGAAAATCTTGTTGCTGAAAAAAAAGATACAAGATTAGATGCTCTTACATTTATTGCTGCTACGGAATATATAAAAATTAATAAGCCTAAGGTTGTGTTTATAGGTTTTGGTGAGTGTGATGAAGATGCACACCGTGGCGAATATGATCAATATCTTCAACATCTGAATGAAGACGATAAGATGATTCAGCAGCTTTGGTATTTCATTCAATCCACATCGGAGTATAAAGACAAGACAACACTCATCATTACAACCGATCATGGACGTGGAAGAAAATTTACCAAATGGTTAGACCATGATGCATTGATAAAAGGCTCAGGTGATGCATGGCTTGCAGTTATCGGCCCGGATACACAACCTTTGGGAGAAATACAAATGCCTCAGCAATTGTATCAAAAACAAATTGCATCAACTATCGCTGGTTTTCTTGGCTTTCATTTTACAGCCAATCATCCTGTTGCCAAATCTATTGATTTCAAAACTGTTCATTAATAATCTTCCCCTGACTAAGGAATTGCAAGATTGATCAATTATAAGAGTAGGTTTTGTTTTATACACCAACCAAATAGGGCAAAAGAATTGTCAAATCGATTTAATGCAATATGAATAATCACAAATTTAAAATACCCGTATTACTACAGGTATTTACATTCAAATAATCAACTCAATACTTATTAAAGAGATTAAGATTTTGTTGAAACCGCTGCCACTTCATCAACTTTCTTGCCGCTCTTTTTTATTTTGGCACCGCGATATAGAACTTTTCCTGCCTTCTTAATACTTTTTTTAAGATCCTTTTTATCCAGGTGAGGATTAACGTCAGTTAGAATTGAAGTCAATCCATCCTTAATGATTTTCTGAACATCTTTTTTTGAGTTGGTTTTTGTTTCCACTGTCTTCATTATTTTATTTTAAAAAAATTTACACAAACTTAATATACCTTTTTGTCTTTTAATGTTAAGTTTTTCGTATACGCAAACAAATGAGCAAGCTCTGATTCGCCTCTGAATTATTATAAAATTCATATTAGAAAAATGGTTGGCTAAACTACCGGCCGGTAATAACGCCTGAAAGCACTCCAATAACTCTTAGCTAATATAAAGTTTGTGTTATTTTCCTTTCTGCTGACAGTTATAAATCAGAAGATATTTAGCTTGCATAAAATTTTAGTTTATGAACAAAGAAACAAATAGTCTTAACTGGTTTGAAATACCGGTAACCGATATGCAACGTGCAAAACATTTTTACCAGGTTGTCTTTGGCATTCATATGGACGACATGAGTATGCCGGGTATGGAAATGGCCGGCTTTCCTTACGAAGCTGGAAGCGGCAGAGCATCCGGTGCACTTGTAAAAAGTGATTATAGCAAGCCGTCAATTGATGGAGTTCTCATTTATTTAAATGCAAATCCTGATATGGAGGATGTATTAGACAGGATACTATCTGAAGGAGGGCGAATAGTAATGCCCAAAACATTGATCAGCCCTGAAATTGGTTATATGGCCAACTTTATTGATACGGAGGGAAATCGGGTTGCACTTCATTCCCAACATTAAAAAGGGAATTATTTTTTAAAGAATTCAGATAACGTATACTTTGAAATCACTTTCAAAGCATACGTTTTTTTATGCCTGATGAATAAATTTATGAAACAAATACAGTTGTTTGATTCAGAAGCTAAATCTGGCGACGCTCCAATTTCTGTTCCGTCAAATTTTACATTGAAATAATATTAGAGTAACCTTATGATAAATTTGGATTGCTACTTTTAGAAAAAATAATGCTATGTCATTTATCGACTTTCTAAAAAGATTAGATAAGATTTTTTTTCTTCTCATCAACCATGATTCTTCTTACCGTTACCTTGACACAATAATGCTTGTTCTAAGAAATCCGTTAACATGGATTCCCTTATATTTTATTATGATCTGGTATTTTTTTAAGAAAGCAGGGAGGAAAAGCTGGCAAATAGTTTTATTCAGTTTAATCTGTTTAGCCGTAACCGATAGTACCAGCACTTTATTTAAAAATATATTTGAACGGGCAAGACCTTGTTATGATTCCGAAATCTCGGGATTGGTCAGGCATTTGGTAGATTGCGGTGGCGAATATTCATTTCCTTCATCGCATGCAGCCAATCATTTCGGTTTGGCAACCTTCTGGTTTTGGTGCATATTAAAGATTACCGGCAAGAAATGGAACTGGCTGTGGATATGGGCCGGTTTAATTTGTTATGCACAAATATATGTAGGCAAACACTTCCCTTCCGATATAGTAGCCGGCGCTTTACTGGGCATGCTAATTGGCAGTGCTATCGCTAAAATTTTTGAAATGTTTCAGGATTCGAAATTAAAAGTTCCCAAAATTTCATTTGGCTTTTTCGAAAACCATGCGCAAAATTGATATTGGTTTAATGCGCTTTCCATTTAGTTCTAAGCACATGGGGAGTAGGCAGGAAGGCATGTGGCGAATAACAAAGCCTGTCTTTTACAGGCTTAGATGGTTTACGTAAATATTTTCTTATGTTATGCCTATGCGGATTTACTTATTACCTCAATAACGCTGCAGCATCGATTTTAGAATTAGTGTAAGCATACTACATCTTGTTCAAACTAAAATAGGATTTTTCCCAAATTCATTTTGAAGGAATGCAGACCCGGACAAACAGTTATTCAGCAGGTAGCTAAATTTTACGTTTATATCATTAGTGTCCGATAAATTCATATAAAAGTTCTTTGAAATTCTTGACAGATATTGGTTTGAGGTAAATTTTGTATGGTGACGATTTGAATTGGATTTGTAGTTTGAGCCAAAAGTTCAGCTATGAATCAAGGCAAGTATGTTTTTGCACAGGTGGCATGTTTTTTACCTATGCGCATTTTCGACAGATGTGTTAAACAATTTAAAGGCAATAAATGGATAAAACATTTTAGCTGTTGGAATCAGATGATGTGTATGATGTTTGGCCAACTAAGCGGACGTGATAGCTTAAGAGATTTGCTGGTAACGATCAGCGCTCATCCTAATAAATATTATCATTTAGGATTTGGGAAAAATGTTTCCCGTTCCAACTTAGCCAATGCTAATGAACAAAGAGACTATCGCATTTATGAATCCTTTGCTTACGAACTGATTGCAATAGCAAGAAAGAACATTAGTAACGAACCGGATTTTACTATTGATATAAACGGTAACGTGTATGCCTTTGATTCCACTACCATAGATCTTTGCCTGAATGTATTTTGGTGGGCGACTTTTCGCAAGGCAAAAGCTGCTGTTAAACTTCATACGCTTTATGATATTAAAACTTCTATCCCAAGTTTTGTGCATATCACGCCGGGAAGCGTACATGATGTAAATGCTTTGGATGTTTTGTTGTATGAAGCAGATGGCTACTACATTATGGACAGAGGATATGTGGATTTCGAACGGCTTTATTTTATTCATCAATGTAAAGCCTTCTTTATTACACGAGCCAAAAACAACTTTAAATTTAAACGATTATATTCCACAAAGACAGATAAATCTAAAGGTGTGATGTGTGACCAAACAGTTAAGCTACAAGGTTATTATTCTTTAAAAGCCTATCCCGAAAAGATACGCAGAATTAAATTTTATGATGAAGAGCAAAAACGAACCTTCGTGTTTATCACCAACAATTTTGTACTATCCGCTCTTGATGTTGCTACATTGTACAAGTATCGCTGGAAAGTAGAATTATTCTTTAAATGGATAAAACAGCATTTGAAAATAAAATCTTTTTGGGGAACTTCCATCAATGCAGTGAAAACTCAAGTATACATCGCAATCATAACCTACACTCTGGTCAGCATCATGAAAAGTGAACTGAAAATTAACCGTTCTACTTACGAAATATTACAAATTTTGAGCGTATCACTTTTCGATAAAACCCAGTTAAATCAACTACTTCAAAGCCCTATCTTACAAGATGTCAAAGAACTAAACTATAAACAATTAAAAATCAATCTAATTTAAGCGGACACTAATGCGTTTATATAACATTTAATTAATCTTTTCATAAGCATGAATGTGCTTTTTGGTAACAGAGGAAGGCTACTTTTACGTCCCCAAAAATTTATAATATGTCCAAATTTATAACAACCATTCAATTGCAGAATGGTAATGAGAATGACTACGATATATTACACAAAGAACTTGAAAAGGAATTATTTAAAAATGAAGAGCACGCCGCAAAAAGCAAAGCCTACATTAATGAAAAAGAAGCTTTCAGCATTGAAGGCAATATGAGTCTTCATGAAGTTATTGATTCTGTAAAAAAAATTATATCGAAAACCGGAAAGAAAGCAAGCTTTTTTGTAATCAGGGATAAGTACGTAAGTTATCCGGCTTATTAAAAATCTTTTTACAGGGAATAATATTTTATCCTTGCCTGGTGAAGATGTTCTCGGAAAATCATATCCCAGGTTTTTGGTATCGCGTTGACGATTTGTGCCAGTTTTATAGGTTAACTGAACCAAGCCACGGTATGCTGTGAGTCTCATCAGTGATACGCCAAGTTTAGTTTAATGCCAAATAAACTCGCAGCTACCTGGTTGGGTGATTCGCAGCTAAGGAACGTTCTATTCGGTCCTGTGTAATCAAGCCCTTCAGTTTGCCAGGCGGTGTTATTGCTATTCAGTGCCTGTCTCAGGCTGGCGCCATCGAAAAAATTATTTCCTGTAAAGTTTTTAAAGAACCAGATAAAAGGAAATACTTTTTATTAATTCACACTCTTCAGTTGCTAACTTTCAGCCGAATGTTGGGTCAACGTTGTGTAAATATTCACTTACGACCACATTTAAAAATTATTAATGGGTTAACAAGAGAGTCAGCTATTTAATTCATGAGTTATTTCCCGTCCGGATCTTTTGGGCTTGCTGCATTTGTGTTTGCTTTTACTTCAAGATCCAACATCACCGGGTATTTATCTGAAAAATAAAAAAGCGCATCAAGTACATCAGAAGGGGCTGAGGTATTGACAGAGGGGACATTGCTGTTAATACTTACGCCGAGCCGATTGCCATCATTCCCTACTGATTGATAAGATTGAGGGATGTACTTCATATAATTAGCGCCATTGATCAGCCATTGGGAAATAAACATATGATCGTACCAACCTTTGCCACCGGCGCTGGTTCCACATGCATTGGGCTGGTAAGGTAACGATCGGGTAGAAGTAGTTATAAAAGGAGCAATATAAAAGGGTGAAACACTCCAATTACCCGGATAATTTAGCGTTTGATCGGGATAATACGGAGGATCGCTCATCGCCGTATTGCTGTCCTTTGAATTAATTAGGGATTGATAACCGTGTTCATAAGATCCTGTTGTATTAAAATCGCCCATGATGACCAAATTAGGGAGGTAGGTAAATTTTATTCTGAGTGAAGACATAATTGCCGAATCCTGAAAATCCCTCTCCAGGCTGGCAGAACCCGATTTTGTGTGGCAAACCACGGCATATAAAAAAGTGGTATCTTTTGTGAGAGCCAAATTGATGTCGTTATAATAAAATTTATACAGGTCAAAATCCGTAACCAATGACAGAAGATCTTGAGTACTTACATAAGTTAATTTTTGTTTGTTATAAAACAGTACAGAGATAGTGCCAGAACCGGATGCATTGGTTGGAGTGGCATAATTGTATTTGTGCGGATTTACAAGATTCAACACATTCCCTAAAATATCATCTGCGAGGTTGCCAGCGGCCCCTTGCTGAAGAGGGAATGCTGTCATTTTTTCGCAGCTCATCAAATCAGGCTGGGTGAATTGAATAATAGTATTAAAATAACTATCCAGCATAGTTGTACTACCCTGGCAAAGATCACCATAGTTGAGTACATTATAAGCCATTACCTTAAGTGTATCTGTTTTATCCACCGTGCCCGGCAAAGGAGATGTGTCAATCTTATTGGTACTGGCTGCGTTTTTTGAACACGAAAAAAGAAGCGATCCGCAAAGTATAAGAATACAGGTATTTACAATTTTCATTAATCAAAATTTTAAAATCGTGAAATCCATATCAGGGGGACCAACTACTGTCCCGATTGGTACTTAATTCAGCATTACTGTTTTACTGGCGCCCCATTGAATATTTTTTTCCGGATTCGAAGGATCTGTATTCCATAAACATTCCCTAACGGTCATGGTTAATGATTTTGTATCAATCGTAATCACCTGGAAGGAAAGTTTTGTTTGATCTGTTGATGAGTAATCTCCTTTCATGGGAGAATCAACGCGGAAAGTGTTAAGTGCAACAGTACTATCAGGCCCTTTGTACACATAATATTCATTGAAGTTTTCATTACCATGGAAATATGCTTTTATATTAGGGTGCCTTTTTAAGAAACTTACCCAATCACGTTGTTCTATATATGTTTTACCTCCATCTCCAGCCGCAGTTGTCCCATCTTTATATACCTCATCTACCAGGTCTTCAAATCTGTCATTTGCATTTATACCACGGGCTTTATCCGGATTGGTAAAATGCTTTGCTTCGGATTCAGGCTGGTCATGGGTAAACAGAATTACAGGAGTTTTAGGAGAAACAGATTGAAGGTCTTTTGTCATCCAGATTCTTTCCGAGGAATCCGGCCATAGTGTTATAAACATAAAATGGATACCACCTATGTTTTTAGAATAATTGATTTTATCTTTCGAATAGTTGTAAGTGCCAGTTGTTAATTGTTGGGCCGGATTCATCATCAGGTTATAAATTGCCACCATTGAAGTAGGATCAATCTTTGGCTTCATAGGCCTGTAAAAACCTATGGCATTAGTTATGTCATGATTGCCGGGAATTATAAAAATTTTTGTCCTTTTTCCATGGTGATCAGTAAGTGTTATCCCATTTATATAATCTGAACAAAATTGTTTCCATGATGCGGCATCACTTTGGTCATGTATCTCCATCCTGTTGGCAATATCCCCTCCTTCGATAACATAATCAATCGCCCTGATCTTCTTCCCGGGATCCACACCTTTATCATTGGGAAAAGAGGTGCCAGGTAAATTATTTATTTTTTGAATCATGGCCCTGTTTACCACGTGTGCCTCCACGTTAGAATCACCACGGAATTTTTTTCTCGTAATTCCATAATGAGCATCAGAAGTAAAAACAATTTGTATGAAATGGCTATAATCACTACTATTCTGAGCGAAAATTCCATTTCCAAAAAAGAGTAGTAATAAAACGAAGTATCCGTTTTTCATTAAAAGTATTTTAAACGAAGACCCGTTTTTCAGGACGGGTCTTCGAAAATTAATATGATTTAAAAAACAAAGCCTTAGTGTTGATTTCCTGACCCATTGGACTGGTAAGCTCCCATATCTGCACCAGGCATAGTAATATTGGCACCATACTGGCCACCTTGTGGAACTGATGCAATAGCCTGGAACCCGGTATAGCCTTTACCTATGGCAGGTGATCCAGTTTGCAAATGAAAGTCATATCCAGTAGCATAAGCAATAGATTGCGGAGTGGCTACCTCCGGTAAAGGGAAGTTTTTAAACATGGGATTGTTTTGACCTGCCAATGCATTTATTGCCGAAGTACTGTAAGGAGCCCCCGGGTAGTATCCTGAAGGCATCAGAGAAACTAAATTAGGAATATCGGTAGATTGAGGTCTTGCCCACATACCGGAAGTTGGTACTCCACCAGCACCGGTAGCTGATGAGTCAGGAGTTACAGGGTAAAATTGATTTACACCGGCCACTGAATCACTATAGTTAAATGTATCCCCATATTGCATATGAGCTGTATCTGCAACCACTAAAGCATTGCCAAGATAAGATTGAGTAGCGCCAACAATACGAAAACCGAATCGACAATTAACAATGATATTGTTGTAAGCCATGCCTTTTGCACCTTCCTCGTAGTTAATAGAACCACCGCGACCTAATTCGACCATTCTGTATCCGGAATTTACAACTGTATTATTATAGAAATTGCAATTAGTTTGTTGGCTTCCCGGCTGGCCTTTATCTGACGCTTTAGGGCCATTAGTAGCACAACCAATGAAAAGGTTATAAGCACAATCACCAATGCCACCGCCTTTTACATTAAACTGGTCGCCGCCAGTTCCGCCGCCTTTTTCAAAGGTATTTCTCATTACTGAAAAATGACCTGATTTCAAACGGATAGCATCATCTGTTCCACCGTATAACCATGAATCTTCCATAATGAAATTACCATTGGGGTTTTGAAAGAAAATATCATATGAATCCCCTGTAGAAGCGCCGGCAATAGGAGGCTGAGCTGCTGAAATTGGCGCCCCTCCAAAATCGAGATGTGTCCATTTAATTACCAGGTTATGGCAAGAAGTATCAGCCCATAGTCCACCCCATAAGCCAATATAAGCCGGATCTGATGCAACTGGCTCTGAAGGATTGTCCATTTTTTGCTGACTCATATAAGTGAAAATTACAGGAGCTGTAGAACTACCCAAAGAAAATAAACTTCCCTTAATAAAGAAGTTATAGGCTCCCTGGAAAATTATTTTTGCACCTGGCTGGATGATCAATGAGTCTCCCGCATTGATAATCACATCCCCTGTTACATCATAAGTCTGGCTGGTTTCCATAGTTCCTTTAATAGACCCACTGATGTTACCCGGTTGAACAGTTGTTCCTCCCGGTACATAAGGCGCCTGCACAACAGAATTGGTTTTTTTGCAGGAAAACATTACTAAGCTTGCAAAAAGTAAAAGATATAAGCCTTTAAGACTAGTTGCCAGGCTTCTTTTTTTTGTGTGTTTCATTTTTTTAATTTTTGTTTATTTAAAAGTTTATTTAATTCTGAATCCTATAAAAAATGTTTGATTGAAAGTATCACGCCTCACTATGATCGCTTTCTTATTGGTCTGATCAGGATAATTAACATTGTTGAAATAATATCCATTGGCAGTCGTATGCAGTTCAAGTACCAGAGGATTGTTAGTTAAATTGGTAACCTTTGCAAAAAGAGTAACCCTTTTGGATGCTTTTACATTAAGTGAGAAGTCGATCTGTGAAGTAGGATTTTGCCAATAATCAAGGTCTTTAAAAGGAGAAACAATCTCTATGCGCTGCCCTGTGTACACCCAGCTTACTTCGGCCTCAATTCCCTTTTTTATGCTTTTATATAAAAGAGAAAGATTAGCGATATGGTCAGATTGTCCCTGCAGAGGACGAGTTTGAGTAGAATTATATATTATATAATTGCCATTATTATCTTTAGTATAAACCAGTTTGGTGGTAGTAATAGATGATTTAGTATAAGAATAATTCCCCCGGATACCAAAATTTCTGAAGTGCTTGCTAAATACAAGTTCTGCTCCATAGTTGGTAGCGTTACCAAAATTCTCCGGCTCTAATACGAACTGGCTGGTAGTTTGTGTCTGGAAGGCGAATTCAATAGGATTTATAATATGCTTATAGAAAGTGCCTGCCATGAAGTAATCCTCTGTACCAAAATAATGTTCATATCTTAAATCTAAATTGTTCGACTGCACGTGTTTAATATCAGGATTACCCCGCTGGTCAAAATAGTCGCCCGAAAAGTTTACAGGGATATATTCAAAATAATTGGGCCTGCTGATCCCGCTGAAATAGGAAGCCCTTAGATCATTATTCCTGTTTAATTTGTACTTGATATTTAGGCTGGGCAGTAAATCCGTATAATTATAAATACCCGTTTTGCCCGGAAGATATATTGATAGCTCAGAATTATAGCTATGATGGGTATTTTCCACCCTAAGACCACCCAATATTTCCCATTTTTTAAATTCCCATTTCAATTCACCATAATAAGCAAGGATGTTTTCTATAGAAGTGTAAGTAAGGCCATCCGTGGTATCTACCCGCACTAACCTCGGGAAAGAAGCGTTTTGTATGGTAGTAAAGGGCTGGTTACCTGAATATAATTGATAAGATTCATAAACATTGTCACGTGTTTTGTGCCGGTACATGCCACCGGCAGAAAATAAGATGCCTTCTACTAATTTGTAATGGACATTCAAATAACCTGAACGATCAATTTCTTTAGAATGGGTGAAACTGAACGGAAAGTCCTGCAATGTTTTGCTTTCGGAAGTCAGGTTATGATTGGTATTGTCATAAGTCAGAATATCTGAATATTGCTGGTCAATCCAAATTGGGGTCTTGCTTTGAGCCTGAGAATATACAATTGACCAATCAGTAGATAGCTTATCATTAATCTGGTGCTTTCCTTGTAAGCTATTGCTCCATACAATCTGTCTTTGAAATAAGGATCGGTCATATACATAATCCTGGCCGGATAAATGCAGGTATTGTGATAACCCTTGTTGCAGGTTCCGGTGCTCCACCTGGTCTAATTGAAAGTAGGCTGTATAAAAACTAATTTTATTTCGTTCGTTGAAATCGTAATTCAATACCAAATGATTTGCCAGCCTGCTTTGAAGTGTATTGTAAGTGCGGTATTCCAGCGGACCAAAGACAGGCGTATTCGCCGTTGGTATTGGCTGTGGCTGTCCACTAGGCGGATAAAATAAGGAATTGCTTCCTTTGTATATGTGCTGGTAGCTAACAGCAGCAAGATAGCCGAATTTTTTAGTGACCTTGTCGCCGATACTTGCATTAATAAATCCGTTGACGGGCAAATTAACGGTTTTATATTCCAGGTATTTGATATTGAAATCGGAAGGCTGTGGTGCATATCCTGAACCATGTAATTCATAAGGTGTTTTCCAGGGAGCGCCGGTTCGGTCAAAAGTCGTAAAGCTATGTTTATTAAAAAAATTGCTATAACCCAATGAACCATTGAGTGTATAAGTAAGGCGTTCTGGCGCCTCTTTTAGTACCATATTGGTAACGCCGCCAATAGCATCACCTTCCATAGAAGGCGTAAGAGATTTTACCACTTCCAATCTTTGCAAAAGATCAGCAGGGAAGATGTCAAGAGGAATGGAGCGTGTCTTATCATCCGGACTTGGAATTTTTATACCATTGATAGTCGTATAATTATACCTGTCGGACATTCCACGAATAATGGCATTCTCCCCATCCCCGGAACTGTTTTTTACCAGGGAAACTCCCGCAGCTCGCTGTAATACATTGCCTACTGTAATATCCGGAGAATTTTCAATAGCCTTTGCAGAAATGATATTCAATAAATTACTTGCAACTCTTTCTGTTCTCCTTGCGCTCATATCAGAACCTTTACTCATGTTGGCATTCACTACCACAGCATTTAATTCATGGGCATGCACTTTCAACTGGATAGAATTTCGGGTAACTGCCCCAATCTTTGCTTCTACCGTCAACTGTTTCGGATCGTAGCCTACATATTGAATAACTTCGACGTATGTTCCGGCGTCTATGTTTTTAAAAAGATATGAGCCATCGAGGCCGGAATAAGTACTATATTTTTTTGCGGTGCTTTCCAAGGTTACCGTGGCGTCAACAAGAGATTCGCCCGTTTCTTCATCTGTCACTTTCCCCTTTATTTGCTGGGAAAAGGCTGAAGTCGGGATTATCGTTAAAAGAATAGCAGCAAGAGAAGATGAAATAAAAATGAACTGTAGTTTTTTGAACATATTAAGTTTTCCGGGCTTTAAGGCAATACTCATTTAATGACTATATGAAATTTGGTAACGAGGTGCAAACTTAGGCGGGTGAACAATCTCTATTTCCCGTGGAGAGGGAATTAACCTAATGATGATATTTTCTTAATTCAATGGTAATATTATCTTCAGAAAAAAAACAGATTTACTGGAAGGATATAATAAACGAATGCATATTATGTGCATATTTATAGGTACTGGTAATGCCCGAAACTTTGGAAATCTGTTTGATGATGGAAAGGCCTAACCCGTTGTGATTGCTGGTAACGGCTGTCTTATAAAAGCGTGTAAACAATTTTTTTTCGTCTAATGCACCGTTCAGTCCGCTATTACTAATTGTAAATTCATTTTGCTTTAATTCAATATAAATATTCCCGGCTGGCGCATTGTGATTGCAGGCATTACTAAATAAATTGTTAAGCAGAATATCTAATAGTTCGGGGCTCATTTCCAGGCAACTTTCAGCAAGCGAAGACTTAATGGTAATATCTTTATTTTGCCATAATTCACGGAACTGATCAATCTTTTCTTGCACTTTTTCTTTCAGGTTCATCGTCTCATTATTATCAAACTGCCGATTTTCGATCTTGGCAAGTAACAAAAGTGATTGGTTTAATCTTGATAATTTTTTAATGGAAGTATAAGCTTCTTTAACAAGTTCACTTTGGTTTTTGGAAAGATCTTTTTCCTGGATAAGCATATCAAGTTTTGCCCGGATGATGGATAAAGGTGTTTGTATCTCATGAGAGGCATTTTCGGTAAATTCCTTCAGCGTCAGATAGTCTTGCCTTGCCTTATCAGTTGCAAGCGCCAGGCTATCATTCATAAAAGAAAATTCATTGATGGCGGTTTTAGGGAAAACGGGTAGGTCTGTTGACCCAAGTTTAAAGCTCCGCATAATATCCATTGACTTGTAAAATGGCCGCCACAACCTTCGCAATAAAAGACTATTAAGTACAACTGAAATAATTATTATAATTAATATAGTCAATACTGAAATTGTAATAAGCGCTTTTGAAAGGTGATGCATGCCTTCGAGGGGCTTGGCTATGGTTACATTATACCAACTGTTATTAAACCACAGCGGAAAATCGAGGCGCATGAAATTGTGCATTTTGTTTTCTCGCTGGCTAAACATTTGCGTGAGCTCGCTGTGCCTGTTTACTTTTTGAGGCCCGGTGTTGGCAAAACTTATCATTTCTTCGTCTAAGGGAAAACCAGTTGGCATCCTATTGTATTGCTTAATATATGTTTCTACCTTCTCTTCCACACCTTTGAGATCCGCGTCCATTTCGCGAATAAGTATCACCTGCGTAAATTTGTAAATAATAAGACTGGAGGCTAAAAAAATAGCTACCATCACGATTAAATTAACCAATGAAAATCTGGTTAATAATTTCATTTTTTGTAATTCGCTTTTTCTTCCGCTTCGGTATGAAATTTATATCCCATTCCGTATACGGCTTTGATGTAATCCCTGCAACCTTTCTGCATTAATTTTTTTCGCAGGTTTTTTATATGAGTATAAATAAAATCGTAATTGTCATTCATATCTATGTGGTCTCCCCATAAATGTTCCACAATTGCCTCTTTGGTAACAACCTTATTTTTATTAGCAGTAAAATACAGCAGCAAATCATATTCTTTACGGGTAAGTTCAATCGAGCCATTTTTTCCTGTTACCATTTTATCCTGCATTTCAATAACAAGGTCATCTGTTACTATCCTGGTTTGCCCTTCAAAATATTTCCGGCGCACGATAGCGGCTACACGGGCGGAAAGCTCCGGCAAATGGAAGGGCTTTGTGAGGTAATCATCCGCTCCCAGGTTTAGGCCATCCAGTTTGTCGTTTAAAGAATTTTTCGCAGAAATAATAAGCACACCAACTGATTTGCCCAGTTCTTTCAGTTCCCTCAAAACGTCCAATCCATTACCTTTTGGCAGATTTATATCCAGGAGTACACATTCATAATCAAAGTCTGATATTTTTTCGAGTGCGTCGTCAAAGTCATAAGATGCTTCGCAAATAAAATTATCTCTTTCGAGATAAGAACAAATGCTTTTTGATAATTCTTTTTCATCTTCAATTACCAATAACTTCATAAGGGTTATTTAAATGCTGAGAAACGAAACTCAATTAGTACAAAAAGAAATAATCGCTATTAGTTTTCATTATTGAATTTCACCGTCATTAATGATTTACCTTGAGGCGCAAAGTTGCTTCCCAATTAACTGTTTTTAACCAGTTAGTAAAAAATTTACATTTTAATAATATAGATTTACTATCAAAGCCATTGGTTTATTAAAAAAAAGATAGATAGGGTCATTCACTGCTTATAACCACCGATCAGCAGCAATTGATAGTAGATCATAAAATTATGGCACGTGAAAAAGATGCTGCTCAAAGATTCGCTTAAAGAAGGGATTAAACTACACTACACAGACAAGAGAGTTGACAGCCGTAGGTTTGATAAAGGTTTCTGGAGTAAGAACAATTTTGCCGACTTGCAACAAGAGTATGCAACAGAAAGTGGTATTGCCCAAAAGAGGCAGGATAACCCAGGATGATAAACAAAGAGAAAGCATAAAAAATTTATGCAGTTCGGTATATAATTGTATAGTCGATTTAAAGAATATGAATTCGCTAAAAAGTGGTAAGTGATTAACTTATTGTAAAGCATTCTAAATTATGTCCGGTTATATCGGCGTTAATGTGAGAATTTCAAAACCAGTATTATCAGGTATGAGCGATAAAAAGTGAGGTCGTTGATTGGTTTATTATAATATTTGAAAGACTAGGCTTAAATAGCCAGGATATGGCACTTCTTCTGAAAGCACCCGTAACTACCGTTGTGTTTTTACTATACCCATCTAGAAATTCGACTAGTTTTTCTTCCAAATTTCCGGATAGCGATACACCCCTTACGTTAGTGAATTTTTGAAAAACAGATTTTGAAGGAGGCTTGATTATTTTTCCTTCATTTATGATAAGGATAAAACTTTTTTTATCGCAAAGGTTTGGAAAAAGATGACTGTAGGTTTCAATAGCATGAATAGCATTATCAGTGCCGTCATATAACAATATATTAGTTTTTATTTCTGTTGCATTGGTTGATATTAAACAAACTGGAACCGTTGCCCCGGAAAGGATATCTTCAAGCGCATATCTTTGAAAATGATTGTGAGAATCTGTTATAACAATATCCGCATCTGTGCTAAAATTTGCTAATTTTTTTAAAGAAACATCTTTATCAAAATAACAAACCACTTTTTCATCATCACAAAAGGTTTTAAACAATGCTATATTTTTTTCTTCCAGTTTTTTGTTATCTGCTTTCTCTCTCTTTGGCGTATAATCTTTTTGTACGGAAGCAATGTCACTTGGGTAAGGATAATCCAAAACTTCATCTTTTAAAAACAAAACATGGATAGCTGCGCTATTGCTTTTTGCAATATTCAAAGCAAATGTTGTGATACGCCACGGAGCGCTTATACCGTTAAAGAGAACGAATATTTTTTTCATTTTACGTCGCTAATAGTAAAGTCAATTTAAATATTTAGTGAGATGCAGGGTGCCATTTTAAAAAATTAATAATTGAATAATAATGGAAACGGCTATTTACCAATACATCAATCTCAGGGAATATAGTTGTTGAATGCTCTAGCGGATATCAAAGACTATCCAATTTTGTTTAGGTTGTTACTTTAACGGTTTCGTTTCCTTTTAAAAAATCAGCATACCAATATCCTGAGGATTTTATAATTCTCTTTTGTGTTGCAAAATCCACATATACCAGCCCAAAGCGTGGATAATAGCCTTCTGCCCACTCAAAGTTATCAAGTAATGTCCACACAAAGTAGCCGGTTATTTTTACCCCTTCCCGCTTTGCACGAAGAACCTGGGAGATATTATCGTGCAGGTATTGTATTCTTCTTGCATCGTGTATTTTTTCATTCGCTACAATGTCTGTAAAGGCGGCTCCATTTTCTGTTACCATTAAAGACGGGATATTTTTATACCTGCCAAACTTCTTCAAAACATAATAAATAGATTCAGGATAAACTTCCCAATTCATTAAGGTCGCTTCAACATTTCTCTTTTCAGCGCTAATAATTCTTGCATTCAGGTAAGGCATAAAAGAAGCGTGGGTTACCATCTCCCTTGTATAATTTTGCACGCCAATAAAATCCATATTAAAAGAAAGATTCTTTTCATCATCAGTCTTTATAAACTTTTCAATGCGCTTTAATAACTTTAAATCTTCCACCGGGTAGCCTAGACCCAAAAGCGGCTCAATAAAAAGACGGTTCAGCAATGTGTCAATTTTTTTTGCTGCAATAATATCTTTATCATTGTTGCGATATGGCTCTATATGAGAGCATGAAAATGTGCTTCCTACGTTGCTTTGCGGCTGAAGTGATTTAATGACAGCGCCACCGGTTGCCTGGCACATGGCCGCATGGTGCGTGGCTGCCAAAAAGTTATTAAGGCCTTTCTTCCCTGGCGCGTGGACGCCTAAAAAGTAACCTGCTCCTGTAAAAACCATTGGTTCATTCAATACCATCCAGTTGCTAACCCTGTCTCCAAAATTTTTAACACAACACGAAACAAATTCCGAAAACCAGTCAATAATATTCCTGTTCACCCACCCGCCTTTCTTTTGAAGTTCGTGCGGCAAATCCCAATGATACAGGGTAATCCAGGGCGTTATATTAAGCTCCAGGCAAAATTCTATAACGCGATTATAAAAGTCAATGCCCTTGCTGCTTACGCAACCAATACCGAATGGTAATATGCGGCTCCACGAAACAGAGAAACGATAGTTTGGAATGTTAAGTTCAGCCATCAGGCTGATATCTGTTGCATAGCGGTTATAAAAATCGCAGGCTATATCGCCGTTGTGATTTTGAAAGATCTTACCTCTTTTCTTTACAAAAATATCCCATATAGATTCCCCTTTCAGATCCTGCGTGCAGTTACCTTCTATCTGGTAAGCGGCCGTTGAAACACCCCACGCAAAATTTTTTCCAAATTCTTCTTTGCACAACAACATACTATCCCTTTATTTGATACAAGTTATTGCCAAGATGTACTCTATGCAATTTCTTTTCGGAAGTCTCATTCACGGAAATTATTGGTTGAGTTTGATTATTTATTATACCTGAATGCGTTTTAAAAAGTTCATCTATAATTTTGTCTGTGACGTTTGGATAATCAACCTTCACAATGTCATTATTTTTTACCCAGGCCATTATTTTTTCAATCTTCGATTTTTTTAAATTTTTTAAAACCGGGACATTCATTTTTTTTAGAGCTGCCGCATTACATTGTTGTTCATACTGTCCTTTCATAGGTATTACCATCAATTTTTTTTGCAGGAATAAAGCTTCGGCAGGAGTTTCAAAACCTGCACCACAAAGCACTCCTGTGCATGAGACCAGGCTTTTTATAAATGCGTCGTTGTTTACCGGGTATACATCAATGTTTTCTTCTTTGTATGTTTTCATTGTATGCTTTGAAAATACTTCCCACTGAATCTCTTTTATCTTTCTTAATATTTTAATAATTCTCTTGTCATTATAGGCGGGAAGATATACCGTATAGTGCGGAAGGCGCGGGCTATTTGTATTTCTTATTTCATTACGAATAACGGGCGTAAAAATATTTTTGTCATAAGCTTTAAAGTGAAATCCATACTGCTGCGTAACAGGTGCATACTTTTTTAAAATAGTTTTGCCGAAGGGATCTTTTGTCATTGGCTTCGGCGATTTTTTATTTAATACTGCTGCCTGGTGGCTGAGTCCTATACAGGGCGTGTGATTGAATGAGCAGGCCCAGGCGCTTACCGGCTCAAAGTCGCTTATAACAATATCATATTCGTTAACAGGAAGGCTTTTGACTTCTTTAAGAAATCTCTTCAATTTTGCTTTTTTATACGTTGATATCAAATCGATACCGCCTTTTTTCCCAAACACAAAACTCAGGCCTTTGAACTGGTATTTTACAGGAAGGCCGAGGCCTACATCTGCTTCAGTACCACTGATTAAAATATCAACTTCTCCATTTTTTTGAAGAAGGGGAATTATATCTCTTGCCCGGCTTATGTGGCCATTACCTGTACCTTGTATTGCGTATAATATTCTCATTGCTGATGCATCAAATTAAATTCATGAAGCATATTGGTAAAAAGTTCTTTATTCCCCGGTTCATTATCGTCTTCATCTTCGTCTATGCCATCCGTTATATCTGATTCATTGTATTTATAAATAGTCCATGCGCCATCATTATATTCAAGAGAGGTAAGGTTTTCAATCCAGTCGCCGGAGTTTAAATACAGGATAGATCCGCTGGCATTGCTGATTTCACGCATTTCGGGATGGTGAATATGTCCGCATATCACATAATCATATTTATTAGAAATACCTATGTCAGCAGCCGTTGTCTCAAAATTATTAATGAATTTCACGGCGCTCTTTACACTATTTTTAATTTTTTTAGAAAGAGATAATTTGCCTTTCTTAAAAATTTTTTCTGAAATAAAATTCGCAAATGTGTTGATGAGTATCAGTGTATCGTAACCAATGGCGCCAAGTTTTGCCAGCCATTTGGAATGCTGCATAGTTACATCAAATACGTCGCCATGAAAGAACCAGGCGGTCTTATTGTTTGACAGTGGCAACACTACTTTATTAACGATACGTAATGAACCCATTTTGAGCCCGACAAACTTTCGCAACATTTCGTCATGGTTGCCTGTAACATAATAAATTTTAACGCCCTTGCCCATCCAGCCCATGAGGTGTTTTATAACTTTCATGTGGCTCTTGGGCCAATACCTTTTGCTGAAGTGCCAAATGTCGATTATATCACCGTTAAGAATAACTGTTTTCGGCCTGACTGATCTCAGATAATGTAGGAGCTGTTTTGCATGACAGCCGTAGGTACCCAGGTGCACATCACTGATGACTAATATTTCAATTCTGCGCTTTTTTTTCTGCATTACAAATGCGCTTTAAAAAACTTAAGTGGAGAAGAGAATCCCGACAATCTTATAATAAGAAATCTTATGATAATTTTTTGAATGAAATAAGAAACTGTTTTCATGACATAGAATTTATGGTGAATAAAAGATTGTATGATCAATTACAAAACAGTGTTAGCAATGCAAAGTAAAGTTTCATATGTGAAGAAAACATTACGTGATTATTAAGGTAATATTAAATTAAGATAGGCTGAGCGTATAATTTGTATTCTCATAACAGTGGGAATATTTTTACAAATAGTCCGATCTCAACCATAGCTTAGCTTCCTGGCCTCTGCTAATTCGCAAAGTTTTTCTGTGCCTCGAACCATGGGTCTCTATAGAAAAAAAACAACACTTCACTAAGTTAGGCAATGGCGCCACCGCCAGCCATGTTGAACGATAGCAAAAATTCTCAGCAATATTTCTCTAATAATCTTCAAGACAGCCAACAAAAAAACAAAGCCATAAACACAAAACCATCGCTTCGCCTGTCACACTGA
>Ga0208717_1000192_pt1 | contig 25342 bp, 21 predicted proteins | sample NGESurF53shallow_FD_184489 | JGI IMG/M metagenome (GOLD analysis project Ga0208717, IMG submission 184489) | Arctic peat soil microbial communities from Barrow, Alaska - NGEE Surface sample F53-3 shallow (SPAdes) | ecosystem: Environmental > Terrestrial > Soil > Wetlands > Peat ... | reverse complement strand
CCTGCTGTATCACGCGGACTGGAGGCAGCTCAGCCTGTCGGCCGAGGTGAACGACGGGTCGGCGCTGCTGATCGCGCCCGGCCGGCGTTACCGGCTGCAGACCCCGGACTACCTCACGGGCTGCGATGGTGACCGCCCCTGGAAGCTGTGCCAGGACGATGCCGAAGACGAGGACGAGGGGACGGTGCGCTGGTTCAGCGGGCCCGAGCCGCCGCTGCGCTCGTTGCTCTGCCCCGCCTGGCTGCTGAAGAGCTCCCGCCTGGAGGTGACCGGGCACGTGAGCGTACTCGGGCGCGACGCCTTGCAGGTGGTGGCCACCAGGGAGCAGGGTCTGCGGGGCACGAAGGGACCGGATCGGTTCCGGGTCGGCCGGACTGAGGCCCTCGTGGACGCCGAGCTTGGCATCCTGCTGCGCCTCGCCCGGACCGACGGCACGGAGGAGGACGGCGGCGCGGGACACGGCAGCGCGGGAGACAGCGGCGAGCGATCCGGAGTCATTGAGCTGGTCAGCTTGGATCTCAGCCCGGTCATCGACCCGGCCCAGTTCGCCCCGCCACCGGGATGCCTGATCGGGGAAAGCCTCGGGGAGAGCCTCGGTGGAGGCGGTCTGCCCGGGCAGACCGTGAAGACCATTGCGGGGCTGGCCGCGGGTGCCCTCGGCGCGTGGATCAGGTACTCGCCGTCCGGTCATCGCCAGCCCCCGGACATCACCGAGGCGGCGATCCCGCCCGAGGATCCGGCGCCCGAGCCATCACCCGACGGCTGGCCGTCCGGGCCGCAGGTCAGCGACGAGATCCTGCATCTGCTCCACGGCAGCGGCGCCGCCCGCCTGCCCGGCGGCGGGGCCACCGGGTTCGCGGCCACCAGGCACGTGTGGCTCGACATCGGCGCGATGCTGTCCCGGATCCCGCCAGCCGCGCGCCGGGCCGGCTTCGGCGGCCTCGGCCTGCTGGCTGACTCGATAGCCGAACAGCCGTCCGCCTCCCATCTGGTGTCCGCGGTCCGGATCTGGGGCCCGGGCCAGTACCAGGTCGACTTCCGCTCCAAGCCGCGCGACGGCGCGACCAGGATCGTGTGCGACGGGCAGCGCCGCTGGCGGGTCTACCGTGACAAGGTCACCGTCGGCCCGGCGGAGCCGGCGCCAGGCAACCTGGGGTATCTCACGGACCCGTCCTGGCTGCTGGAATGCCGGCTGTCCGGCGGCGAGCAGGTCACGGCCGGTGACCGCCCGGCGTTCCGCATCAATGTCGCCCGTGGGGATGCGCAGTGGTCGGTCCCGCTGATGTTCCCCGCAACGGTGGCGGTCGTGGACGCCGAACTCGGTGTCCTGCTGCGCCTGACCTCCTACCTGGGCGGGAAGCCCGTGCAGCGGGACGGGCTCCAGGACATCACGCTCGAGCCTGGTGGTTTCCGGGCCGACATCCCATCCGATTTGCCGGTCTCCGAAGAGGACCGCCCTTCGGAGCGGGCCGGCCGCAACTCGGTCAACATCCCGCTGACGGTCGCTCGCGTCGTCGCACAGCAGGCCGCCACCGGAGCGGCCCAGGCCGCCCGGAACATCCTCCGGCGCTTCGACAGTCGCTGACCGCCGCCCGGCCGCCGCCCCGGGCCGCGCCTCGCGACCGTCGCGCCCGGCAGGCCGCCTCAGGAGACGGTGGGGACGCCAGCGTCGGCGCGGAGCAGGGCGGCGGCCATCCGCAGCGAGACGAGCTTGCCGAACGCCGCGTCCCGCGGAAGGTACTTCATGCCGCAGTCCGGGGCGAGCACGATCCGCTCCGCGGGCACGTACTTCAGCGCCCGGCGCGCCCGGGCGACGATCTCGGCCGGGTTCTCCACGGTCTCGTCACCCAGGTTGAGGACGCCCAGGATGATCGTCTTGCCGTCCAGGTGGGTGAGGATCTCGCAGTCCAGCCCCGACTGCGCGGTCTCGATCGAGACCTGGTCACAGACACAGTCGGCCAGTTCGGGCAGGAACGAGTAACCGGACGGCCGCTCGTGGATGATCGCGGCGTAGCCGAAGCACAGGTGCACGGCGGTCGTCCCGGTGATGCCTTCCAGGGCCCGGTTGATCACCCGCACGCCGTACTTGCGGGCCTCGTCCGGGCGGGCCTGCAAGTAGGGCTCGTCGAGCTGGACGATGTCCGCACCCGCATTGAACAGGTCCGCGACTTCCTCGTTGACCGCCTCGGCGTAGCCGAGGGCGAGGTCCTCGGTGCTGGTGTAGTAGTCGTTCTGGGCCTGCTGGGCCATCGTGAACGGCCCTGGCACGGTGATCTTCACGGTCCGGCGGGTGACGGTGCGCAGGAACTCCACGTCTCCCACCTCGACCGGGTGGCGGCGGCGTATCGGGCCGGTCACCCGGGGTACCGGGTTCGGCTCGCCGCTGCGGTCCAGCGCGGTTCCGGGGTTGTCGATGTCCACCCCGTCCAGGGCCGTCGCGAACCGGTTTGAGTAGCTCTCCCGGCGGATTTCCCCGTCGGTGATGATGTCCAGGCCGGCTCTTTCCTGGTCCCGGACAGCCAGTTCGGTCGCGTCCCGCTGGGCCTGCTCCAGGTACTCCGGGGCGACCCGCCACAGTTCGGTCGCACGGACCCGGGGTGGGAACCGGCCGCGCAGCCGCGCGCGGTCGATGAGCCAGTCGGGCTGGGGGTAACTGCCGACCAGGGAGGTGGGGAAGAGCATGACAGCCAGAATGTCAGATTGATCGCCACCGCGCAGCCCCCGCCCACTGCGCAGCCCTGCTACCGCGCAGCCCCGCCACCGCGCAGCCCGCCGAGGTCCCGGCGCGGGATGATCTCGGGCTGGCCCGCGACCTCGGTGCTGACCAGCCGCCTGGTTACGCTCAGCGGCCCGAGCCCGGACAGCGCCTCGGTCACCCGCGCGGCCAGCCCGGGGGCGGCGGCGGTGGACTCGGCCAGCCCGACGGCCGAGACGCCGGCCAGCCAGGACGGGACGATCTCGGTGACGTCCGCGATCACGTTGGCCTTGGCCCGGTTCGACCGGGCCAGCGCGGTCAGGTGCCGGGTGTCCGGGTCGTCCTCGTTGCCCAGCACCAGGACCAGGTCACTGGAGGTGGCTACGGTCCGCACGGTCTCGGCCCGGTCGGACGCCGCGTAGCAGAACCCGTCCGGGTCCGGGCCGCGCAAGGCGGGGAACCGGGACCGCAGGGCCGCGGTCGCGATTGGGGTGTCCTCAACCGGGACACCGGGCACCAGGACGTAGGAGACCCGCCGCGGGTCCGCGACCTGGACCGCGCCCGCTCCGACCCGGGTCTCGGCCAGGATGGCGTGATCCGGGGCCTCGCCCAGGATCGCGGGCAGCACCGCGAGGCCCGACTGCCCAATGAGGACCACCTGATCACCACGCTCCGCGAACCGGCGGGCCTCAGCCTGCACCCCGGCCACCAGGGGGCAGGTCGCGTCGATCACGTCCAGGCCACGCTCGGCTGCCTCAGCGCGCATCCTGGAGGCGACGCCGTGTGCGGGGATCAGCACCGTGGCGCCGGCGGGTATGTCATCCAGCGAACGGGCGAAGACCGCGCCGTTCTTTTCCAGGTCCGCGCAGGCTTGCGGGCTCGCCATAAGCTGCCCGCACACGTAGACCGGGCCCCAGGCCAGCGCCTGCCGGGTCGCCTCGAGGGCCCGCCGTGCGCCCGGGCACCACGGGCTGACCGCGCTGAGCAGGCGCCTGGTCCCGCCGACCGCGGCCCATTCCTCGACCGCGCTGCGAGCCGCGGCCATCGCCACGCCGTCCACGCTGCTGGCCGCGGCGCCGATCGCGGTGGCCGTGCCGTCGTTATGCAAGACGGTGGTGACGAACAGGGCCGCGCCGTCATCCGTCTGGGACGCGTCGCCTGACCGCGGCACTGGCGCGTACCGCACCCGCACCCCCCGGCGGTACAGCAGCCCGCCGACCAGGGGTGCGGCCGGGCAGGTGAGCCGGCCGTGCGCCGGGTCGCCGATCTCGGTGGCGACCAGCACCTCGCCCGGGGCCACCACCGTTCCGGGCGCCAGGCATTCGCGTGCACTCGATCGGATCATGGACGCGCATCCCCCTGGTGTCCCCGCGTGGCGGCCTGCTCGGCGATGGCCGACCCGCATCTGCTGGCCCGCCAGCGATGGCCGGCCACCCCGATGATGCGGCCCGCCGGGCCGTAGCGTCCGCTGTCGTCCCCGTTTCCTCGCGGATCAGTCTAGTGATGCCGAAGCCGCAGCGTGTGTACCTGGTCACGCGTCGTGTCGGACATGGCGCATAGGGTAGAAGAGGCTATACGCTACTATCTCAATCGGAATTAAATGATTTAGTGCTCAGGGGAATTGAGCCTGCCGGGGCCGGGACGACCAGATGCGAGGTTTGCCCGTTCAGTACCGTCGGCACCGGGGGAGTACAGAAGATGAGCATGGCCCCTCGGGGTACCAAAACGCCGTACGGACCCGGGGTGCACCAATCAGAGAGGACTGGCGCCATGACCGTTACCGATGAGCTGCTGGCTAATAACGAACGCTACGCGGAGTCTTTCCCGGGCCAGCTGCCGCTCCCGCCCTCGAAGCAGCTAGCCGTGGTGGCCTGTATGGACGCGCGGCTGAACGTCTATGACATTCTCGGCCTCCACGACGGGGAGGCGCACGTGATCCGCAACGCGGGCGGGGTGGTCACCGACGACGAGATCCGCTCGCTCACGATCAGCCAGCGGCTGCTCGGCACCCAGGAGATCATCCTGATCCACCACACCGACTGCGGGATGCTGACCTTCACCGACGACGACTTCAAGGCCAGCATCCTGAAGGACACCGGCATCAAGCCCGAGTGGGCCGCGGAGGCCTTCCCCGAACTCGATGAGGATGTCCGTCAGTCCATCGGCCGGATCAAGGCCAGCCCGTTCATCCCGCATAAAGAGTCAATCCGTGGCTTCGTCTTCGACGTGGCCACCGGCAAGCTCCGCGAAGTCTCCTAGCTCCCGGCACGACCGCAGCGGCCGGATCAGCGGCCGACGGGATGGCGGCAGCAGGGTCAGGAGTCCGAGGAGTCGGCCCGGCCCTGCTGCTCCGCCAGGAACTGCTCGAACTGGGCGCCGATCTCATCGGCCGACGGCAGCTGTTCCGAGCCTTCCAGCAGGCCACCGCGCTCGGCTCCCTCAGCGAACGCGTCGTACTGCCGCTCCAAGGCCTGCACGACCTCCATGATTTCCTCGGAGCCCTCGACCTGCCGCCGGATCTCCTCGTCTGTCTCGCTGGCCGCGTCGCGGAGCGCCTGGTCGGGCAGCTGCAGCCCGGTCGCGCGGGATACCGACTCGAGCAGCGTGATCGCGGCCGTCGGGTACGCGGCCTGCGCCAGATAGTGCGGGACGTGCACGGCGAAGCCGACGGCCGCGCGGTCTTCCTCGCCCATGCGCATCTCCAGCAGTGCCGCCACGCTGCCCGGGACCTGGAGCCGGTCCACCAGCGGCGGGTACCCCGTGGTCAGGCCGGACGTGGTGGCGTGGGCGGTCACGCCCAGCGGGCGGGTGTGCGGCGCGCCCATCGGGATGCCGTGGAACCCGACCGCCAGCCGGACCCCCATCCGCGCGGCCACGTCCCGGACCGCCTGGGTGAAGTTCTCCCATTCGTGATCCGGTTCCGGGCCGGTGAGCAGCAGAAACTGGCTCCCGGCGGTGTCCGTGAGCAGGTGCATGGCCAGCTCGGGCGCTTCGTACGATTCCCAGTGGTCCCGCGAGAAAATCATCGGCGGCCGCCGGGACCGGTAGTCGATCAGCCGGTCCACGTCGAACCGGGCGACCTCCTGGTGCTCCAGCGTGCCCAGCAAATGGGCAAACAGCAGTTTGCCCGCCGCCCCGGCGTCGATGAACCCGTCGAGGTAGTGCAGCATCACTGCCCCGTCCAGTACCGGCGCGTCAGGGCTGACCTCGTAGAGGTCTCCCGGATCTCGCACCACGCTCACTGCCCTTCCAGGGTGTCAGTCAGTCTGCCCGCTACCTGTCCCAACCACGAACGGCTGGTCATCCATCCCGTCAAAGGCGATCTTTGCCTTCCACGCTACCGCCTGGCGGCCTCGGCATAGCGGTTCATACCCGGCCCTGCCCCAGGGTGCGGGCCACCTGGGTACCCGGGACCGGCCGTCAGCGCCCCGGTCAGTCGCCGTCGGCCTCCGCCGAGCCGGTCAGCCGGAGCTTACGCTGCGCGCGCTGGTAGAAGGTGGTCTCGCCGAGCCTGACGACCTGCGCTGCGTCGGGCAGCGTGGTCACGACCACGGTGTCGCCCGGGTGCAGGTACCCCTCAACGTTGCCGTCCGCTTCCAGGGCCAGCTCACCACTGCGCGGCAGCACGGTCAGCGTGAGTTTCTCGGCGGCGGCCAGGAACAGGGCCCGGTTGAACGCCGAGTGCGGCGCAGCCGGGGTGACCAGCAGCCCCTCGGCGTTCGGCGACACGATGGGGCCGCCCGCGGAGAAGTTGTAGGCGGTGGATCCGGTGGGCGTGGCCACGATCACCGCGTCGGCCGCGTAGCGGACGAACGGGTGCGCTTCTACCGTCAGCTCCACTATCGCCGAGCCGCCGCGGCCCGGGATACGGGCCAGGTCCACGTCGTTGAACGCCACGGTCTGCCGGCCCAGGAATTCCGCCCGGACCGCGGACCGGGTCTCCACCGTGAACCGGTGCTCGTCGATGGCGCACAGGGCCTCGCCCATCTCCGGGGGGTCGATTTCGGCCAGGAAGCCGAGTTTTCCCACGTTGACCCCGAGCACCGGCGTCGGGTTGCCGCAGACGATCCGCAGCGCCCGCAGCATGGTCCCGTCACCGCCCAGGCTCACCACGAGATCGGCGCGCCGGGCCAGCTCCGGGCCGGTGACCGCCTCAACACGACTGGGGATCCTGCTGACCTCGGCCTCCAGTGCGAGCACCGCCACTGTGCGCTCGCTGGCCCAGGCCAGCAGCGTGAACAAGGCCGAGTTGCAGTCCCGCGCCGGATGCAGCACCAGTCCCACCGTTTTGACCAAGCCCACGGGCCGGCCTCCTCAGGTCGTGATCAGGCTGCGTACCCGGGCGGCGCGGACCGCGTCGGACAGCGTGCCGATGTCGTAGGCGCCGTAGTGGCGTTTGCCGTTGATGAAGAACGTGGGCGTGCCGGACACCGCGGACAGGTCCGCGGAATCCACGTCCTCGGCTACCCGCGCCGCGCCCGCGTGCTTGCGCAGGTCCTCGGTAAACCGGGCGGTGTTGAGACCGAGGTCGGCGGCGTACTGGATCAGGTCCCGCGCGGTGAGGGCGCCCTGATGCTCCATCAGCAGGTCGTGCATGTCCCAGAACTTCCCCTGCCGGGCGGCCGCCTCGGCGCCTTCCGAGGCCAGCTGGGCGTGCGGGTGCACGTCGTTCAGCGGCAGGTGCCGGAACACGTACCGGACGTCGCCGAAGTCGGCCAGCAGTTCCCGGACCATCGGCTCGGCCTGCCCGCAGTACGGGCACTCGAAGTCGCCGTACTCCACCACGGTGACCGGGGCCTGCTCCGGCCCGCGGATATGATCGCGGGCCGGGTCGACCGGGACGGCCAGGTCGGTGATGGTCGTGGAGGTGCCGAGCAGGGCGCGTATCTTCAGCCGCTTGGGCAGCAGCCGGGTGACCCGGAAGACCGTCCAGGTGAGCACGGACGCGCAGAAGGCCGCGGACAGGATCCCCAGCTTCGCCTCGGCCAGCAGGGTGCCGTGGAAGGCGAGCGAGGCGATGAGCAGCGCGACCGTGAACCCGATCCCCGCTATCGCGCCCGCGCCCATGACGGCCGCCCAGCCCACTGGCGGCTGGATCCGGCCCCGGCTGAGCCGGGTGACGAGCCAGGCGGCCGCGGTGGTGCCCACCGGCTTGCCCACCACGTAACCGATCAGGATGCCCAGCGTGACCGGGGAGGTGTAGGCCCGGGAGAGCAGGCCTCCGCTCACCATAACCCCGGCGTTGGCCAGGGCGAACAGCGGCACGATGAGATAGCTGGACCAGGGGTGGTACAGCTGCTGGAGCCGCTCGTTGGGGGAGAGGGCCAGGGTGACGCCGTCGCGGGCCTCACGGGCCAGCTGAGGGGTGGGCTGCTCGCGGAACAGCCGGAACAGATCGCTGGCCCGCTCCAGGTCACCGCGCGCCGTGGGGTGGGCATAGGTGAGCAGGCCCATGATCAGCCCGACCACCACCGGGTCCACGCCGGACTTGAAGAACGCCACCCAGGCCGCCGCCCCGAGCAGGAAGTAGGCCGGCCCGAAGCGCACGCCCGCGGCCCGGATGGCGGCCACCGCGGCCAGGATGCCCACCCCCGCCAGCAGCGCGGGCACCTCCAGATGCGCACTGTAAAAAATAGCAATAACGGCCAGTCCGACCAGATCATCCACCACAGAGAAGGTGAGCAGGTAGGTGCGGACCCGGTCCGGCAGCCAGGAGCCGACCAGGGCCAGCATGCCGAGCGCGAACGCGGTGTCGGTGGACATGGAGGCGCCCCAGCCACGGGCACCCGGGCCGCCCGCGTTGGCCGCCAGGTAGATGGCCACCGGGACGATCATCCCGCCCAGGCCGACCACCAGCGGGAGGGTCAGCCGCCGCCGCTCGCGCAGCTCTCCCATGTCGAACTCGCGCCGGGCCTCCAGGCCGACGACCAGGAAGAAGAACGTCATCAGGCCGGAGTTCACCCAGCCGTGCAGATCCTGGGACAGGCCCGTGCCGCCGATGGTTACCGACAGCCGCGTGGACCAGAGCGAGGCGTAGGACCCTGCCGCGGCGTTCGCCCAGACCAGCGCGGCCACCGTCGCGGCCAGCAGGATCGCGGCGCTCCCGGTCTCCGTGCGCAGGAACTGGCGCAGCGGGGTCTCCAGGTTCCGCGCCCACGCGGTCCGCCCCGACAGGAGGGAAGGGGCCGGCTGGGATTCGGTCATGCCGGAATTCTCCCAGGCCTCAGGCGATGGTCGCGCGCGGCTCAGCCTTCCGGGCCGCCGGCGATCTCGTCCTCGTCCTCGTCGGTCAGGTGGACGGCCGCCTCCTCGGCGCCCGCTGCGCCCCCGTCGATGCCCACGTCCTGGGCGACCAGGTCCGGATCCAGACGGGGGTGCGATCCCTCGTCCTCGGCGACCAGGCGGCCGGACCGCGGCTGGACCTCGTCGTACGACTCCGGGCCTTCCCGGGGCAGATCGCTCTCGGCGGCCGGGTCAGGGTCGGCGTACGGGTCAGGCTCCGGCTCTTCCTCAGCGAGGAGCTGATCGAGCGATTCACCCTGACGCTCCTCGGCCAGCGTGTCGCCGAACCGCTCACCGGCCGACCACTTGTCGGCGGGCACGATGCCGGAATCCAGCGGGTCCTGGTACGGATCCTCGCTGTCCTCCAGAGTGTCGGAGGAGTCCAGGACGCCGTCGTCCTCGGAGTCGGTGTCCTCGAGGCCATCCGTACCGGGGCTGTCGCCGCGCTCGTAATCGCCGGTGCCGCCACCGTAGGTGTATGCGGAGCTGCCGTCGCCCGGATCGGCGGAGGGCTCATAAGTCTCTTCGGCCATGTGCCCAGGCTATCGACAACGATCACGGCCTCCGACCGCGGAGCGGCCAGCTCCAGGTCAGCCCCCGTGTGCCGCTTTATACTCCGCCCACCGGTCCAGCATCGCGGGCAGCTCCTTGCTGACGAAGTCGAAGTACATGGCCGACTCGGCGAGCCGCGCCCCGGCCGGCGTCGCCGCGCCAAGCAGCTCGGCCCCGTCGCGCATCGTGTCTGCCCAGCGCATCATGATCCGGTCGCGCACCCGCAGGACCTCGTGCCAGACGTTGTCCGGCATCCGGTACACGTGGCGCCGGGAACGAGGCTCCGTCTCCCGGCTGACTAGGCCAACCTGGACGAGGTAACGCACCCCGCCCGAGACCGCCGCCGGGCTGACCTGGAGCAGCCCGGCGAACTCGTCCGCGGTCAGGCGGCCTGTGTCGGCGGTCAGCAGGGCGACGAAGATCCTGGCCGGCATCCGCGGCATCCCTGAATCGGCGAGGAGCGAGGCGAAGCGCTGAATGAACTGGCGCACAGCCGCCCCATCCCGGGCTTCCCTGGCCTCGCCGGGCTCCGGGGCTTCGTCCGGGCGCTGGCCCGTTGGCGCCTGGCTCCCTCGCGCTCCGGGCGGCTCCTGGACCTCGCTCCCTCGCGTCGCGTGCGGCATGTGGACCTCGTCCCCTCGCGTCGCGTGCGGCTCCCGGACCCTCCGCGCCTCCGGCACTAGCTCTCACCCCTCTCACGGCGTCGCTGCCGCTAGTTTACTAGATACATAACTTTCATGATTTTGTGAATTCGATGTTAAGCTGGACGTATGACGGCGGTAATCGAGGTGGATGGCCTGACGAAGTCGTTTGGCCGGACGCACGCGCTGGACGGGCTCGATCTCAGGGTGGCCGCTGGTGAGGTGCACGGCTTCCTGGGTCCTAACGGGTCAGGCAAGACCACCACCATCCGGGTTCTGCTGGGCCTGATCAGGGCCAGCGGGGGAAGCGTCCGGCTGCTCGGCGGCGATCCCTGGCGGGAGGCGACCACGCTGCACCGGCGGCTCGCGTACGTGCCAGGCGACGTCACCTTGTGGCCGAACCTGTCCGGCGGGGAGGTCATCGACCTGCTCGCCCGGCTCCGCGGTGGTCTCGATGAGCAGCGCAAGGCGGCCCTGCTGGAGAAGTTCGAGCTCGACCCGGCCACGAAGAGCCGGTCCTACTCCAAGGGCAACCGGCAGAAGGTCGCGCTGGTCGCTGCGCTCTCGTCCGGCGCGGAGCTGCTGATCCTGGACGAGCCGACCTCGGGACTGGACCCGCTGATGGAAGCCGCGTTCCGGGAGTGCGTGGACGAGGAACGGCGGGCCGGACGGACCGTGCTGCTGTCCAGCCACATCCTGTCTGAGGTGGAGGCGCTCTGCGACCGGGTGACGATCATCCGCGCCGGCCGCACGGTGGACTCCGGCGCCCTGGCTGATCTGAGGCACCTGTCCCGCACCTCGGTCCGCGCGGAGCTGGACCAGCCGCCGGACGGGCTGGATGGCCTGCCCGGGGTGCACGACCTGCATATCGACGGCCACCGGCTGGGCTGCCAGGTGGACGACAGCGCGCTCCCTGAGCTGCTCAGGAGGCTGGCCGCCGCCGGTGTGCGCCGCCTGGTCAGCCACCCGCCCACGCTCGAGGAACTGTTCCTGCGGCACTACACGGACCCGTCATGACTGCGGTGGCAGCCCGCGCCCAGCGGTCCGGCAGCCGCCCGGCCGGCCGGGGCCCGGCCGGGCTGGCCGGGACCGCCGCGCTGATCTCGCTCGGGCTGCGCCGCGACCGCATCGTCCTGCCGGTCTGGCTGTACGTGTTCGCCGGCAGCATCGGCAGCACCGGGTACAGCTTCCGCCACCTCTACACCAGCCTCGCTGAGCGTGTGTCGCTCACCGCCAGCGTCCAGCACGATCCGTCGGTACTCGCCTTGACCGGCCCGGTGTTCGGGAGCAGCGCGGGATCGCTGGTCGCCTGGAAGGTCCTGGTGTTCGCGGCCGCCGGCGCCGGGCTGATGGGGATCTTCACGGTCGTCCGGCACACCCGGGACGACGAGGAGCAGGGGCGCCTGGAACTGGTGGGCGCCGCGGTGGTCGGCCGCCAGGCGCCGCTGGCCGCCGCCCTGGCCATCGCGTTCGGCAGCGGGCTGGCGCTCATCCCGCTCATCGCCGCCATCCTGGCCGTGCTCGGCTACCCGCTGACCGGCTCCCTCGCCCTGGGGGCTGCCGTGGGACTGTCCGGCTGCGTGTTCGCGGCCGTGGCCGCGATCTGCGCCCAGCTGACCGTCAGCGCCCGGACGGCCCGCGGGCTCGCTGTCGCCGTGCTGGGAGTGGCGTTCCTGCTCCGCGCGGTGGGCGACTCGGCTTCCGGCATGTCCTGGCTGAGCTGGGCCTCCCCGCTGGGCTGGGCCGAGCAGATGCGGGTGTACGCGACCCCGCGCTGGAGTGTGGTCGCCGCGTACCTGGTGGCGGCCGCCGTCTTCGCGGGGGGCGCGGCCGGGCTGGCCACTCATCGTGACCTGGGCGCCGGGCTGCTGGCCGCCCGGCCAGGCCGGCCCGCCGCACCCGGCTGGCTGCGCAGCCCGCTCGCGCTGGCCTGGCGACTGCAGCGCGAGACCCTGTACGGCTGGGCGGCCGGCTTCGCGCTGGCCGGGGCGGTGTTCGGGTCGGCGGCCCGCGGGATAGGCCCGATGCTGAACACCAGCGCCCAGGCCCGGCAGATCTTCATCCGGCTGGGCGGGCACAGCGGGCTCGTCGCCGCCTACCTGGCCGCGGTGATCGCGATGATGGGCCTGGCCGCGGCGGCATACGCGATCGCGGCCATCCTCCGGTTGCACGGTGAGGAAAGCCAGGGGCGGGCCGAGCCGGTGCTGGCTGCCTCGGTTGGGCGGGTCCGCTGGGCGGGCAGTCAGCTGCTCGTCGCCGCCCTGGGGAGCGCGGGGCTGCTGGTGGTGGGGGGCCTGGCCATGGCGCTGGGTGAGGGGCTGACCTCGGGTGGCCTGGCCGCGCAGCTGCCGCGGCTGATCGGAGCGGGGCTCGCGCAGATCCCGGCAGCCTGGGTGATGGCGGGCCTGGCGGTGGCCCTCTACGGCCTGGCGCCGCGAATCGCGGTGACCGGGGCGTGGACCGCGCTCGGCGTGGCCACCCTGATCACGCTGCTCGGGCCGGCGACCCGGTTGGCCCAGGCTGTGCTGGACGTGTCGCCGTTCAGCCACCTCCCCAAGCTGCCCGGGGCGCCCGTCACCGTGGCGCCGCTGGCCTGGCTGGTGGGGGCGGCGGTGGTGCTGGCTGCTGCGGGACTTGCGGGGTTCCGCCGACGCGACCTTATGTAAGCGAACTGGCGTCGCGGACGGCGTGGCTGAAAGTTTCGGTCACACCTGACTACACCAAACCTACATTCATCGAGGGTGGTGACCGCGGGCTTGCGGGCACGGGCCCGCAGGACTTGCCAGAGTGAGGACCGGGGCGAGTGGGGCGAGTGTGACCGGGGAGCCGGAGCGGTGACCGCCTGGCGGTGCGGCTGGGGGGACCACGGGACCGGGGGGCGCAGCGTTGACCGCCTGGCAGTGCGGCTGGGGCGACCACGGGACCGGGGTGGCGCGGCTGGGGTGGCTGGCTATGGCGCGACGGGGGTGGCGGAGACAAGAATGAGGCCCCTCCAAGTATGAGTTGGAGGGGCCCCATCTGGCTGCGTCGTACCGGGACGCCGGTCACCCGGCTTCCTGGCGCTTTGCCGCCGACCGCCTGGCATGGGAAGCAGCAACTGAAATCCCGGTTGCCCGGCCTTCCCGTCGCCCGGGTTTCCCCGGCGTCCCAGGAGTTTCCTCCCGGAAGGACTTCCGCCTTAGCGGTGACAAATTTGTACTCTGGCCGGGGGAACTGGCGCAAGGGTTTCCGGCCTGGCAATTTCAAGATTTTTCCCGCTATCCGCGAAATCCACAAGTAAGCACGTGTTATCCCCCGGGAAAGGCGGCTGTCCACCGCGCTATCCACAGCGTGGTCCACAGGCTGGTGCACAGCCTGGCTCACCGCCCGGTTTACGGGGATAGGGCACCGGGCGAGGGTGACCCGGCGTGCGCTGGAGGGAGCGTCCCGCGGTCCGGTCCCGGGCCAGGCGGTGGGGCATATAGACGGTAATGCCCGGACGCAGCGGGGCCCCTCCACGTATGAGGTGGAGGGGCCCCGCCGCGGCCATCCAGCAGGGCCACCGATTACTCGGCTACCGGGGTGCTGTCCGGCCGCTCCACCGGGGGCGGGAAAATCAGCCTAGAAGGCCAGTTTCCCGGCTCTTCGCGTACCTGCCCAGACGTTCCGGTTGCCCGGACCGCCGGAGTAGGGGGTGTTAGCTGATCTCCATATTTGGTGGTGCGGAATTTCTACCGCTTGACCCAGAGCGGCGCAAGGACTTTGTGCCAGGAATTTACGCATTTTATAGTTATGAACAGCTTTTCCACACCCGTGGCCGGGTTATCCCCTGTGCCGGGCGGCTGTCCACCGCGCTGTCCACAGCCTGGTCCACAACCATCAGGCAGACACCGCTGCCTGACCCCGCCGGCCGCCGGACAGGGCCCGGCGGCGGCGCTGGCCGCGAGCTGGGGCGACGGTCAGTCGGCGGGGTGGGGGAGGGGCTGAGGCGAGGATCCCTGGCCGTCCGCTTGGTCTCGGCCGACCGGGGCGGGGGAGTCAGCCCGGTCGGCTCCGTTGCGGTCCTTGGGGTGGCCTTCGGGGGTGCGCCGGCGGCGCAGCAGGCTGCCCAGCAAGGCGAGCCCAAGTGCGCCCGCGGGCGGCAGGGTGACCAGGGCGGGCAGCTGGTAGCGCCAGGAGAACTCGAACAGGTCGGAGGCGAGCAGGACCGCCACGGCCGAGCCGAAGATCAGCAGGCAGGCCAGCGCGAGGTGGCGCTGGTGGGCGGAGAGGAAACCGCGCCCCCGGGCCGAGGCCAGGCCGTCGGCCAGGGCCAGGATCGCGCCGGCTAGGCCCGCCAGCGTGGCGAGGGCCAGCAGCGGTCCCGGCGTGTAGCCGCCGTGCAGCTGGTAGCCGCGCAGGAACGCGGCCAGCGGACGGTCCACCGTGGCCCGTCCGCCCATGGCGGCCGGCAGCGGCCGGACCTGAACCGGGCCGCCGCTGGCGGCGAAGTGCAGGCCCAGCATGATGGTGTGGTCGCGGCTGAGGAAGATGCTCGCGCCGTAGGTCGGGTAGCTGGTCTGGAACTGCCAGCGGGAGATGGGCGTGTCCCCGGTGCTGGTCACCCGGTGCAGCTCGAACAGCCGGGCCGCGTCGCCGAGGACGCCCGCGATCACCCGCAGCGGCTGGTGGGTGATGACCCGGTGCTCGAAGTTCCCGATGACCTCGCCGTGGGTGTGGCCTGGCGGGGCCACATAGGTGTGGTCGGGAGAGGCGGGGTTGTGCACCAGCCCGTCCGGGCCGAGCCGGATCGCCAGCGCTCGCGGCGGGCAGACCGCCCGCTCGTAGGGGGGCAGGTTCAGTGTCGCGCAGTCCGCGCTCTCCGCCAGCCGCCCGTAGATAGTGCTCCCGGCGGCGGGAGCGAGCGAGAACTGGTGGGCGACCACGTCCTCCCGGATCGAGAACCCGGCGATGGGGACGACGAACGCCACGCAGAGCACCACCGCGCCGACCAGCTTGCGCCGCCAGCCCGGCACCACGATCAGCAGGTAGACCAGCGCGGGGACGATCAGGATCTGGCCGACCTGGGCGACGGGCGCGCTCGCGCCGAGGGCCAGCCCGCCCGCCGCAATCAGCCGGGGGCCCGGCCTCGGCCGCCAGAGCAGCAGCGCCAGGCCGGCGACGATCAGGGCCTCGAACCAGACGTCCGGCATGATCGTCTGCTCGATCTGCACCTGGTAGGCGTCGAGCAGGATGGGGGCAGCCGCCAGCGCGGCCAGCCAGCGCGGTGTGCCGCGGCGCAGCAGGAGCAGGTACAGGATCACGGCCATGGCCAGACCGGCGAGGTGCTGGACCACCGTGACCGTGTTGAGGTCGCCCCCGGCCAGCAGCACCTTGAGGATCACGTTGTAACCGAGCGGATCGTTGCCGGGCCAGGCCCCGAACAGGTACTTCAGGCTGTCGATGTAGAGCAGGGCGGGCTGGTAGGCGGCCAGCGACAGGGCGCGCAGGACCAGCCCAGCCAGCAGGAGCACCGTGATCAGCCAGTGCCGTCTCGCGGTGGCGGCCGCGCGGCCCGGGCCGCCCCAGGCACCGGCCGCCTGCCCGGCCGCGTCCGCAGTGGCGCCGTCAGCGGGTCCGTCGCCCCCGGCCGGGCCGGAGCCCGCGGTGGTTCGCAGTCGCATGACGGTCATCCCGGTAGGTGGGCGGCGCTGACATCGGGCCGCCGGACGGCGCAGACGCCGAGCCGGTGGGTGGCGCTGACGTAGAAGGCTATCCGAGGTCCCTGAGCTCCGTGCCCAGTCTGTGGTCAGGGGTGAATTTTCTTGCCTTCGCTAAGCATTGTCACGAACGTCGCGATACGTAGCGCCCGGGTCTCCGGCCGCTTGGCGTCCGCGATGCGGTAGAGGATCGCGTACCGGTTCGCCCGGTCCAGGGAGGCGAAGAACGCGCGGGCCGTGTCGTCGACCTCCAGGGCGCGGGCCAGGTCCTCCGGGACCGCCGCGGTGGACGGCGGCTCGTAGGCCGCGGCCCAGCGGCCGTCCGCCTGGGCCCGCTCGACTTCGCGCAGGCCCGTCGGCCTCATCTGGCCGGCCTCGATCAGCTCGGTGGCCTGCTCACGGTTGATCCGGGACCACTTGCTGGCCGCCTTGCGCGGCGTGAAGCGCTGCAGCCAGTAGTCGTCGTCCAGGCGACCCTTCTGGCCGTCGATCCAGCCGTGGCAGAGCGCCACCCGGAGCGCGTCAGGGTAGGAGACCCCGGGGGCCCCCGAGCCCTTGCGGGGGATCTTCAGCCACAGGCCGGCCGAGTCCGCGTGATGGCTGGTGAGCCAGCCGTCCCACTCGGCGGGTGACCCGGGACACAGCACCGGAAGCCCATCGTCAGGCATAGGGACAGTGAACCACGCGTTCGGATTCGTGAGCGTCAGTTGTATTTTCGCAAGTAACGAACTACTGCCCCCTGAGGGAGTCGTGACAGAGCCAAGCCTCCGCCGCCGGCTACTGATCCTCGCCATCTGCTGCATGAGCCTGGTCATCGTGGGCCTGGACAACACGATCGTGAACGTCGCGCTGCCGTCCATCCAGCGGGAGCTGCACGCCTCGGTGTCCGGGCTGCAGTGGGTGGTGGACGCCTACACGCTGGTGCTGGCCAGCCTCCTGCTGCTGTCCGGCTCCACCGCGGACCGGTTCGGGCGGCGCAGCACGTTCCAAGCCGGGCTGGCCACGTTCACGGTCGGATCGCTGCTGTGCAGCCTCGCGCCCAGCCTGGGCTGGCTGGTGGCCTTCCGGATGCTGCAGGCGGTGGGCGGCTCGATGCTCAACCCGGTGGCGATGTCCATCATCGTGAACACCTTCACCGACCGGGCCGAGCGGGCCCGGGCCATCGGTGTCTGGGGCGCGGCGGTCGGGGTCAGCCTGGCCCTGGGCCCGGTGGTCGGCGGCCTGCTGATCGCGTCGGTGGGCTGGCGGGGGATCTTCTGGGTGAACATCCCGATCGGGGTGGCGGCCATCGTGCTTACGGCGCTGTTCGTGCCCGAGTCCAAGGCGCCGCATCCGCGGCGGCTGGACCCGGTCGGCCAGGTGCTGGTGATCGTGACGCTGGCCTCGCTGGTCTTCGGGATCATTGAGGGGCCGGCGCACGGCTGGGGTTCCCCGGAGATCATCGGCTGCTTCTGCGTGTTCGCGGCGGCCCTCGCCGCATTGCTCGTGTACGAGCCACGGCGCCGCGAACCCCTGCTGGACTTGAGGTTCTTCCGCAGCGCGCCGTTCTCCGGGGCCACGGTGATCGCGGTCAGCGCGTTCGCTGCGCTGGGCGGGTTCCTCTTCCTCAACACGCTCTACCTGCAGGACGTGCGTGGCTACTCGGCGCTGCACGCGGGGCTGCTTACCCTGCCGCTGGCTGCGGTGACGGTGATCTTCGCGCCGCTGTCCGGCTGGATGGTCGGCCGCCGCGGCCCGCGGATCCCGCTGATCGTCGCGGGAATCTGCATGTCCGGGGGCGCCCTGATGCTGACCGGGCTGACCGCGCAGCAGTCCATCGGCTGGCTGCTCGCCTCCTACCTGATCTTCGGCATCGGCTTCGGCGTGGTGAACGCCCCGATCACCAACACCGCGGTGTCCGGGATGCCGCGTGCGCAGGCGGGCGTGGCGGCGGCCATCGCCTCGACCAGCCGGCAGGTGGGCCAGTCGCTCGGGGTGGCGGTCGTGGGCTCCGCGGTGACCTCGATCATGGTCGGCCCGATGCGCACCGGCTTCACCACCGCGAGCCACGTGGGCTGGTGGATCATCACCGGCTGCGGGCTGGTCGTGCTGATCGTAGGCCTGGTGAGCAGCGGCCGGTGGGCGCGGCAGACCGCCGCCCGGACCGCGGACCGGCTGATGTCGGAGGAGGAGTCGCCGGTCCCGGTCGGATGACGGCACCCGGCGGGCCTCAGGGGTGACCCGGGGCGGTGCGGGGCTCAGCGGGGCGGCGGGCTGATCAGGGAGAAGGCTGCGCCCTGGTCGTCGGTGACCACGGCAATCCGGCCGTACGGGGAATCCCGGGGCGGCTGGACCACGTGGCCCCCGGCCGCGACCGCAGCCGCTGCGGCCGCGTCGGTGTCGGCGGCCCCGAAGTAGGTGCTCCACTGCGCGGGCACGTCAGCGGGCGTGGCGCTGCCCAGTTCGCCGATCCCGCCGACCTCGGTGCCGTTGCGCTTCAGAGTCGCGTAGCGGTAGCCGTCCCCGCTCAGGTCGCCGTACTCGTAGCCGAACACGGCCTGGTAGAAGGCCTGGTTCTGGTCGTAGGCTCGGCTGAGGTTCTCGTTCCAGCACAGCGAGCCGGGCTCGTTGGCCAGGCCCACTCCGGTATGGGCCTGGGCCTGCCAGATGCCGAACACCGCGCCGCCGGGGTCGGCGGCCACCGCCATCCGGCCGACGTCCATCACGTCCATCGGCTCCAGGAGGGTCATGCCCCCGGCCGCATTGATCTTGCTGACCGTGTCGTCGAGGTCGTCCGAGGCGAGGTAGGTGGTCCACGCGGCCGGCGTCCCGGGCGGCCCCTGCTTCGGGCCGATGCCCGCCACGGCCCGGTCGTCCTTCAGGCACATGGCGTACCCACCGGCCTCGGGCGGCCCGGGCCGGACGTTCCATCCGAACAGGGCCGTGTAGAAGTCGCTGGCCCGGCTGATGTCGTCGACCGCGAGGTCGATCCAGCATGGCGTCCCCGCCGGCCAGGCAGTGTCACGAGTGACCATAATTCCCCCAGTTGGTGTGACCGGCGCGTCCCCTGCGCCCGGCACCAGGGTCAGCCTAAGAGGGGTCCGGGGTGGCGCGCACCCCGTCCGGCCAGGCCGGGCCGGCCTGGTGACGGACCGGCGCGATGGTAGACAGGTGCCGTGGAGACATGGGATGCGATCAGAGCGCGCAGGAACGTCCGCAGCTACACCAGCCAGCCCATCGACCGGGCTGACCTCGACCGGATTCTCGAGGCCGGCCGCCGCGCCCCCTCGGCGCGGAACTGGCAGCCGTGGGACTTCGTGGTCGTCACCGGCCGCGACGAGCTGACCGAGCTGGCCCGCGTGTGGCAGGGGGCCGGGCACGTGGCCCGCTCCGCCGCGACCATCGCGCTGGTCGCGCCGGTCCTCGACGACGAGCACCGACGCGAGGGTCTCCGGTACGACCTCGGCCAGGCGACGATCAACATCATGCTCGAGGCGGCCGATCTCGGCATCGGCAGCGGGCACGCGTCCGTGGCCGACCAGGACCTGGGCCGCCGGCTGCTGGGCTTCCCGGAAGACCGCTTCCTGGCCTACCTGATCGCCCTCGGCTACCCGGAGGGCCGGCCGCTGGCGCCGATCGCGCGGCCCGACCGGCGCCCGTTCGACGAGGTTGTCCACTGGGGCCGGTGGTAGGAAGACGGCGGTGAGGGAGGCGCTGGCCGCGCCCCCTTCCACCACGGATCAGGGCGCCCCGGTCAGGACTCGGACGGGAAGCAGTAAGAGTCGCTGGAGGCGTCGCCGCCCTGCAGCCGCACCTGGTGGGTGCGCCGGCCGCGGAACGCCTCGCCCTCGGGGAAGAACCGCTCATCGAAGGCGAGCCCGCCGCCCGGCGTGACGTCCAGCTTGGCCATCCAGGCGCCCACCCCGTCGGGGTAGAACTGGTCGTCCCAGGCGCCGTACAGCGAGTTGGTGAAGTAGACGCGCTCACCATCCCGGCTCACCTCGACCATCTGCGGGCCGCCGCTCAGCGGCTGGTCCGGGCGGGCCGGATGGGCCGCCCGGCCGACAATGCCGCCGATCCGCACCGACCCGGTTTCCACCGGATGCAGCGGGTCGCTCACGTTGTACTGCTTGAGCTCGCCGGCGCCCCAGCACGACACGTACAGGAACTGGTCATCGACGGACAGGTTGATGTCCGTGACCAGCGGCGGCACCGCGCCGAAGCCCTGCAGCAGCGGCGGGAGCTGATCGGCGGGAGCGGGCTCGGCCGGGATGGTGATCACCTTGGTCGCGGTCCATTCGCCGTTCTCCTCGTGCCACATCCAGATCGAGGCCGACAGGTCCTCCACGCTGACCACCACGCCGACGAAGCCGTACTTCTTGGTCGGGTCGTGCGCGGGCCGCAGCTCCAGCACCATCTGGTGCTCGTCACCGAGATCCACGGTCTGGGTGAGCGTGCGGGTCTGCATGTCCCAGAAGTGCAGCCGGTGGCCGTACTTCCGGCCGAGCAGCAGCTCGGGCACGACGCCGTTCTCGATCATGGACGGGGTGCCCCACTCGGAGGTGATGGCCACGTCGGCCATGACGTGCCACCACACGTCGTAGGCGAAGAACTGGTCGCCGCGGTCGGCTTCCCAGGGCCCGAGCACGTCGAACGTGTTCTGGTCCAGCAGCGCGATCCCGCCGGGGCCTTCCTCCCCGAAACCACCCAGGCAGGAGACGAACACGGCGCCGGGGCCGCAGTGCACGGTGTGCGGCCGGGAGTAGCCGGCCAGCTTGCCGACGTCGTCCGCCTCAAGCACCTTCGTGACTGTGGGGGAGCTGGGGTCCGGCTCGGTGTCCAGGATGTGGATCCGGGAGGAGCGGATGCCCGGGACGACGAGGTAGCGGCGGCCGCCGTGGTCGTGGCCCCCGCCCGGGTGCAGCGCGCTGGAGCAGGCGTTCCACCCGAAGTGGTGCAGCTCGTCGCCGAGCTGCGGGAGCTCGGTGAAGCCGACCACGGATCCGTACTGATCGGAGTCCGGGTCGACATCCAGTACCGCGATCGCGTCAGGCTGGTCGGCTGGGCGGGAGAACGTGGCGACGTAGGCGAGTTTCTCGGGCGGCGCCTCGGCCGCGTCCCGCGGCGTGCGGTAGAACGTCGGGTCGTGGTGGTGATGCTCATCTGCCATAGCTGAGATCCTTCACGGTTTGTCCTGGGCGCGGCATGCGACCTGGCCAGAATGTAGATCCCGATCAGCTAACTCAAGTATTCAGTTGGCGGGCAGCGCTGCTGGGCCGCCCGTTCAGTACATCAGCCAGAGCCCGCTGATGACCAGGGAACCCAGGGCCACCAGGGCGAACAGGCCCACCCAGACCCCGCCAGGTACCCCGGTGAGCAGTGCGAGCTGGTCCGCGTCGGACCGGGACGCCCGGCCCCGCCGGCGGGAGCGCTGCAGCTCCAGGACCGGCCGGATACCGCCGATCAGCAAGAACCAGACCATCGCGTACCCGAACGCCGCCTGCAGCAGGGACGAGCCACGCCAGGTCACCAGGGCCACGGCGGCCGCCACCGTCAGCGTGGCGAGAATCCCGTAGGCGTTGCGGACCATCAGGGTCAGGGCGGCCACCATCACCAGGCTGAGCAGCAGCGCGGCCACCAGGTGCCCGGTGGCCAGCAGGGCGGCCGCGCCCAGCCCCAGCAGCGGCGGGGCCAGGTACCCGGCCGCGGCGGTGGCCACGATGCCGGGACCCGAGGCGCTCCCGGCGGACACGGTGAGCCCGGCTGTGCTGCGCTGCACCCGGACGCCGTCCAGACGCCGGCCCACGGCGAGGGCGACCAGCGCATGGCCGCCCTCGTGGGCCATGGTCACCACGGTGCGGGTCACCGGCCAGGCGCGCCGCCACCCGACCAGGATCAGCGCGGCTACGGCCGTGCCCAGCACCAGCAGCCGGGGCGGCAGCGGCTCGGCGGTGACTGCCTCGTGCCATAGCTGGGCCAGCGAGGTGGGGTGCACGCTCGCCATCCTGCCAGGCGCACCGGACAAGCTGGGCCCGGGAAGCCGGCAATTCAGCGCATCCGCAGCCAGTTCCCAGAATCAGCCGGTCGCGCTCAGCGGCGGGACAGGTGGTCGACCTGGGCGACCTCCTCCGGGGTCAGCGAGAACCTGAGCACGTCGAAGTTGGCCGCGATCCGTTCCGGCCGCGCGGACTTCGGGATCACCGCGATGCCGTGCTCGAGGTGCCAGCGCAGCACCACCTGGGCCGGAGTCACCCCGTGCGCCGCGGCGATCGCGGTCAGCACCGGGTGACCGAGGTCGGTGCCCTTGAGCGGGCTGTAGCCCTCCAGGGTCACCCCACGCTCGCGGCTCTCCTCGAGGATGGCCTCGTCATACTGGGCCGGGCTCCACGGGATCTGGTTGACGGCGGGGCCTTCCCCGGTGGCCCGGATCAGGGTGTCGATCTGCGCAACCGAGTAGTTGCTCACCCCGACCGCCCGGGCCAGGCCCTGGCTGCGGAGGGCGAGGAACTCGCGCCAGACCGGGGCGAGCGCCCGGGCAGGCGGCGGCCAGTGCACGAGCCACAAGTCCACGTAGCTGGTGCCGAGGGCGCGCAGGCTGGCGTTCAGCGTCTTGCGTTCCTGGCCCGCCTTCCCCGGGGGGAGCTTGGTGGTGATGAACACCTCGCCCCGGTCCAGGCCGCTGTCCCGCAGCGCGTGGCCCACCTCGGCCTCGTTGCCGTACATGGTGGCCGTGTCGAGGTGCCGGTAACCCACCTGCAGCGCGGTGAGGATGGCCTCGTATCCGGCTGAGCCCCGCAGCCGCCACGTGCCGAAGCCGAGCATCGGCATCCTGACCCCGCCGGGCAGCGTGGCCGAGGGGATTTCTGGCGCCTTCGTCATAGCGAACATTCTCCCCAGTTGAGGACGACCTGACGCGGCGCCCCTCAGGTGATCAGGGTTCCGGTCCGGGCGGTGAGGTCGGCGAACAGCTCGCTCAGCCGCTTGGTCACCGGACCCGGCGGCCCCGGTCCGATGGGCCGCCCGTCCAGCTGGACGACCGGGGTGAGGCCACCCATGGTGCCGGTCACGAACACCTCGTCGGCCGCATAGAACTGGGTCAGGCTGTAGTCGCCGGCCGTGTGCGGGATACCCGCGTCCGCGGCCAGTTCCAGGACGGTGGCCCGGGTGATGCCCTCCGGGCAGGCTGCCGTGCTGGGCGTGCCCAGCCGTCCCCCGCTGACCAGGAACAGGTGGGTCGCGTTGGTCTCGGCCACGAAGCCCCGGCTGTCCAGCATGACCGCGTCGTCCGCGCCGGCCACGTTCGCCTCGATCTTGGCCAGGATCGAGGGGAGCAGGTTGTTGTGGTGGATCTTGGGATCCAGGACGTCCGGCGCCGGCCGCCGCACGCTCGCGGTGATCAGGGTGATCCCGGACTGGTCGTACACCGGGTCCTTGTGCTCGGCGAGCACGATCAGGGTCGGCCCGGCCTGGTTGAGCCGGGGATCCATGCCGCTGGTGATCTTCACGCCGCGGGTCAGGGTGAGCCGGATGTGCACGCCGTCGGTCATCGCGTTCGCGTGCAGGGTGCGGCGGATCTGCTCGGTGATCTCCTCATCCGGCGGGACCCCGGTGAAGGCCAGCGCGGCGGCCGAGCGGCGCAGCCGCGCGAGGTGCTCGCCGAGCCGGAAGATCCGGCCCTGGTAGAGCCGCAGCCCCTCCCACACCGCGTCGCCGCCCTGCACGGCGGAGTCGAACGGGCTGATCGCGGCCTGGTCACGGTGCGACAGCACGCCGGCCACGTTGACGATGAGGTCACGGTTGCGCTCATCAAAGCTCTGCAGCATTACGACGCTCCATAGCTCGGTGCGGGTCGTGGGCGGGCGTGCCGGTCAGGCGGCAGGCACGCAGCCGCTGGTAGAACGGCTCGCACTGATCGGCCAGCGCGGCGAGCCGTAGCGGCAGGGCCTGGCCCGGCGGGTGATAAGGGCCGAAGCCGGTCGACCGCCAGACCGAGCCGTACCAGTGCGGAGCCCAGACGCCGTCGGTGTCCCGCGGGCCCGCGGGCCAGGACAGCATGGCCGTGGTGAACGGGACGTCCAGCGCCGCGCACAGCGCCCTCAGCACCGCCTCGGGGTGCTCCAGCAGGTCACGTGAGTCGATCACCGGGCCGCCGAACCGGTCGAAGATCTCGGCCTGCTGCCAGAGGCCGAGATCGTCCAGGGCGGGGGTGGCACGTACCCGGGCGTAGGAGGCCAGCAGCTCCCGGGGATCGCGGATGAGGAACGCGTGCCGCAGCGGCGCGAGCGCGTCCCGGTCCACCTCCGGCAGCAGGTGATGGGTCATGTGCTTGGCGTAGAACACGGTGCGGCCCGCGGGCAGCGGCGCCGTCGTCAGCTCGCGGATCACCGTCTGCCAGCTGGTCGGCTGGCTGGCGATGACCTGCTCCCGGCCCGGGTGCGCAAGCCCGGTGCGGTCCAGGTAGAAGGCGTACAGCGGCTCGTCCGCGACCACGGTGTCCGGACGGTTCTCCCAGGCCCGCATCAGCGCGGTGGACACCGTGCGCGGCCCGGACCACATGGCAATCCGGACCGGAGCCATCAGCGGGCGAACTGGCCGGACTCGGCGCCGATCGTGGTGTCCTCGCCGTGCCCGGTGTGCACCACGGTCTCCGGCGGCAGGTCCAGCAGCCGGTCCTGGATGGACCTGATGATCACGTCGTGGTCGGAGTAGGACCGGCCCGTCGCGCCCGGGCCGCCGTGGAACAGGGTGTCCCCGGAGAACACGACCCGCAGGGCGGGCGCGTACAGGCACACGCTGCCCGGCGAATGGCCCGGGGTGTGCAGGACCCGCAGCGGGGTGGCGGCGATCTCGATGACCTCCTCGTCGGCCAGGTCGGCGTCGGGGAGCGTGCCGGGGTAGACCATCCGCCACAGCACCTGATCCCCGGGATGCATCAGGATCGGCGCCCCGGTGGCCTCGGCGACCTGCGGGGCCGCGCTGATGTGGTCGTTGTGCCCGTGGGTGCAGACGATGGCCGACAGCCGGCGCCCGCCGACCGCGGCCAGGATGGCCTCCGGGTCGTGCGCCGCGTCGACGACGAGGACCTCCTGGTCGTCGCCGATCAGCCACACGTTGTTGTCCACCGCGAAGTCCTGGCCGTCCAGCGAAAACGTGCCGGAGGTGACGATCTTCGCGATCTGGGCCGTCACGGCAGCGTCACCACGCTGCGCAGGACCTCACCGCGCTCCATCTTCGCGAAGGCCTCCTCGACCGCATCCAGCGCGATCGTTTCACTAACGAACTTATCGAGCGGAAGCCTTCCCTGCAGGTACAGGTCGATGAGGACCGGGAAGTCACGCTCCGGGAGGCAGTCGCCGTACCAGGACGACTTGAGTGCGCCGCCGCGGCCGAACACGTCCAGCAGCGGCAGCTCGATACGCATGTCCGGGGTGGGCACGCCGACCAGGACCACGGTCCCGGCCAGGTCCCGGGCGTAGAACGCCTGCTGGTAGGTCTCGGGGCGGCCGATCGCCTCG
>Ga0208717_1000191_pt1 | contig 25629 bp, 21 predicted proteins | sample NGESurF53shallow_FD_184489 | JGI IMG/M metagenome (GOLD analysis project Ga0208717, IMG submission 184489) | Arctic peat soil microbial communities from Barrow, Alaska - NGEE Surface sample F53-3 shallow (SPAdes) | ecosystem: Environmental > Terrestrial > Soil > Wetlands > Peat ... | reverse complement strand
CGGCGCAGGCCGCGGCGAGGAGGCTGGACCCGGTCAGTTCGGCGATGGACAGGTGGAAGAGCGAGTCCATTCGCCGGTAGTCAGCGGGACAGGCCTCGTTCACCGCGGTGAGCCGGGTCAGGAGGACGTCACGGATCCGCCCCGCGGCCAGCCCGCCGCCCTCACCTGCCTGAGCCAGGATCTGGGCGGCCCCGGTTTCCACTGCCATCCGGAAGGTGAGCGCGTCGTTGATCTTGTCGGCGTCCTCGACCGCGATCCGCCGCAGCTCGACGCGGCTCGGCGCGGGCGGCGTGTAGATGACGAAGGTGCCGCCGAACCGGCCCCGCCGCGACTCCACGTAGCCCGCATCCCGCAGGTCCCCGATGGCCTCACGGAGCGTGATCCGGCTGACCCCGAGCAGGGCCGCCAGTTCGCGCTCGGCGGGAAAGCGCTCGCCCGGGCCGACCACGCCCAGCTTGATGACGGCCAGCAGGCGCTCGACGGTCTCCTCGAACGCGTTCTGCGACCGGATCGGGCCCAGCACCGCAGCCAGGTCCACGCCGGTGGCCCGGCCGTTACCCCCGGCCACCGGGCCGGTACCACCAGCCGCCGGGGCAGCCGCGGCGGATGACGCCTGGCCCGGGCCACCGGCCGCCACACCGGGACCACCTGCCGTCACACCGGGACCACCTGGCGTTATACCGGGACCACCTGGCGTTGTACCAGGGCCACCGGCCGCGGCCGCGCTGCCGGCCCGGGAAAGCCGGCTGGCACGGCGCGGAAATCCGGTCCTGGGTCTTGACATCCGCCGCTCACTATCCATCAATGGTCTGATATTAAACCATTCGCTCCACCGGTGGCAGATCAGCGTCCGCTCCGCTCCCGGCCTCAATGATCCACAGGCCCACATAAGCCCAGATCACAAGGCCCTTCCCCGGGCCTCATCAGCACCCAGGAGCAGTTATGGCGGTCAATGAGCAAGCGGCACCGCTCAGCGAGGACGAGAGAGCCCTGCACCAGATGGGCTACGCGCAGGAACTGCGGCGGCGGATGTCCGGGTTCTCCAACTTCGCGGTCTCGTTCACGATCATCTCTATCCTGTCTGGCTGCCTCACCCTGTACGGGTTCGGCATGGCCACCGGCGGCCCGGCCGTCATCGTCTGGGGCTGGCTGTTCGTCGGCGTCATGACCCTGTTCGTCGGCCTGGCCATGGCCGAGGTCTGCTCCAGCTTCCCGACCGCGGGCGGCCTGTACTACTGGTCCGCGAAGCTGGCCCCGCGGCACGGTCCCGCCTGGTCCTGGTTCACCGGCTGGTTCAACTTCCTTGGCCAGGTCGCGGTGACCGCGGGCATCGACTTCGGCGCGGCGTTCTTCATCAACGCGTTCGGCGCGCTGGTGTGGGGCTGGAGCACCGCGCACTCGGTGACGATCCTGATCTACGCGATCGTGCTGCTGATCCACGGCCTGCTGAACCAGTTCGGCATCCGGCTGGTCGCGATGCTGAACGACGTCAGCGTGTGGTGGCACATCGTCGGCGTGCTGCTCATCGTCGGGGTGCTCGTCTTCGTGCCGTCGCACCACCAGTCGGCCAGCTTCGTGTTCGGGCACTTCGTCAACGACACCGGGCTGCACATCAGCCCGATCTACATCGTGCTGATCGGCCTGCTGCTGGCGCAGTACACGTTCACCGGCTACGACGCCTCCGCGCACATGACCGAGGAGACGCACAGTGCCGCCCGCAGCGGCCCGCGTGGCATCGTGATGTCGATCCTGGTCTCGCTGGCCGCAGGCTGGGTGCTGCTGATCGGGATCACCTTCGCCATCCAGCACTACGAGGCGGAGCGCACCGGGGTCACCGGGGTACCGCCCGCGCAGATCTTCATCGACGCCGCCGGGTCGGCCTGGGCCAAGTTCCTGCTGCTCGTGGTGATCGGCGCCCAGCTGTTCTGCGGGATGTCCTCGGTCACCGCCAACTCCCGGATGATCTACGCGTTCTCCCGCGACGGCGCGCTGCCGGGCTCCTCGTTCTGGCACAAGGTGAACAAACGCACCCGCACGCCCACCAACGCGATCTGGCTGGCCGCGGTCGGCGCCCTCATCCTGGGGCTCCCGTACCTGTGGAACGCCACCGCGTACGCCGCGGTCACCTCCATCGCGGTCATCGGCCTGTACATCGCCTACGTGATACCGACCTTCCTGCGGCTGCGCCAGGGCGACAACTTCCAGCGCGGCCCCTGGCACCTGGGCCGCTGGAGCAAGCCGGTCGGGATCATCGCGGTGACCTGGGTGGTGATCATCACGATCCTGTTCATGCTGCCGCAGATCGGCCCGATCACCTGGAGCACGTTCAATTACGCGGTGTTCGCCGTGGTCGCGGTGATCGGCTTCGCCGGCATCTACTGGCTGGCCTCCGCGCGGAACTGGTTCACCGGGCCGCGGGTTCAGGGGACGCCGGAAGAACTGGCCGCGATCGAACAGGATCTGGCCGGCTGACCGGCCGCCTCCCGGGGCCTGATGCGCGGCCGCGCCAGGCCCCGGGCCGGGCAGCGGACTGGAACAAACGGGACCGGGTAGCACCTAGTAAGACCGGCCCGCAGAGACTGGAGGCTCATGGACAAGCAGCGCGGAGCAACCCCCCACACCCGGCGCCGCGGGATGCTCACCCTCGAGCAGCTCCGCGTGGAGGTGAGCGAGGGCAACATCGACACGGTCGTCGTTGCCTTCACCGACATGCAGGGCCGCCTGCAGGGCAAGCGGCTGGCTGCGGAGTTCTTCCTCGACGACGTGGTGGGCAGCGTCATCGAGGGATGCAACTACCTGCTCGCCGTGGACGTCGAGATGAACACCGTGGACGGGTACGCGATGTCGTCCTGGCAGACCGGGTACGGCGACTTCGTGATGGCGCCTGACCTGAGCACGCTGCGCCGGGTGCCCTGGCAGGAAGCTACCGCGATGGTCATCGCCGATCTCACCTGGCACGACGGGACACCCGTGGTGGCCTCCCCCCGGCAGATCCTGAAGGCCCAGACCGACCGGCTGGCCGAGCGGGGCCTGCAGGCCATGGCGGGCACCGAGCTGGAGTTCGTGGTGTACAGCGACTCCTACGCCGCCGCGCAGGCCTCCGGGTACCGCGATCTCACCCCGGCCAACTCCTACAACGTGGACTACTCGATTCTGGGCACCGCACGGATCGAGCCGCTGCTGCGCAAGCTGCGCAACGGCATGGCCGGGGCCGGCCTGCAGGTCGAGTCGGCCAAGGGCGAGTGCAACCTGGGCCAGCACGAGATCGCGTTCCGCTACGCCGAGGCCGTGACCACGTGCGACAACCACTCGATCTACAAGACCGGGTCCAAGGAGATCGCCGACGCCGACGGCATGAGCATTACGTTCATGGCCAAGCCGAACGCACGGGAAGGCAACTCCTGCCACATTCACCTGTCGGTCCGGGAAGACGACGGGACGCCGGTGATGGCCGGGGACGGGCCGCACGGGCTGTCCGCGTTCGGCGAGCATTTCATCGCGGGCCAGCTCGCCCTGCTGCCCGAGCTCATCCTGTGGCACGCGCCGAACATCAACTCCTACAAGCGCTACGTCCCGGGCAGCTTCGCACCCACCGCGGTCCGGTGGGGTGTGGACAACCGCACCTGCGCCATGCGGCTCGTCGGGCACGGTGCCGGGCTGCGGGTGGAGAACCGGGTCCCGGGCGGCGACGTGAACCCCTACCTGGCCGTCGCGGCGATGATCGCCGCCGGGCTGCACGGGGTGGACCGGGAGCTGCCGCTGGAGGAGGCGTTCGAGGGGAACGCCTACGCGGCCGAGGGCAGCCGGGTGCCGTCCACCCTCCGCGACGCCCTGGACCTGTGGCTCAAGAGCGACCTGGCCCGCGAGGCGTTCGGCAGCGATGTGGTGGAGCACTACGCCAACGGAGCCCGGGTGGAGATCGTCGCGTTCGACGCCGCAGTCACCGACTGGGAGCTGCACCGGGGTTTCGAGCGGCTGTAGGGCCGGCCGGATCCGCACGCGAGGAGACTGGGAACAGGCATGTCCACGTTCACCGTTGTGAACCCGGCCACCGAGGAGACGGTGGCCGCGGTGCCGTCCTGCTCGCCGGAGCAGGCTGACGCGGCGGTCGCCCGGGCGGCCGCCGCGCAGGCCGCCTGGCGGGCGGTGGCCCCCGGGGACCGGGCCGGGCTGCTGCGCCGCTTCGCGGAGGTGGTGGACACCCACATCGAGGAACTCGCGCAGCTGGAGGTGGCCTGCTCGGGCCACCCGGTCGGGCAGGCCCGCTGGGAGGCGGGCAACGTCCGGGACGTGCTGCGCTACTACTCGGCCGCCCCGGAACGCCTCACCGGCCAGCAGATCCCGGTGCCCGGCGGCCTCGACGTCACGTTCAAGGAGCCGGTCGGCATCGTCGGGCTGATCGTGCCGTGGAACTTCCCCATGCCGATCCTGGGCTGGGGACTGGGACCCGCCCTGGCCGCCGGGAACCCGGTGATCGCCAAGCCCGCGGAGCGGACCCCGCTCACCGCGATCCGGATCGGCGAGCTGGCCCTGGAGGCCGGGCTGCCGGAGGGCGTGTTCCAGGTGCTGCCCGGCAAGGGGTCGGTGGTGGGCCAGCGCCTGGTGGACCACCCGGCGGTGCGCAAGATCGTCTTCACCGGTTCCACCGAGGTCGGCAGCCAGATCATGGCGGGCTGCGCGCGCCAGGTGAAGCGGCTCACGCTGGAACTCGGCGGCAAGAACGCCAACATCGTGTTCGCCGACGCCGACCTGGAACGGGCCGCGGCCACCGCGCCGTACGCCGTGTTCGACAACGCTGGGCAGGACTGCTGCGCCCGGTCCCGGATCCTGGTCGAGCGCAGCGTGTTCGACCGGTTCATGGAACTGCTGGAACCGGCGGTCAAGGCCGTCGTGGTGGGCGATCCCGCAGACCCCGCCACCGAGATGGGCCCGCTGATCTCGGCCGAGCACCGTGCCCGGGTCGCGTCGTACGTCCCGGAACAGGCTCCGGTGGCGTTCCGCGGCAGCGCGCCGGCCGGGCCGGGCTTCTGGTTCCCGCCCACCGTGCTCGCCCCGGTCGCCACGGACGACCCCGCGTTCACCGAGGAGGTGTTCGGGCCGGTCGTGGCCGTCGTCCCGGTCGAGGACGAGGCGGAGGCCATCGCCGTCGCGAACGACACGCCGTACGGGCTGTCCGGGTCCATCTGGACCGAGAACATCGGGCGGGCGCTGCGGGTGGCCCGGGCGGTCGAGGCCGGCAACCTGTCGGTCAACTCGCATGCATCGGTCCGCTACTGGACCCCGTTCGGCGGGTTCAAGCAGTCCGGACTGGGCCGCGAACTCGGTCCGGACGCGCTAGACGCGTTCACCGAGGTCAAGAACGTGTTCATCGCGACGGATTAGGCACAGCCCACCAGCACCGGTACTCCAGGACCGGCACGAAGGAAGGACAGAGCACGCACATGCAGCGCCTGCAGGACCGAATCGCCGTGATCACCGGCGCGGGCAGCGGCATCGGGCTGGCCAGCACGCGCCGGCTGGCCGCCGAGGGGGCCGCCGTGGTGGCCGTCGACGTCGACGAGGCGGCCGGCAAGCGCGCCGCCGAGGAGGTCGGTGGCTTGTTCGTGCACGCCGACGTGACCGATGAGGACGCGGTGCGGGAGGTGTACCAGCAGGCGGTGGACGCCTACGGGGCGGTGCACATTGCGTTCAATAACGCCGGTATCTCGCCACCGGACGATGATTCGATACTGACTACCGGCCTCGACGCCTGGCGCCGGGTCCAGGAAGTCAACCTGACCTCGGTCTACCTGTGCTGCAAGTACGTGATCCCGCACATGCAGCGCCAGGTCGCAGCGGGCGGTCCGGGCGGGTCGATCATCAACACCGCATCGTTCGTGGCCACCCTCGGCGCGGCCACCTCGCAGATCTCCTACACCGCGTCCAAGGGCGGCGTGCTGGCCATGACCCGGGAACTCGGCGTGCAGTTCGCCCGGGAAGGGATCCGGATCAACGCGCTCTCCCCCGGCCCGGTGAATACGCCGCTGCTGCGCGAACTATTCGCCAAGGACCCGGAGCGGGCCGCGCGGCGCCTGGTGCACGTGCCGATGGGCCGCTTCGCCGAGGCGGACGAGATCGCCGCCGCGGTCGCGTTCCTGGCCAGCGACGACGCGTCGTTCATGACCGCCTCCAACTTCCTGGTGGACGGCGGGATCTCCGGCGCCTACGTGACGCCGCTGTGAACTCCCGCGCCATGACCCCGCACGTCGGCATCAGCGCCTACGGGGAGCCCGCCCGCTGGGGCCCCTGGGACCGGCCCGCGGCGCTGGTCCCGATGAGCTACCCGGAGGCGGTGGCCGCGGCCGGGGGCGTCCCGGTCCTGCTCCCCCCGATGCCAGGGGTCGAGGAAGCGATCAGCCGGCTCGACGCGCTCATGCTGCCCGGGGGCGGGGACATCGACCCGGCCGCCTACGGCGCCGACCCGCACCCGCTCACCGAACGTGTGTACCCTGCCCGGGACCGGGCCGAGCGTGCCCTGCTCGCCGCGGCACTGGACGCCGGGATACCGATCCTGGCCATCTGCCGCGGCCTGCAGATCGTCAACGTGTCGAGCGGCGGCACGCTGCGCCAGCACCTGCCCGACGAGGTGGGCCACCACGATCACGGTTCCCCAGCCGGGACGTACGGCTCGCACCCGGTGCGGATCGCGGCGGACAGCCTGCTCGGCAGGATCCTCGGGCCGCCGGAGCCGGACGGCGAGGTACGTGCGGCCGTACCCACCTCGCATCACCAGGCCATCGGCCGCCTCGGCCAGGGTCTGGTCGCGACCGCCTGGGCGGACGACGGCACCATCGAGGCGGTGGAGCCTGACCCCGCGGTCACCGGCGGGCCCGGGTTCCTGCTCGCGGTCCAGTGGCATCCCGAGGCCGGGGACGACCCCAGGCTGTTCCAGGCGCTGATCGCCGCGGCCCGCCGCCGGGCGGCCAGCGGGAACCCTGCCCCGGCGGAGCCTCTAGACTCGCGTGCGTGAGCACCGGACTCGCAGTCGAGATCACCAGCCTGGTCAAGCGATATGGCCGGGTCACCGCGGTGAACGGGCTCTCGCTCCGGGCCGGGCGGGCGGCCGTGACCGCCATCCTCGGCCCTAACGGAGCCGGGAAGACCACCACGATCGAGATCTGCGAGGGTTACCGCCGTCCCGATGACGGGGTGGTCCGGGTGCTCGGCCTCGACCCGTCCCGCGACGCGCGGCAACTGCGGCCGCAGGTGGGCGTGATGCTGCAGTCCGGCGGGATCCCGCCGGCCGCCCGGCCCGCCGAGTACCTGCGGGTGCTCGCCGCGTTCTACGCCCATCCGCTCGACCCGGCCATGCTGCTGGACCGGCTGGGCCTCAGCGGCAGCCTGCGCACCCCGTTCCGGCGGATGTCCGGTGGCCAGCAGCAGCGGCTCGCCCTGGCCGCCGCGGTCATCGGCCGCCCCGAGCTGGTGTTCCTCGACGAGCCCACGGCAGGCCTCGACCCGCAGGCGCGGCTCGCCACCTGGGAGCTGATCAGCGGCCTGCGCGCGGCCGGCGCGGCGGTGATCTTGACTACGCACAACATGGATGAGGCCCAGCGGCTGGCGGACCAGGTCGCCGTGGTGGACCATGGGCAGCTGGTGGCCGAGGGGACGCCGGCCGACCTGACCGGCACCGCCGGGCAGCTCCGGTTCCGGGCCGAGCCGGGACTGGATACCGACGGGCTCATCTCCGCCCTGCCGCCAGGTAGCGCGGCCAAGGAGTCCCCGGCCGGGCACTACATCGTGGAGGTGCACGACCGGGTGGACCCGCAACTCCTCGCGGCGGTAACCGCGTGGTGCGCTGAGCACGGCGTGCTAGCCCAGGATCTGCGCATCGAGAACCGCACCCTGGAGGACGTGTTCCTCGAGCTGACCGGACGGGAGCTCCGCTCGTGAGTGAGGTGCTCCCGGGCGGCCGCAGCCCGGCGGCGCGCACTGCGGACCCGGCGGCGGGGTGGCCCGCCCCGGACCCGGGCAGCGGCCCGCGGGCCGCGATGATCGCCGCGCAGGCCGGACTCGAGCTGCGCATCCTGGTCCGCAACGGAGAGCAGTTGCTGCTCACCCTGATCATCCCCGTCGCCCTGCTCGCCGGGTTCAGCCTGGAACACCTGATCAAGGGCAGCCGCGTCGACTTCCTGGTGCCCGGCATCCTGGCCCTCGCGGTCATGTCCACCGCCTTCACCAGCCAGGCCATCGCGACCGGCTTCGAGCGGCGCTACGGCGTGCTCAAGCGGCTCGGCTCCACCCCGCTGCGCCGGGACGGCCTGATCGCCGCTAAGACGGCGACCGTGCTGGTCGTCGAGCTGGCTCAGGCGATCGTGATCATCGCGGTGGGGCTGGCCCTGGGCTGGGCGCCGAACGCCCGCCCGGCCGCCGCGGCCTGGGTGGTGCTGCTGCTGCTGGCGGGCACCGCCGCGTTCAGCGGGCTGGCGCTGCTGCTGGCCGGCACCCTGCGGGCTGAGGCCACCCTGGCCGCTGCCAACCTGGTCTACCTCGTCCTGCTGGGCGTGGGCGGAGTGATCTTCCCGCTGAGCAAGTTCCCGGCGGGCGCCCGGCCGGTGCTGCGGCTGCTGCCATCCGGGGCGCTGTCTGACGGCCTGCACTCGGTGCTGCAGCAGGCGGGCGGGCTGCCCGTGCGTGATCTGGTCGTCCTGCTGGTCTGGGCGGTGATCGCGATCGGCGTGACGGCGCGGGTGTTCCGCTGGGAGTGACGCTGGGAGTAAGACTGCCGTGACTCAGGCCAGGACGGAGGCCGCACTCGGTGCCACGCCGCCGGCGGTGCTCGTGCTCACCGGCGTGGTCTCGGTCCAGGTCGGGGCAGGCCTGGCCGCCCGGCTGTTCAGCCAGGTGCCGCCGGCCGCGGTCACCGGGCTGCGCTTGTGGGCGGCCGCGCTGCTGCTCGCGGTGCTGGGCGCACGCGGGCTGCGACGGGAGATCACCGGGCTGATTCGCCGGCGGGCCTGGACGGACGCGGCCGTGGTGGTGGCCTTCGGGCTCACCCTGGCCGTCATGAACTACTCCATCTACCAGGCGTTCGCCCGTATCCCGCTGGGGATCGCGGTGACCGTGGAGTTCCTCGGCCCGCTGGCGGTGGCCGTGGCGGCGTCCCGGCGCGCCCTCGACCTGGCCTGGGTGGCGCTGGCCGGTGCTGGCGTCGCGCTGCTCAGCCAGGAAGGCGGCTCGGTCGCCCCCGGCGCCGGGCACGGGGCAGCCAGCCAGGGACTGGCCGGCATCAACCTGGCCGGGCTGCTGTTCGCGCTGGCCGCGGCGGCTTCCTGGGCCATCTACATCCTGCTCAGCGCCGCGACCGGGCGGCGCTTCCCCGGGTCGTCGGGGCTGACCGTGGCCATGGGTGTCGCCGCGCTGGCTGTGACCCCGGCCGGCCTGCTGGCCGGCGGGCGCTCCCTGCTGCGCCCGGGGGTGCTGGGAACCGGGGTGGCCATCGGGCTGCTGTCCTCGATCATCCCGTACTCGCTGGAGCTGGAGACCCTGCGCCGGGTTCCGGCCAAGGTGTTCGGCATCTGGATGAGCCTCGAGCCCGCGGTCGCCGCGCTGGTCGGGCTGGTCATGCTCAGCCAGAGCCTCAGCCTGGCGGAGTGGGGCGCCATCGGGTGCGTCACGGTGGCCTCTGCCGGCGCCGCCCTGTGGGTGAAGTAACAGGCCGCTGGGTGCACACCGGGCATCGCGCTTCTACGATGGGGTCCGTGCCAGCTGATCTCAGCCCGGACGCCTCCGGGCCAGCCCCCGCGGACGCCACCGGGCCAGCCCCCTCAGACGCCCGCCGCCAGCCCGGCGCCTGGCGCTGGGCCGCGCCGTTTATCTTCCCCACCCCGACCTCGATGCGCCGGGTCGCGGTGGCCGGGGTGGTGGCGAACGCCGGGATCATCATGACCGGCGCCGCGGTCCGGCTCAGTGCGTCGGGCCTCGGCTGCCCCGACTGGCCGGACTGCACCTCCAGCAGCCTGGTGGCGGCGCACACCTCCGGCGACCCGATGTTCCACACCTACATCGAGTTCACCAACCGGATGCTGACCTTCGCGCTCATGGTCGTCGCCGTGCTCGTGATGGTCACGGCCTGGCGCTTCCGCCCGGCCGGTACCCGGCGGCGCGCCATCATCTGGCTGGCCGCCGCCCAGCCGCTCGGCGTGGTGGCCCAGGCGGTCCTCGGCGGGATCGTCGTCCTGACCAACCTCAACCCGGCCGCAGTCTCGATCCACTTCCTGCTGTCCAGCACGATCCTGGCCCTGGCCGTCACGCTCTGGTCCCGCTGCGCCGAAGGAGACGGGCCCGCGACCAGGCTGGTCCGGGTGGACCTGCGGGTCCTCTCGGTGGCCCTGGTCCCGCTGGTGGCGCTGATGCTCGCGGCCGGCACCGTGGTGACCGGAACCGGGCCGCTGGCCGGGTCGACCTTCGTCCCGCACTCCGGCGCCGGACGGGCCTACGTGCCGCGCTACCACCTGCCGCTGGAAGGCGTGACCCAGCTGCACGCGGACATCGGCTGGATGCTGGGCACCCTGGCCGCCGTGCTCGCAGTGTGCCTGCAACTGACGGGCGCGCCCCGCCGGGTGCGCAGGCTCGGCTGGCTGCTGCTCGGCCTGGTCGGGCTGCAGGGCGTGATCGGCTATTCCCAGTACTTCAGCGGCCTGCCCGCCGGGCTGGTCTGGTTCCACGTCAGCGGGTCCGTGCTGATCTGGATCACCGCGCTGCGGCTGATGTTCGCCACCCGGGACCGGGGCGCCGTGCCCTCCACCACCGGGCCCTCCACCACTGGGTCAGCACCCGCCGAGCTAGGGCGCGTGGGCCGGACCCTGACGGTGCCGGCCGAAACCTGACGCCGCGCGCGGCGCCCAGGGGGGCTGCGGCGGCTCCGGCTGGCGCTGGAAGAACGCGCTGCGGGCCATGGCCATCAGCCGCAGCAGGTCCCGCCGCCGCTGCTCGAACTGGTCCGGGGCGATGATCTGGCGCTGGGCCCGCAGGTGGAGAAGGGCTAGTTCGGTGGCGGCAAGCTGGTAATCCTCCATGGCCCGGGCCGCCGCGCGCCCCCCGGTCCGGCGGGCCCAGAGCCGGGCGGCCCGCCGCTCGCGCAGCGTGCTCAGCATCCGCAGGTCCGCTTCGGTGACCACGCCGATAGCCTCGTATACGGGCAGGAACCGCCAGATCAGGCGCACGATCCGGCGCCGGTCCGCGACGATCACCCCGGCCAGGATGCCCAGCACGCAGGCCAGGATGGCGTACGCGAGGGCCAGCCCGCCCAGGCCGAACGCGGTCAGCCCGTTCCATAGGCCATGCAGCAGCATGGCGGCCAGCAGGCCCAGCGGCACCGCCCACCGGGCGTTGCGGTGAGTGGCCGCGTACGCCACCCCGAGGCCGGTCATGGACGTGAAGATAGGGTGCGCGAGCGGGGACAGCACGCCGCGCAGCACGAACGTGGCGCCGAGCAGCTTTACCCCGCCGACCTCGGGGCGGACCAGGGCGCCGATGTAATAGCCGATGTTCTCCATCATGGCGAAGCCGAGCCCCACCATGGCCGCGTAGATGATGCCGTCGGTGGGGCCGTCGAGTTCCTGGCGGCGCCGCCAGAGCAGGATGATCAGGATGAGTCCCTTGAGGCTCTCCTCGACCACCGGCGCACCGAAGGTGGCGGAAACGTACTGCCCGGTGCTCTGCCCGAGGGCCGGCTGGGTGATGAAGACCAGCCCGGCGGTGTTGATCACCGCCGCGAGCAGCGCCGCGACCCCGGCTCCCCAGGCGAACGCAAGCACCAGGTTGACCCGGGGCTCGGGTTCCAGCCGGTCTATCAGCAGCACGCAGCCGACCAGGAACGGCACCGGGAGCAGGGCGAACGGCAGCGCGATGAGAAACGGGGCCACACTGTGCCCGGCGGCGCCCACGCTCTGCAGGGCGTCGGTGCCGAGGACCACGATCCCGCAGCCGATAGCGGCGATGATGCCCAGGATCAGCCCGGTCCGCGGCCTGCCGGGCGGCCGGCCCTCGATCACCGCCCGCGGGTCGAAGCCGGGCATCGGGGTCGCCATGGCAGGGAGCGTACCGGGAACCGCAGCGATAAGCGGCGGCGGTCACGCCCGGGGGTTCCCGGGACCGCGGGGGCGGTCCGGGAAGTAGGCGAAAGTGGGGATAGGGTTTCGATTGCCTGGCCCAGGGGCGGCCCGGCACAGGCCACGAGAGGAGCCGATCCCGCGGTGAGCAGCCCATCAGACACCCAGGCCGCGAACACCCAGGCGGCAGGCTCGGCCGCACTGGAGTGGACCGAGACCGACCAGCGCGCCGTTGACCTGATCCGGGTCCTGGCCATGGACGCAGTGCAGAAAGCAGGCTCAGGCCACCCGGGCACGGCGATGAGCCTGGCGCCCGCGGCCTACCTGCTGTACCAGCGTGTGCTCCGGCATGACCCCGCGGACCCGAACTGGCTCGGCCGGGACCGCTTCGTCCTGTCCTGCGGGCATTCCAGCCTGACCCTGTACCTCGAGCTCTACCTGTCCGGGTACGGGCTGTCGCTGGACGACCTGAAGCGCTACCGCGAGTGGGGCAGCCTGACCCCGGGGCACCCGGAGCACGGCCTTACCCCGGGTGTGGAGACCACCACCGGCCCGCTCGGCCAGGGCCTGGCCAACGCCGTCGGCATGGCCATGGCGGCCCGCCGGGAGCGCGGCCTGCTCGACCCGGACGCGCCCGAGGGGACCAGCCCGTTCGACCATCACGTCTACGTGTTCGTGTCGGACGGCGACATCGAGGAGGGCATCAGCCACGAGGCGTCCTCGCTGGCCGCCCACCAGGACCTGGGCAACCTGGTCGTGCTCTACGACGACAACCAGATTTCGATCGAGGACAACACGCAGATCGCCAAGTCCGAGGACGTGGCCGCGCGCTACGAGGCCTACGGCTGGCATGTGCAGCGGCTGGACTGGCGCGGGCCCGAGGGCTACCACGAGGACCCGGCCGGGCTGTACCAGGCGCTGCAAGAAGCCCGGGCCCGCACCGACAAGCCCTCCCTCATCGTCCTCCGGACTATCATCGCCTGGCCGGCCCCGCACGCCCAGAACACCGGGGCGGCGCACGGTGCTGCCCTCGGCGAAGACGAAGTCGCCGCGACCAAGGAAGTCCTCGGCTTCGACCCGAAGGTAACGTTCCCGGCCGAGGAAGCACTGGTCGGGCACGCCAGGAAGGTGGCTGCGCGGGGCAAGCGCCTGCGCGCCGAGTGGGACGAGGCTTTCAGCGCGTGGGCCCGGGCCAACGCGGAGCGGGCCGCGCTGCTGGACCGCCTCCGGGCCCGGCGGCTGCCGGACGGGTGGGCCAAGGCGCTGCCTGCCTTCCCCCCGGACCAGAAGGGCATGGCCACCCGCAAGGCGTCGGAGGCGGTACTGAACGCCCTGGCCCCGGTGCTGCCCGAACTGTGGGGCGGCTCGGCCGACCTGGCCGGCAGCAACAACACCACGATGAAGGGCGAACCGTCGTTCATCCCGGCGGAGCGCCAGACCGAGATGTTCCCCGGCAACGTCTACGGCCGCACCCTGCACTTCGGGATCCGCGAGCACGCCATGGGCTCGGTTCTCAACGGGATCGTGCTGGACGGCCTGACCCGGCCGTACGGCGGCACGTTCCTGGTCTTCAGCGACTACATGCGGCCAGCGGTCCGGCTGGCGGCGCTGATGGAGCTGCCGGTGACCTACGTGTGGACGCACGACTCGATCGGGCTCGGCGAAGACGGCCCGACCCACCAGCCGGTCGAGCACCTGGCCGCGCTGCGCGCCATCCCCGGCCTGGACGTGGTCCGGCCCGGCGACGCGAACGAGACCAGCGTGGCCTGGCGGACGGTGCTGGAAAACACCGACCGGCCGGCCGGGCTGTGCCTCAGCCGGCAGAACCTGCCCGTCCTGGACCGCTCGGAGGGTAAAGGCCTGGCGAGCGCGGATGGGGTGGCCCGTGGCGGGTACGTCCTCGCCGAAGGGGCGGGCGGTGACCCGACGGTGATCCTGATGGCCACGGGCAGCGAGCTGCAGATCGCGCTGGCGGCGCGGGGCATTCTCCAGGACGAGGGAATCTCGACACGAGTTGTTTCCATGCCGTGCGTGGAATGGTTTACCGGGCAGGATGCTTCCTATCAGCAGGAGGTACTGCCACCGCATATCCGGGCGCGCGTCAGCGTCGAGGCTGGCATCGCGCAGCCCTGGCACCTGTTCACCGGCGATTTCGGTGAGTGCGTGAGCCTGGAGCATTTCGGGGCATCCGCTTCCTACATGAAGCTGTACGAGGAGTTCGGGTTCACCGCAGAGCATGTGGCAGCAGCCGCCCGCTCCAGCCTGGCTCGGCTGGGCACCGCAGCGGGCCTGAGCGCGAGAAGCGAGGATTCATGACCTCCCAGCAGCACAACCCGCAGACCCACACCACGCCGGCCCATCCGGTACTCCGCGAGCTGACCGCTGCCGGGGTATCCATCTGGCTCGACGACATCAGCCGTGAGCGGCTGAGGACGGGCAACCTGGCCGAGCTCATCCGGGACTGGGCCGTCACCGGCGTGACCTCCAACCCGACGATCTTCGCGAGCGCCGTGGCCCACGGCGACGCCTACGATCAGCAAGTGGCTGACCTGGCCATCCGCGGCGTGCAGACCGAGGAGGCGGCCCGGGCGATCGCCGGCTACGACATCCGCTGGGGCTGTGACGTGCTCCGCCCCGTCTACGACATCACCAGCGGCGTGGACGGCCGGGTCTCCATCGAGGTCGACCCGAGGATCGCCAAGGACACCGCGAAGACCATTGCCGAGGCCCGGGCGCTGTGGTGGATGGTGGACCGGCCCAACATGTACATCAAGATCCCGGCGACGCTCGAGGGCCTGCCCGCGATCACCGCAGCGCTGGCCGAGGGGATCAGCGTGAACGTCACGCTGATTTTCTCCCTCGAGCGCTACGGCCAGGTCATCGACGCGTTCATGACCGGCCTGGAGCAGGCGCTGCAAGCCGGCCGGGACATCTCCACCCTGGGTTCGGTGGCGTCCTTCTTCGTCAGCCGGGTGGACAGCGAGGTGGACCGCAGGCTCGACAAGATCGGCACCCCCGAGGCGGCCGCGCTGCGCGGCAAGGCGGCCATCGCCAACGCCCGGCTTGCCTACGAGCTCCACGAGCAGCGGATCGCCACCCCGAGGTGGCAGGCGCTGCGCGAGGCCGGGGCCAAGGTGCAGCGCCCGCTGTGGGCCTCCACCAGCACCAAGGACCCCGCCTACGAAGACACCATGTACGTGGTCGACCTGGTCGCCCCGGACACCGTCAACACGATGCCGGAGTCGACGCTGCGCGCCACTGCGGACCACGCGAAGCTGCGCGGTGACACGATCCACGGCACTTACGAGCAGTCCCGGCAGGTCTTCGCTGACCTGGCCAAGCTCGGCATCGGCTACGACGACGTGGTCAGCGTGCTCGAGGAGGAGGGGGTGGAGAAGTTCGCCGCCTCGTGGAACGAGTTCCTCGGCACGATCGAGGCGAACATGGCCGCGGTGGGCAAGCCATGACCGATGGGCCGCCTGGTCACAACAGACGGAGCACAGTGATGACTGATTCGGCGGCCACGGCCGAGGATGGGACCCAGACGGCCGGGAATGAGCCGGGCGGGCCGCAGCCCGCTGACGGGCTCCTCAGCGAGGAAGAGCGCGAGGCGCTGGCCCAGCCGACGGGGCTGACTCCGATCGTCAGCGGCCCGCCAGCCAACCCGCTGCGCGATCCGCGGGACCGGCGGATCCCCCGGGTGGCGGGTCCTTGCGTCCTCGTCATCTTCGGCGTCACGGGGGACCTGGCCCGCAAGAAGCTCATGCCGGCCATCTACGACCTGGCCAACCGGGGCCTGCTTCCGCCCGGCTTCTCGCTGGTCGGCTTCGCCCGCCGCGACTGGGAGCACGAGGACTTCGCGCAGGTCACCTACCAGGCGGTGAAGGAGCATGCGCGGACCCCGTTCCGCGAGACCGTCTGGCAGCAGGTGTCCGAGGGCGTCAGGTTCGTACCCGGTGAGTTCGACGACGACGAGGCGTTCGACCGGCTCGCGCACTGCGTGGCCGAGCTGGACCGCGAGCGCGGCACCGGCGGGAACTACGCCTTCTACCTGTCGGTCCCGCCGAAGTTCTTTCCGCTGGTGGTCACCCAGCTGAAGCGCTCCGGGCTGTCCACCCCGCCGCAGCCGCCCGCGGGCCAGCCGCGGCCCTGGCGCCGGGTGGTGATCGAGAAACCGTTCGGACACGACCTGGCCAGCGCCCGGGCGCTCAACGAGACCCTCAGCCGCGTGTTCCCGCCGGAGTCGGTGTTCCGCATCGACCACTACCTCGGCAAGGAAACCGTCCAGAACATCCTGGCGCTGCGCTTCGCCAATACCCTGTACGAGCCGATCTGGAACCGCGGGTACGTGGACCACGTCCAGATCACGATGGCCGAGGACATCGGCGTCGGCGGCCGGGCCGGGTACTACGACGGTATCGGCGCGGCCCGGGACGTGATCCAGAACCACCTGATGCAGCTGCTGGCGCTGACCGCGATGGAGGAGCCCGTCTCGTTCGACGCGGACGCGCTGCGGGCGGAGAAGGAGAAGATCCTGTCCGCTGTCCAGTTGCACGATGACCTCGCGGCCACCACCGCCCGCGGGCAGTATGCGGCCGGCTGGCAGGGCGGCATCCCGGTGGGGGGCTTCCTGGAAGAGGAAGGCATGGCGCCCGACTCTGGGACCGAGACCTACGCGGCGGTGAAGCTGCGGGTGGACACGAGGCGGTGGGCCGGGGTTCCCTTCTACCTGCGGACCGGGAAGCGGCTGCCGCGCCGGATGTCGGAGATCGCGCTGCTCTTCCAGCGCGCTCCGCACCTGCCGTTCGCGGCCACTGACACCGAAGAGCTCGGGCAGAACGCCCTGGTCATCCGGGTCCAGCCGGACGAGGGCGTCACGGTCAGGTTCGGGTCCAAGGTCCCCGGCTCGGCCATGGAAGTTCGCGACGTGAACATGGACTTCGCGTACGGCGAGTCGTTCACCGAGAGTAGCCCGGAGGCGTACGAGCGGCTGCTCCTGGACGTGCTGATCGGCGATCCGCCGCTGTTCCCGCGGCACCGCGAGGTGGAGCTGTCCTGGATGGTCCTCGACCCGATCGAGGAATTCTGGGCCGATCACGGCAAGCCGGAACCGTACCCCGCCGGCTCAGCGGGCCCGCCGTCCGCGGATGCGATGATGGCCCGCGACGGACGAGCCTGGAGACGGCTTTGAACGGAGTCGCGGCGGCCACAGCAGCGTGCGGCGCTGGCGCGGGCGGAAAGGATTGCCTCCGATGATGATCGACCTGGCCGAGACGACCACTGACCGGATTCACGAAGCCATCCGGCAGGCCCGGCAGCGGCTTGGCGGCCCGGCCAGCGGGATGGTGCTGACGCTGGTCATCGTGACCGACGAGGCAGCACAGTACGACGCCGTCCGGTCGGCCAGCGAGGCAGCCCGCGAGCATCCCTGCCGGGTGCTCGCGGTGATCACCCGGCGGCCTGAGGCCACGTCCCGGCTCGACGCGGAGATCCGGGTGGGCGAGTCCGGGCCGGGTGAGGTCGTGCTGCTGCGGATGTACGGCGCGCTGGGTGAGCACGCCGACTCCGTGGTCATCCCGCTGCTGATGCCGGATACCCCGGTGGTGACCTGGTGGCCCGGGACTCCCCCGGACGTCCCCGCGGACAGCCCGCTGGGGGCCCTCGCGCAGCGCCGGATCACCGACGCCGCGTCGGCCGCCGCACCGCACGCCTGCCTAGCCAGCCTCGCCTCGCACTACAAGCCCGGGGACACCGACCTGAGCTGGACCCGGGCCACGTCCTGGCGGTCGCTGCTGGCGGCCACGCTGGACCAGCCGCACGGCACGATCCGCGGCGGCCGGGTAGAGGCCGAGCGCGGCAACCCGAGCGCCGACCTCATCGCCTCCTGGCTGTCGGTACGGCTCGGGGCCCCGTTCGAGAACCGGGTGTCCGGCGGGCCCGGGGTCACCGCGGTCAGCTTCGACACCAGTGACGGGGAGATCAGCCTGACCCGACCGGATGGCCGGCTCGCGATGCTGCGCCGGCCCGGCGAGCCGGAGCGCCGGGTGGCGCTGCACCGCAGGGACACCGCGGAGCTCCTGTCGGAGGAACTACGCCGGCTCGACCCCGATGAGGTGTACGCGGAGACCATCACCCCCTTCGTCCAGGTTCCGGCTGAGGTGAAACGGAACGGCGGCAGCAGCCGTAAGCGGGTCAACACCAGCGCGGACACGTCCCGCAAAGATAAAGCGCGGTGAGCACGCCTGAGGTACTCGTCCACCACGACGCGAGCCTGCTGGCCAAGGCGGCGGCGGCCCGGCTGGTCACCAGGCTGGTGGACGCCCAGGCCAGCTCGGGCACGGCGGGCCTGGTGCTGACCGGCGGCGGGATCGGCACCGCGGTGCTGGCTGAACTGGCCGCCGCGCCCGCGCTGGGCGCGGTGGACTGGCGGCGGCTGGACATCTGGTGGGGCGACGAGCGCTTCCTGCCGTCCGGCGATCCCGAGCGCAACGAGGAGCAGGCAGAGCGGGCCCTGCTCAGCCTGGTGGAAACAGACCCGGCCCGGGTGCACCGGGTGCCGGGCACCGACGGCCCGGACGGCAACGACCCGGAAGCGGCGGCCGCGCGGTACGCGGCCGAACTCCGGCAGGCCGCCCAGCCTCAGGACCATGGCCCGGTGCCCGCCTTCGACGTGCTGATGCTCGGCATCGGGCCGGAAGGGCACGTTGCGTCGCTCTTCCCCGGCATGCCGGCGCTGTACGACGAGCGGCCGGTCGTCGCGGTCCGCGGGGCACCCAAGCCCCCGCCGATGAGGATCACCATGACCTTGCCCGCGATCCGGCGGGCCCGTGAGGTGTGGGTGCTCGCGGCCGGCGAGGAGAAGGCCGGGGCGGTCCGCCTGGCGCTGTCCGACGCCGGGCCCGTGCAGGTCCCGGCCGCGGGTGCCCGGGGCCAGCAGCGCACGCTGTTCCTGCTCGACCGCAGCGCGGCCAGCCAGCTCCCGCCCCAGCTGAGCCGGATCGCCTCTCCCTGAGGCGCCCTGCCCTGGACCGGCCTCACCCTGAGGCTGGTCACTTTCAGCCGTCTCACCCTGGGCGGGTGGCCTCAGTCGGGGTAGTGACCGGTCCCGTCGCCGGGCCCTGGGTCGTGGTCACCGGGCGGCCGGTCTGGTCCCGGCCGGTTACCCCGGGACGGGCGGGTGGCCAGCCGGAGCAGCGTGAACAGGATGACCAGCACCGGGATAAACGCGAAGGGCTGCCGGGCGGTGAGGGCGATCCCGAGCCAGATGACCAGGATGGGCAGCATCGGGCTGAGCCGGCGGTGCGGCGACGCGCCGACGGGCAGCGGCTTGTCCCTGGCCGGCTTGACCTGAGGATCCGGCGGGGGAATCGCCAGCCTGGCCTGCTGGGGCAGGTCACGGGTGAGTTCGCGGAGCCCGCCCCAGGTCTTCGCGGCGAACGCGAGCGAGGTCCGCTCGTCGAACTCTTCCAGAGTCAGCCGGCCGGCGCTGTACGCATCGCGCAGGATTTCAACAACGTGCTCACGGTCGGCGTCCGAAGCGCGGATACCACCGTCACCCGTCATCTCCGGACCTCCCCGAACCCCTGTCTGCCATTCGCCCCTTTCATCCGCAGAATACCCTGGACTGGTTACAGCTGACCCCGGCCGGGGGGTCCGGATACCCGGCGGTATCCCGGCTCCGGCGCGTCCCGGGGCCGGCCGGGCCCGCCCTCGCGCGCCCCGCGTAGTCAATTGTGCCCCGCTATGGTTAGATCTCGCCGTGCCCCCGGTGCCCCGCCGACTTACCCAGGACCGGAATCACCTGATCGTGTGCGGGGACGATGCGCTGGCCTACCGGATCGTCGAGGAGCTCACCACCAGCTTCGGGGAGCGGGTAACGGTCCTGCTCACCGCCCGGTCGCGCGGTCACGGCCCGCGCATCGCCCGGCTTCCCGGGGTCCGGATCATCGAACGGCCGGAACTGGACGGCACCGCCTTCGCGGACGCGGGGGCCCGCTCCGCCCGCGCGATCGCCCTGATGGGCCGGGACGACCTGGCTAACTTCCACGCCGCGCTCCGCGCGCAGGATGTCAGCCCTGGCCTCAGGCTGGTGATGCGGATTTTTAATACTGGCCTGGGCGAGCGGATGCGCAGTTTCTTCCCGGACTGCGCCGTGCTGTCCAGTTCCTCGATGGCCGCACCCTCGTTCGTCGCCGCGGCGCTGGGTGAGCCAGCTCCCAGCCATGTCCGGCTCGCCGGGCGCACCCTGTTCGTGGCCCGCCAGGGCGAGGCCGACGCCGCGCACACCATCTGCGGGCTCGCCACGACCGGCACGCCCGGGCTCCCCCGGCTGCTTCCCCCGGGCCAGGATCCAGCCGACCTGGTCCTCGCCGTAGCCGATGGCACCCCGCGCAATCCGCTGACCAGGCCCCGCCGCGGTTCCCTGCGGGCCGTCACGGAGCTGCCCCAGATCCTCTTCGGGCACAAGCTGGGGCTCGTCTTCCTGACCCTGTTCGCCGTGCTGGTGGCCGGCTTCGCCCTGCTGGCCACCGCGGGTGGCTTCTCCGCGAGCAACGCGCTGTACCTGACCTTCCTGGACGCCGCAGGCGCGGCGGTCAGCGATCCGCGGCTGGGCGGCCCGGAGAAGCTCGCCCAGTTCCTGCTCACCTTCGACGGGATGGCCTTCCTCCCCGTGGTCACGGCGGCTGTGGTCGGGGCCCGGCTCACCGGCTCACTGCGGGCCAAGGAGCGCCCGCTGAGCGGCCACGTCATCGTGGCCGGGCTGGGCAACGTGGGCAGCCGTATCGCCGGCCAGCTGCACGATCTGGGTGTCGACGTGGTCTGCGTGGACCGCGACGAGAACGCAGCCGGTATCGGGCTGGCCCGCCGCCTCGGGCTGCGCGTGGTGATCGGCGAAACCCACCGTGAGGAGACCCTGCGCGCCGCTGGGATCCGCACCAGCCAGGCTCTGGTCTCGGTGACCAACAGCGACCTGGTCAACCTGGAGACGGCTCTGCACGCCCGCGCCCTGGCCGCCGACGTACGCCTGGTCCTGCGGCTGTCCGACGACGACCTCGCGGGACGGGTGCAGAAGACCATCGGCAACGCGATCTCACGGAGCGTCCCCTACCTCGCGGCCCCGGCCTTCGCCGCCGCCATGCTGGAGCACCAGGTGCTGCGCACCATCCCGGTCGGACGGCATGTGCTGCTCATCGCGGACGTCAGGGTCGGCGCCGGATCGGAGCTGGCCGGGCAGCCGCTGGAGAGCGTGCACCGCGGCGGCGAGGTGCGCGTCATCGCGGTGCAACGGCCCGCGGCCGACGGCGTCGACTGGTCACCACGCCCGGACTACCGGATCGCCCCGCAAGACCGCATCTACGTTCTCGCCACCCGCACCGGGCTGAGCGGCGTATTGGCGCGCAGCCAAACCGGCGGCACGGTCGCGCCAGCATAAGCAAAAACCTGGGCCTCCCCCCAGCAGGAATCCGGCGTTACGCTCAGGGCAGATCTTCCGTGTGGTTCTGCTGAGCCGCTTGTGAAGACGGAAGAAGGTCCGAAATGGCTCGTTTCATCCGGTTTTTCCGCGCCGCTTCGGGGACGTCGGCCGCGGCCCAGGCGCCGGGCACATCACCCTGCCCAGTAGCTGCCGCCGGGATCTTCAGCCAATCCACGCGCCGTCCCGGCCATCCGGGCTACCTGCCCCGTGGCCGGGCAGTGCACCGCCTCATCAGGAGGATTCAACTTGAGTGTCAACGATGACCTACCTGCAGCCCCTGCAGCTCCTGTGGCCGCGCTGGGGTCGGGGATAGCCGACCCCGCACCCCTGGGGCTCGCCGCATTCGCGCTGACCACGTTCCTGCTGTCGGCGTTCAACGCCGGCTGGATGACCACGGCGAGCGGCCTGGCCTGGCTCGGGTACGCGTTCGCCTATGGCGGCCTGTGCCAGTTGCTGGCCGGCATGTGGGAGTTCCGCAACCGCAATGTCTTCGGCGCCACCGCGTTCTCTAGTTACGGTGGCTTCTGGATCGGTCTCGGCCTCTACTTTGTGCTGGTCGGGAACAACCTGCTCGCCCACCCCCTGCTGGCCCACGAGTTCAGCAAGGACGTCGGCTGGATCCTGCTGGCCTTCGCCATCTTCAACACCTACATGCTGATCTGGAGCACGCAGGTGAACGCGGCGGTGTTCGCGGTGTTTCTCACCCTGGAAATCACCGAGATCATCCTGTTCATCGGCAACTTCTCGGGCAGCAGCGGCACCGTCAAGTTCGGCGGGTACGTGGGCATACTCACCGCGATTTGCGCCTGGTACGCCTCGGCGGCCGGGGTAGCCAACGGGATGGGAGGCCGGTTCACGGTTCCCGTCGGCCGGCCGCTCATCGGTTCACGCATCTGACCGCGTCTGGCCGCGCCTGACCGTCTGCGCCAGGCCCGGTCACGGAGGAAGAGCTAGCCCGCACGCATGATCCCGGGGGGCCAGAGCAGGCCCCCCGGGATCATGCGTATCCCGGCCCCGGGCAGGATTGTGCGCGTGGATCTACATGAGAAGCGGCAACTCGACCTGGCTAATCACATAGCCCGGGTGAACCAGCAGGTGGCCAAGGCCAAAGTGCACGCGCAGCCATGGCGGGCCATCATTGCGGCGGCGGTGGCCGTCATCGCGGGCGGGGTCGCATCCCAGGCCGATACGGGGTTCAAGGACTGGACCGGCCACGGCCATTACACCTACAAGATAGTGGCGGCGGCGTGCATCGCAGCGTTCTTCATCTTCGGCACGGTAGCCGTGGTCGAGCTGGCCGGAAAAGCCAGGCAGGTCCTGACACCAGCCGTTGGCTCGTCCCACGCCGCGGTGGTCCGCTACGCCATCCTGCTCGTCGGCGGGGTTACCGTCTTCGTCCTGGGCATTGGGCTGATGAAGATCCCGATCGCCCAACTCCTCGTCGGGGGGGCAGTCACCACGATCCTGCTGGGCATCGCCGCGCAGCAGTCCCTGTCAAACATATTCGCGGGCCTGGTGCTGCTGCTGTCGCGGCCCTTCATCGTCGGGGACTATATCCGGCTCAAATCCGGGGCCCTGGGCGGCGTCACCGACGGCATGGTCGCCGAGATAGGCATTACCTACTTGCGGCTGGACACTGAGGACGGCACCCTGCATCTGCCCAATTCCCAGGTGCTCGCGGCCGCGGTGGGGCCTATCGCGCGGCCCCGAGCCGGGAAACCGGAGCCGGTCCCCGAGGAACCCATACCGGCCCGTGAGCCACCCAAGCCGGATCATGACAACCCGCCGTACGGCGGGCCGCCGTACGGATCGCCATGACGCCCCGCCTCAGTGCTGCTTCGCCTCGTAACTGGCTACGACATCGGCCGGGATGCGGCCGCGGTCACTGACCTCAATTCCGCTCTCCTTGGCCCAGCTCCGGATGGCCGCGCTGTGCTGCCGGTGAGCCGTCGTCCGGCGTTTCGTGCGGCCCGCCCGGGCGGCCGCCCGGCGCGCGTGCTCCGCGTATCGGGCGACGGCATCGTCAAACTTTTGGCTGTGCTTGGCGCACAGGTCGATCTCATAGTCCCGCCCATCCAGGCTGAACCGCCGTGCGTGATGCTGGCCCTCAGGAATCAGTTTCTGGTCGTAGTCACAGGCAAATGTGACGGAAACCTTCTGTGCCACTTGAGGCCCCCCTTCCTCTGGTGGCAAATATATCCCGCCACGGGCGCCCCAACCATAACGACGCCCAAAGAACGGCAGCGCGGCAACTGGGGAGGCTGCCATTCGGTGCGGTGATGCGAGGCCGCGCCGGGCAGACCGGGCCGCCGTCCCCATGCAGGGACGGCTATGGGTCAATGACGGCCGGGATAGCGGCCCCGTTCCCGGCGGTCGTGATTGCCGGGCGGGGGGCCATAGGGGAAGGATTCCTCAGGTTCGCCGGCGTAGTCCTCGAGGGCGTGGTCGGCCGTGTCATCCCACTCGGTGCCCTCGCCATAATCTGGCCCGGCGGGATAGGCCCCGGAGTCGTCGGCAGGCGCTTCGCCGGGATAATCCGCATTGCCCGCCTGGCCGGAATAAGGGTGGACGGAGGGGTCACCCGGGTACCCGCCCGCCGGGCGGCGGTGGCTGCCGGACTGGGCGGTCCGGTAGTCGCCGGTGGCCGGGACGTCCGGGTAGCGGGGGTCCCGGTACCCGCCGCGCTCACCCTCATCGTGATAGTCGGCCTGCTCTCCGGCGTACCGGGATCGCGGGGGCTCACCGGGGAAGTCACCCGGACCACGGCGGTGGCTGCCGGACTGGGCGGTCCGGTAGTCGCCGGCAGCCGGGACGTCCGGGTAGCCCGCCCCGCCGCCGCGCCGGTAGCCGCCGGCGGCCGGGTCTTCCTGGTACCCCGGCTCGGCGGGATACCCGGTGCCCGTGCCGTACTCCTGGGGCGGGCGGCGGTATGACCCGGTGGACGGCTCATCGGGATACCGGGCCGCGGGAGCCGGGTAGGCCGGGTCAAGCGGGTCGATGGGATAGCCGCCGGAATCACCCCGGTAGGCCGGCCCCGGGCCCGCCCCGTAGTCGCGTGGCGCCCCGGCGGGGTATCCCGGCTCCGGGCGCGGCTCACCCGGTCGCGGCCCGTCCGGGCGCTGGCCCGGCGGTGCACCAGCTCCGGCAGGCATCCGCATGGCCATCGTGGCCTGGCCCTCCTCGGGGCTCCGGCCGGGCGGGACGGCGCCGTTCGCGGTCCGGCCCGGGGCGGCCTCACGGCCCGCCTCACCAGGTACGTCCCGGCGCCCGCGCTGGCCCTGCGGGCCGCGCTGCAGCGCCTCGATCATCCGGGCCAGGTCGTCCATGGGCAGCCGGAATGTGCCGGTGCAGGTACCGCCCTGCCAGATGCTGAAAACCGCCACACCCGTGTCGGCGTACCAGCTGAGCCGCATGCTGCGGGAGTTGCCGCGTACGTCGAAGAACACCTCACCGAGCCGGGGCAACGGGGCTGCGTCCGACGCTGACATGGAGCCCATGGTGGCGCTGAACTCACGGGTTTGTCCAATTAACTCGTCGCTATGATAGAGGGCAGAGGGGGCGGGACCCTTCCCATGCTGGGGGTATGGCCTTCCGGGCGGCCCGTGCGGGCGGCCCGAACATCTCTGCCCCGGATTCGCGATCCTGCCTGCGAAACTGGCCCCGCGGATGGCATCATTGATCATCGGTCCGGTGGACAGGACTGGTTTCGTCAGGGCGGGCGGCACTCCGGTTGCCGCTGCTCATCCGGCAGGGTTGCTCCTCTAGCTACTCCCGTGGCGGTCACGGGCACCTTGAGGCTGCCCGGCTCCCGGGAACACGCAGGTAATGCAGTGCGTTGCATACCTACGACGGGGCAAATGCCGCACGGGCGAGCCAGACGTTCGGCGGAACCACTGGGTCGGCTGGACGCGAAACACACACTGAGCTTGTTGAGGGAGATCTAAGTCATGTCTGAGGTACGGCGGCAGGTTACCCTGCCTCCCCGGCCGAACTGGGGCTGGCAAGATGCCGCCGCGTGCCGCGGCACGGATGTCGTGCTCTTTTTCGGCCCGGACGGTGAAC
>Ga0208717_1000190_pt1 | contig 25847 bp, 28 predicted proteins | sample NGESurF53shallow_FD_184489 | JGI IMG/M metagenome (GOLD analysis project Ga0208717, IMG submission 184489) | Arctic peat soil microbial communities from Barrow, Alaska - NGEE Surface sample F53-3 shallow (SPAdes) | ecosystem: Environmental > Terrestrial > Soil > Wetlands > Peat ... | reverse complement strand
TCGGCTCCGGGACAACCAGGCCCGCTTTGGTCAGCTGCCGGCTGATCGTGGCCGCCGACACAACCACCTTGTGCTCATCGGCCAGGTGCCAGCCGATGGTGTCCGGTCCGGCGTCAAGACCCGCGTCGGCCAGGCGCCCGCGTAGCGCGACGATCAACTCCACGGTGGCTGGCGGGGTCGCGTGCGGGGAGGTCTTCGGCCGCCGTGACCGCGGCTCGAAGGCTTCCTCACCTTCGGCCCGGTAACGGGCCACCAGCTTGCTGACCCAACTCTTGGACACCCCATAGGTGCGGGCGACCTCAGCCTGAGAACGACCCTCCAGAACAACTGCGGTGATCACCAGACGCGTTTTGCTCATCGCGCAGCATCAGCGCACCTGGTTTCCTATGTCGTGAGAGACCCGTTTCCTATGTCCTGATGCAGAACACTGCCGGGGGCACCCTGCCGGGGGCACCCTGCCGGGGGCACCCTGTCATCTCTCAAGACATCGAAAACCTCCTAACCCTGCGGTTGAACCGCCGAGGGCACCGCATTGTGACAATCGGACGATGCGGCTTTAGATACCGCAAACGAGGACTTCAGACCCCTGACGATGGGCAAATAGGCCGTGGACCCGTGCCCGTTGTGACGCGTCACATAGGTGGAGAGGGGGTGTGCGATGAGTACAAGGCTTCTGCACCCGAAGTCAGCGGCCGTCCTGGCAATCGCTGTCACAGTTTGGGTCGTCGGCTGCGGAACGCACGCCAACAAGGCGGGGCCATCAGCCAGTGGCACGACGCCACTGGCACCACCTCCGTCGGTGACGTCCCGGCCTGCGCCATCACTGTCCCCATCCCCCAATGTCACGGCAGCTCCATCGTCGAGCAACGCCTCGCCCTCGACCTCGCCGGCGACGTTCGCAACAGCCACGTCGCCCTCCATGACCTCTACCGCGCGCCAAACCGTCGCGTCCGTCTACTTACTCAGCAACGGCTACATCGCCGCCTCGCATCGGGTGGTCTTCGGACCACCGGTCGCGCGAGCCGCCGTCGAATCGTTGCTCGCTGGCCCAACAGCAACCGACGCCGCATTCGGCTACGTGTCGAAGATCCCATCGAATGTGCAACTGAATGACCTGACTATCTCGGATCGGACGGCACGACTGTCGCTGACCGGACACGGCATCGTGCCCGCGGCTGGCGTCGCCCAACTTGTCCCTACCCTCACGCAGTTCAGCTCGGTGGATCGGGCTGAAGTGACGCTGAACGGCAGCGCGCTGACAATCCCGCCCGCGGGTGCATCCCTCACGCGGGCGGACGTCGAGGCCATGTTGCCGGCGGTGTTGATCGAGTCGCCGACCGTCGGTGAGGCGGTAAGTACTCCCCTTCATGTCGTGGGATCCGCGAACACGTTCGAGGCGGTGTTCCGGCTGGAGGTGACTGACTGGGATGGTCGCATCGTGGCGTCCGTGCTGGCGCACGCGACGTCCGGTACGGGCACCCGCGGCACCTTCGATGTGACGATCCCATTCGTCGTCAACCGCGCTGGAATCGGTGAACTGATCGCGTCCTGCAACTCCCCCAAAGACGGCTCACGGGTCGTAGTCGCCGAGATTCCGCTGAACGTGGGCGACTAGCGACCGAGCAGGCACCCAGGTTACGGCGTCACGCCGGACAGATTCAGGCCGACCACGCCCGCCAGGATCAACCCTATCGACACGAGCTTGATGGTCGAGACGGCGTCGCCGAGCAACGCCATCCCTACAACGGCAGTGCCAGCCGCGCCGAGGCCGGTCCACACGGCATACGCCGGTCCGACCTCAAGGTCCTGTAGCGCGATCGTCAACAGTCCGAAGCTGATGATCGCGCAGGCCGCAAAGCCGGCGGTCGGCCACGGACGAGTAATGCCGTGACTGAGCTTGAGCAGTACAGCGAAGCCGGTCTCGAAGAGTCCGGCGATACATACCAGGGCCCATGCCATCGCGCCTCCACTACCTGAGTCCACTACCTGCGTCGTTGTGGGCGCGCCACACGCGGGCGGCGTACAGGCATGTATTGCGCGACCTTGCCCGTGACCACGCGCACGGAACCCGCGGCGAGCCATCCACCTTCGAGAGCGAGACCGGCTAGCCCGGCTACGCCGACCCCGGCAAGCCAAAGTACCGGTCGCGGCAGCTCTAGGGCGAAGAAGCTCCGCGTCCATGGCAGCGCCAGTGTCAGCACGAGGAGCACCACCATCGCGGCGATCAGCCATTGCCGCGAGCGAGTCGCTGGTCGGGCCAAGATGGACAGGACCCATAACGCGACACTGGCAAGGACGAGGGTCGCCACTGTTCGCGCCGACTGCAGCGTCGTTGACGGTTCCGATCTGGCAAGGGAGTACGCCGCGAACGTGGCACCGGCTGCGACAAGACCTGCGGGCACTGCAAACCGGAGCACGCGGCTGCTGAAACCGTGTTGTGCGCGTTTGGTGTTGGGCGCGAGCGCGAGAAAGAAGCCAGGAATGCCAATGGTCAACGTGCTCACGAGGGTGAGATGGCGCGGCAGGAAGGGAAACGGCAGTCTGGCGACACCGACGACGAGTGCGAGCACGGTCGCGTAGACGGTCTTTGTCACGAAAAGGTTCGCGACACGTTCTACGTTTGCGATGACCCGGCGCCCCTCGGCGATGACAGACGGCATCGCACTGAAGTTGTCACCCACTAGAACCAGCTGCGAAACACCGCGCGCCGCATCGGTTCCGGAGCCCATGGCGATGCCGAGGTCGGCCTCCTTGAGCGCCAACACGTCATTGACGCCGTCGCCGGTCATGGCCACGGTGTGGGCGCTGGCTCGCAGGGCCTGCACCATCGCCTGCTTCTGACGCGGCGTCACGCGCCCGAAGATGTCGTTACTCTCCAGTGCCCGCCGAAGCTCGTGCCCGTCGACCGACGGAAGCTCGCGCGCATCGACGGGTGCACCGCGGCGCGGCAGCCCGAGCGAATCCGCGATGGTGCCTACTGTCTGAGGATGGTCACCCGAGATGACCTTGACGGTGACCCCCTCGGCGGTTAGATAGGCGAGTGTTTGAGCGGCGTCCGGACGGAGTTCATCTCGCAGCATGACGACGGCTGCAGGCTCGATCTGTCCGACGGTTGCGAGGTTCTCGACATCGGGCAACCGTTGAGCGCGGCCCAGGAGCAAGGCCCGGTTTCCGCTTTCGACGGCTCCGGCGACGTACGACATTGCGATGTCGGCAAGCGATTGGCTTGCGTGGGTCAGCAGAATCTCCGGGGCGCCGAGCACCCAGATCCCCTTGTCGCCGAAGTCCGCGGCGGAGTACTTACGGACTGAGGAGAAGGCCACCGTCGTCTCGGCGTGCCAGTCGCTGGGCTCGGCATTGATCCCGTCACGTATCGCTGCCAGCGTGGCATTCGGAGCAGGATCACACGAAGACATTGCAGCCAGTGCAGCGCCGACATCGTGCGCGGCGCCGGTGACTGGCTGCACCGATCCGAGGGTGAGCCGACCGGTCGTCAGTGTGCCGGTCTTGTCGATGCAGAGCACATCGACGCGCGCGAGCCCTTCGAGAGCGGCGAGTTCACGGACGACGACACGATGATGCGCGAGTCGTGTAACGCCGATCGCAAAGGCGATGCTGGTCAGCAGCACAAGTCCTTCGGGCACCATGGTTACGGTGCCGGCGACCGAGCCTCTGATGGCGTCGTGGACGCTGTTGTTGTGGGTGAATTGGCTCCAAGCCAACAGCGTGGCAACCGGCAGGATGACCCACGTCACGCCTCGCAGGATCCGGTTGATCCCGTCGCGCAACTCCGACTTGACGAGCGCAAAACGGCGCGCCTCGGCCGTGAGCGCAGCGCCATACGCGTTGGCGCCGACGTCCGTTGCCTGCATGCTACCGACGCCCGCAACAACGAAGCTGCCCGACATGACGCGATCCCCGGCAGTCCTTACGGTCGGCTCGGATTCGCCTGTCAGCAACGACTCATCTATCTCGAGCCCTTGCGAGGTAAGCACGACGCCGTCCACCACGAGTTGGTCACCGGCCTGTAGGTCAAGTACGTCGTCGACCACGACATCACCAGCCTCGACCGACACCAACTTGCCGTCCCGTCGTACGCGAACGTGGGGCGCCGTAACGACGATCAGGCTGTCCAGCGTTCGCTTGGCGCGCCATTCCTGCACGATTCCGATCGCACTGTTGAAAACCAGGACTGCGCCGAACATTGCGTCTTGGAGTGGGCCGACGATGACGATGACGATGAACATCGCGCCGAGAAGTGCATTGAACCGGGTAAAGACGTTGGCTCGAACGATCTGTGCGAGCGTCCGACTCGGTGCCGCTACGCCGATGTTGGCTAGGCCTGCGGCACGCCGTGACGCAACCTCGCGCGAGGTCAATCCCGGCGACGCCGCGTACGGTGCGCCGACTGCAATACAGCCACTACCGTCGCGGTCAGACGGCGAGGTCATCGTCGGGATCGTCGCCACCGAGGTCCAACCGGAAGGGCGGGTACTCGTCGGTCATCAGTGCCGCATAAGCGACGACTCGCAACACCCAGCGATTGCAGCCGAGGATGAAGTCGAAAAGCGAGCGCGGGTACGCACCTGTTACCGCAAGCGTGACCGCGGCGACGATCACGAGGATGCCGATGAGTCCTATACCACTGCCGAAATTCGATTGAGCGTGGCTAGCAGCGTCGGTGCTCCATGCGACCCCGCCGAGGAGTACGCCGGTGATGAGGTAATGCGGAAGCGCGAGCAGCCACCACTTCACTAATACGAGGCCGCGAGACAGCCGTCCCGGATACTGGACGTCGAAGTGTGCCGGATAGTCCGCGACATCTGCGAGGGTGAACGGAGGGTAGCGGTCCGTGCCGAGACCGCTGTACGCGTAGAAGCCGACTCGCCAAGTCCAGCGCAGGACGCCCACGTTGTACGCGAATAGTCGTGCCGGATAGCTGCCCGTCAACAAGATCGCAAAAAAGGCGATCGCTGACGCGACGATGAAACCGACCCACAAGAAGAACAGCACGACGTAGTGCGGGATCAGCAGCGCCCACTTGACCAACCACAACCAGCGCGACAGCCGCGAGTCCAACCTGGCCCGCACCCTGACCGGATATACCGCAGTCGACATCGTGTCCTCCCGACGGGTCTCGATCGATGACGCTCTCAGCCTCCGACAGAGGCTGCACGCGCGCTAGGACCCGTCGTCCCGCCAACATCGGGTCCTAAGTCCCGCCGCCGTACGGCCGCACTGCCACAGGCTCAACGCCTGTCACCCTCTGGGGTCTGCAGGTTAGCTCGGCAGTCCTTGTCTGCTAGGTCTTTGGGCTCTGCGGACAGAGCAGACGAACCACGAAGATGGTCTCGTGCGCCGGCTGGTTCGGAATCGCGTTTTGGTGCTGTTCGTGACATCGACGGCGCTGTTACTCGGTGGTGCCGCAGCGTGGCTGACGGAGCAGGATTCGGCGGCGATGCCTCTTTGGGCGGCGGCGACTCTGCTGGGTCTGAGCTTCTCCGCGGTGTCGATGGTTGACGCGGTCAGACGTCGCCAGCCGACCGTTGACGTTATCGCCGTGCTGGCGCTTGTGGGCGCGCTCGCTGTTGGTGAAGCGTTCGCTGGCGCGATGATCGCCGTCATGCTGGCCAGTGGCCAATTGCTGGAGACGCGAGCCGAACAGCGCGCGCGCCGAGATCTGAGCCTGCTTGTGCAGCGTACGCCACGTACGGCCCGGCGGCGGCTCGGGGATAGCGTCGTTGAGGTCGACGTCGACTTGGTCCGTAGCGGCGACCATCTCGTGGTGGCTGCTGGAGAGGTCGTCGCAGTCGACGGTCGCCTGCTATCAGCCGCGGTGTTGGACGAGTCCGCGTTGACCGGCGAGTCGCTGCCGGTCGAACGCCCCTGCGGCGACGATGTGCGCAGCGGTGTAACGAACGCGGGCGAGCCCTTCGAGCTAGTTGCCATCGCGTCGGCAGCGGACTCCACCTATGCCGGTCTTGTGCGTCTAGTCGAGCAGGCCCAGGCGTCGTCGGCACCCTTCGTGCGGGCGGCAGATCGGGCTGCCGTCTTCTTCGTGCCGCTGACGGCAGTTGTCGCCGGGTTCGCGTGGGCGGTGAGTGGCGATCCGGTTCGCGCGGTTGCGGTGCTGGTCGTCGCGACCCCGTGCCCTTTGCTGCTGGCCGCACCGATCGCGATCATGTCGGGACTGTCGCGCGCCGCGCGAGTGGGCGTCGTGATCAAGGGTGGCGCTGCGCTGGAGCAGTTGGCTGCCGGACAGGTGATGCTATTCGACAAGACAGGCACTCTGACCGCCGGCAAGCCGGCGGTCGCCGACGTGATCACCGCCGTGTCGGCCGTGAGCGCTGAGGCAGTATTGCGGGTCGCGGCGTCATTGGACCAGCTCTCGCCGCACGTCCTTGCCGGAGCCATCGTGACCGCGGGCACGCGGCGCGGACTTGCACTCCAGATGCCAACCGAGGTCTGCGAGGTGCACGGCTACGGACTAGAGGGCGTCGTAGGCGGGCATCGGGTTCGGCTGGGAAAGGGAACCTGGATCGTAGGCGATAACCCGCCGCAGTGGGCTCGGCAGGCGCGCCGGCGCGCGGAGTTGGACGGCTCACTGACCGTGTTCGTGGCCGTCGATGACGAACCAGTCGGGGCACTGCTGCTCGTCGACCCAATCCGTCCAGACGCGCCCCGCATGGTGCGTGCATTACGAACTGCAGGGATCACTCGTATCGTGCTCCTGACCGGTGACCGTACTGACATCGCCGAGATGGTCGGCCGCGTGGTCGGCGTGGATGCGGTACTGGCCAACTGCGATCCAGCGGCCAAGCTTGCGGCAGTCGAACGGGAGTCGGCCGCGAGCGCGACAATCATGGTCGGGGATGGAGTGAACGACGCTCCGGCCCTGGCGGCAGCCGGTGCCGGTGTTGCGCTCGCTGCACGTGGCGCTACGGCGTCGTCGGAGGCCGCCGGTGTCGTGCTGATCGTCGACCGTATCGATGCACTCGCCGATGCGTTGCTCATCGCGCGCCGCTGCAAGGGGATCGCGCTGCAGGCGGTCCTCGTCGGGATGGCTTTGTCGCTGGTTGCGATGCTGATTGCCGGCGTTGGCCTGCTCCCGCCCGCAGCTGGCGCGATCCTGCAAGAGGTTATCGACGTGCTGGCCATCGCGATCGCGCTGCGGGCCGTGCTGCCGGGGCGGATCCATACGATCACCATGCCAGCGGCTGATATCACTCTCGCGCGCGAACTGCGCATCGAGCACGACGCGGTCTTGCCGCTCATCGATCAAATCCGCACCGTTGCCGACGCCTTATCGACACACGATCGCGACCTTGGCCCCGCGCGGCATCTACTCGACCATCTCGAAAGTGAGTTGCTCCCGCACGAGCGCGCAGACGAGGCAATATTGATGCCGCTCGTCGCTCGTGCGCTCGGGGGAAGCCAGTCGACGGCGGCAATGAGCCGCACACACGCCGAGATCGAACACCAGATCGTGCGCGTGCACCGATTACTCACCGACCTCGACAACGAGACCGCCCAGCCCGAGGACATCATCGAGCTCAGACGAATCCTCTACGGGCTCTACGCCGTCCTGCAACTACACAACGCACAAGAGGAAGAGGGTGCGTTCAGCCTGCTGCCTCACAGCGCGGCAAACGACTAGTTCTCGCACGATTAAGTGGCCCCCTGGCTGCGCGCCAGGGGCCACTTCGTTGCCCTTGAGTCAGTGGTGCAACACCGTTGGCTTCGGCAGCGTCAGAGTCTGGCCCCAGTTCACGATGAACACGTTGGCGGTCGCGAGCGTGTTCTTGGCGAACGCGTAGCCGGTGATCCAGCCCGTCTTGCTGGCTGCGGACTCGTCGACCCGTAAACCTGGTCTTGGGCTGTGATGTCCTCGTAGACGGTGATGGCCTTGGGCATGGTCAGTTCAGTCTGGTAACCGATCAGGAACAGGGCGCGCTTCTAGTCAGCGCCCATGCCACAGCCCCATAAGCCCCTGCACGTCGAATGACCCGCCGCCGAGCTATTCGTCGGGGAGATATCGCGCAGGCATCATGTTTCGCCACCTTCTCGCCCGTCGGCGACAGGCTCAGCATTGTCCACGCCAGACTCAGAAACCGGCGCCTGCGCCAGACAGGTAGGCAACCACGTTCGCGGGAACGCCGAGTACGAGAGTGTGTTCGGCGTGGCGGAGCCTTAGGCCGCGACGGTCCCACGTTACGGTCCAGCCGCGGCAGTCGATGAAGTGCTGGACTGACTCAAGCAGCGCGCGTTCCCGATCCTCGCGGTCCCAGTCCGGCAGGTTGCTCTCAATAGCGACCCGCTGGGCGAGCGCGCGGGGCTCCAACGTCGCGAGATCGTCAAGTTTGGCATCGATAGCGAGCACCACGGGTGCGAGGTACAGATCTGAGACGTCGTGCGGCAAGTTCGGCACGGGACCTCCTCCTTTAGATTTGCGCTCGTCGTCGCTGTCCCCCAATGCTTGCGTGCAGCGGCACGTGCTAGGGAGGGTAGGAGGTCCTTGATCTCCTGGACGTTCGACTGGGCCTGTGCCAGTGCCAGCTAAACGAGATGCCCGTCGCGTGCGAACACCAAGGCGCCGAGCTCGGCTAACGCGACACCAGACTGTCGGTACTGGTGGCCACAAAAGGCAAATGCCCGACGGCCCGACCAGGACCATGCCCTTTCAACCGGGTGTGGCTGAGGGGCGATAACGCTTGATCCTTTCGTCTCCTCGATGACGGAAACCAACGGCATAGCAGCGGGAAATCGTGACGTCGACGCCCCAACGCGAATCGAACAACCACGTATTGTCTACGTCATTTATTCGCGCGACAACTTGTGGGACCGCGAACTGCTGCTGGCCACCAATCTCTATAGCGCGTACGCCTGAACGTCAGCGCCGCGGCCGTCCGTAGCACCAGAGCAAGGAGGTCCGTGAGGGCACCGAAGGCGTCGTCATTCGAAAGGTTGAGTACGGCGGCGGCGTCGAGCACGGGCTGGGGCCTATCGCGGGTGCTCGTCACGATCGACAGTGGCTGCTAGTCGACAGGCACGAACTGCGGATCGGGCACGGTCACAGCAGACGTCTGCCCGACCTCGATTGATCGTTCCGGCGCGGGGTGTTCTGCGAGCACGGCTCGCAGAGCCGACACGAAACGCATTGCCTCGAGATGGCTGCGTTGCCACACGTTGCGGCCGAAAATGAGTCCGGTGCCGCCAGCCTCCATCGTCAGGCGAGCCTTGTTAAGCATCGCCTCGTCGCCGGCCTTCTCTCCTCCGGAGACGAGCAGCAGCGAACGATTGGCCGATCGAACGACTGCGCCAATGGCTTCTTCGTCGCTGAACAGTGCGTCGTACTCTGCGTGGACACCGCTGCGCTTTTGTGGTCGTGGGAAATTCACTTTAATCATGTCCGCACCGAGTTCGCTGGCCACACGGGCGGCGTAGTCGACCGCATAGAACGAGTCGGTGCCTCCCTTGGCGATGATCGCCGCCCCACGGGGATAAGCCCACACGATCAGCGGCATGCCGAGCCGTGCGGCAGCTGCGCGCACAACGCGAAATTGCTCGAAGTCAGCCGCCTGCGCGGGAGTGCCCACGTAAAGCGTGTAGCCGACGGCGTCTGCGCCGAGCGCCACCGCTTCCTCCACCGTTGCGTTGAGTGGGGACAACGGTGCCGCGTCGTCTGGAATGTCAGTCTTACCGTTGAGCTTCAAAATCAGCGGGACCTCGCCGGCATACTCCCAGTAGAACTTTTCGGCGAGGCCGATCTGAATCGCGATACCGTTGAAGCCGCCTTCGATCGCGAGGCGCACGATATAGCGAGGGTCGGTGGCGGTTTCGTTGGCAAAGAAGTCACGCGGGCCGTGTTCGAGTCCTTGGTCGTACGGCAGGAACAACGTCGTGCCATTTCGGAGCCCTTGCTGGTAAAGGATTCGACGTAGCCGCGCCCGCTTGCCCGTAGGCAACCCGAGTTGATCGAAGCCGAGTCGTACGACCATGACACTCGCCTCCTGAAGACATTTGCCTCTTCACCTTGCACTGAGCGGATTCTTCGACCCAGGGGAAAATGGCCCGCCGCTAGGAGACTTAGCTCCCGAGTTTCAGTGTGCCGAGACGAACGGAGAGCGTCGCGATGCAGTGGGGCCCGACGACGCCCAGCCATGGGACTTTAGCCCGTACCGGCTGCTGGTCCATCAGTCTTTGCTACGAGTGATATCTCGCTCGCGCTCCCGACTCGGAGCCCGGCAAGGAGGCATCTCATGACGTTCGAACGCAATCCCATCGTCGTCGGAGTCGATGACTCGCCATACAGCCGGAGCGCGCTCTACTGGGCACTCGGCGAGGCTACGTCGCGGCAGTCGCCGCTCGAGATTGTGTATGCGTGGCGAAGCATGTACCGGACTTGGCCGGGCGGCCCCGGTCTGGTCGACCTCGCGGTGGCTTCGCGCGGATATGGCGAAAGGCGGCTCGCGTCGCTGGTCAGTCGTGCGCGGGCTGCAGATCCGCAGGTTTCAATCGCCGGGAGGCTCTTAGAAGGTCGCCCAAGTGCAGTACTACTTGAGGCTGCTGCCGCAGCCCAGGCGCAAATGCTGGTCGTCGGAGCGCGCGGCGTCGGCGGCTTTGACGGACTGCTCCTTGGCTCCGTAGGGCTGCACGTCGTGACGAACGCGCCGTGCCCCGTCGTCGTCGTGCGCGTCGCGCGTCGGCCCGTCGGCCCGATCGTTGTCGGCATCGACGGATCGCCCGAATCAAAGGCGGTGCTGTCGACGGCCTTCGACGAGGCATCGGTCCGCAACGCTCGGCTGGACGTCGTTCAAGTGCTTTACGTGCACTCCGAGGCGGAAGGGGTGCCGAATCCGAGTGCAGCTCTTGCTATGGCCAGGTCCGAGGCCAGCGAGTCGACGAAGCAACTACTCGCCGACGTGGTGCAGCAACACCCCGAGGTCAAAGTACGGACGGAACTTGCTGTCGGATACCCAGCGGAAGTGCTGATCAACGCCAGCTCCGAGGCCAGCATGCTCATCATGGGATCCCATGGTGGCGGCGGGTTCGCAGACATGGGGCTCGGCTCCGTCGCGCATGCAGTGGTGCATCACGCGCGCTGCCCCGTGATGCTTCTACGCCACCGAGCTATTCGGTTATGAACGGGCTCGGCCGGTCGTCGACCGAACTTGGCGCGGCTCCTCCGGTAAACCCGTGATCTGTCATGCCCGCGCTGCGCGACATCCTCGATCGATTCCGACCTGCTCCAAGCCCAGGTCGCCCCGGGCCAGTAGGCGTGCCCTCGTCTGGAACTCTCACCGCTGCCGACGAACTGGGGGTTGTGTTTGCCGCTTTAGACGACGTCGTCGCGCGCTGCGAAGCAATCCGCGACGAAGGGCGGCGGCAAGCGGCAGAGATGCGGCAAACCGCAGATGTGCAGCTCGCGAGCTTGAGGTCGCAGGCCGCCGCTGCCGCAGCTCAAAACCGAACAGCGGCAGTCGCTTCGGTGAAAGCGGCCGGTCAGGCTCGACAGGCAGCCGAACTTTCTGCTGCGGAAAACGAAGCAGCGCGGATCCGCGCCGAGGGAGCCCGGCGGACGACTCGTTGCATTGCGACTGCAGTGTCCAGGGTGCGCAATCTCCCTGGCGCGACCACTTTGACAACTCATGCAGGTGGCACGCCGTGACGGGAGCCTGGGTGAGTGCTGACGTGCGCGCGATAGCGATGTCGCACCGGACGACGGGTCGAGCCGGCGCGTCGTCCCTCGCTGCGTGCACGGACTTGGCGACGGCGCTCACGCAGTTGCAAAGCTCCCCTTACGCACGCGACGTCCGGCCATCGCATGACCTTGCCGACGCGCAGCACGCCGTTGCATCGACGTTCTTGTGGAACGTCCGAGTGCTCGCCGGCTGGGTACCCGCAAGCGGTGTCGGCATGATGCGAATTGCGATGGCGTGGTTCGAGATCCTCAATGTCGAGGCGCGCCTTCGTCCCGCAGAATACGGGCCGCGGCAGCCGCGATTCGAGATGGGCAGTCTCGCGAGCACTCCAGGTGGCTCCGAGTCGGTCACGAGAAGCAACGTCCTCGAGCGTCTTCGGACGACGTGGTGGGGACAGCCGTCGAACGACTCGCTGTGGGCGATCGGCCTCGCCATGCGCAGCCGGCTCGTCGACCGCGCTAGCTCGGGCGTGCCTGGCGCGAGTGCATGGGCCGCGGGGGCAGCGGCGCTGATCCTCGCGCGGGATCAGGTGATCGCTGGCAACCAGTTGCCTTCCAACGTTCGGCGCAACCTCGCGCACACGCTCGGGCACGACGCTGTCGAAGCCCAGTCACTCGATGCGCTGCGCGAGCGATTGCCGAAGCGTGCCGGCTGGGTTCTGGACGACGTCGGCAGTCCCGAGGACATGTGGCGAGCGGAGTCGGGCTGGTGGGTTCGCGTAGAAGCCGACGGCCGCGAGTTGCTCCGCCGAGCGTCGTTTGGCCCCGAGCCTGTTGTCGGTGCCATGGCGGTCATGGCTGCTGACGCCTGGCGGGTACGGGCCGCCTTGCACGCAGCAGCGCTCGGTGGCGCGAGAGAGGCATTCGATGCCCTCACGTAACAGCTGGACTCCGATCGCGATGCGGCGCATCGGTCTGCTCGCACCGGGCGACGCAGCGCGCGACCTGCTGGTGCGCGTCGCGCGGGCAGGTGTGGTGCAGTTTCCGTCGTCCTCGGTGGAATCGGTAGCCGGGCCTGCGACCGCGCTTCTTCAACATACGCAACAGACGCCGCGGACAGCGGTACTCGCGGCACAGGCACCCGATCTGCGGTGGTGCGAGACGCACGATCGACTTGACCTGGTTGTCGGTGAAGCGCAGCTCGAAGCCGTCGCTGAGACAGGCGTCCGGCGAGGCGAGATCGTCGGGTTTGTCGGTTGGGCACCGGCGAACACCCTCACCGGCTTGGCAGCGGATCTCGCGCCGATCGGCGGCGCGGTTGTTGCCATCCGGCGACCACGAGGATCGCAACCCCCAACGTTGCTTGCAGACAATGGAGCGCGGCGCGCGTTTGCGCCCCTCGTCGAGACGTACGCAACGCCTCCCTACCGCGACCTTGACATCTCGGTCCTCGCCGGACTTGCCTATGTGGCGATGTTCGGCATGATGTTCGCCGACGTTGGGCACGGCGCCTTGCTCCTAGTGATCGCGCTTACGGCACGATTTGGGCACTGGCATCGCCTCCAAATGGTGCGTTCCTTCTGGGTCATGATTGCCGCTGCGGGCGCTTCGAGCATGGTCTTCGGGGCCCTCTACGGCGAGTTCTTCGGACCTACGCACGCGTTTCCGGTGCTTTGGATTTCGCCTCTCGACCAGCCCGTGCGCTTACTGGTGGTCGCGATCGCAGTTGGAGCGCTGCTCCTCACCGCCGCCTACGCAGTCGCGAGTGTGAATCGGTTCCGCGAGGGTGGTTGGCGGGCCGCGATCTACGCGTCGTCCGGCATCGCGGGTGCTGCCACGTTTGCCGGCCTCGCGCTCATCACGGGTGGCCTGTACATCCACGTAGCGGTTCTGGCCATTGGCGGCGCCCTCATCGCCTGCGTCGCAACGGGTGTCGCGTTCGTCGGGCTCTTCGTCGAAGCAGGCGGAGGTCTTGACGGCGCAGCTCAGGCCGGCGTCGAGTCGTTCGACATCGTCGTCCGTCTCGGTTCGAACGTTGTGAGCTTCGCTCGACTCGCGGCTTTCGGTATGACCCATGCCGCACTCGGCCTGGTGGTGTGGCAATCGACGGTTGGCGCGGGTCGGCACGGGCCGTTCGGCATCCTCGCAGCTGCAGTGATTTTCGTCGCAGGCAACGCTGTCACGTTCTCACTAGAAGCCCTGATCGCGGGCGTACAAGCGTTGCGCCTGGAGTACTACGAATTGTTCTCTCGCATATTCGTCGCCGAGGGCGAACCATTTCGACCGTGGTGCCTCGCGGTCGAGTCGAGCGTTCCGGTTGCTGATTCGTCTCTGGAGGCGTCATGTCCGGTTGGTTGATTGCAGTACCCCTGGCGGTTGTGACAACCGTTCTTCTGATGGTCATGCTTCGCCGCTACCGCATCGTGGCGACTCGGATCCTGTTGGCCGCCAACGCTGTATTACTCGTGGTTGCGCTCATCCTCATCGCGCTCGCTTTGACCGCACCGCCGTCATCTGCAGCAACCGTTGCGACTGCCGGCACTGCGACAGCCCTCAACGGAAGCGCATTGCTCGGAGCCGGGATTGCAATCGCCGGGTCGTCGATCGGTGGCGGGATAGCAGTTGCATACACCGGGTCCGCCGCATTGGCCGCAATGAGCGAGCGGCCGGAGATGTTCGGTCGAGCCATGGTGGTCGTCGGCCTGGCCGAAGGCATCGCGATCTACGGCCTGATCGTCGCCGTCATTCTCGTTGGGAAAGCGTGAACGACTGTGGGCACTATCGCGGTGATCGGCGAAGCGGTGAGAACGGCCGGGTTCGGCCTCGCCGGAGCGATCGTTTTCGAGTGCGAAACTCCCGATGATGTCAGGAAAGCATGGGATTCGCTGCCCAGCCACGTAGTGTCCGTGATCCTCAGCCCCGCAGCAGACGCCGCGCTGCGACCCAACGTCGATCGCGACGTTAAGCGACCCGTTGTGGTGATGCCCTCATGAGAAGGGTCGTCGACCAGCAAGCCCTCGAGCCGCTGCGAAATGCATTGCTGGCTCGCACGCACGAGGACGCCGCGACAACTGTTGCACACATGTTGACTGAGACTGCGACGGAGTTGGACGCAGCCCGCCTTGCCGCCGAACAAGCGGTGCAGGACGGGCGTTGTCGCGGTGAGGTCGAAGGTGCAGCCGCCGTTGCAATCGACGATGCAACGGTGCGCAGACAAGTGCACGCCCTGCTACTCGCGGCTCGTCTATCGGTCTACGAACAGCTTCAACTGAAGGTACGAAACGACGTTAGGCAGTTGCACGGCGAGCCTATCTATCGCGACCTACGCGACACGATGACCAGCGTCGGCCGATCTCTCCTCGGTCCGAGCGCAACGGTGCGCGACGTTGACGACGGGTGCGTGATCGAAGCACCAGGTCGCCGCGTCGAAGTGACGTTGAGATCACTTGCCGATTGGGCACTGGACAGCGTGCTTGCCGAATCTTCGGAGTGGACGCCGTGAACGCGCCTGACAGCCGCGCGCGGATCGTGCGGGTCAACGGCCCGCTCGTCGAAGTTGCTGACCTCGACGGCCTGGCGGTATCGGAGCTCGTGGAGCTCGGGCCGAGCCGCTTGCCCGCAGAAGTTGTCGGCATCTCTGGCTCCCGTTCGACACTTCAGGCCTACGAGTACACGGGAGGTCTGGCACCGGGCGCCGGTGCCTGGGCACGCGGCCACCCGCTGTCCGCGCCACTCGGTCCGTGGTTGCTTGGCGGCGTCTTTGACGGTTTGCTACGCCCGCTGAAGGGTGGTCCGACGTGGCTCGCAGGGGGTGGGCTGGGCGCGTCGACGAATGGCGAATGGTCGTGGCAACCCAGTATCAAGACAGGTGATGCAGTTGCGGCGGGCTCGCTATTGGGCGTCATCGAGACCGGTGGCACGCTTGACTATCGCGTTCTTGCGCCGGCCGCTGTAAACGGCTACGTCGACTTCGTCAGCGAAGCAGGATCGCATCGGGCCGACGAAGAGTTGGTGCGCGTCAACGGCGTCGGCGTCACGATGACCGAGCTATGGCCCGTTCGGCAGCCCCGCCCGTGTGCCGAACGTCGAGACATCGATCAGCCGCTAATGACCGGCCAACGGGTCTTGGACATACTTCATCCCGTTGGTCGAGGCGGTAGCGCCGCAGTACCAGGCGGATTCGGCACCGGTAAGACGCTGTTGCTTCAGCAGGTTGCGAAGTGGTGCGACGCCGACGTCATCGTCTACATCGGCTGCGGCGAACGCGGTAACGAGATGGCCGACGTTCTCGACGAGTTCGCTGAGCTCACCGATCCGCGTACCGGCGGCCGGCTCGCTGATCGCACGGTCATCATTGCGAATACCTCGAACATGCCGATGATGGCGCGCGAAGCAAGCATCTATAGCGGCGTCACTGTCGCCGAACACTTTCGCGATATGGGGTACCACGCTGTCGTCATAGCGGATTCGACGTCCCGATGGGCCGAGGCATTACGCGAGTTCGCCTCCCGCTCCGGTGTCATGCCGGCGGAGGAGGGCTACCCCGCCAGCCTTGCATCGTCCCTCGCTGCGTTTTACGAGCGAGCGGGACCGGTGATCACGTTGGGTGGGCTCGCCGGCTCCGTCACGGTAATAGGCGCTGTTTCCCCTCCGGGTGGAGACCTGACGGAACCTGTCTCCGCGCTCACGCAGCGCTTCGTGCGCGCGGTATGGAGTCTTGACCATGACTTGGCCTACGCGCGTCATTACCCGGCAGTCAGTTGGTCGGGATCGTTCTCCCGCGATGCCAGCACGGTCGCGTCCTGGTATGCGGGCGAGGGCAATTCCGGCTGGCAGATTCGGCGCGAACTCCTGTCGTCGATCCTTGCCGATAGCGACCGCCTGACGGCCTTCGCCGAGCTTGTCGGCGCGAGTTCACTGCCTGACAAGGAAAGGGTCCAGCTACTCGCCGGGCGGCTAGTGCGCGAGGGCGTCCTGCAGCAGAGTTCGCTTGTCCCGAACGACGCGTTTTGCACGACCGAGAAGGCTATCGCGCTCGCAGATGCCACACTGGATGTGATCAACACTTGCCTCGAACTGGTAGCCGGCGAAAGGTCGGCAGCTGACATCGAGGCATTCGACTTCTCGACTTTGCTGCGGGCGGCAAGTGACGTTGCGCCCGATGACATCGCCGAGATCGGACGCCGACGTGACGACATCGTCGCAAGACTGCGAGGGGCAAAGTGACAACCCGCTGGGACCGCATCCAATACGACAACGTCACGCGCCTCCACGGGCCTCTCATGGTGGTAAGCGGCGTGCAGGACGTCGGCTGGGATGAATTCGCGGTCATCCGGATAGCCGGTGGAGCGGATCGTCATGGGCTGGTGCTCGACGTCGATCGCGATCTTGCGGTCGTGGAGGTCCTCGAGGGCACTCAGGGCATGAGCCCGGTATCCACATCGGTGTCGTTCGACGGACATCCGCTAGAGATATCCGTCGGCACATCCTGGCTCGGCAGGGTGTGCGATGGGCGCGGGCAGCCGCGTGATGGTGGTCCGCCGATCGTGGGACAACGTCAGGTGCCCGTCGAGGGAAGACCGTTGAATCCCACGAGGCGCCAGCCACCGACCGACCCGATCATCACCGGGATATCCGCCATTGACGCGCTGACCACGCTCGTGCGGGGCCAGAAGCTGCCGATCTTCTCGCTAGCCGGGCTACCGCACCTGGAGCTCGCTGCGCAGATCGCCGCCCAGGCCTCGGTCGGTGACGAGCCATTTAGCGTCATCTTCGCCGCAATGGGACTGACTCATCCCGACGCCGCCGCGGTCCGAACCGTTCTCGAGGCAAGACTCTCGGCCGGAGAGCTCGTCATGCTTCTCAACACCGCGGACGACCCAGTCATCGAGCGTCTATTGACCCCGCGGGTCGCTCTCACCATTGCGGAGGATCTCGCCTTCGAGCACGGCCGGAATGTGCTCGTCGTGATGGCAGACATGACGAGCTACGCCGAAGCACTTCGCGAGGTCTCGGCTGCGCGGGGAGAGATCCCCGGGCGCCGCGCATATCCGGGATACCTGTACAGCGACCTCGCGTCGTTGTACGAGCGCTGCGGTCGGGTGCGGGGCGTTCCCGGGTCCATCACAGTGGTCCCGGTTCTCACCATGCCAGCCGGTGACATTACCCACCCCGTACCTGACCTCACCGGCTACATCACCGAGGGCCAGATCGTGCTTTCCCAGGACGTCCACGCTCGCGGGATCTATCCGCCCGTCGACGCGCTGGCCTCGTTGTCGCGGCTGATGCGCAAGGGCGCCGGCTCGGGTCGCACGCGTGATGATCACCTCGACCTCGCAGCCCAGCTGCTCGCGTCACTTTCGAGGTCTCAACAAGTGCGCGAGCTGGCGGAGCTTGTCGGCGTCGAGGCGTTGAGTGCCGTCGATCTCGCTTTCGTCGACTTCGCCGGGCAGTTCGAGCGCAACTTGCTGGCTCAACATCCCAACGAGAAGCGAAGCCTGGCCCAAACGCTCGACTTGGCATGGTCGGTTGCGCTTGCGCTTCCCGATCGTGAACTGACGATGCTGCCACCCGCGATGGTGGCTACGCACCGTAGTTCGACACCGCCGACCGCCGTACCCGAGGCCGCTCGCGTCTGGAGTGAAAATGACTGAGCCGACGATCCACGTGATGGGTATCACGAAGTCGTTTCGGACAACGCGAGCGCTGGCCGGGGTGGACTTCACGGCGGAGAAGGGCGCACTGCTCGCACTGCTGGGGCCTCATGGGCCTGTGGTACCACTGGACAGAAGCGAACACCGGCGGCGAGCCCTACAAGTTCGAGGTTTTCGTGGCCTGTGAGCAACTCGTCAAATCGCGGCGTACTGACCCGCGGGGCCGATAAACGATCGCAACGTATGGCCGTCGGACAATCGCGACTGCCGACCGTATCCGACGGGACCTTGGGCCGTATCGCACTTGTCCTCAGTGGGCGTTGTCTTCACATAGAACTATCCATTCGCGCGAGGACCGTCGAGACACGGAGGTAGTGATGAGCGCCGAAGTGGACCACTCGCCCATCGTCGTGGGAGTTGACGGATCTGTGGGCAGCCGAGCCGCTGTCGGCTGGGCTATCGACGAGGCTACCCGCCGTGGAGCTCCGGTCGAACTGGTGCATTCGTGGCGACCTATGTATCGCGCCACCCACAACGCTGCGGGCGATTCCGAGGCGGAAATGGTCGCTCGGGATCATGGGGCTTGGCTGCTGGCCGCAGCTGCGGGCTCAGTGACGTCATCGGCTCCGCAGCTTGTCGTCACCACCCGACTGATCAAAGGCCGTCCCAGCGCGGGCCTGCTCGAGGCTGCCGCGAAGGCCCAACTCCTGGTCGTCGGCGCACGCGGCGTGGGCGGCTACGCGGGACTCTCCTTAGGTTCGGTTTCTTTGCACGTCGTCGCGCATTCGCCGTCTTCAGTTGTCGTGGTGCGAAGTGCACGCGAGGTCGGGCCGGTGATCGTGGGAATCGACGGATCGGCCGAGTCGAAGAACGTCTTGCGCGCCGCGCTGGAGGAGGCCAACCTTCGCCACAGCCCACTGGTCGTCATGAGTGCACTCTTCGTTCACTCGCGGGCCGAAGGCGTTCTCGACCGCGAGCGCGCATTCGCGGCTGCTCAGGCAAACGCAAACTACTCGTTAGAGGAACTGTTGGGCGTAATCTCCACCGAGTACGGCACGGTTGAGGTCTCGCAATCACTGCCCATCGGCTACCCCGCCGAGGTCCTCGCAAACGCCTCCATGTCAGCGCAGCTCCTGATCGTCGGATCTCATGGTGGGGGTGGCTTCTCGGGGATGAAACTGGGGTCGATTGCACACGCGGTCGTACACAACGCACACTGCACCGTGATGGTCATACGTGACCGACCAAACGTGCATTGAGGACGCCCGATGGTCGCCGCGGTTCGGACCCCCGCAGGTCGTGCTGGCCGCTTGTGGTTGCGGCACCGAATCGCGGTTGCGGACCGTGGTGCAAGCGAACTGGAACGCAAGGTTCAACTGGTGAGCAACGAAATGCGCCGCCGCAAAGCACAGGTCGACCAGAACCGAGCACGATGGCGGTCCGCCTGCGAGGAAGCCGAACACTGGATGTTGCGCGCGGGATTCGTGGGCGGCATCGACTCAGTTCGGGAGGCACAGTCGGCTCCCGTAAACGTCGCGATTGTGTGGGCGACAACGATGGGCGTTCGTCACCCCGACCATGCAACGATCGAACCCCCAGTCACCCCAGACGTCGCGACGAGCGCGGCAGTCATGCAGGCCAGGGAGGCATTTACGGTGGCGCTGCTTGCATCCGCCGACGTGGCGACTGCGCAATCCGCGCTTGCGATGCTTGAGTCGGACCTCCTCAAGACCCGTCGTCGCGCGCGGGTACTGCGGCGCCACTGGTTGCCCCGATTGCAGGCACAGCTGCACGCTTTGGAGTTCACCCTTGAGCAAGCGGAGCAGGAGGATCAGGCTCGACTACGTCGAGTGCGAGCGTAATGGCCCGGCAAGCTCGGCCAAGGTGACAGCTAGTACCGGCCGACCTTGACCTAGGGACCCGATGCCGTCATACCGGTGACAGCGACGCGGCTGGCTTTCAACGCACGGTCGACGATGTCGACGGCCTCTTGAATGCGCTGCCGCACGTTCGGATCGCTCGTCGCCTGGGCGGCGCTTTCCATCGCAAGAACGGCTTCGAAGAGCTGACGCACAACGGTTGCCAGCAGCTCGTTTGCGATCCGATCGCGCTCCGCGAAAATCTCGAGCAGACGAGCCTGTTCGTCGACCCGTTTCCGCTCGGTTTCGTCGCGGGTCACCTTGGCGAAGCCTTCGAGGCGACCGTTCTTGTCGTACACGGCAGTAATGACCACATTGGCCCAGAATCGGCTGCCGTCTTTGCGTACCCGCCAGCCCTCGTCACGCGCCCGACCCTCTGCTTTTGCCTGGTCCAGTTCGCGTTGCGGCTTGCCGGCACTGACCTCTTCGTAGGTGTAGAAGACGGAGAAGTGCCGCCCGATGATCTCGTCGGCGGAATAGCCCTTGATTCGATGAGCCCCGGTGTTCCAGGTCGCAACGGTGCCGTCCGGATCGAGCATGAAGATCGCGTACTCTTCCACCGCCTCGACAAGCAGGCTCAGCCGCTCGGTCGTGACCGGACCCGAGCTCGACTTCGTGGTTTCCGGGGCACGAGGCACGTTGCTAGTGAATCACGACCCGCACAAGCCGACAACGTCGCTCCCCGCCAAGCCTTAGGTCCTGACTGATAGGGCTTTCGGCCGTGCCGCGAAGCACAAAAGGAGCCTACCTTTGCCCTGCCGGTGCGATCTGCGGCGGCATATCGGGAGGTAAAGCATGGCACGACTCGAAACCAACGAATCGCCGAGCCGTCTGCAAACACGAGGGTTCATGCTCTGGCTTCCGTCCATCAACGAGGCGGTCACATCGTCATTGGTAAGTGCGGTCGTTTACCACGCACGCTCGCTCGGACTCGACGTCGCCGTAGCCGAGATCCACGACTTGTGGCTGACCATCCCCCAGGTGATTGTCACAGGGGACGCGAGCGTCGTGACTCAATTTGAATCCGACGTCTTGCGCGGCTGCACCTTCCTCGAGACCGGTGGGCTTAACGACATCGACCCGTCCTCGGAGCCGCTGCGATACGCGGAAGCGTTCGCCAACTGGCTCGAGCAGCAGTCGGTCGCATAAGCGCTTCGTCCTTCACACTTGGCCTAGCTGGTACCTCAGCAGATGCGGGGAAGCTGCTCCCCGATCAGCATGTCGACGATGCGCCGCGAACCGACGATGGTCGACATCACCACCCGGGCAGTGCTCGCATCAATGACGCTACCGATCACGCACGCACTCGACCCTTCGGGCGTCGTGCGCATCGCCGCAACCACCGCGTCGACGACGTCCGGATCGACGATCGCGACAAGACAACCTTCATTGGCGACGTGGAGCGGGTCGAGGCCGAGGATCTCGCAGGCGGCGGCGACTATGGCCGGCACCGGAATGGCCGATTCTTCTAGACAGATCTGGACGCCGGAGGCCTGGGCTATCTCATTCAGTGCAGACGCGAGACCGCCGCGGGTGGGGTCTCGCATCACGTGGATTGCCGGGCCGGCGACGTCGATCATCGCCTCAACAAGTCTGTGCAAGGGCTGCGAATCGGAGGCGATGTCAGACTCGAATCCCAGAGCGGCGCGGGTACTCATCACGGTGGTCCCGTGCAATCCGATCGGCGCCGACAAGACGACAACGTCGCCGACGCACGCTCTCGTCGCGCTAGGTGAGGCGGCTGGCAGTCGGCGTCCGAGCCCTGTTGTGTTGATAAACAATCCGTCTGCGTCGCCGCGACCGACTACCTTCGTGTCGCCAGTGACAACCGGGACGCCCGCCGCGACAGCAGCTCGCCCGACCGATTCGCAAATCGCGCGCAATTCGTCAATCGGGAAACCCTCTTCGATCACGAGGGCCAGAGTCAGCGCGGCAGGGAGCGCACCCATCATGGCCAAGTCGTTGATCGTCCCGTGGACGGCGAGGCTTCCGATGTCGCCTCCGGGGAAGAACCGTGGATTGACCACGAACGAATCGGTACTCATGACCAAGTCGTAGCTACCGACGTGGATCAGCGCACCGTCCTCCATCGCTCCAGCGCGGGCCGCCGTCCCGAGTGCGGGCACGATGACCTCGCGGAGCAGTTCAGCTGAGAGCTGCCCGCCCGAGCCATGGCCGAGCAGCACCCGCTCGCGTTCGACGACAGGAACCGCGCACGAGGCTGCCATCACCCCGCTAGTCGGCTGTATCGGTGATTGGACGGTCATCGTGAACTCCCCGGCTCTACGGCACAGAGCAGTGGCCGCCCACGACCGGCGTTGTAAAACGCGGCGCAGGTTCCTTCGCTCGAAACCATCGGCGCACCCAGTGGCACCCTCGGTGTGCACAACGTTGCGTAGGCTGTGCAGTCGGTAGGTACTTTCACCCCGCGCAGAATGTCGCCGGCGATGCACGCGGGGTGCTCGGCTGTCACGATGCCGCCGACATTGAACCTGGTCGCGGCGTCGTAGTCGACGTATTCCGGGGCGAGCATAAGGCCGCTGTCGGGGATCGATCCGACGCCTCGCCACGTGCGATCCGTGATCGCAAAAACGCGGCGAATCGCGCTCTGCGCATGTGTGTTGCCGAGGCGTTGCACGGCTCGAATGTATTGATTCTCGACGGCCGCGCGACCTGCCTCGAGCTGCCGGACGGCCATCAGAATCCCTTCGAGCAGATCAAGCGGTTCGAAGCCGGTGACGATGATCGGTACGCGGTAACGCTCAACGATCGGTTCATATTCGCGCCATCCCATGACGGCGCAGACGTGGCCCGCGGCGAGGAATGCGTCGATGTCGCACTCGGGATCATCGAGGATCGCAGTCATCGCGGGTGGCACGAGCACATGACTGACGAGCACGCTGAAGTTGTGCAAGCCAAGCTCTTTCGTTTGCATCACGGCCATCGCGTTCGCTGGCGCAGTTGTTTCGAAGCCGACGGCGAAGAAGACGACCTGGCGGTCGGGCGTATCGATGGCGATCCGTACGGCGTCCATCGGCGAGTACACGGTGCGGACGTCGGATCCGCGCGCCTTCAGCGCCAGCAGATCGGTCTCTGACCCTGGTACGCGAAGCATGTCGCCGTAGCTGGTGAAAATGACGTCGGGCCGCGCCGCTATCGCGCACGCCTTGTCGATGAGTTCGAGTGGCGTTACGCACACCGGGCAACCGGGGCCATGAACCATCCGCAAACCTGCAGGCAACAGATCGTCAATGCCCTGTCGAACGATCGTGTGAGTCTGGCCACCACATACCTCCATCAGACTCCACGGCCTTGTCACAGCAGCATTGATTTCGCCCAGCAATTGCTTCGCAAGCACTGGGTCGCGATATTCCTCGACATACTTCATCGCGCGCTGGTTTCCTCGGCGACCGGTCCGAATTCTTGGGCGAATGCTCCAGGCATCGCTGCGATAATCTCCAGCGTACGCAGCGCCTCATCTTCGTCGAGCCGGCTGATCGCGAAGCCCACGTGAACCACGACGTAGTCACCAATCTCGGTCTCGGGCAAGTAGCTCAGGCAGACCTCCTTCCGGACGCCGCCAAAGTCCACAACACCCATACGCAGCCCATCGACATCGACAGTCGACGTCACGCGGCCGGGAATGCCAAGACACATGCGGCTCAGTCCCTTCTGGTGCGAGCGGCTGCGATCGCCGATTGGCCGAAGCTGACTCCGCCGTCGTTGGTCGGCACTTGTTCGCCGGCATATACGTGAAATTCACTAGACACCAGTGCCTCGATGACGCCAGCTGCTAGTCGGCGGTTCTGGAACACCCCGCCACCAAGGCACACCGTCCGCAACCCTGTCGCACGGCGGGCCTCCTGGCAGAGAGCTTCAGTGACGGCAATCAGCGTCTGGTGAAAGCGCGCCGATACCACCGATACGTCGGCGCGCTCGGCGACCGCTCGGATCACGTTGTCCAACGTTGGCCGGACGTCATACACGAGCAAGCCGTCGACGCGGCGCAACTTCCACGCGAATTCTCCGAAGTCACCATCGGCGGCCGCGTTCTCCAGCGCTACCGCGGCTTCCCCTTCGTAGCTCGCGTCGTCATGCAATCCGAGCAGGCTGGCAACCGCGTCGAACAAGCGGCCCGCGCTCGAGGCGAATGGGCTACCCATCCGCGCGCCGACCAAGCGGCGAATGGTATCGATCTCCCCCGAGCCGAGCCTTCCACGAAATGGGTCGAAGTCGCCGTGTGCAGCCAGCCCAGGATCGTCGTCGAAACCTTCCACGCCGAACAGGTAGCCCAAGGCCATCCGCGCAGGCCGCTTGATTGCGGCTCGCCCACCGGGCATTGGCGCGCGCGAGAATCGGCCGAAGCGCCGGTACCCGGTGAGGTTGGCGATGAGCACTTCACCACCCCAGAGCGTGCCGTCGTCGCCGAGGCCTAGGCCGTCGTAGGCAATCCCGATCACAGGCTCGGTCACGCCGAACTCCGCGGCGCATGCCGCAATGTGGGCGTGGTGATGCTGTATCGGCATCCGGTCGCGAGCGGGGTAGCGCTGTGCGAACTGTGTCGACAGGTAGCCGGGATGCAGGTCGTGCGCCACGATTTCCGGGTCGATCCGCTCCAGCCGCGACAAGTGAGCCAGTGTGCGCTCGAACGAATCGAACGAATCGACGTCCTCGAGATCGCCGCCATGCGGACCGATGACCGCGCGCGCCTCGCTTGCCAGCGTGAACGTATGTTTCAACTCGGCGCCGACGCCTAGCAGTGGACGACGAGTCGGCACTGGAAGCGCGAGCGCGGTCGGCGCGTAACCGCGGGCGCGGCGGATCATCCGGGGACGATCGCCTGTCACCTGAACGACGGAGTCGTCATAGCGAACGGCGATGTCGCGGTCATTCATAAGGAAGCCGTCAGCGATACCGCCAAGGGTCACGAGTCCCGCGTCATTGTCGATCGCCATCGGCTCGTCGCAGCGGTTCCCACTGGTGACGACCAAGGGTCTTGCCAGCTCGCTCAGCAGGAGATGATGCAACGGTGTGTAGGGCAAGAACACCCCGATCCGGTTCGTTCCAGGGTTGACGACGGCCGGCAGGACGCCTATGCCCTGAACCAGCGCGATCGGCCGCGCATCCGAGATCAGCAACTCGTCCTCGGTTGCGCTGGGTTCCGCGATTTCGTGCAGAGCCACCTGATCGGCAACCATGACGGCCAGCGGCTTCGTCGGTCTACGCTTGCGTTCGCGCAGCAAACTTACGGCGGCCGCGTTTGTCGCGTCGCATATGAGTTGGTAGCCGCCAAGGCTCTTGACCGCGACAATATGACCAGCTGCGATGGCGTGAACCGCTGCCTGCAGCGCAGCCTCACCGGTCGCGAGTTTGATAGCCGAGCCGATCGGCTGCCAAGCGAGTTGCGGGCCGCAGGCAGCGCACGCCACCGGTTCGGCGTGGAATCGACGATTGGTCGGGTCGCCATATTCGTACGCGCAGGCATCGCAGAGCGGAAATGGCTGCATGACAGTTCGCTCGCGGTCGTAGGGCAGGTCGCGAATGATCGTGGCGCGCGGTCCGCAGTTCGTGCAGTTCGTGAACGGGTAGCGATACCGCCGGTCCGCTGGATCGAAGAGCTCGCGCAGACAATCG
>Ga0208717_1000189_pt1 | contig 26240 bp, 19 predicted proteins | sample NGESurF53shallow_FD_184489 | JGI IMG/M metagenome (GOLD analysis project Ga0208717, IMG submission 184489) | Arctic peat soil microbial communities from Barrow, Alaska - NGEE Surface sample F53-3 shallow (SPAdes) | ecosystem: Environmental > Terrestrial > Soil > Wetlands > Peat ... | reverse complement strand
CCCCGTGAACCCGTTGGAGTAGACCCGCTGGAACGTGTAGAGGACGTCGGACGCGGTGAAGTCCTTCCCATCGTGGAAGGTCACGCCGGGCCGCAGCCGGATGATCCACTGTGCGAGCGACCCCTGATGCGGGGTGATCGACTCGGCCAGCACGTACTCGACCTGCGCCTGGGCGTCGAGCTGGACCAGGGGCTGGTACAGCGACTGCAGCCGGGACGTGTCGATGTAGGTGAGGCTCTTGTGCGGGTCGAGGGTATCTGAGCTGGAGCCGCCGGACAGGCCCAGCTTCAGGTTGCCGCCATGCCTCAGGGTGCGGCTGGCCTGAGCCGCACGCTGGGTCGCGCCGGAACTGGACCCGCCGCAGGCGGCCAGTAAGCTTCCGGCGCCCGCCGCGGCGCCGGCGGCCGCAATCCCGTGCAGGAATTGGCGTCGCCCGAATTCTGCTCCCGGCCGCGGCGTGCTGCTCTGATCCGGTCGATCCACGGAAACCTACCTCCACGAAGTTCGGCATAGGAACGCGAAAAGCATTCAGGGAACATGATCGAATGGGCGCACGACGGCCCGGCGCGGCATGCGGGGCCAATCTTCCCGGTAAAGCGCCCTATGCGGATTACTGGCCATAATGTCACAGGCCGAGTGGTCGCGCTACCCGCGTGAATACGCTCCGGAAGCGACGTGTTACCCGGCCACAAGGAGCACCTTTCCGACGTGCTCGCCGCGCTCGAGGAAACGATGCGCCGCGGCGGCGTCACTAACGTGGAAGGTGGTGGCAATGGGCACGGTGACGCAGCCGCGCCGGATGAGGTCCAGCGACGTGGCCAGATCGTCGGGTGGCGCCAGGCGGAAGCCCATGATGCGCCAGCCGTTCCGGAACAGGGGAATCAGGTCGAGCGGGACCACTTCGCCGGCGTGCGCGCCGCAAGTGACCAGCGTGCCTTCCTCGCGCAGCACGGACAGGTGCGCCGAGAACAGCCCGCCGCCCACGGTGTCGAGAACCGCGTCGAAGCGGCGGCCACCCGTCGCCCGCAGGAGGTCCGCGGCGACGTCGTTCTCACCCCGGACGATGACCGCATCCGCGCCGAGCGAGGAGACCTGGCCGGCCTTGGCGGTCGAGCCGACCGTCGCGACCACGGTCGCCCCGGCCAGCTTCGCGCACTGGACCAGGGCGCTCGCTACGCCGCCGGACGCCGACGGGACAAGCACGAGGTCGCCCGGCCGGACCAGGGCCAGGCGGTTGACCATATGCCAGGCAGTGCTGACGGCACATTGCCCGGCGGCCATGGCCAGCAGGTCATCGGCGGGATCAAGCGGGACGACCACCTCGGCCGGGACGCAGACCAGCTCGCCGTAGCCGCCCCACCGGGTGGTGCCGAAGACCTCGAAAGCCTCACAAAGGTCGGGCCGCCACCGGGCGCAGCGGGCGCACCGGGCGCAGCTGAACTGCTGGAAGGCAGTGACGCGATCGCCGCTGCGGAGCGGCCCGCTATGGTCGCCCACGCTCACGACCGTGCCGGCGAACTCCGCTCCGAGGACCATCGGCAGCTCGAACGGCCAGCGGGACGTCCCGGCGCGGGAATCGAGGTCTGAGCGGTTGACTCCGCAGGCCTGGACCTGGATCAGCACGTCCCCCGGGCCCATCACCGGATCGGGGATGTCCGCGTACTGCATCGCTTCCGCGGGCCCGTATTCGTAGAACGCCGCCGCCTTCACCGCCCGCGACCTCCCCGTCCGGCCTGGGCCCGGGCTCTGCTGGCCCGGGTTCTCGTGGCCTGGGCTCTGCTGGCCCGGGTTCTCGTGGCCTGGGCTCTGCTGGCCCGGGTTCTGGTGGCCTGGGTTCTGCCGGGCAGCTGCGGACGGGCCTGATCTCCAGGGAGGAAGCGGGGAGAGGAGCCAATCTTCTGGCACGCAATTACGAAGTAACTACGAGAGCTAGCCATATGCGTTTGTCTCCGATTGCTGCCGCCGGAAACGGCCGGCCGGGAGGTGCACGCCTGGCCCTGTTCTGTCACATTAGTTGCACCAGTCACTGGGCGAACCCAGGAATCACGATCGAAGCCTGACATGGGCGACCCCACGGTCCATTGGCCTGACGAGGATTTACTAAGATAATTCGGAGATAAAAGGTGCTGCCTTGGCCTTGCGGCCGGGCTGATCTAGCGGGCCCGCTCGCCACTTGTGGTGACGTTTCGAGGAGAATATCCCCGCGAAGAGTAAGATTCAGGCTGATTCCGGTAAATGGCACATGGGGCATCTCATGCTGGCGGGAAGGATCGGCAACGTGGCAGACGCGCGCGCCGCTCACCCCGTCCGCCACCTTCTCGGGCGGCGGGCGGCGGCCGGGCTGTTCACCTTGTGCGTCGTGTCTGTGCTGGTGTTCGCGGCCACCGAGGTCCTGCCGGGTAACGCGGCCAACGCGGTGCTGGGGCGGACGGCGGCCAGCAGCCCGGCGGCCCTGCACCGGCTGGAGGCCGCCCTGCACCTCAACCGGGGCCTGCTCGACCAGTACTGGCTCTGGCTTTCCGGCCTGCTCACCGGCCACCTCGGTCACTCCCTGGTCAACGGGCAGCCGGTCTGGGGCTATGTGGCGCCGAGGCTCATCAACTCCGCCGTGCTGATGGCGGTCACCGGGCTGATCGGGACCGTGGCGGGAGTCGCGCTCGGCGCGCTGGCCGCGCTCCGCCGGGACGGCTGGTTCGACCACGTCTGCGCGGTCAGTGCGCTGACCCTGACCGCGCTGCCCGAATTCGTGGTCGCGATCGGCCTGGTCATCCTGTTCTCCACGGTGGTCACCCACCTGCTGCCCGCGGTGTCCCTGCTGCCGCCGGGCAGCTACGCGTGGAGCGCCCCGCAGCTCCTGATCCTGCCGGTGGCCACCCTGGTCATCGTGATCGTGCCGTATATCCAGCGGATGACGCGGGCCGCGATGATCGAGGCCCTGGAGTCCGACTACGTGGAGATGGCGCGGCTCAAGGGCGTCCCCATGTGGCGCGTCGTGCTGGTGCACGCGCTGCCCAACGCCACCGCACCGGTGATCCAGGTCATCGGGCTGAACTTCCTGTACCTCGCGGGCGGGGTGGTCATCGTGGAGTACGTCTTCGCCTTCCCCGGCATCGGCCAGGGGCTCGTCTACGCGGTCGAGAACCGCGATATCCCGGTCATCCAGTTCATCGTCGTGCTGCTGGCCGCGTTCTACGTGTTCATGAACATCGTGACCGACGTGATCGCCTTGCTGGTCACGCCGCGGCACAGGATTCCCAGGTAGGGCGGGGGACCGGGTACCCATGACGGCTGCTGGGCCACGCCCCGGGCGGATCCGCCGCCACCAGTGGCTGGCTTCGGCGGGCGCGGCGGTGCGCACCCCGCGGGGCGCCACCGGGCTGGCGCTGGCCGGGTTTGTCGTGGCGGTCGCGGTCATCGGCCCGCTGGTGACCCCGCAGTCGCCTGAGGCGCTGCTGACCTTCCCGTTCGCGAAGCCGTCCGGGCGGTTTCTTCTTGGCGCCGACTTCCTCGGCCGTGATGTCCTGTCCCGGGTCCTGGACGGCGGCTGGCTGCTGCTGCTGATGGCGGTCTCCGCGACGGTGCTCGGCATCGCCGCCGGGGCGGCCGCCGGGATCAGCGCGGCCTACCTCCGCGGCCGCCGGGACGGGCTGATCATGCGCACCGTCGACGTGATCCTGGCCTTTCCCCAGCTGGTCTTCGCCCTGCTGCTGCTGAGCATCCTGGGCCCCAAGCTGTGGCTGATCGTGCTGGCCGTCGGACTGACCCACGCGCCTGCCGTCGCCCGGGTGCTGCGGGCGGCCACGCTGGACGTCTGCGAGCGGGACTTCGTCAAGGTGGCCGAGCTGCAGGGCATGCGCCCGGCCGCGGTGATGACCAAGGAGATCCTGCCCAGCCTGAGCACCCCGCTGATGGTGGAGGCCGGGCTGCGGCTGACCTACTCGATCATCATCATGGCGGGCCTGGCCTTCCTGGGCTTCGGCCAGCCCCCGCCGTCCCCCAGCTGGGGGACGATGATCAACGAGAACCGGGCTGGCCTGGCCCTGAACCCCTGGGCCGTGATCATCCCCGCCCTGCTGATCGCCCTGCTCACCGTCGGCACCAATCTGCTGACCGACGCGGTCGGCCGGGCCGCCCTCGGGGTGGACCGCAAGCCCGAGGAAGCCGCCCTGGTCGACGAGCTCGGTCCTGCCCGGAGCGGAGTCCGATGAGCGGGGTGGAGGGGAAGCGGGCGGGCGAAGGAGCACGCTACCGGCTGGAGGTCTGCGACCTGGAGATCCGCAGCGGCCGCGACGGGCCGCCGGTGGTCAGCGAGATCTCCTTCGCGGTCCGGCCGGGTGAGGTGCTCGGCCTGGTCGGTGAGTCCGGGTCGGGCAAGACCACGGTCGCTCTCGCACTGCTGGGGCACACCAGGCGGGGCCTGTCGGTGAGCGCCGGCGAGATCCGCCTGGACGGGGTGGATCTGCTGCGGCTGAGCCAGGCCGGGTTGCGGCAGGTGCGCGGGGCCAGGGTCAGCTACGTGCCGCAGGACCCCTCGGCGGCACTGAACCCAGCCCTGCGGATCGGCTACCAGCTCCGCGAGGCGCTGCGGGTCCATGACCGCGACGTCGAGGAAAACAGAGCGCTCGAGGTTCTGGGCGAGGTCCGCCTGGAGGCGACCCCGGACATGCTGCGGCGCTACCCGCATCAGCTCTCGGGCGGCCAGCAGCAGCGTGTCGCGCTGGCCATGGCCTTTTCCTGCCGGCCCTCGCTGATCGTCCTGGACGAGCCCACCACCGGCCTCGACGTATCGACTCAGCGGCATATTCTCGACACCGTCCGCCGCCTGTGCCGGGTCTACGGGGTGGCGGCCGTCTACGTGAGCCACGACCTGGCCGTGGTCAGCGAGCTGGCGTCCGAGGTGGCCGTGATGTACGCCGGCCGGATCGTGGAGGCCGGGCCCGCCGCCATGCTGTTCGGCCACCCGCTGCACCCTTACACGCAGGGGCTGCTCGCCTCGGTCCCGGTCCCGGAAGGCGGCCAGCTGCTGGCCGGGATACCCGGCCAGCAGCCGCCGCCCGGGCACCGCGGCCCGGGCTGCTCCTTCGCTCCCCGCTGCGGCATCGCGCTGGACGAATGCCGGGGGCGCGTGCCGGAGTCGGCGCCGATGGCGGGACGCACGGTGCGCTGCCTGCGCGCGGCGGAGGCCGGCGCCGCCCGCACGCAGCCCCGGCAGGCCGCGGCGGCGGCGGGCCCGCCGTCAGGAGCGCCGGTGCTTTCGGTCCGCGGGGTGTCGGCCCGGTACGGCCCGGTGCCGGTGCTCTCCGGCATCGGCCTGGAGGTGCCGCCGCAGTCGTGTGTCGCCGTCGTCGGCGAGTCCGGCTCCGGGAAGACGACGCTGGCCCGCTGCGTCGTCGGGCTGCACCGGGACTGGACCGGCGAGATGACCTTCCAGGGTGCCCGGCTCGCGCACGGTGCCCGCCAGCGCCCGGTGCCGGTGCTGCAGCAGATCCAGTGCGTGTTCCAGAACCCCTACACCTCCCTCAACCCCCGGAAGACGGTCGGCCAGATCGTGGCCGAACCGCTGCAGCGGCTCCTGCGCGTGCCCCGGGGCGAGCAGACCGACCGGGTGATCAGCGTGCTCGAGGACGTGGCCCTCGGCGGGCGCTACCTGTCCCGCTATCCCGACCAGCTCTCCGGCGGTGAGCGCCAGCGGGTCGCGATCGCCCGGGCCCTCGTCGCCGAGCCCCGCCTGCTGGTCTGCGACGAGGTCACCTCGGCGCTGGACGTCTCGGTGCAGGCGGTCGTCGTCGAGCTGCTCCGCGCCGCGACGGCCCGGCGGCACCTCGCCATGCTCTTCATCACGCACAACCTGGCCCTGGTCCGCAACGTCGCGCAGTTCGCCGTGGTCCTGCAGCGGGGCGAGATCGTCGAGGCCGGGCCCGCCGAGCAGGTCCTCGCCGATCCGGGCAGCAGCTACACCGCGCAGCTCATGGCCGACGTGCCCCGGCTCAGGTCTGCAGGGCCGCCGGTGGTGACGCCGGGGCGCCCGCACCAGGGCGGGGGCTGACCGTCCCGGTCACGGAGTCGCCGTCAGGGGGAGCCCGGCCCGTGCCGGGGACGGCGGCCGGAACGCGGCGAAGGGATGCGTGACGACCAGGGTCCGGGCCACGAACCGGTAGAGCGCGGCAGGCCTGCCGCCCAGGGATGTCGGCCGGGTGGCCGCGGTCGTGGCCTCGATGACGCCGCGGCGGGTGAGGACCCGCTGCAGGTTGGTGGCCGAGACCGGGTAGCCGAGCGAGGCGGCGTAAACGTCGCGCAGCCGGGCGATCGTGAACGTCTCGGGAGCCAGCGCGAACCCGATGTTGGTGTAGGACAGCTTGGCCCGCAGCCGGTCCCGGCCCGATTCGGTGATCGACCCATGGTCGAACGCGGTGGGCGGAAGGTCCCCGACCGGGTGCCACGCGGTGTCCGCGGGAATGCGCGGGTCGACATCGGCGGAGACCAGGGCCAGGTAGGCGGTGGCCAGGATGCGGCCCCGGGGATCGCGCTGCGGGTCGCTCCGGGTCTCCAGCTGCTCCAGGTAGGCGATGTCGGTGAGGTCGACCTTCGTGGCCAGGTGCCGCACCACTGACGTGCCCAGGCGCTCGCCTGATCCCAGCGGCCCCCCGGGCAGGGCCCACCGTCCCTCGAACGGCGGCGCGCCCCGGCGCCACAGCAGAACGTGAAGACCGTTATGGCGGACTTGAAGGACTACCGCCAGCGCCTCATGCAAGAACCGCTCATCGTCGGGCACGTTCCGCATGGTACTGGGCCCCAGTTTTAGATCATGAGGCGAAAAGTTTTACACTCAGAGTCTAAAACCTCTGCGGGAGATTGGGGCAGACCATGACGGGGACACAGGCCGCCGGTGCGCGGGCAGGCCGGAAGCAGCCCGGCGGCGACTGGGCGGCGGAAGTCCGGCGGCTGGCGGCGCGGCGCGACGCGGTCATCCTCGCGCACAACTACCAGGCCCCGGAGATCCAGGACGTGGCCGATCACGTCGGCGACTCGCTCGCGCTGTCGCGGCTGGCCGCCGCGAGCACGGCCAGCGTGATCGTGTTCGCCGGCGTCTACTTCATGGCCGAGACGGCCAAGATCCTGGCCCCGGACCGGACGGTGCTGATCCCGGAGCCCCGGGCCGGCTGCTCGCTGGCCGACACCATCACCGCGGCGCAGCTGCGGGACTGGAAGGCGGAGTATCCCGGCGCCGCGGTCGTGGCCTACGTGAACACCAGCGCCGAGGTCAAGGCTGAGTCCGACCTGTGCTGTACCTCGGCGAACGCGGCGCAGATCGTGGCGTCCATCCCGGAGCACCGGGAGGTGCTGTTCCTGCCCGACCAGTTCCTCGGGGCTTACGTCCAGCGCGTCACCGGCCGGGCCAACATGCATATCTGGCTCGGCGAGTGCCACGTGCACGCCGGGATCAGCCCGGACGAGCTGCGCCGCAAGGCGGCGGCCGAGCCGGAGGCCGAGCTGTTCATCCACCCGGAGTGCGGGTGCGCGACCGCCGCGCTGTGGCAGGCGGGGGAGGGCGACCTGCCCGCCGGCCGGACCCGGGTGCTGTCCACCGGGGGGATGCTCGACGCCGCCCGCACCACCACGGCGGCGTCCGTGCTCGTGGCCACCGAGACCGGCATGCTGCACCAGCTGCGCCAGGCCAACCCGGCCGTGCGCTGGGAGCCGGTCAACCCCGGCGCCGTGTGCCGGTTCATGAAGATGACGACCCCGGCCACCTTGCTGCGCTGCCTGCGTGAGGGCGTGCAGGAAGTGACCGTCCCGGCCAGCGTGGCGAGCCGGGCCCGCCGGGCGGTGCAGGCCATGATCACGGCCGGGGACTCAGCGGCCGCGCCGGCGGGAAGGGCGGCGCGGTGACCCGCGCCGAGCTCCGCGGCCTGCCTCACCCGCCGGTGCGCTGGGAACGCGACGCCGATGTGGTGGTCCTGGGGTCCGGGGCGGCCGGCCTGGCCACCGCCCTGACCGCCGCCGGGCACGGCCGCCGGGTGCTGCTGCTCAGCAAGGACGGCATCGGCGCGGGTTCGACCCCGCTGGCCCAGGGCGGCCTGGCCGCGGCCATCGGCCCTGGGGACACCCCGGACCTGCACCAGCGGGACACGCTCGACGCGGGCGCCGGACTGTGCGATCCGGCCGCGGTCGCGGCGCTGGTGTCCGAGGCCCCGGGCGAGATCACCCGGCTGGTCGCCCGGGGCGCCCGGCTGGAGCGCACCGCGCTGCACCTGGAGGGCGGGCACAGCCGTAAGCGGATCGTGAACGCGGGAGGTGACGCGATCGGCGGGGAGGTACACCGGGTGCTCACCGCGGCCTTGCTGGCCAGCCGCGTCCAGGTGCTGACCCGGTGCGTCGCGCTGGACACCCTGATCGGTGACCGGGGACCAGTGGGCGGGGTGCTGGCCGGGATACCCGGTGACGACGGGGTGCTGCGGGTGGGCGCGGTGACGGCGCGCGCCGTGGTCGTGGCGACCGGCGGGTACGGCCAGGCCTACGCGACCACCACCAACCCGGCCGGGCTGACCGGTGACGGGCTGGCGCTGGCCGGCCGGGCGGGCGCGGAGCTGCGGGACGTGGAGTTCGTGCAGTTCCACCCGACCGTGCTCTGGCAGGAGGCGGCCCGGGGTCAGTGCCCGCTCATCACCGAGGCGCTGCGCGGCGCCGGCGCTGTGCTAGTCGACGCGGCGGGCCGGCCGGTCATGGCCGGCCGCCATCCGCTCGGCGACCTGGCCCCCCGGGATGTCGTGTCGTCGGCCATGCAGCAGCGGATGGCCCAGGGAGACGGGCCGGACGACCATCTCTGGCTGGACGCCACCGCGCTGGGCCGCGCCCGGCTGGAACGGGAATTCCCCACGGCGACCGGCCTGTGCCGGGCGCGGGGGATCGACCCGGTCACGGAGCCGATCCCGGTCGCGCCGGGCGCGCACTACGCCTGCGGCGGCATCCGGGCCAGCATGGACGGCCAGACCTCGGTCCCCGGTCTGTACGCCGTGGGAGAAGCCGCGTCGACCGGGGTGCATGGCGCCAACCGCCTGGCGTCCAACTCCCTGACCGAAGCCCTGATCACCGGGCGGCGCGCCGGGGACCTGCTCGGGCGGGACCTGCCGGAGCCGCCCGCCCGGCTGCAGCTGCCGCCCGGGGGCCCCGGCGTGGACCCGGCCGGCCGGCCGGCCCTGGCCGCGGCCATGTCACGGCACGCCGGGGTAACCCGGGATCGTGAGGGGCTGGAACACCTGCAGCAGATGCTGGGGCAGGCCCGGCCCGCGAGCCGGCCACTGGACCTGGCTGCCGCCGAGGCGGCCAGCCTGCACGCGGTCTCGGTCCTGGTCGCGGCGGCCGCGCTGGCCCGCAGCGAGAGCCGCGGCTGCCATCGGTGGCGGCACGTGCCGCTGGCCGGGCCGGACGCCCGCGGCCGCCACACGGTGCTGCGCGTGGACGCGGGCCAGCGGTCCTCCGGGGCCGTCCGGGCCGGAGCCGGGGCGGACGGATGACCGGCAGCGCGACGGTGACCGGGCGGCTGGCCGCCGCGGGACTGGACCCGGAGGGCACCTGGCGGATCGTCCGCGGCGCGCTCGACGAGGACCTCCGTTACGGTCCTGACATCACCTCGGCCGCGACCGCCGCGCCGGACGCCCAGGCGGTGGCCGGAGTCGTAGCGCGGGAGCCGGGCGTGCTGGCGGGCCTCCCGGTCGCCTTCGCCGTTCTCGACGTAGCCGGTATCCCGCCCGAAGCCGCCGGGCCGCGGCGCGTGGACGGGGACCGGATCGAGCCGGGCGACGATGTGCTGCGGGTCCGCGCCCCGCTCCGGGAACTGCTCGGCGCCGAGCGGACCCTGCTCAACTTCCTCACCCACCTGTCGGGAATCGCCACCGCGACGCGGGCCTGGGCGGACGCGCTGGCCGGCACGGGATGCGCGGTGCGTGACACCCGGAAGACCACGCCGGGGCTCCGCCAGCTCGAGAAGTACGCCGTGCGCTGCGGCGGCGGCCGCAACCACCGGATGGGGCTCGGCGACGCCGCGCTGATCAAAGACAACCATGTGGTGGCGGCGGGCGGCGTGACGGCGGCGATCGAGGCCGTGCGCGCGGCCGCGCCGGGCCTGCCCCTCGAGGTGGAGTGCGACACGCTGGACCAGGTCCGTGAGGCCCTGGACGCCGGGGCGGGGCTCATCCTGCTGGACAACATGGGGCTGGACGGGTTGCGGGCCGCGGTGACCCTGGCCGCCCGGTTCCCGGCCGCCCGGCTGGAAGCCAGCGGGGGGCTGCGGCTGGCGGAAGCCCGGGCCGTCGCGGAGACGGGCGTCGATTTCGTCGCCGTCGGGGCTCTCACTCATTCGAGCCCGGCGCTCGATCTGGGGCTGGACCTGCTGGCCGGCTGACCCAGCCCCGGGATCGGGATGTAGTGCGCATAGCGCGGCATCCTTCTTTTCCCGGGCGAATCTGCCGGAATCCGCTTCCGATACTGACTGGCCGCTTACTACTAATACGCATAAGGGAATCTGGCCCGTCACTACTAATATCCATGGAATTAGTTGGTAATGGCCAGAATCGCAAATTGTGTAAGTCAATTTCCCGCGAAAACCGGACTTGACGCGTACGGTAGGTGGATCAAAAGGCACCTAGGGGGAGGGGCTACTCAATGTGGCCACATGTCTCATTCGGCGCAGGTGTCAATGCCCGGCCGCGGCGAGCCCGCCGGCAGCGAGGCCGGATCGCCGCGGCGGTCACCGTCCTGGCGGCCACCTTAGCGGGCACGTCGATCGCGGGTGTCCCGGCCGCGTCAGCGAGCCTGGAGGAGACCGTCATCGTCACCGCGACCGGGCTGCTGAACCCGGTCAGCGCGGTGCTGGGGGTGGGCGGCACCATCCTGGCTCAGTACCACCTCATCGACGGGGTCGAGGCTCTGGTCCCCACCGTCCTGGAGCCGGTACTGGCGGCGGTACCGGGTCTCACCGTCACCCCCGACCTTCCGGTGAGCGTGCAGTCCACGACGGAGTCCACCGGCCCCCACACGCCGTCCGACGCGTTCCTCCAGGAGACCGGCGCTGACCGGCTGGCGGCCCAGGGCGATACCGGCCAGGGGGTCACCGTGGCCGTGCTGGACACCGGGATCGACAGCCTGCCCGACTTCTCCGGCCGGCTGGCCGGCGGCGTGGACCTGACCGGCGGGAACAACCCGTTCCAGGACAGCTACGGGCACGGCACGTTCGTGGCCGGGCTGATCGCCGGGGACGGGGCTTCGTCGGGCGGGCAGTACTCGGGTGAAGCGCCGGGCGCCCGGCTGGTGTCGATCAAGGTGGCCGGGCCGGACGGCCTCACCCACCTGAGCACCCTGATCCAGGGCCTGCAGTGGGCCGTCGATCACCAGGCCGCCTACGGCATCAAGGTGCTCAACCTCTCCCTGGGGTTCCAGTCCAGCCAGTCCACGGTCACCAACCCGCTGGATCAGGCGGTCGAGGCGGTCTGGAACTCCGGAATCACGGTGGTGACCTCGGCTGGCAACGCTGGGCCGTTCAACGGCACCATCCTGTCCCCCGGTGACGACCCGCTGGTCATCACCGTGGGCGCGCTGGACGACATGGCCACGCCGTCGCCCGCGGACGACGAGATGAACGACTTCAGCAGTGTGGGGCCGACGTCACGTGACGGCTGGGTCAAGCCGGATCTGGTGTCGTCGGGCCGGTCCGTGGTCAGCCTGGCCGCCCCCGGCTCGACGATCGACGACAACTACCCGTCGGCCCGGGTCGGCCCCGCCAATTTCGTGGGCTCGGGCACCTCGTTCAGCGCCGCGATCACCAGCGGGGCGGCGGCGCTGGTGCTCGCGGACAATCCTGGTCTCACCCCTGATGAGGTCAAGGCGCGCCTGCTCGGCACGACGAACCCTGGCCCGGTCGGCAACCCCTTCGTCGACGGCCACGGGGCTCTCGACGCCTACGCGGCGGCCACCTCGGGTCCGATGGACTTGAACCAGTCGGCCGGCGGCCTGCTCGGCGCGCTGCTGGGGGCCACGGTCTCCCTGTCGCCCACCGGCTCCGCCGACACCTGGAACGCGAGCCTGTGGTCCGGGATCACATGGAATCAGGGGCCGGCCGGTGGCGGGAACTGGGGCGGCTGGGCCTGGGACGGCTCAGCCTGGAACGGCTGGACCTGGACCAGCCGGGCCTGGAACGACGGCGGCTGGGCCGGGGCGGAGTGGAACGGCAAGGACTGGAACAGCCGGGCTTGGAACGACGGCGGCTGGGCCGGCTCGGCCTGGAACGGAGCGGCCTGGAACGGCTCCGCCTGGAACAGCTCAGCATGGAAGTGACCAGCCCGGCAGGCAGCCGGGCCATGAAGACCACGAAGATCCCCCGCACTACCTGGGGCGTCATCGCCGCTTCGGTCGCGGGGGGCTTGGGCACCCTCTGCTTGGTCGGATGGCGGCACCCAGGCCTGGGACAGGCCAGCGGCAGCCAGTGCGTTGTCGCGGCCGCGATGGGCGTCCTCGCCCTGGCCAGCTGGCTGTGGCCGATCGTCGTATACCGCGGTGGCGAATCGGAGGCCTTTAATACGGACGAGGGAATCTTCGTGATCCTCGCCCTGCTCGTGTCACCACAGTTCACCCTGGGGGTCATGGCCCTGGCGACGGTCCTGGCCCAGGTGGCCCGCCGGCGTCCGCTCATCAAGTCCGCTTTCAACGCCGGCCAGGTTCTCATCGCGGCCGGCCTGGGACTCGCCTTATCCCGGAGTGTCGCGGTCCCTTCTGGCTCTCTGACTGCCGGCCAGCTGGCCGCCATGGTCGCCGGGGTATGTGCCTTCGTCCTCGTCAATACGGTCCTAATCGCCGGTGTCGTCCTCCCGATGGGCGCCACGTGGAACGAGTTCGCGCGCGATCTTCCGATCCAGATGATGCTCGCAGGCGCGGGCGCAATGTCCGGCCTGATCCTGGCCCTGGCCATCCAGGCGCACCTGTGGGCCCTGGCGCTGGCCATCCCGGCACTCGTCCTGGAACGCCAGCTCATCAGCGCACGTTTCGCGGCCCTGCATGACCACAGCCGGATGAAGGGTCTATACGAGGTCACTCTGGAGGCGAACCGGCGATTGCGCCAGCAGGCCGTGCTCGAGACCATCCGCGAGGCGGTACGGCGGCTGCTCCGCAGCCCGGGGGTCACTTTGACCGCTGACGAGCCCGGCACTGGCCAGCTCTCCGCGCCGATGACCGTGGCCGGTCGGCGGCAGTGGCTGGTCGCGTCGGGACGGCGGAGGGACGAGCCGTTCGATGACGCCGACCGGGGCCTGCTCCGGGCCCTGGCCGCGGTGGGCAGCGGGGCGCTGACCAATGCTGAGCTGTACCAGCAGGTCCATGTCGAGCGGGAGCGGCTCTCCTCGATCACGCTCAACATCGGGGAAGGGGTCTGCGCCATCGACGCGGCCGGGCGGCTGACCTTTGTCAACCGTGCCGCGGCCAGCATGATCGAGCTGCCGTCGCTCGACATCACGATCGACGACCCGGTGAGCGACGGTGCCCCGATGGCCCCGGACTTCCTGCTCGTCCCGGCCCGCGAGGCCATGCGCACCGGCTGCACCATTCGGGAGGATGACGCCCGGTTCCGCCGCCAGGACGGCGCGGCGATCCCGGTCGCATACACGGCGTCGGCCGTGGCGAGCAACGGCGCACCGTCGGGCGCGGTGATCACCTTCCGGGACATCACCGAGCGCAAGGCGTTCGAGGACGAGCTGCACCAGCACGCCTGCTACGACAGCCTGACCAGGCTGGCCAACCGCCGGTTGCTGGTGGAGCGCCTGGATCAGGCCCTTCGGCGGTCCGTGCTGGACCGGAAGACCCACGCCCTGATCTTCGTCGATGTCGACCGCTTCAAGAGCATCAACGACAGCCTCGGTCACGTGACCGGCGACGGTTTCCTGGTGGCGATCGGGGGCCGCCTCAAGGCCGTGGTGCGCAGCGGCGATCTGCTCGCCCGCTTCGGCGGCGACGAGTTCGTGGTGCTGCTCGAAGACGTGGACGCGGTGGGCGTGGCGACCGCCGCGGCGCGGCGCATCTGCGCCGCCGTCCAGCAGCCCATCGTGCTGCCCGACGGTTACGAGCTAGTCGCCAGCGTGTCGGTCGGCGTCGCCCTGACCGAGCCGGGCAAGAGCGCCGACGATGTGCTCCGCAACGCCGACGTGGCCATGTACGAGGCCAAGGCCAAGGGCGGGGGCGGCACCTACAAGGTGTTCGATCAGGCGTCCATGGGGACCCGCTCGTCCGAGCGGCTCCAGCTCGAGGCCGACCTCCGCAAAGGGCTGGAGCGGGACGAGCTCGAGGTGCATTACCAGCCGTTCTACTCGCTCGATGAGCAACAGATCGTGGGCGCCGAGGCCCTGGTCCGGTGGCGTCACCCGGTGCACGGCCTGATCAGCCCCGAGAGGTTCATCCCCATAGCCGAGGAGACCGGGCTGATCCTGCCGGTGGGCCGGTACGTGCTGGACAAGGCGTGCCAGCAGGCGTGCTCGATCCGCGAGCGGCTGGGCGTGGGGCTGCCCATCAGCATCAACCTGTCACCGCGGCAGTTTCAGGAGAGTGGCCTGGCGGCGTATGTGGGGACGATGCTGGAGGCGACAGGTCTGCCCTCGGAGCTGCTCATCTTCGAGATCACCGAGAGCATGGTCATGGCCGATCTTTCCGGCGCCCGGGAGATCATGAAGAAGCTGAACCGGCTGGGGGTCCGCCTGGCCATCGACGACTTCGGTACCGGGCATTCCTCACTCGCGTATCTCAAGCAGTTCCCCGTCCACGAGGTGAAGGTGGACCGCGTGTTCGTCCAGGGCGTGGCAGAGAGCCCGGTGGATTCGGCGATCGTCCGGGCCATCATCGACCTGGCCAACGCCATGGGCATCGCGACGGTCGCAGAGGGCGTGGAGACTAGCCGCCAGGTCGCGGGCCTGAAGGCGATCGGCTGCGAGGTCGCCCAGGGTTTCTTTTTCTCGCCCCCGCTGCGCGCTGAGGAGTTCGACCGGCTCCTGGCTAGTCACTTCGCCCGGCCGGGTCTGGCGCCGGATAACACGTCATTAGTACAATCACCGCGTCGGACGCTGATGTCGGGCCTGACCTTGAACGAGGATGCCAGGCTGTTAAGCGGCCGGGCGCAGGCGGGGGGATGCATTGACCGAACTCGCCAACGGTGCCCATGAATCCGACACCCACCAGAAGGCCCTGCGCATCAACCTCGATCCCCGCTGGTACGGGACGGTCGCGGAGATCGGGGCCGGCCAGGAGGTGGTCCGCTGGTTCTTCCGGGTCGGCGGCGCCGCGGGCACCATCGCGAAGTCGATCTCCGCTTACGACATGGCCGTCAGCGACGCGGTCTACGGCAAGGCGGACCGGTACGTGTCCGCCGGGCGGCTGCAGGGCATGCTCGACAAGGAATTCCAGCTCAACGTCGAGCGGCTGGACGATGAGCGCGGCGACGAGAACTGCTTCTTCGCGTTCGCCGACACGGTGGTGGCGCGCAGTTTCCGGGGCGGCAACGAGTGCCACGGCTGGATGGGCGTGAAGTTCCAGGCCCAGCCGCGTGACGAGCCGAGCCAGATCGTGATGCACGTGCGGATGCTCGACGTGGAGGCCTGGCTGCAGCAGGAAGCGCTCGGGATCGTCGGCGTCAACCTGCTCTACGGGGCGTTCTTCCAGCACCACCAGCCGGACAAGCTCATCGAGAGCCTGCTCGACCGGCTCACCACGGGCCGCATCGAGATCGACATGATCCAGTTCCGCGGCATCGAGTTCCGCGGCGTGGACAACAGGCTGATGGCCCTCAAGCTGGTCCAGCTCGGCCTCAGCGGCGTGGCCATGTTCGGGCCGGACCGCGAGGTGCTGCAGCCGAGTGAGGTGCTGCGGAAGAACGCGATCCTGGTGGAACGGGGCAGCTTCCGGCCGCCGACGCACGTGAACCTGGACATGCTGGAGACAGCCCGGGCCCGGTTCGAGGAAGACCCGGCGGTCAGCGGCAAGCCCGTGCTGGCCCTCACCGAGATCACGATGCGCAACCTGCTCGCGGGCGGGGCGGACGTGGACCGGCGTGACTTCCTGGCCCGCGCGGAACTGCTCGCGGCCTGTGGGATGATGGTCCTGATCAGCAACTACTTCGACTATTACCGCCTGGCCGCCTACATCGCCGAGCGGACCAGCGAGCGGATCGGCATCGTCATGGGCGTGCCGAGCCTCATCGACCTGTTCGACGAGAGCAATCACGTCCAGCTGCCCGGCGGGATCCTGGAAAGCTTCGGGCGGCTGTTCAAGAACGACCTGAAGCTGTACGTCTCCCCGCTGCAGCGCTCGCCGGGCGAAGAGCTCACGACCGTGAACGACATCAGGGTCCGGCCCGAGCTGCAGCCGCTGTATGACTATCTGGCGGGCCGGGGCAGTTTCGTGCACCTCGACAACTACAAGCCCGAGTTCCTGCCGATCTTCAGCCGCGACGTGCTCCGCCGGATCGCCGCGAACGACGATTCGTGGGAAGGCATGGTTCCCGCGGATGTCGCCGAGCTCATCAAGCGCCGCGCGTTCTTCGGGTACGTCAAGCCGAGCCGGAACGAGGACCGGGACTGACGGTATCCGCCGCGCTTGAGCAGCCCCGGCCTCCCCGGCTGCGGCGGCGAAGGCCGGCTACTGCTTCACCGCGCCAAAGGTCAGGCCACGCACGAAGCCTCGCTGCACCACGATCGTGGCCAGCAGGGCGGGAACGACGAGGACCACGCCCGCGGCGGCCAGCTCGTTCCAGTTAGCGAAGGTGGTGCCGATGTACCCCTCGACCGCCACCGGAGCGGTCTCGGTGCGTGGCCCGGTCAGGATCAGCGCCCCGAAATACTCTCCCCACGAGGCCAGGCCCACGAGCAGCCCGACGGTGGTCAGGCCGGGCCAGACGGTGGGCAGGACCACCTTCCAGAGCGCGCGCATCTTGCTGCAGCCGTCGATCCAGGCCGCCTCGTCAAGCTCGCGCGGGACTTCAGTGAAATAGACCCGCATCAGCCAGATCGTGACTGTGGGATCCCAGCCAGTCGGCGACCGCCAAGGACGCTGCTGCTTGCCCGGGCCACTTACCTGCTTGGCAAATGGACTGGGGGTGACCCATTGACCGCCGGTTTGTTATCGCTCACAATGAGCGGGACTTCCCGGCTCAGCCCCTTCAGTCTCTGCAGGCAGAGAGGATTTGTTAGCGCTAACGTCTATCGGGCTGAGTCTCCCCCGGGGCCTGCCGCTGGCGCCATGCCAGGCGGGACGGCATGAGACAGGAGGCAGCGATGTGGCTGCTCGGTTTCTCTGCGGTGGCGTCGTTGCCGCGCGAGTGGCGGTGCCAGTGGCGGGACGCGGCATGAGGACGCAGGCCGCCTCCCCGGACACGGTGGACCAGCCACCCAACCACCGCGAGCCGGCCCGTCCGCAGGACGTGGAAGAAGGATTGCTGCAGTCAGGATTACACCAGGCTGTCATCCACGCATCAGACATGCCCGGGCGCCGCATCCTCGGGGCTTCGTGCGTGGCGGGCGGCCCGCACCGGACGCGTCAGCGCGACTTAGGGTCCGGGGTGGGCCGTGCGGCCCGCCTGGCCCGGCCATCGCGCGGCGAACCAGCCTCGGCGGGTCAATGCCAACGGCACCACCAGGGACGCCCAATCCGGCCTGGGCCGCACACGACGGCGCCAGCGCCGCCACTGGCACACGCCCTCATCGAACTCCGAACCGGTAACAGCCAATCCAGCCAGCAATGGCGCCTCGGATAAGGAAAGGCAGGTACACCCATGACCATCCGGTCTTCGCTGCTGTCCGTCAGGCGGGCAGCCCTGCTCTTAGGTGCGGCGATCGCGCTCGCGGTCGGCGCCTTAGTGGCCGCAGGTGCCCCGCCGGCCGCGGCCGCGTCGCTGCCGTGTGACATCTACGCGTCCGGTGGCACGCCCTGCGTGGCCGCGCACAGCACCACGCGCGCGCTGTACGCCAGTTACAACGGGGCGCTGTACCAGGTCCGGCGCGCGTCGGACGGCGCCACCACGAACATCTCGACGCTCAGCGCAGGCGGCTACGCCAACGCCGCGGCGCAGGACTCCTTCTGCGCCGGCACCACCTGCGTCATCACCGAGATCTACGACCAGTCCGGCCACGGCAACAACCTCACCGACGCACCCGGCGGCGGCGCGGCCGGCGGCCCCGACAACCTCGCGAACGCGACCGCGGCGCCGGCCATGGCCGGCGGCCACAAGGTCTACGGCGTCTACGTGGCGGCGGGCACCGGGTACCGCGACGACAGCACCTCGGGCATCGCCACCGGCGACAGCCCGGAAGGCGAGTACGCGATCTTCGACGGCACGCACTACAACGGCGGCTGCTGCTTCGACTACGGCAACGCCGAGACGAGCAACAACGACACCGGCAACGGCCACATGGAAGCCATCTACTTCGGCAACATCAAGGTCTGGGGCTACGGTACCGGCAACGGCCCCTGGATCATGGCCGACATGGAGAATGGCCTGTACTCCGGGGTCAACGCGGGCTACAACGCGAACGACCCGACCATCGCCGACCGGTTCACCACCGCCATGATCGAGGGCGGGCCGAACCAGTGGGCCATCCTGGGCGGCAACGCACAGTCCGGCGGCCTGTCCACGTTCTACAGCGGGCCACGCCCCAACGTGTCGGGGTACAACCCGATGCACAAGGAAGGGGCGATCATCCTCGGCATCGGCGGCGACAACAGCAAGGGTTCCGCCGGCACCTTCTACGAAGGCGTGATGACTTCCGGCTACCCGTCGGCCGCCACCGAGAACGCGGTCCAGGCCAACATCACCTCCGTCGGCTACGCGACATACAGCGGCAGCGGCAGCGGAGCGACCGGGCCCATTGTCGCCGGGGTCAACAGCGCCGACTGCGTCGACCTCGCCAACGCCAGCGCCACCGACGGCAACCATGTCCAGCTGTACACCTGCAACGGTGTCGCGGCGGCCCAGAGCTGGACGGTGAACAGCAACGGCACCCTCACGATCGACGGCGGCTGCATGGACATCACCGGCGCCAACTACAGCAACGGGACGAAGATCGAATGGTGGACCTGCAACGGCGGCGCCAACCAGCAATGGACGGCCGTCAACGGGGCGCTGGAGAACACGGCCTCTGGCAAGTGCCTGGACGACCCCGGCTCCAGCACCACGCTAGGAACCCAGCTCCAGCTGTACACCTGCAACGGCGGCAGCAACCAGAAATGGACGCTGCCCTGACCTGACCGGTCCCCGGGAGACGGGTGGCCAGCCGCGGGAGAACGCGGCTGGCCACCCGCGTTCGCCGCCCTCGACGCAGTTTTCCTACATGTGTAGAGTTCGAGGCGTGCCGATGACCCGTGCCACTGGAGCGCGCGCTACTGCGGGTTGGCGAGTACCTGGTGGGCGTGGCCTGCCGCCGCCTGCCACCTGAGATCCAGGACGAGCGCTACCGGGAATGGGCGGCTGAGCTGCCCGCTATCGTGCATGATCGCGAGATCAGGCCTGCCCCGTACCGCGCCGTGCGCATGCTGAGCTACGCGGCAGACACGTTGCGGGGGACCGCCCTGATGCCGGACCGAGCCCGCCGCCGGCTGGCCGCCGCAACCTCGGCCCTCGTGCCCGGCCTGCTCCTCGCCCTTCTCCTGGCCTGGTGCTGGTCAGGCGATGGGCCCGCACAGGGCAGGCATAAGCGGGCGCGCCGTGGCCTGACCGCCCTGCGCTACCCCAGGGAGCGGGGCCCAGGAACAAACCGGACCCATAAAAAATGACCTGGAGTGATAAAACTCCAGGTCAGAAAGGGTGCGCCGCCAGGGACTCGAACCCCGAACCCGCAGATTAAGAGTCTGCTGCTCTGCCAGTTGAGCTAGCGGCGCTTGGAACGCAGTGATGCTAACAGTATCTGCCCCGCAGAGCGAACCGGAACGTGGCCGCCGGCGGCTCCGCACGCATCGCCCGTTCCGCACCCCCTCCGGCGCCTCTCAGTACTTGTTCGCCACGAACAGCTCCTGGGCCGGGAACTTCGTGAGGATCTCGGTCCCGTAGTCGGTGACGACGACCTCCTCCTCGATGCGGGCGGCGGAGATGCCGTCGGAGGCCGGGCAGTACGTCTCCATCGCGAAGACCATGCCCGCCTCCAGCTCGAGCGGGTGCTCCAGCGAGTTGAGCCGCGAGATGATCGGCCGCTCGTGCAGGCCGAGGCCGAGCCCGTGCGCGAACTGCAGGCCGAAGGCGGCCATCTCGTTCTCGAAGCCGAAGTCCTCCGCCCTGGGCAGCACGCGGGCCACGACGTCGGTCGACACCCCGGGCTTGATGGCGCCGATCGCCGCGTCCATCCATTCCCGCGCCTGCTTGTAGGCGTCGCGCTGGCTATCGGTCGCACTGCCGACTCCGAACGTGCGGTAGTAGCAGGTCCGGTAACCGTTGAAGGAATGGATGATGTCGAAGAAGGCCTGGTCGCCGGGCCGGATGATGCGGTCGGTGAAGTTGTGCGGATGCGGGTTGCACCGCTCGCCCGAGATCGAGTTGACCGCTTCCACCTGGTCGCTGCCGAGCTCGTAGAGCCGCTTGTTCGCCAGCGCGACGATCTCGTTCTCGCGTACGCCCGGCTTGAGTGCCTCGACGATGTCCTGGTAGACGCCGTCCACCATGGCCGCCGCCTGGTTCAGCAGCATGATCTCGTCCTGCGACTTGATGACGCGGGCGTCGAGCATGGACTGCTGGGCGTCGCGCACCGTGATGCCCTGCCGTTCCAGCTCGAACAGGAACGGGGGCTCGACGATGTCGAGGCCGAGCGGGGCGCCGGCCACGCCGGCCTCCGTGAGCAGCGACTTGATCTCGGTCACCGCGTCGCGCATCAGGCCTGCCTCGGGGGCGACCGCGCCGCGGAAGCCCAGGAAACCGGCCCTCCAGTTCTCGTCCGGCAGCCACTTCGAGTACAGCTTGTGATGCCGTACAGCCGAGCCGAAGTCCCACAGGATCGGGTCGCGGTCCCGCAGCAGCAGGGCGTAGCGGATCATCTTGTCGCCAAGCGCTCCGCCGATCCAGGTCTGGGTCGTGTAGCGGATGTTGTAGAAGTCGAAGAGCAGGAAGGCGCCGCAGTCGCTCGCCTCCAGTGCCGCCCTGGCCCGCTCCATGCGGTGATTGCGCAGCCGGCCGAAGTCGACCCGCTCCTCGTAGTCGACCCCCATGTGGCCAGGGGCGCCGATCGGCCGCACCCCTGCTGGACGCTCAGTCAACCCGTCCTCCTTAGCAATGCAAGTCCTCAGAACCCCGGTTCAGGAACCCGGCGCCAACCATCAAGTGCAATCGATTGCGACTCTCAGCCATTATCCGTCTTCCTGTCAAGCTCGCCATCCGGAGCATACGGAGGATGCGGAACCCGCGCGCGCCCGGCCGGCGGTCAGGCGAAGAGCTCAGGATGCTTCTCCAGTTCCAGCCGCGTGCGGCGGATGTGGGTCACCAGCGCCCGTTCGGCGTCGTCCGGGTCCTGCCTGCGGATGCAGTCGAGCAGCAGGCGGTGCTCCAGGTGCGTGACGCTCAGGCCGGCTGCATGCGCCGCCAGCCTGGTGAACTCGCGCCGGTAGTGCTGGGTGGTGTTCCACATGCGGTGGATGATCTGCCACATCTCGCTGGAGGCCGCGCCCGCGTAGCTGGACAGGTGAAACTCCCGGTCGGCGCGCAGGAAGGCATCGAGCTGGGCGCCCGCCTCCATCTCCTCGACCAGCCCGCCGAGACGATCGACCGCGGCGGCGTCGAGGCGCGGCATGCTGGTGCGGAGCAGGAGCGGCTCCAGCCGCTCGCGGATGAGGTAGGTCTCGACGCACTCGCCGAGGCTCAGCTTGGTGACCCAGGCGCCTGAGTTGGCGACGAGGGTGACCAGCCCCTCGGAGTCCAGCATCCGCAGCGCCTCGCGTACCGGGATGCGGCTCGCGCCGGAGCGGGCCGCGACGTCTTCCTGCCGGATGCGCTCGCCGGGCAGGTAGCTCCCGTCCAGGATCGAGGCGCGCAGGCTCTCCGCGATCCGGTGGCTCGCGACGTTCTCGCGGTGCCCGACGTCGTAACTCATCGTGGCCTCCGAGCTTAGTGTCCCCGTGCTTGACGTCGCCGTGGTCGGTGTCCCCGTGCTCGGTGTCGCCGCGGCTGGTGTCACTGGGCCGGATGCCCGGGATGCCAGAGTTTGACGGCGGCGTCCTTCTCGTACGCCTTCCCGTCCGGGAAGCTCACCAGCTCGAACTGCATGCCCCACGGGCTGAGGAAGTACTGCCAGCACTGCCCGGCCGAGGCGTTGCGGCTCGCGACCGGGCCGGCCAGCAGCCGCACGCCTTTCTCGCGCAGGTAGGCAACGGCCGCACCCAGGTCGTCGACGTACAAGGCCACGTGGTGACCGCCCAGATCGCTGTTGCGCGGCTGCGGGCGCTGGTCCGGCCGGGGCTCGTACTCGAACACCTCGAAGTTCAGGCCGAAGCCAGCGCGGTAGAACCGGATCTCCCGCACGGCCGCCCGCGGGTCGACGTTGAGGTGACCGAGCATCCAGTCGTCGTCGTGCCGCATCTCAGGCAGTGAGTAGACGTAGTCGAAGCCCAGTACGCCGGTGAAGAAGGCGTGCGCCTGCTCCATGTCGGGGACGGTAACGCCGATGTGGTCGCCGCCGCGCAGTCCGGGAATGCCGGTGTCCATGGGTCCTCCTCGACCAGGGTATGTATCCAATATCTCTGAACCTGAGGCTAATTTCCACGGATCTCGTCAGATTACCTCTTGATATGGATACATTTGGGCAGTAGCCTCCTGTCAGGCGGTCAGCACATCGAGGGAGATGCGGATGCCACGCGAGAAGCGCCTCCAGCCCGGCTCGGAGTGGATCGAGCTGAGCACGACGGCGGCTGACTGGAAAGCCGCCGACCCCGAGCTGCTCGCGACGATGCTCGGGGAGCTGCACCTCATCCGCGCCTTCGAGGAGACGGTCCTCGAGCTCGCCGGCGAGGGCCTCGTGCACGGCCCCGCCCACTCCAGCATCGGCCAGGAGGGCGGCGCGGTCGGCTCGATCGTCTCGCTGCGGTCGACCGACGCCGTCAACGGCTCTCACCGCGGCCACCACCAGTTCCTGGCCAAGGCCATCACGCACGTGACGAAGGGCGTGCTCGACCCGGCGGACCTAGTGACGCCGGAGGTGCAGACCGTACTGCAGCGCACGCTCGCTGAGATCCTCGGGCTCGCCCAGGGCTACTGCAGCGGCCGCGGCGGCTCTATGCACCTGCAGTGGTTCGAGGCCGGGGCGCTCGGCACCAACGCCATCGTCGGCGGCGGCGTGCCGATGGGCGCGGGCAACGCCTGGGCACAGAAGCACTCCGGCACCGACGACCTCACGGTCAGCTACTTCGGCGACGGCGCGGCCAACATCGGCTCGGTACTGGAGAGCCTCAACCTCACGTCCGCCTGGCAGCTGCCGCTCTGCTTCTTCATCGAGAACAATCTGTACGCCGTCTCGACCACCGTCGAGGAGGCCACCGGGGAGCCGCGGCTGTCGGCGCGCGCCCTCGGCTTCGGCATCCCGGCCTGGCGGGTCGATGGCATGGACCCGCTCGCTGTGCATTTGGTGATGCAGCGGGCGCAGGAGCGGCTCCGCGCCGGCGAGGGCCCCGCGGTCATCGAGGCGGTCGTGTACCGCTTCTTTCACCAGAACGGTCCGTTCCCGGGCAGCGCCTTTGGCTACCGCACGAAGGAGGAGGAGGCCACGTGGCGCGCCCGCGACCCCCTCGACCGCGTCGCGAAGGAGATGACCAAGCTCGGCCTGATCGACGCAGCGGGCCTCGCGTCCGTCCGTGAGCAGGCGCAGCGGGCCATGAGGCTGGCCGCGGGCGAACTTGTCGAGCGGGACCCGGAGGCCAAGCCCGGCATCCGCCGTATCCGACCGGACCTGTGGCCGGATCCGGCCTTCGTGGACGTCGGTATCCGTGGCGACCTCGCCGAACTCGCTGGCGCTCGCACGGTCGAGCAAGGGGACTTCACCGGCCAGCTCAAGAAAGGCAAGTTCATCGACGCGGTGTCCCGGGTCATGGACCGGCGGATGGGCGAGGACGGCCGCATCGTCGTGCTCGGCGAGGACGTGCACCGGCTCAACGGCGGCACGAACGGCGCCACCAAGGGCCTGGCGAAGAAGTATCCCGGCCGCGTGCTCGGGACTCCGATCAGCGAGAACGCCTTCGCCGGGCTCGGCGGGGGTCTCGCCCTCGACGGCCGCTTCCGCCCGGTCGTCGAGTTCATGTACCCCGACTTCCTCTGGGTCGCCGCCGACCAGGTGTTCAACCAGATCGGCAAGGCCCGCCACATGTTCGGCGGCCGCAACCCGGTGCCGCTCGTGCTCCGCACCAAGGTCGCCATGGGCTCCGGGTACGGCTCCCAGCACCTGATGGACCCCGCGGGCATCTTCGCGACGAGCCCCGGCTGGCGGATCATGGCCGCCTCGACCCCCTACGACTACGTGGGCCTGATGAACGCGGCGCTCGCCATCGGCGACCCCGTGCTCATGCTCGAGCATGTGGACCTGTACTCCGCTGAGGGCGAGATCCCGGTCGACGACCTCGACTACCAGATCCCCTTCGGCAAGGCCGCGGTCCGGCGCGAGGGCCAGGACGTCACGGTGCTCACGTACCTCTCGATGGTCGAGCACGCCCGGCAGGCGATCGAGCTGACCGGGGTCGACGCCGAGCTCATCGACCTGCGCTTCCTCGACCGGGCGAGCCTGGACTGGCAGACCGTCGGCGACAGCATCAAGAAGACGAACGCAGTGCTCGTCGTCGAGCAGGGTGCGCAGGGCACTTCCTACGGTGGCTGGCTCGCCGACGAGATCCAGCGCCGCTTCTTCGACTGGCTCGACCAACCCGTACAGCGCGTGACGGGCTCCGAGGCGAGCCCGAGCATCTCGAAGGTCCTCGAACGCGCCGCGATCGCCGGCACCGAGGAAGTCGCCGCAGGCCTCGAGCGGGTGCGCACCGGCTTCGGGAGGGCCGGCTGATGGCGTCGGTCGTGCGGATGCCGAGCGTGCTCGCGGGTGCCGAAGAGGCGGCCATCTCCAACTGGCTGGTCGCCCCGGGTGACACCGTCGCGGTCGGAGACCCGCTCGCTGAGATCGAAACCGAGAAGGCGATCGTCGAGTACGGCGCCGAGGAGGCCGGGGTCGTGGGCCGGCTCGTACTCGCCGTGGGCGACTCCGGAGAGATCGGCGCGCCCATCGCGGTGCTCGTCCACGAGGGTGAGACGGACGCCGACATCGACGCCGCCCTCAGCGGCGAAACTGCCGCAGCCCCGGCAGCTCCCGGCCCGGCGGCGACCGCTATACCGCCGGGCGCCTCCGCCCCGGACCCGGCCGCCCCGGCCATCCCGGATGCGGTCTCTCCCTCCGCCCCCGCCCCGCCGGCTGCTCGCCCGGCCGCCAGCCCCGTGGGCGCCACCCCGGTGCCTGCTGGCCCGGTGCCTGCTAGCCCGGTGCCTGCCAGCCCGGCAGCCGGCCCCGTGGGCGCCACCCCTGCGGCCCTTACCGGGCCCCCCGTCCCTGCGGCCCCTGCCGGGCCCCCCGTTCCGGCTGCTCACCGCGCGTATGAGAGCGAGCCGACTCAGGCGGCGACCCCAGTCCGCATCTTCGCGAGCCCACTCGTCCGCAAGATTGCCCGGCAGGAGGGCCTTGACCTCGCCGCGCTCTCGGGGTCCGGCCCGAACGGCCGTATCGTCCGCCGTGACCTCGAGCGGCTCGCCGGCCAGCGCCAGGCGGCGGGCGAGGCCCGAAACGGAGCCCAGGTGGCCGCCGCCCAGGCTGCCCCGCAGCCGGCCGCCGCCCCCCAGGAGCCCTCCCAGGCGCCCGCCGATACCCTAATCCCGCACACCCCGATCCGGCGCGCCATCGCGCGCCGTCTCACCGAGAGCAAGACCACGACGCCGCACTTCTACATGACCACGGAGTGCGTCGTCGACGAACTGCTCACGCTGCGCACGCGGGTCAACGAGACCGGGCCGGTGAAGGTGTCGGTCAATGACTTCGTCATCATGGCGGTCGCCGCAGCGTTCGGGGACGTGCCGGAGGCCAACGTCACCTGGAGTGACGAGGGTCTGGTGGCGCACGCCTCCGTCGACGTGTCGATCGCCGTCGCGACCGACGGCGGGCTGGTCACCCCGGTCCTGCGCGGTGTCGAGGCGAAGCGCCTGTCGGCGATCGCCGCGGAGG
>Ga0208717_1000188_pt1 | contig 26302 bp, 21 predicted proteins | sample NGESurF53shallow_FD_184489 | JGI IMG/M metagenome (GOLD analysis project Ga0208717, IMG submission 184489) | Arctic peat soil microbial communities from Barrow, Alaska - NGEE Surface sample F53-3 shallow (SPAdes) | ecosystem: Environmental > Terrestrial > Soil > Wetlands > Peat ... | reverse complement strand
AAGCATTGCCGCTTAAAACCGGGTGTGTACAAAAAGCCCTTACACTACGGGCACCTTTTTCTTTCAACAATCCGGCAGCTTTCGCAAGCGTACCACCGGTGTCACAAATATCATCTAACAATATAATATCCCGGTCAATTACGTCACCAATTACCACCATGCTGGCTATTTCGTTGGCCCTTTTACGATGCTTATCACAAATAACCATATCCACTTCAAAGTAGCTCGCTACTTCGCGAATACGGTTGGCGCTTCCAACATCGGGTGCCGCAAAGGTGAGATTTTCAAGATTAAGATCTTCAATATAAGGAATGAAAATGGCTGAAGAATCCAGGTGATCAACTGGTATATCAAAGTAGCCTTGTATCTGGGGCGCATGAAGGTCCATCGTTATTACCCTGTCTGCACCAGCAGCCGTGAGCATATTAGCCACTAATTTTGAACCTATGGCAACGCGGGGCTTATCTTTTCTATCCTGCCGTGCATATCCATAATAAGGAATTACAGCAATTACTTTATAAGCCGATGCCCGCTTGGCGGCATCAATCATTAAAAGCAATTCCATCAAATTATCAGTGGGTGCAAAAGTGCTTTGAACTAAAAAAACAAACTGTCCTCTTATACTTTCCTGGAATTCTACTGCTATTTCTCCATCACTAAATTTTTGGATATTGATTTTACCAAGTGGTTCTCCAAATTTTATAGAAATCTGTTTGGCAAGATATTGAGAACCGGTGCCCGAAAAAATTTTTGCATTAGATTCCATGTAGAGGAGAATTAATTAAGCAACTATTTGATGAGGCGAAATTATCATTTATATTGCTTCAATAAACTCAAAATTATGGAAAGTGTTAACAAGTCTTCCACTTCTATTAAAAACTGGGCTGTCGATGATCGTCCCCGCGAGAAATTATTAACCAAAGGAAGAGAAAGCCTTAGCGACTCTGAGCTTTTGGCTATTTTAATTAGCACAGGAAGCAAAAATAAAAGTGCAGTGGAAATTGCAAAAGAAGTATTGGCTTTGGGAAAAAATAATTTAAACGAATTAGGAAAAATATCGCTTAAAGAATTAATGAGTATAAAAGGAATTGGAGAAGCCAAAGCCATAACGCTCAGTGCGGCGCTGGAGTTGGGGCGGCGGCGACACGTAACTTCACTGCTCAATAAACCATTTGTACGATCCAGTAATGAACTTGCTGAATATCTGAAAACTAAATTCCGGGATTATAGTTATGAAGTTTTTGCGGTGGTATATATGAATAAAGCAAATAAAATTAATCACTTCGAAATAATCAGCAAAGGGGGCATGACAAGCACGGTAGTAGATCCGAGAATCATTTTTAAAAAAGCCTTTGAAACAGAAGCAACTTCTATTGTACTATGCCACAATCATCCATCGGGGAGTTTAAAACCAAGCAGGCAGGACGAAGAATTAACACATAAAATAAAGGAAGCAGCAAAATACCTGGATATACAGGTTATAGATCACCTGATAGTAAGTGATGAGGGTTATTTCAGCTTTGCTGATGAGGGAATACTTTAGTTTTTTAGTTTCTGATCAAATTTAAAAAACAAACCGGATAGCGGCTAACTCTTCACCTACTTTTTGAACACCTTTTAAAATACGTTGTGTTTGTGTGGGTGATGGCTTTTTATGTCCACTGATGTATTGAGCCAAAAGACTTTGATTGATACCTATTCTTTCAGAAAGGGCTTTTGCGTTAATAACTTTATAAAATTCAAAGAACTGAGGCAAGTCCAAAGTTATTTTTAAATCCTTTTCATTTATAGTTGTATGTTGCTTCTCAAAGTAAAGATTAAGTGCTTCCAGTATATTGGCTTTAAGTTCTTCCAAAGAATTGCCAACAGTATAAACAGGATATTTTTCCGCATAAGCTGAATACCCCTTTTTAGTTCTTTCAACAACCATTTCTATCTTCATAATATTATATGTTATTACAGTCCTGCATCTTTTTTAATTTTCTTTTCCAGCCCTTTACCTACTTCATGGCTCCCATGGTATGGGCAAACAATTTGTCCTTTTTTAGCAGCGTGTTCCATAATCATGTGGCTACCCGTTTACCTTACCACAAACCAACCATCTTTTTTAAGCAGCCTTACCAGTTCACTGGACTTCATTTTACAAAGGTAATAAATTTATTACTTCATTTAAAGCAATCGGGGTGCATTTCAAATCCGATAGCTATCGGATGTTGCTCTGGATTAAAGGTTGCCAACCTTTCAGTTGGAGTCTTTAAATCTGAAATTGACTTGAAGGTTGGCAACCTTGCGGTATTTTAAAATGTACCCGGCCATCAATACATGTCTTCTATATTGAATAATTCAAAACAAAATTTGTGATTAATAATTATGCAGCCGAATGAGATAAAAAAGTGCTTTATTAAAAAGATGGCGAAATGAAAATGGAATGTCTGAACGATTAGTATTTAATAAAAAAGTTTATCATAAAAACTCTTATCCTACAGCCTACAAATCGCAGAAAGTAATTTCTGTGCAGTTGCTCGGTCAAAAGCAATTCAACAGCTGCAAAATTGTGAGTTAGCAAGTCCCTCCTCTGGAGGGATTTAGGGAGGCTTTTACGCTTGTGCAGTAGGGCCGCCAAAATTTAATGGCAATTCAACGGCTTCAATATCCTGAATAGTTCCATTAACCGATTCGAATTTTTTTACATTATCGATCATTGCTTTCATAAAGCGCTTTGCATGAGTAGGGGTTAGAATGATCCTGCTTTTTACTTTACTCTTTGGCGTACCGGGCATAACATTTACAAAATCTACCACAAACTCAGCATGACTGTGAGTAATGATGGCGAGGTTAGCATATACACCTTCCGAAACTTCTTCAGATATCTCGATGTTAAGTTGACTGGGTTGATCTTTTGGTAAATCCATCTTGCTTTTTTACAAAAATAGCTATTGTTAGTCATGTAGCGGGAACCCTTTAAAAAATAAAATGCTGAGAAGAGAAATAAAAAACCGCCTCTTTAGGAGAGGCGGTCAATATAATCTTTGAAATGTGATTACTTGTAATAACGATCAATTACATACCTGGTTACGGTTGTATATTGGAATATATATTCGCCTGTCACAGGATCGGCTTTAATTATGTTAGGTCCATCGGTAACGGTTACACCGCCAGTAGTCATCGTAGCAACATCATCAGCATTTAATTTTACTTTAAATTGGGTTGGTACTCCGGATGAATCGATAAAAGATATTACATATCTCGGCCCTATATAATATCCGCTGGATACTTCAACCTGGCTGGCATTATCGGCTATAAAACTGTTTACCTTACCTGTGAACGAGTTTCCGTCGGGAGATCCGGCGTTTGAGGGAGCACTCCAGCGGGTAAAATCCCAGTTATAAGCTCCTGCAATTATGTTTCCTATTATATTAAAATAAACCGTGTTTAGGTTAGAAGTTAACGTTTTACCGGAAGCATCTGTAATTGATATGGGTAACATATAACTTTGGGTAGGGTCCACCTTATCCTGATAAACTTGTAACGTAGTGGTAGCATATTGCTGACCAGCAGGAATGGTTAATGACGTCGCTGCAAGGGTGTAGGCATCAGTTGGCATAAGTAGAAAATCAGTTCCGTTTGCCGCATTGTAACTTGCTATTAAAGATGCATCTACTCCTATTGTTACATTCAGGGAACTCTTGGGTAGGTTAACAGAGGCAAGATCGGCGGTAATATTATAACTTACAGTATCGGAACTGAACTGTATATTATTATTACTAAAATTTGTCAAACCACCCTTTATTAAAATAACATGATCCTGCAAACCTGAAAAATCTGTTTCAAGCGCATAGCCTTTGTCCTTTATACAAGAATTAAGGTTTATCAACAGCATAGCTCCTGTTAGTATGCCCATCCATTTATTAAATATTATTTTCATAATTTTTTTTTTAAGTTGAATTATATTTCTATTGCATCCACCATATTTTATTTACCTGTTGATCTATGGTTCCTTCCGCACCTACATTATCAGGATTTCTGGAATATTCACTGGTAGGATATAGATAGCGTGTTGGTATTTTGGCTACATCAATATAAGGTGAAACACTTAATGGATTATCGCCCAAAGGCCCGGGATAAGGAAAATTTCCAGTATGTAAATAATCAAATTTCCTGTAGTCTGCATAAGCCGAAAAACTGTTGATGCTGTTTAAGGCAGCCCATTTTTGACGCAGGATAATTGCCTGTTTAGCTAAAACAGTTGTTGCGGTTGCAAAATTAACATCTGTATTTCCGGATTGGGAATAATAGGTCATTGCCGCTGCATCAGCGCCAGGAACACCAAGATATTCAAAAGAAGATGTAACGCCCTGTTCATACAGTGCGGCAGCATCATCGCTAATATATCCTAAAACTGCGGCCTCCGCTTGTAAAAAATAACTTTCAGATGCCAACATCATTACGGCAGGGGCCGTAGGGCCGATAAGTATTCCGGGGCCAAAAACAGAATATTTGCCATTAACAGGATTGCCATTGGCTAAACCGAGTTTAGTGCCAACAAAATTACTGGTTCCGGGCACCGGAGAAAATTCGCGGCTCAATCTTGGGTCATTATTTCCCTTATAGAAATTAACCGCGTAGTCGTTAGCGGCCCAGAAATCACCAAAACTGGATACAGGCTGTCCACTCAGATTATAAAAACGTTGCCAGAATGGATTGCCCTGTCCGGTAGAATTAACATAACCGGGTTGTACCAGGGCGTCTTCAGTTAAAAAACCAGCCGGTTCAGCAACTATCGCCGCTTTGGCAGTTTGAAAAAAATCAGGTGGCGTACTTAATTGTGACATGCGTAATAACATTCTCAGGCGGACTGTATTAGCAAATTGCACCCATAAGGTTTTATCTCCGCCAAACATGATATCCGAGGTACCACCTACTGTGGTCCCGGCACTATTTATCAGGTCAATGCCTCTCTGTATGTCTATAAAACAACTATCATATACATCCATTCCTTTCGAATAAACCGGCCTCAAAGAAGAAGCGCCTCGTAAAGCATCTGCATAGGGAACATCATTCCACAAGTCCACGAGGTATTGCATATTGTACGACTTCATTATGCGCCCAACTCCTTCTAAAAAGGGTTGTGCGTTGGCGTTAGACTTATCTATAATATATTGATAGTCTTCCAGGTTATCATAAACTGACTGCCAAAGGCCATCACCATAATCAGTAGTCATTTTATAGGTATAACCAGGGTCATTACCGTTAATTGCATAACTGCCGCTTACTGCCCAGGAGTTCATCCACTCACTAAGTCCGGTTGGGCCGGGATACCAGTTCCCTACCGTAACGGCCAGCGCTGCCGGTAATACCAGGCTGGGATCAGCAGAAGTAGACTGGTTGGGATTGGTATTTACATCGAGGTATCCCTTCTTACATCCCATGCCTGCCAATATTGAGATGGTAGTTAGTATTAAAAATATTTTTTTCATTTTATTAATTTTCAGTTAACTGTTTATTTTAAAATGTGATATTAACGTTAGCACCGAAAATGCGGGTTGGAGGAAGCTGGTTAATATCGGTAGTACCAATAGTGTTATCTGTTGTATTAGCGAATTCAGGATCCGTCCAAACATTGTCCTTGGCCCTGAAAGCAAAAAGATTACGTCCCACTACAGCTACAGACATTTGTTTTATAAAAGAATTATTTCCGAAGATATTTTTTGGCAAAGTATAGGAGAGCGATACTTCACGAATCTTCCAGAAATCAGCGCTGTTCATATAAGTGCTTCCTACATTGTTCCAGGTACTGGCCCAGAAATCGTTATTGCCATTTTTAGTTGCTACATCAGTATTTGCCACGTATTTGCCGGTTCCGTCATCGTAAGATGAGTTGGGAATTACAAACGGCTGGCGGCCTGATTGTGCAGAATACCAGGAAACCCCTGTAAAATCTAGGGCATTTCCAACGCTGTTGTAGATTACAGCGCCAAACCTTCCTTCTGCCAAAACAGATAAGGTAAGGCCCTTATAACTTACGCTGGTATGCACACCCAATATGTAAGGCGGGTTTGAGGTACCATAAGTTGTTAAATTAGCATTGGGAGTAGGGAAACCTGTAAGCTTATTTACAATTATTCTTCCCTGTGGGTCCCTGTTCCAATCAGAAACCTTTATTTGAGGGAAAGCGGCACCCTTTACCACATAAGTGTTATTGCCTAAGGAGAAATTATCAATCCCCGGATAAAGTGATAACACCTTATTTTTATTATAAGCAAAATTAGTTCCTATATCCCATCTGAAACCTGACTTGCTGTTAACCGGGGTAAGATTCAAATCTATTTCAATTCCCTGGTTTTGCATTTCACCACTGTTTAAGAGCGCAGAGGTAAAGCCGGTTGTGGAACTCACCTGTACGGGAAGGGTTTGATTTACGGTGTTAGATTGATAAACAGCCGCTTTTAATGTAATCTTGTTCTTTAAAAAACCAAGATCAAGGGCAATTTGTTTTTCAGTAGTAAATTCTGGTTTTATCAGCCGGTTGTTTAATGCATTTGAAACAGTGAAGCCCGCGGTACCTCCATAAGGAAAGTTGGGAGCGGTATTAAATACGTTATCAAGGCTATAAGGGCCTACGCTAACATTACCGGTTTTACCAATGGCGGCGCTTAATTTTCCATAAGCTAATACATTATTATCTTTCAGGCCAGGGATGGCATCTGTGAATACAAATGAAATGTCACCGGCGGGGTAGCTATAGCTTCTTAAACTAGGGTCAAGTCTTGAGTCCCAGTCGTTACGGAAAGAACCGTGAACAAAAAGGTAATCATGATACCCGATAGTAAGATCAGCAAAAGCGCCTATCTTCCTGTAGTCACTTATATTCTCATACACGTTGGGAGAACCTACCCTGTTTGATATATTATAAAAATCAGGTATTACCAATTGAGCCGCAGAGGTATTAAAATCTCTTTGTGTTTCATCGAAAGTGGTTGCTCCTATTACTAATTTACCGGAGAAATTTTTGAACCTTTTATCAAAATTGGCAAATACGTTACCGGTCAGGCGCTGGTTGTATTCAAACGCATCATAGTCCGTCGCCGGAGCATCTGCCGTTCCTCTGCCTGAACCATAAACATCGTCTTTTGCCCAATCTGCAAACGTAAAGGCCTCGCTGGTGTATTTTTGAGAAAGGTCATAGCGGGTAATGGCTGCAGTGGCAGATAAGCTGAACCAATCAGCTACTTTATAAGAAAGGCTCAGATTACCAATCAGGGTGTTTCTTTTACTGTCAAACCTTGATTCATCAATTTGCCACCATGGGTTGCCATAATAAGCATTAAAATATCCGTTTGGATTTGCGAATGGATCGGTTCGCCAGTTCTTGTAATCGTTCAGATCAACATTGGCAGGCGTATTAAGCAGCGTCCAATAGACAGCTCTGTTCTGGAAATAAGAACCACCAAAACCGCCCGCCGTAGTGGATGGTCCGGTATTAACTGAGAAAGAACCGGGTGTTGTATTGGAATGCTGAACGGTATAATCTACAGCATAGCTTGCCGTTAATCGTCCGAAATCTCTTGAACCATTAACACGAAAAGCATCCCTGTGATTCTTATCTTTAGGAACCGTACCTTTTATATCAACATCCTGAATACTAATGAAAAAGCGGCTTTTATCATCTCCGCCTGAAATGGACAGGTCGTTTTGTTCTGTTATCCCCTTATTGAAAAAATTTAATTTGGCATTGGGCTTGGCGGAATAAGTGCCATGCTGCAATGAATCAAAATAGGTACCATCGGCATTATAAAACCTTACGGGCGCTCCTAATATGATGGGAGCTCCATTATATCGGGGTCCATAATTCTGGTTTTCATAACTCACATAAGGTACAATGGGGTTTTCAGGAAAATAAAATACACCGTCTCCTGATAATTCACCTCCGTATTGCCCAAACAAATTTTGCAATTTTGGCAGGTAAGCTACTTCCTCCACTTCGGTAGTATTGCTGTAATTAATGGTAGGCTTTCCTTTGGTTCCTTTTTTGGTGGTAACGATAATTACACCGTTTGAACCATCCGAACCATAAATAGCAGATGCACTACCCCCTTTTAATATGGAGATCGTTTCTACGTCGTTGGGATTCAACTGAGCCAGTAAAGTACCGCCCTGGTCTCTCGACATTACAATATCGTCAATTACCACGAGGGCCTGGTTATTACCCAGTATTGACCTGTTGCCTCTTAATGTGATCCTTGTGTTTTGATTCACACTGCTGTTAACGCTGGTAATCTGGAGGCCTGAAACCTTACCGGATAACCCCGTTGCAATGTTGGTAACCTTACCCTGCGTAAGTTCTTTATTGTCAATTTTTGCAATTGACGTACCTAAAGACTTAGGATCACGCTTAATACCATAACCGGTAATTGTTACGGTTGATAGTTCAGCGCTGTTTCTTCTTAAAATGATGTTGGCAACACCCGCCACCGGAACAGCTTTAACACCATTAAAGCCAGTAGCCGTAAAGGTTAGTGTACCGTTGCCTCTCATTTTAATGGTGAAATTACCGTTGGCGTCTGCTGTTGTCGCATTCCTGGTACCTGTTTCGGTAACAGTTGCAAAAGGTACAGGGGCTCCCGAATCATCTTTTACGCTGCCGGAAACGCCAAGGGTTTGTGCCATTGCAAATACTCCGCTGAGCATAAGCAAAGCAAATAACATTAGAAATTTTCTCATGTGTGATTTTAGTTTTATGAATTCGCAAATATATGTCTCTTGTAAAAAGAACCAAAAAAAATGTTAATTAATGATTTTTTCACATAATTATAAAGTTAGGACAGATTGGGGAGATATTACGCTGCTTACTTTAACATTTTTTTTTAAGAATGAAATTGCCAGGTCTATTAGCTTAAATAATAATTTAGTAAAAGTTACAGGCACTGTTTAAAAGAACATAAAATAAAAGTACTCACAGCTTACCTGGTTATTATTTTCTGGCAGTTTCGCTTTATATTGCTACTGAATATTTTTGTTATTCAGTAGTTATATCTTCGATGTCGGATCGAAGATGTATCGAAGATATAGCGAAGATGTAGCGGAAATATATCGAGCCAGGTACAATGTATCTTATAGTGTCTTATACTAGAAAAACATAACTGAATTTATAAATTGTTTTCATTAGAATGTCCATATTGCCTGGAGGGTTACTTCTGATTTCTTGTTTGCCTGTATCTCGTCAAGACCACTGCCAATAATATTTTTATCAGGATAAATGGTTTGTGCAAAGCGGCACCAGAGCGCCAGTTTTCTGCTAACATCATAATTTACATTCACGTAATACCGGTAACCTTTATCATAAAAAACAGGAATAGAATATCCATATAAAACATCATTTTCATAAGCGTATAAGCGGCTGTTATACCCGTCTGTTTCAAAATATTGCAACCGTATGTTACCGGAAAACGGTTTATATATTGGCTTATATAATACATCTGTATAGATGAGAAACCCATTTTCAGCGTCATCCGCATTTTTATCAAACCACGACAATTCAACCCTCGATCTGAAACTAAACGCTGAGCTAAGCTTATAAGAAAATTGCGCCCGCAAATCCTGCTTAGGTTGGGCAATTACAGGGTTTAGCGGGTTGCCACCGGGATTGTAATTGATTGCCTTTTTTTCAGTATGGTATCTTATATAAATTTCCGCCAGTTTATTGGGAGTGTAAGTTAATTGTACAAGATAATCAGTTCCTGAAGTTGGTGCGTCCACCCTGTATTTTATCCAGGGAAAACGATAAAAATCCGCGTATGCATTAATTCTGATGTTAGACGAAGGAGCTATTGAAATTCCTGCGTAAAATCCGCTTTCGTTGGTGGGATATGTGTTTTCTGTAAAGGCATTACTATAAAGAGACTGGTAGCCGCGGGAAATATTTCTGTATAAAAAACTCATGTCAACATGCGAATCAACACTGATCAATAACCCATTAATAACTGCTTTATCAAGATCTTCATCGGTTGCTGCTTCGCCAAAAAAATGCATGTTCTTGTAAGTATAGCTGTAATCTATGCTGTAATTGCCCGCCGTTTTACCCGACAAGGCATAAGCATTATAGAGATAGACCGGCCTGGTAATAGTATGCCCAAAATTATAATGAACAGCATTAATACCTATATGTAACCGATCAGAAGAGTGAGCTAAGTTGCCTCCTAAAGTTAGCTGACTCTGACTGCCTTTATCTGCTACCTCACTGGCTGTACGGTGGTATCCTGAAGTTTGAAGTGAAGAAACGAAGTCTTCAAAATTTAACGTGTCAACATTGAAATTGGCATCAAGTTTACGATAGCTCACAAACCCTGTAGCTTCCCATTTATTCTTTTTTAGGGTTATACCTATGCCCCTGTTGAATGCTATTTCGCCTGCGGAGTTGTAAGGCTTCAAAACATCTGACTGTCTTTTGATATTCAACACTTCTGCACCCTTATTAAATGCGAGGCTCCCCCATTGGGTTAATCCCTGCCCAAGGCTAACAGTAAAATCTCCTAATGCAAGAGATTTAATTATTCCTAGATCCCTTACAAAAAAATGGGCCGAATAGAAATCAAAACCTTTTTTTTGAGGTCCTTTAAAAAATTGTTCGCCCGCATCTTTTTCTCCGGTAACCCCATATTGCAAAAGATTTTTAAATGTATATTTATATCGCACTAAAAGATGCTGAGGACTTCCGGGATAAAAATTTGTGGCATTAGAACTATTTAGCACATATCCTTTGGATTTTTCAAGAATTTGAACATCCCTTAGTAATAAAGTATTTCTTCCATTTTTCAACCGGCTTCCAATGCTATTAAACACATCAACTTTATTACTAACTATTATATAAGGCCTCAAACGCCTTATTAAATCTACATCCCAGTCAGGTATCGCCTGCAATTCATAAATGCTTATAAAATTTCCCAGCAACTTTTTATACAACATTAAGTTACTGATTTGAATGGGTGTTAATATTTTAAGCTCCTGCAATTGTCCCTTGTCAGCATAATTTAAATTGATCGGGTCTTTAATATATTGTACTAATTCCTGCAGGTAAGAATCATCTTCAGTAGTTGCATCATCACTTGCCTGGGTAAGGTTCTCCAGTTGCTGCTCTACAACCGGCGGAGGTTCTGTAGGATCGCGGGGCGTTGCCTGCGCCAATGTATTTTTAGATGAAATACATAATATTATAAGAAACGCAACTGGCAAAAGAAATTTTATATGGTTAGTTCTTTTCAATTTCTTTTGATTTGAAATTTACTATCAGCATTAAACCAGGACTAACGCCAAGCTGGGGATGATAGCTTGCACTCACATCAAGGCGTATGTCCTTCCAGCTCAACCCTGCACCTGCGTACGGAGATTGGTTTCCGGAATTTATGCCGGCTCTTACAAAAAATTGTTTTTGAAAATTATATTGTACTCCGGCATTTACACCTACAGGTAAATTTTCTTCCTTAACAATTTCGGCGCTTACTAAAAAACTTTCTGAGGCTTCATAGCCCAAGCCAAATGAGTAGACAGAACTTAGTTTTTCATCAACGGTTTTTGATAAGTTGCCGCCTACAGGATTGTAAAAGTGAATACCTGCATTTAGTTTATCGGTAAGATGAGCAATGGCTCCTATTTCAAAATTTACTGTGGATGAAGATTGATAAGTGGGTATCCTGAAAGAGTAATAATTGAATTTAACTCCAACATCCAGCTTGCTTCCAAGGCTTCTTGCATAAGCCAGCCCGATCTGTGATTCATTATAATCTTTAAATCCAAAATAATCTATTTGAATTCCAAAATTTCCCTGTTTCGAAGGCATCACGGCTATTGCAGAATACATATTGGTGGCATTTAATAAGAACCTGTTTTCGCCATAAACGCCAATGGCTGCGCTTTTTATTTGCGCAAGAGCTGCCTGGTTAGACGTAAACGAAAATGCATCTGCGTGATTGATACTATATGCGCCCAGCCCGATGTATGAAGCCGCCAATGGCTTCCTTAACGATTGAGCCATCGCACATGAATTTATTATAATAAAAACAAAGAGTATATAAAGTTTTCTCAAAGCATAATTTTAGTATCCTGATAAAAATAAAGATTAAAATCAAATTTTGATTTCAATGGGTAAAAAATAATAATAAGTAAATACATGTAGTTAATTTTGCCGCATGCAAATATTAGATGGAAAGCAGGCTTCGCAGGCAATTAAAGATAACCTGAGGGGGAAAATAGCTGAGTTGAAAACAACCGGAAAGAAAATTCCTCACCTTGCTGCAATACTTATTGGTAATAACCCGGCAAGTGAAACTTATGTAGCTTCCAAAGTAAAAAACTGTAACGAAATTGGAATGACGTCTACCTTATTAAGGTTTGATGATTCAATAACAGAAACAGAACTTTTACAGAACATAGAAGAACTAAATAACAATGCGGATATAGATGGAATCCTGGTGCAACTTCCTTTGCCAAAAACTATCTCTGAAGAAAAAGTTATTAATGCCATTTTACCCGAAAAGGATGTGGATGGCTTTCATCCGGTTAATGTAGGCAAAATGGTTTTAGAACTACCCACATTCATTTCTGCAACACCTTATGGGATTATCCTCTTTTTGCAGCACTACAAAATTGAAACTGAAGGAAAGCGGGTTGTGGTTATTGGAAGAAGTAATATTGTTGGAACACCTATAAGCATTTTATTAAGCAGGAATACGGCTTATGGTAATTCAACTGTAACGCTTTGTCATTCCCGGACAAAAGATCTGAAAAAACTCTGCCTTCAGGCTGATATAATTATTGCAGCAATTGGAAAACCAAAATTTGTAACAGCGGACATGGTAAAAGAAAATGCGGTTGTTATAGATGTAGGCATTAACCGGATAAAAGATGAATCAAAAAAAAGCGGCTATGCGTTGACGGGAGATGTTGATTTTGAAAAGGTATCTCCCAGGTGCAGTTATATTTCACCGGTGCCCGGCGGCGTAGGTTTAATGACCATTGCAGCACTATTAATGAATACTTATAATGCATGTCTGAACCATGATTTATAAGGTTTATGCGATTATAGGATTTGAATTCAAGCAATTAAATTTATTATGATTTTAAAAACCTTAGCAGATAAAATAACTCTTCTTCCTGTAATGGAATCTTTTTACACATTACAGGGCGAAGGTTTTCACCAGGGTAAAGCTGCATACTTTATCAGGCTGGCTGGTTGCGATGTTGGCTGTGTGTGGTGCGACGTAAAAGAAAGTTGGGACAAAAATTTATATCCGGAGCAAACTATTGAACAGATTGTAAACGATGCAAAAAAAAATAAAGCAAGATTGGCAGTAATTACAGGCGGCGAGCCAACAATGCACAACCTTGATAAACTAACCAAAGCCTTACATCATGAAGGTTTCTTAACAAATATTGAAACATCTGGTTCACATCCGTTAACCGGAACATGGGACTGGATATGCCTTTCACCCAAAAAATTTAAACCGCCGCTGTCCTCGATTTTAAAGAAAGCGAATGAGTTGAAAATAATTATTTTTAATAAATCTGATTTTGAATGGGCAGAAAAATATGCGGCTTTGGTGTCTCCTGGCTGTAAACTTTATCTGCAACCCGAATGGGACAAGGCAGCACGCATAACTCCTTCCATTATTAATTATATAAAAGAAAACCCGCAATGGGAACTTTCTTTACAGATTCACAAATACATTAACGTACCCTGAAAAATGTAAGATGTTTGATGTATGAAGTTCGATGTAAATAAATAAGGTTAACATGATATTAATAATTCATAGTAGAATTCGTTCTAATTTTATTAATACCTAATAAAAATTTTAATTTTGACAGATAAACTTCCAATTACCTCATACATCAAACATCGTACTTCGTACATTGCCTTAAAGATCTTGATTACATCTTACATCTTACTTCTTACATCTTACATAGCCAAAGCGCAATGGTACGATCCGGAAAAAGTTGATCACAACGCAAATACTATTTATTCACTTGCATTAAATAAAGCGCAAAATGATGATTATGTAACCGCAATAAGGATGATTAATGAAGCCCTGAAAATTGAGCCAAAATTTGTTGATGCCTATCTCTCACTGGCTGGCATAAACGCAAATATGAAAGATTACGCCGGATCTGTAAATGAATTTGAGAAAGCATTTTCGCTGGACTCTGTTTACACTTATAATTATCTTCTTCCTTATTCTATTTCATTGGCAGGCACAGGCCGTTTTACAGATGCATTAAACGCAGTGAATAAATTTCTTGTAGATACCACGCTCAATGAGAGAAGCCGGAAAGCAGGCGAATTCAGAAAAGGAACTTACCAGTTTGCAATAGATTATGATAAGGAACATCCTCAAAAAAATTATGTTTTTAAACCAAGAAATCTTGGAGATAGTATTAACACGGCAGACCTGGAATATTTTCCATCGATCACAATAGATGGAAAGAAATTAATTTTCACCAGGCGAATAAAAGGTAATGAGGATATTTATGAAAGTGATTTGAAAGACACCACGTGGGGTAATGCCTATATACTACCTGGAAAAATCAATTCAACGACCTTTAATGAAGGAGCGCAGAATATTTCGCAGGACGGCAAGTGGCTCATTTTTACTGGCTGTAATTTTCCTGAAGGTCTTGGCAGTTGCGATTTGTACATTTCTTATTTAACAAAAAATGGTTGGAGCGAACCTCAAAATCTTGGGCCAAATGTGAATTCAGAATTTTGGGAATCTACACCATCACTATCGCCAGATAAAAAAGATCTCTATTTCAGCAGTAATGTACCAGGTGGCTTTGGTGGCAAGGATATCTGGGTTTGCCACCGCGATGAAAATGGCAGATGGGGAGAACCGCTCAATCTTGGTGCAGAAGTAAATACGGCTGGCGATGAAAGCACTCCCTTCATTCATTCAGATAATCAAACTTTATATTTTAATTCCAATGGCCATCCCGGCTACAGTGAAAAGCCCGACATTTTTGTTACCAGGAAGTTACCGAATGGAAAGTGGAGCAAGCCGGAAAACTTGGGCTATCCAATAAATACTATTGACGATGAAGGCTCTTTGGTAATTGCTTCTGACGGTAAAACAGCCTACTATTCAAGTGACCGCAGCGATACCAAGGGTGGATTGGATATCTATACTTTTGAATTGAGAGAAGATGTAAGGCCATTAAAAACATTATGGGTAAAAGGAAAAGTATATGATAAAAAAACCAATGAAGGATTACCTTCTTCTGTTGAACTAACGGACATTAGTACACGACAATTAGTTAGTAAACTTCAAACTGATGAGGATGGAAATTATCTTGTTACACTTCCGGTTGGAAAAGATTATGCGTTTAATGTTAACCGTAAGGGATACCTGTTTTACTCCGAAAATTACAATATAAGTACTACCGCTCCTGATTCAACATTCCAGGCAGATATTCCGCTGCAGCCTCTTGAAACAAATGCGCATATCATTTTAAAAAATGTTTTTTTCGATACAAAAAGAACTGAGTTAAAACCGGAATCAATTACAGAGCTGGATAATATTGTAAAACTGATGAACGAAAATCCCACAATAAAAATTCTTATCAGCGGCTATACGGATAATGTAGGCAAACCTGCAGACAATCTCATTCTTTCGAAAGGGCGGGCAGTAGCAGTAGTAAATTATTTATTGAATAAAGGTGTAAGAAATGAACGTTTAAGTTTCAAAGGTCTTGGCGAAACAAATCCCGTGGCTGAAAATAAAACTGAAGATGGAAGGGCCTTGAACAGGAGAACAGAATTAAGCGTTGTTTCAGTTGAATAATTTTTTCTATTATTGTTGACATTTCTATTCAATTTGTCATCAGAACTAAAATATCAAATTGCGCTTACGCTCGTACCAAACATTGGCAATATACATGCGAAGGCTTTAATCAATTATTTTGGAAATGCCGAAGCAGTATTTGCTGCCAGAAAAAAAGATCTTGAAGTTTTAGAAGGCATCGGCACTATACGAGCAAATTCTATCAAAAACTTTCATGATTTTACAAGGGCAGAGGAAGAAATCGGTTTTATAAAAAAATATAAAATTGCTCCCCTCTTCATGACAGATAAAAACTATCCACAAAGATTACTGAATTGTTACGACAGCCCGGCCATGTTGTATTACAAGGGAAATGCTGACCTGAATACTGCAAAAATTATTGCTATAGTTGGCACAAGAAATAATAATGAATATGGTAAAAATATTTGTGAAAAACTTGTTGAAGAACTTTCCGGTGAAGACATCATTATCGTAAGCGGCCTGGCATTCGGCATAGATAGTGTTGCACATAAAACTGCCGTAAGAAATGATATAAAAACAATTGGAGTACTTGCCCATGGTCTTGATAAAATATACCCTTCCCAAAATTCAGGTTTGGCAAAAGAGATGATTGTAAATGGAGGATTGCTTACAGAATTCAGGAGCCGTACCAAACCTGACCGGCAAAATTTCCCTTCAAGAAACAGGATTGTGGCCGGAATAAGCGATGCGGTTATTGTAGTTGAAACCGGCATTAAAGGCGGCTCTCTTATAACTGCAGAATTAGGGAACAGCTATAACAAAGATGTATTCGCTTTTCCCGGGCGAATAAACGACACCAAAAGTGAAGGCTGCAATTTTCTGATTAAAAATAATAAAGCCGCATTAATTACCAGCGCTAATGATCTGTTGGAAAATATGGGATGGAAAAAGAAAAAAGAAATTTCCGTAAAAAAACAACGGGAACTATTTATAGAACTTACTCCAGATGAAAAAATAGTTATCAATATTTTACAGCAACAGGATCAAATACATATTGATGAACTTTTTTTAAAAAGTAAACTTACCAGCAGTGCAGTTGCATCTGCATTGCTCATGCTGGAAATGCAGGGTGTCGTTACATCCCTGCCCGGCAAAATTTATAAGATAACATGATTACCGTTAGTAAAAAATAACCATTTTAAATCCTGTTTTTTGCAGATTGAATAGGGGCTATTATCTTTGCACATGGCTACAATAAATAACGCTCCAACAGTTTCCAAAAAAATTTTAGGTGAAGGATTAACATTTGATGATGTATTGCTTATGCCTGCGTACAGCGAGGTATTACCGCGGGACGTAAACACCACAACCTATCTTACCAAAACACTTTCATTAAATATACCAATGCTTAGTGCAGCAATGGATACCGTGACCGAGGCATCGCTCGCAATAGCGCTGGCCCGTGAAGGCGGCCTCGGAATTTTGCATAAAAATATGAGTATTGAAAACCAGGCAGCACAGGTGAGGAAAGTGAAGCGAAGCGAAAGTGGGTTAATTTTAGACCCGATTACGCTAAGTATTGACGCAACTATTGCAGATGCGCTTAAGCTCATGAAAGAAAATAAAATTGGTGGAATACCTATTGTTGATAAGGCTGGAAAATTGGTTGGCATATTAACCAACCGTGACTTAAGATTTGAAGATAATTTCAAACGAAAAGTAAGTGAGTTGATGACCACGGAAAACCTGGTAACAGCACCTGAAGGAACAGATCTTAAAAAAGCGCAAGCTATTTTAAGAAGATATAAAATTGAAAAACTTCCCGTTGTAAATAAAGCAGGTATCTTAAAAGGGCTTATTACTTACAGAGATATTCTGCAGGTGCACAATCACCCGCATGCAACTAAAGATGCCTTCGGAAGATTATTGGTGGGAGCAGGAGTTGGTATTACAAAAGATATCGGCGACAGGGTATATGCTCTTCAGCAAGTAGGCGTAGACGTTATATGCCTGGATAGCGCTCACGGCCACACAAAAGGAGTTATAGACGCCCTTAAAAAAATAAAAAAAGATTTTAAAGACCTTGAGGTTATTGCCGGAAATATTGCAACAGGTAATGGTGCGAAAGCATTAACAGAAGCCGGTGCAGATGCAGTGAAAGTCGGTATCGGCCCGGGGTCTATCTGCACCACCCGCATCGTTGCGGGAGCCGGTGTTCCTCAAATAACAGCATTGCTGGAAGTAGCCGCTGCGTTAAAAAACAAAGAGACAGGAATAATAGCAGACGGTGGAATCAGGTACACAGGCGATATGGTAAAAGCAATTGCTGCAGGCGCTGATTGTGTAATGATGGGTGGTGTTTTTGCAGGAACAGAAGAAAGTCCCGGTGAAACGATTATATATGAAGGAAGAAAGTTTAAACAATATCGTGGCATGGGTTCGTTAGGTGCAATGGCCCAGGGCAGCAGCGACCGCTATTTTCAAAATGGAGAAGAGCAGGCTAAAAAGTTTGTTCCGGAAGGCATTGAGGGCCGTGTTGCTTATAAAGGCTATTTAAGCGAAGTAGTTCACCAGTTCACTGGCGGTCTCCGGGCGGGTATGGGCTATTGCGGTGCAAAAGATATCGCATCTCTTCAAAATGCATCATTTATAAAAATTACCAATGCCGGAATGAGGGAAAGCCATGCGCATGATGTTGAAATAACAAGAGAAGCTCCGAACTATAGCCGGTAGGCTTCAATAACTATTTATAAGCTTAACTAAATTCTTAATTCTTGAAATTTTTTATCGTCTTATTATTTCTTTTACCGTTAAAAATATTTGCTCAAAATGACTCGTGTCATTTACGCATAAGTATTTTAACCTGCTCACCAGGCGAAGAATTATATTCTACTTTCGGCCACAGTGCTATTCGGGTAACCGATAGCGTTAGTCATAATGATATCGTTTATAATTATGGAACTTTCGATTTTGATGAGCCGGGCTTTTATACAAAGTTTATAAGAGGTAAACTTACCTTTTACCTGTCACCAGAGGATTTCGATTCGTTTGTTGCCGACTATACCGAAGAAAAGCGGGACATTAGTGAGCAGGTTCTAAATTTAACGTGTGCTGAAAAATATAATGTTGTTATGTTGCTTCAAACTAACATGATGGCAGCCAACCGCACTTATAAATATGATTTCACTTTTGATAACTGTACAACAAGATTACGTGACCTGATTGAAAAATGTGCCGACACTTCAGTTCATTTTGAAAAAATTTTGACTTCCAAAAAAACTTTTCGTGATCTCATATACGAGTATCTCGATAAAAATGATAAGCAATGGAGTAAACTAGGTATTGACATCTTACTGGGAGCAAGGATGGACGTTGTAATGACACCACGGCAGGTAATGTTTTTACCGGATTATTTACTTCAGGCGTTTGATAGCGCTACCATTGATTCGAGACCATTAGTAAGTCGAAAACAAATGGCGCTTGAAATGAATACTCCGCCGCCAACTGTAGATTTTTTCTCGCATCCTATTTTCATATTCTCCTGCTTATTTCTATTGATCGTTTTATTAAGTTTTTCTAAAAATTCATTTATAAAACGATTATTAATTGCATTTGATGGATTTATGTTTTTTATCACCGGCCTGCTTGGAATTTTATTGATCTTTATGTGGATAGGCACTGATCATTTTATGTGTAAGGATAACTTTAATTTACTGTGGGCGTGGCCAACCAATATTGTCGCCGCATTTTTAATGCATTCTGCAAGAAGGCCTGCTACCAAATATTTTAAAATTTATGCAGTCTTTAACCTGGTTCTTTTTGCGTGTTGGTTTTTCCTGCCACAACATTTGAATCCCGCTTTAATACCGGTTATAGCCATATTAGTTTTTAGAAGCTTCCTGTATAACGCCAGGCAAAAAACTATTGCATGAAACAAATAATTTTTAAGAACAAAAAAATATTTTATCGTGCGGAAGGAAAGGGCAAGCCTGTAATGCTCCTTCATGGTTTTGCTGAAGATGGCCGCATCTGGAATGACCAGTTCAGGAAATTAAAAGAAAAATTTTTTGTTATTGTTCCGGATCTTCCCGGCAGTGGTTCTTCAGAATTGTTGTACGGAGAGATATGTATTGAAGATTATGCAGATGTAATAAAAGCGATAGTTGATGCAGAACTGGCTAATGAAGATCAAAAGAAATTTACGTTAATCGGTCATAGCATGGGAGGCTACATAACACTTGCTTTTGCCGAAAAATATCCCGAATTATTAAATGCATTTGGCCTTTTTCATTCAACGGCTTATGCAGATGACGATACAAAAAAAGAAATAAGAAAAAAAGGAATTGAATTCATCAAAAATAATGGCGTTGAATTATTTCTAAAAAATACAACAGCAAATCTTTTTTCAGAAAAAACAAAAGAAACAAAACCCGGGTTAGTTGATAATTTAATTACTAACTCAAAATATTTTTCTGCAGAAGCGCTTATACAGTATTATAAAGCCATGATTGAAAGACCTGACCGAACGAATGTTTTGAAAACATTTGAAAAGCCAATTCTTTTTATTATTGGAAAAAAAGATAATGCGGTTCCGCTTAAAGCATCTTTAGAACAATGCCATATACCTGTAATTTCTCACCTTAAAATTTTACAAAATACCGGGCATGTAGGCATGTGGGAAGAAAAAAAAGAAGCGAATGCATTTTTATTAAAATTTCTAACGTATTTATATGTGTAACAAATAGATTTATTCAAATAAATTAATCAACCTACCCAACTTTTTTGTGTAATTTAATATCATAAATTGCGTTACTTCTAAGATGAAAAAAATCCTGCTCATATGTTTCGCGTCGTTCATGGTTTTGCCGTGCCTGGCTTCACATATCGTAGGTGGCGAAATGACGTATCAATATGTTGGTCCGGGTTCAAGCGCCAATACCAGTAATTACACGATAACACTTAAGCTTTTCCGCGATCAAAATTGTACGAGTTGTGCCCTGATGCCGGATGATGTTTGGATAGGGATTTATGATAACGGAAACAATGCGGAATACCCCGGCGATGGCCAATATTATGATGTAGTAAAAGCTGCTGAAACCGAGGTACCAGTGAATCCCTTCCCCCCATGCATTTCTAATCCACCCCTGCTTAATTATCACGTTGCTACATTTACCTTTTCAGTTACTTTACCCAATAATACCAGTGGCTATACGGCAGCTTATCAAACTTGTTGCCGTGTACATCCTTTAGAAAATGTTTTCAATAATTCAGGTTCAGGCGGAGGTACCGGTTCAACTTACAGTTGTTCAATTCCCCCGGTACCAGATAGCTCACCTCAATTTACTACAAGTGTAGATGCTATTTGCAGGCAAAAGCATTTCGTTCTACAATACAACGCTACTGACCCTGATGGAGATTCGTTGGTGTACTCTTTCGCACCTGCTTACAACAGTGGGGGAATTTTAGATTCAAGAAACGTTAATCCTGACCCTCCTGCCTATAATTCGGTGCAATATATTAATGGGTATGCCTTTGCGGATCCCCTTGGCAGCAAAGCCACCATTGATCCTCAAACTGGTATTATAAGCGGAATTGCACCCGATGTAGGAAGATATGTGGTATGCGTGGCCGTTAGGTCATATAAAGATGGAATTTTTGTAGCCGAGCATAGAAAAGATTTCATTGTAAATGTTACTGATTGTGATTTTGCCGGAGTGGAACTGGATCCTCAGCCTGTTAGTTGCGATGGCTTCTCTGTGAATTTTGCAAACAATAATACATCTCCTCAAAATCAAACTTTTTACTGGGATTTTGGTGATACGGCCAGCGGTACCGCAGATACTTCAACACTGCAGTCGCCTACTCACATATATTCAGATACCGGAACTTACGTTTATAAATTAGTCATTAACAGGGGTCAGCAGTGTTCTGATTCTGCAACACAAATACGTAAAGTATATCCCGGATTTTTTCCCGGATTTAAAACCACAGGCAGTTGTGTAAATACAGCAATCCAGTTTACTGACACTACTAAATCGAAATATGGCGTAGTAAGCGCATGGCGCTGGGATTTTGGTAATCCTTCCGCAAGTAATGATACTTCTATTATAAAAAACCCAACCTACACTTATAATGCCCTTGGGAACTATCTTATTCAATTAACCGTCTCTAACAGTAAAGGCTGTACTAAATCCATTACTGATACGCTGGCAATAATAGATAAGCCTCTGTTTGACATTACTAACGATACATTAATTTGTTCAATAGATACATTGCAGTTGATGGCAACAGGAATAGGTAATATATTATGGACGCCTAATTACAATATCAATAACCAGAATAGTTTTAATCCACTGGTAAGCCCTAAGGTAACTACAACATATACAGCAACATTAACTGAAGCGCCCGGATGTTTTGCTACCAAACCGGTAGTCGTTAGCGTGGTTGACAAGGTGACATTAAATGCCGGAAATGATTCTACCATCTGCCAGACTGATTCGGTAAGGTTAAATCCTGCAGGCGATGGATTGCATTATGTATGGACTCCTGCTTCTTCGTTTAATGATAATACCTTAAAGAATCCATCAGCAGCACCCTTAACAAATACCACATATCATGTAGTAGCAAGTATTGGCAAATGCAATGCAGCGGACGATGTTACCATAAGGGTTGTTCCATATCCAAATGCTAACGCAGGATTAGACACCACAATATGTTTTCCGGCAAGTTTTCAATTACATGCATCAGGTGGCGTATCGTATCTCTGGTCGCCAACTGCTTTTTTAAGCGATCCCACTATTGCAGATCCTGTTGCAGCACCTCCTCAATCAATAAAATACACTGTAGCGGTAACAGATGTATTAGGTTGTCCTAAGCCTGCATTTAGTTCCATTCTTGTTGAGGTTGAAAAAATAGTTGCAGATGCGGGACCGCGTGATACCAATGTTGTCGTGAACCAGCCATTGCAGCTCAATGGCACAGGCGCTGAAACCTTTGCATGGAGCCCGTCAACAGGTCTAAACAATCCTGATATTGCCAACCCAATTGCTATATTATCAGAAAGCCAGGAATATGTTTTAAAAGTAGAAAGCGCCGCAGGTTGCTCTGCAACTGATACAATTAATGTAACAGTGTATAAAATAGATCCGGGATTATATGTACCCAATGCATTTACACCTAACGGAGATGGCATAAACGATGTTTTCAGGCCAATACCCATTGGCATGAAATCTTTAAAATATTTCAAAGTGTACAACAGGGATGGACAATTAATATTTTCAACCTCTATTCAAAACAAAGGATGGGATGGAACTTTTAAAGGTAAACCCCAGGATAGCGATGTATACGTTTGGATAGTTGAAGGAATAGACTACCAGGATAAAGTTATATTTCAAAAGGGAAGCGTAACCTTAATAAGATAATACGGCTTACACCTACTTAAGCATCATTATTTTCAATACCTTTTTCTGCCCTGGAATAACCCAACATTATAACCCGCCCTAATAATAGGATTGCTTCGGCCAAGCCCATCGATGTAAGGCGAATTCTTATCGCCAAGCACATCCCATGAAACTGAAAAGAAATAGTAAGTGTTGCTACCTCTATATCTTCCACCTGCATAGCCGGCACCTAATAAAAGACTACTGGCATTTGTATTATAAGCAGGCACAGGAAAACCATTATCTGCGGGACTATATTTCACATGTATCATATTATATTCATACTGTACTGATGCAAATAAAAAATTTACCGGAAATAATCTTACAAAAGCCCCAGGGCCATACACAGTCTGCCGTAATTTGTCTCCATAATCCTGGTAGTCTCTTTGTGAACTATAATTGAGATTAAAAGTAATTCCGGCATCAGCCCAATTAGTTAGACTATAACCGAATTGCGGCGTTATTCCCAGTATAGTTGAGTAGCTGGAAAAGCCAGCGGTAGCGCTTCCCCCTGTAAATAATTTTTCTTTTTTAAAACCTCCTTGTTTCTCTTCCTTTTTATCTTCACCAGATTGTGCAAAAGAATAGCAAGATGTAAATGCAAATAGTACCACCAACAAATTTTTCATTAGTAAAAGTTTATGTAGAATTTTATACCTATAGGGAAGCCGGTTTATTGTTGAAATATGTTATTCAAAATCAATTACATAAAATTCGCTATAAAACGTCAGTTTCAATTAAAGGAATACAGTTTTAGAAAAACTTTAAAAAATAATTTACGAAATGTAACAATATACGAAATCAATCGTATATTTGAGTACGAGATCATTCGTAATTAAAAAATAAAATCATGAAACCTATCATTCAATCAGCATTTCCTTTTATTGGAACACTACTTATGGTTGTACTAATTTTTACAGCAATGGCTTTTCGCAATCCATTTGTTATCGATATTAAAGATAAAGTAACAATTCTGCGAGACACGGTTCCCGATACACAATTGAATATAAATCTTGAGGTTCAAAAGGCATTGGAAGAGGCCAATAAAGCAATTGCTTCTATTGACTTTAGTAAAATAATAAGCGATGTGCAGGAATCACTGAAAGAGATAGATGCTCAAAAAATTCAAATGGAAATTCAACAATCGTTGAAAAAAATTGATTTTGAAAAAATGCAAAAAGATATCGATGCTTCGTTAAAAAAAATAGACTGGAACATGATCAATAAAAATGTTGATAGTTCCATGCGCAAAATCGATTATGAAAAAATGAGAAAGGAAATTGAGAAAAGTATGGAGCAGCTTAAAAAACAATTAAACAGTAAAGAGTTTCGTGAATCAATGCAAAAATTGAAGAACGTTGATATGAATAAACTAAAAGAAGAAATGAATAAAGTGAAAATAGAAACCGATAAAAATCGTGAACAGTTACAAAAAGAATTACAAAAAATGAAAGAAGAACGTGACTCCAAAAATGCGGCCACTGCAGTTTTTGGATTCGGAGTTGAAAGCAATGGGTTTGTTTACATTTAATAAAATACGGGGCTCGAAAATTCAAATCAATTCTTTGCAATTTTATTATAGCTCACAGCAATTCCTTTAATAAGAGATGAACTAAAGCCCTGGTGTTCCATTTCATTTAAACCTGCAATGGTACATCCTTTTGGGGTGGTAACTTTATCTATTTCCTGTTCAGGATGTGAGCCTTTTTGCAATAATAGTTCTGCTGCGCCTTTAACTGTTTGTGCTGCAATGAGACTCGCAGTGGCGGCATCAAAACCGATTTCGATGCCGCCCTGTATGTTAGCCCTTATGTAACGCATGGCATAGGCTGTGCCGCAAGCACCTAACACAGTGGCAGCTTCCATTAATTTTTCGTCAATCATTACTACTTCTCCCAATGTAGAAAATAAATTTTTTACAACATTTATTTGTGCAGTAGCAGCGTTAGCAAAACTAAAACAGGTCATGCTTTCCTGGATAGCTATAGCCGTATTGGGCATTGCACGAAAAAGAGGAAGCTTCATTTTTATAATTGCGCTAATTTCTGAAATAAGCACACCGGTAACTACAGAAACTAAAATATGTTTAGCAGACAATTCCTTTTTGAGGCTATTTAGTACATCGCTTACCTGGTATGGCTTTACAGCAAGAATTACCAATTCACTTTTGCGTACTGCTTCAGCATTATCAGATGTTACATTAACACCCATATTTTTCAAATTCTCAAGTGTAGCAACTTTTCTTTTTGTGATGGTAATATCAGAAGCTTTACAGAATTTACTTTTTAATAATCCTTCTGCTATTGCAGTCCCTAAATTTCCTCCACCAATTATGGCAATTTTTTTATTCATACCAATATTTTATTATTTGAAATACTATGAAAATTCAACTTAGCTGAAAATTGAAATTAGTTAAGTACACAAAATAACACCATATTTTACAAGTGTAAACTTTTGTTTACTGATGTGATAACTCATCATGAAAGAGCTTGATTATAACAAAAAGAAGGAATATGAAAAAATAGAAATACGATACTTTAAAAGGTAGGGCAAAGGGCTTGGTTTTTATCGCCATCAAAATCATTATAGTAACCTTTTTTCAGCACGTTAAATTCGGTTGCACCGAATGACTGGTTAAAATTTCTAAGAGAAGAAGTCGTTACGTCGTAACTAAACGTAAAGCGAATGTTATTAATTTCAAGACCAAGCATCGGAATTACTGCATCCTGGTAACGATAATACAATCCTGCTATAATTTGCTTTTCTCCATGTTCAGTCAGGTTGTAGGCCGCATTCATTCCAAGCACCAGTTCGCTTGCCCGGGCTTGTGTTGTATAATATATATTAGGATTGATAATTACCTGGTCAGTTACTTTAAATAATCCATTGAGGAAAGCAATGTGCCGGATTGATATTTGATCAGCAGTTGCATCTTCAAAAAATGTTTCCTTAGGCTGGTTGACATGTTGAATAGAATAACCAGCATTTATGTAAACGTCTTCGGTTGGAAAATAGGCGTAATTCATTCCTACCTGCAAATCGAAATAACTAATATTATTATTAGTAAGCACTACG
>Ga0208717_1000187_pt1 | contig 26482 bp, 24 predicted proteins | sample NGESurF53shallow_FD_184489 | JGI IMG/M metagenome (GOLD analysis project Ga0208717, IMG submission 184489) | Arctic peat soil microbial communities from Barrow, Alaska - NGEE Surface sample F53-3 shallow (SPAdes) | ecosystem: Environmental > Terrestrial > Soil > Wetlands > Peat ... | reverse complement strand
CAGGTGCCCGAGGGGCTCGACGGCACCGACGGGCTCGACCGCGAGGCGGAACGGCTGCGTATGCAGTCGGCGCTCGTCGACGCCGGCCTCGTGCTGAGCGCGCGTCGCCAAGCCGAGCGCTGAATCCGACTAAGAGTTCTCCTCGGTGTACCGCAGAGCGAACTGGTAGTCGGCCTCGGGCAGTTGGGGCGCATCGAGCATCCGTGGGATCAGGCTGCGGTCCGCCGTCCGGGCCCGAAAGACCAGCCCGATGGTGACGTCATGATCGGGTCTGTCCTCGATGACGACCTCGTCACCCTCGCCTAGCTCGCCCTCCTCGAGAACCCGCAAGTAGGCGCCCGGCCGGCCATCGTCGGTGAACCGCTTAACCCAATGTGGCTCCCCGAGCCAGTTCTGGAAAACGACGCAAGGAAAGCGCGGACGCGAGACCTGGAGCAAGGCGCTGCCGATGCGCCACGTCTCACCGATCAGCGCGCCCGTGATGTCGAGGCCGCGGGTCGACAAGTTCTCACCGAACTGACCTGGCCGTAGCTCGCGATCAAGCAGCCGCGCCCAATCGTCAAGGTCCTCCATCGCGTAGGCATACACCGCCTGTTCCGGGCCGCCGTGGTTCGCGGTGTCGCTCTGCGAGTCACCGTCGAGCCCGAGCCGACGCGCTGCCACCCGGCCCTGCACCGCGCGCTTGTCGATCGAGCTCACGCCAGACTTGCCCGGCATCGGCTTGCCGCGGCCGACGTTGACGGCCACCACAGTCGCGGGCGTCATGGGTCAGTCCTTGGCCGTCGGAGCGGTCGAGAGCGCGGCGATAAACGCCTCCTGCGGAACCTCGACGCGGCCGACCATCTTCATCCGCTTCTTGCCTTCCTTCTGCTTCTCCAGCAGCTTGCGCTTACGGCTGATGTCACCGCCGTAGCACTTCGCGAGCACGTCCTTGCGGATCGCCCGAATGCTCTCTCGGGCGATAATGCGCGACCCGATCGCCGCCTGGATCGGGACCTCGAACTGTTGACGCGGGATCAGTTCGCGCAGCTTCTTCGTCATCTCGACGCCGTAGGCGTAGGCCTTGTCCTTGTGCACGATCGCGCTGAACGCGTCGACAGCCTCACCCTGCAGCAAGATGTCGACCTTGACGAGATCGCCCACCTGCTCGCCGGTCGGCTCGTAGTCGAGGCTGGCATAGCCGCGGGTCCGCGACTTCAGCTGATCAAAAAAATCAAACGCGATCTCGGCCATCGGCATCGTGTAACGCAGCTCGACGCGGTCGGCCGACAGGTAGTCCATGCCAAGCAACGTGCCGCGCCGGCTTTGGCAGAGCTCCATGATCGTGCCGACGTAGTCGCTGGGCGAGAGCACGGTCGCCCGCACAACCGGCTCGTAGACCTCGGCGATCTTCCCCTCGGGATACTCACTCGGGTTCGTGACGGTGATCTCCTTGCCGTCCTCGCGAATGACGCGGTAGACGACGTTGGGCGCGGTCGAGATCAGGTCGAGGTTGAACTCGCGCTCGAGACGCTCGCGCACGATCTCCAAGTGCAGCAAGCCGAGGAAGCCACAGCGGAATCCGAACCCGAGCGCTGCGCTGGTCTCCGGTTCGTAGGCAAGAGCCGCGTCGTTGAGTTGCAGGCGGTCGAGCGCGTCGCGCAGCAGCGGGTAGTCGCTGCCGTCGATCGGATAGAGCCCGGAGTAGACCATCGGCTTGGGCAGCGTGTACTCGGCGAGCGGGTCGGTCGCTGCCCTGCTCACCACGGTCACGGTGTCGCCCACTCGCGACTGGCGAACGTCCTTCACCCCGGTGATGAGGTAGCCGACTTCGCCGACGCCAAGACCCTCGGTCGGGATCGGCTCGGGTGAAATCACCCCGACCTCGAGCAGCTCGTGGGTGGTGCCGGTCGAGAGCATCTTGATGCGCTCGCGACTCGATAGGTAACCATCGACGACCCGCACGTACGTGACGACGCCGCGATAGACGTCGTAGACGGAGTCGAAAATCAGCGCACGCGGCGGCGCCTCGAAGTCGCCCACCGGCGGCGGAACCTGGTGCACGACGTGGTCGAGAAGTTCGCGGACGCCAGAGCCGGTCTTCGCACTGACTCGCAAGACGTCGCCGGGCTCACACCCGATGACGTGCGCGAGCTCCTCCGCGTACCGCTCGGGCTGTGCAGCCGGCAGGTCGATCTTGTTCAGCACCGGAATGATGTGCAGATCGCTCTGGATCGCCAGGTAGAGGTTGGCCAGCGTCTGCGCCTCGATCCCCTGCGCCGCATCGACCAGCAGCACCGCGCCCTCGCACGCTGCCAGCGACCGGGATACCTCGTAAGTGAAGTCGACGTGGCCAGGCGTGTCGATCATGTTCAGCACGTAACCGGCGCCGTTGACCTTCCACGGCAGCCGGACGGCCTGGCTTTTGATGGTGATGCCGCGCTCGCGCTCGATGTCCATCCGGTCGAGGTATTGGGCGCGCATCGAGCGCTCGTCGACCACGCCCGTGAGTTGCAGCATGCGGTCGGCCAGCGTCGACTTGCCGTGATCGATGTGGGCGATGATGCAGAAGTTGCGGATCGTCGCCGGATCTGTGCGTTGTAGCGGCACGCGCTTCTCTCGAGTCGGGTGGGGAACGTCCTTATCGTCCCACGCTCCGCCCTGGCGGCCCCCCGAAAGCGGTCCCGGCCAGCCTGGTTGGACGCCGAAGCTGCCATTTGGGTACTCTGAGTGGTCGCTCGACGCGCAACGCTGTTGCGCATTCTGACCCCGAACAACTCGATGAGGCTTCCCGCGTGGCGAATATCAAGTCCCAGATCAAGCGCATCGGCACGAACGAGAAGGCACGGCTGCGCAACAAGGCCGTGAAGTCCTCGCTCAAGACCCATGTCCGCCGTTACCGCGAAGCGGCCGCGGCCGGGTCGCCCGACGCGCCTGAGTTGCTGCGTGCCGCCACCCGTCAGCTCGACAAGGCCGCCAGCAAGGGCGTCATCCACGCCAACCAGGCCGCCAACCGCAAGTCAGCGCTGGCCAAGCAAGCCGCCTCGCTGTAAATCTCGCCCTACGTCTCGCTGTGCCGCAAGCGACATCTCGCTACGCCGCGGCGCGGGCCGCAACGATGGCCAGCACCGCTTTCTCCAGCGCGTAACCAGCATCGGTGCCACCGCCCTTGACCTGCTCATCTGCCTGCGCGATCGCCGTCACCGCGATCGCCACGCCCGTCGGCGTCCATCCCTGAAGTTGAGCTCGCACCCGATCGACTTTCCACGGCGGCATCTCCAGTTCGCGGGCCAGGTCGGCGCCGCGTAGCCCTCGGGGAGCGCTCGCGACCTTGGCCAGTGCCCTGATGCCTTGCGCGAGCGCGCTGGTGATCAACACCGGCGCAACCCCGACCGCCAACGCCCAGCGCAGCTGTTCAAGCGCCTCGCCGAGCCGGCCCTCGAGCGCTCGGTCAGAGACGGCGAATCCCGACGCTTCAGCGCGACCGCGGTAGTAACGGGCCACAAGTTCGCCGTCGACCTGGCCGTCGGTGTCTGTGCACAGCTGAGCGCAGGCAGCCGCGATTTCGCGCAGGTCGTTACCGACGGCGTCGATCAACGCCCGCGCGCCGTTGTCGGTAACGGCCCGATTCGCGGCCCGGAACTCGGCGCGGACGAAGTCGATGCGCTCCCCCGGCCTGGTGAGCTTCGCGCACTCGACCCGCCTGGCCCCCAGCCCGACAACCGCGTCGAGCAACGGCTTGCCGCGCGCCCCACCCTTGTGGGAAAGCACCATCGCGACCTCGTCGGCGACCTCGCGACACGATGCGATCACTTCGTCGACGACCTCCTTGGGCAGCTGTTCGACGTCGCGGATGACCAGAACCCGCCGCTCGCCGAACAACGACGGGCTGGTCAGCTCGGCCAGTTGGCCAGCCTCGAGCGCCGCGCCCGCGATGTCGCGCGCGTCTGTGTCTGGGTCGGCGGTACGAGCGAGGGCAACCACGGCGGCGATGGCGCGTTCGACGAGGAGCTCTTCGTCGCCAACAACCACGGTGACCGAACTGGGACGGCGATCAGCAGGCACGACGGGCAGCATGCCATGCGGCTGGGACACGCGCTTCCCGGCGTCCACGTGGCCGGGGTCCTCGGGCCAAGCCCCAGTACTCTGGCGTGTACTCATCGTGCCGGCGGCGGCCCTCGTGCTTTCGACGAGGCGTTGAACGTTGGAACGTCGCGGGATCCGTGTTGCGTCGTCACCCGCAGCCCACCTGGGTTGACCGAGATCGCGGTGTCGCCATCTCGATCGGTGCGCACTACCCGACGCGCGACCGTTGCCAAGGTGTCGAGCACCTTCGCTGAGGGCTCATGTTGGGTGGTTCCAGGACCCACGGAGATCACGGCAATCGAGGGCCGGACGGCGTGCAGAAACGCTTCGCCGTCAGTATCGCCGTGGCGCGATACGACGAGTACGTCGGCGGTAAGGCGCATGCCCGAAGCGATGTTGGTCAAGTCAGCTGCGTCGGTGTCACCTGTGATCAGCGCAGTGATACCTGGAAATACGAGTTTCACAATGCGCCCCGAGTTGAACTCGGCAATGACGCTCCATCGCAATGCTCCAGCCGCGTGAACCTGGCCGACGACGGCGGTCACGAAAGGAACCTGCGCTGCGTGTGTCCAACCTCTCGCGCGGACCTCTGCTTCCGCCGCAAGCCCGAGACCCGCGTCGACCGTGCTAACGGCTCGGTCATGCAAAACCCCTGGCACGCCAGCGACGGCTGTTGACGATCCGCCGGTCAGCAGGACCGACTGCAGGGTGCGAACATCCAGCGCGTCAAGGCATCGATCTACCGCCAGCGGCGAGGGTCCAGCGTCGACAAGGACGGCGGACTGCGGCCCAGTGCGCGCGACGATGGCCTCGCCCTGACCCACATCGCACGCAGCAAGAACCCAATCGGACGGCGGCCACGGTTGCGTCGCGAGTCGATCGCGAACTGCGAGCACGCTGGCAACAAGCGTGACCACGACAGCGACGCGAAGCACGACACCCCGCCATTGCGCCGACCAGAGCAGCAGGCCGACGGCCAAGCCGAGTACCACAAGCGTGATCGCGCCGGAAGCACCATCGCGCCAAGGCACCGCGGCGCCGGGCAGACGCGAGAATGTGCGCGCGATGAACACCAGCCACCAGCACGGAATGCCGGCGAGACGAGCGATGAACTGCGCAGCCCCCATCGAAACCGGCGCTAGCGCCGCAGCTAGCACGCCGAGGATTGTTGCGGGCCCGACAGCCGGCTCAGCGAGCAGGTTCGCCGGTATCGATGCGAGGCTGACCTGACCCGAGATCGAGGCGATGAGCGGAGCGCACGCGAGCGTCGCCGCAGTCGGGACGGCGAGGGCGTCGGCGAGCCATGCCGGAAGGCACCTCGCCATCCACGCACGCAGCGGTGGCGCAACCAACAGCAGCGCCCCGGTAGCAACAACCGAAAGCGCGAAGCCGACACTGCGCGCCAGCGTCGGGTCGATATAGATCAAGCACAAGACGGCGGCGCACAACGCCGGCAGGGCGCGCCGTCGGCGTCCGGTCGCCAAAGCGAGCACGGCAACAAGGCCCATCGCGGCCGCTCGCAAGACCGACGCCTGCGGTCGCGCGACGATCACGAATCCGGCGATCGTCAGCACACCGACGAGCGCCTGTGCTCGCAGGCCCGCCCGCATTCGTCGAGCGATGACGAGTGCAGCACCAAGGACGATGGCGACATTCGCGCCCGACAAGGTCTCTTAGACATGCTCGTGTGATCACGCAGGCGCTTGCGGCTGGACGTCAGCAGGTAATGACGGATTCGGAGGCGATGAAACGTCGGCCCTTCGCCGGTCAACGGATGGGCGCCGCCTGACGCCGGCCATTTCGCCCTCGTCACGATGATGGGGCTGCCCTACACTGCGCCAATGTCACAGAACGCGTGGAACTGGGGACCGAACGGGGAGTGGGCGGCATTGGCCCGCGCCGGTCGGCTGCCACCGCCGCCTGCCCCGCCCCCCAGAACACCGGAGGCGATCGAAGCGGAGCGGGTGCGTGCGGCTGCCCAAGCAGAATCCGCCGCTCAGACCGCTGACGCCCAGCGGCGCTTGCCGACCACACGCGAGGAACTCCTACACCTGGTCCAGACGTTGCTTTCGGAACGTCCACGTGGCAGCTGCGCCGTCGTGCGTGAGGTGCTGGTCAGGCGACTGGGCCGCAGCAAGCCCGGCTGGGCGGAGATCGATCGAGCCTGGCCGTGCGGCGCGACCGACGTGTCGATGATGTGGGGGCACGGCGAGACCTTCCTCGAGCGGATGCCGATCGGGGTTTGTTCCGATGGCCGGATCCGGGTGATCAGCCGCGCTAACCACTACCAGGCTGCCCCGCGCACTGCGAAAGCGCTCACCAAGTCGATGACGGTGTCGGCCGCACTTCCCGGCGACAACGCCGACGGTCTATTGGCCGACGAGGGTTTGGTCTTGCTGAGGTGCCGCGATCACCTGGCAGCAGCGCTCGCCGCCCCGTACGACGACACCCCCTTCACCCCCGTCACCCCCGGCGACATGCCGCTGGCTGAGCCGAAAGCCCTGTCCAACCGGCAACGCATGCGCATTTCCCGGATACAAGAAGCCATCGGCAGGCGGTACCAGGAGATCAGAAATCTCAAATACCACCACGGAGACCCCGACCAGCCTGACTATGCGGTGCAGCGCGGTGCAGGCCCCAGCCGGGCGCAAGCCAAAGCGTGGGCGCGGATCCGTGCTTACGAGAGGGCGATCGAGCGCCGACGGGCTCACATAGCACGCATCAGCGGCAACTGAGCCATCTGGGGCGCGGCCACTACGGTTGCCCCGTAGCGTGCCATTCCTGAGGACGACTGCCGGCAGGTAGCCGGTATTTGGGTTGGTGCTGGCGAAGCTCCCAAGCCTTCGCTCGATTTCTGTGTCCAAGCTGCTCGTCGTAGTTACGGTCTCCCAAGATCGTCGCAGACGCGCCAGACAACGTCTCTTAGACATGTACCTTTTGGTAACTCGTCGCCAGGCGGGCGCTGCACGAAGGCAGCGCAGATGCGGTTGGAGTCCTCGGCATCCGGCAAGATTGTTACGGCCGAGGGGTGGAGGTTGCCGCCGGCGAGTGCTCGGCATGGGAGCCGCTTCCGTGGGGAGGCCGCAGGCGCCGGGATAAGGTGCGTCCACACGCGAAATCGGGGGGTGGGCCAGATGCCTGGTGCCGGCAGCAGTCGCCGGATTGCGAGCTGCGCAGTGGCTCTCGGTACGTTGCTCGTGACGAGCGGATGCAGTAGCTCGGCGCACCCTTCCACGGGCGCCTCAGTCACCGCCGCCTCAGCCGCCAGTGCACCGGCCAGCGCGACGTCAGCCATCGGCGCCCCGGCCAGCTCCGCCCAGGGGGCGGGACCTGCGTCAGCAACCACTGCACCGTCTACCAGCCAAGCGGTCCCGACTACGACAGCGCCGACGCCCAGCACCACCAGCGGATCGGTGACCGCGACGGGCAAGGTCGTGACGATCAGCGTGGAGTTGGACACATACCAGCGCGGGCAGCAGCGCGACGGGACCGGGACCGACTGCGAAGGGGCGTCGCCCAATACGTTCTTCCTACCAGGGTCGGTGCTGGTGGCGAAGAGCCCGGACGGAAAAGTTGTCAGCGCCCATGTGCTGGGGCGCGGTTCGTTCGGTGCGGCCGGCTGCGTTTTCACCGTCCCGCTCGCGACGCCAAACGGGCCGGGGCCCTTCCAACTATCCGTCGTCGGCCAAGCCGAAGTAGGTTCGGTCGTTGACGCGCCCGGCCCCAAGGTCAGCGCCGCAACCCTTGCTTCGGGTCAAGTCCACTACGTCGCAGTTCCCGCAGACGCCCCGACCGTGGCGTCCGACATCACCGATGACTCAGCGTATTTCGAAGTCGAGGGACTCGTGGTGCTCTACGGACCCAGCCGTTGGACCGCGGTCAACAGCGTCGGTGGGCCGGGATGTCGCGGCACGGGACCCTCCACCTATTTGGACGCCGGGCTGGTCATGGCCGTGCAGACATCGGCTGGCCCGGTCGCGAGTGCAGTCACCGAGGATGGGTCGGTCACACCGAACGGTGAAAACTGCGCGTTTCATTTCGTTGGGTTCGTTCCCGGCGCGCAACATGGCCCGCTGCGCATTACCGGGGGGCCAGCGAGCGGCGGTGTCAACTCCACGCCATTCACCGCCGACGCCGCGACCGGCCTCGAGATATCGATCGGCAAGTAGCGCGCGTCCGTGCCTCGTCACGAGTCCTAGAAATCCGGGGCGACCACAGGGCGCACCCCCGCCGATCCGACGAGCACGCCACGGTTTGTACCGGGCATAGGCCGCGTCATGATCGTCGCCCGTCGCTCGTGACAAGGTCCGTACCCAGGGTCGCTCGCGAGCCTAGGGCGTTCGCGGCGGTCGGAGTCCATAGGGAAATCGTCGAACGCTCATCTCACAGGAGCGGCCGCAGCCCTTCCTTGCGCAAAATGGCGCGCGAGACCCACAGATCTGACCGCGAATCGATCGGCCTCGCCGCCCATGAGCGGGACAATGAGTATGCGGGCCGCCGACGAGGCGCGACCGCAGCAGCGGCGAGCAGGCGGGAGACGAACGCGCTACTGCGTGAGCGCCGCCCCGATCGCCGTGCGAGCCGGCTCGGATATCACGGTCAGGCCGCCGAAGACGTGGCTAACAGTCACAGTGGCCTTCACCGACGCCAGGTACGCGGCGGTCGCTGGTGGCAGCGGCGCGGAGCCAGCCAGCAGCAGCGGCGCTCCCACTTCCGCGAGGAGCGCCCCACCCGACAGCGCGTCGGGGAAGTTCGCCCCCGTCGCGAGCCCCAGCGACCCCGGATTGGCGAAGAACTTTGCCGCCACCGCCGCCGCGGTCCCATACCGGTCCGCGCCCAGGAGAGCGGACGCGGCGCCGTCTGCCGTGGCAGCTGGCCCACCGACCCCGTACACGACACCGGGGTGCGCGCCCAGATATGAGGCCGTCACGGCCGGCATGCTCGCGCCCGATGTGAGCAGCACGACCCCGCCCGCATGCGCCGCCGCGGGTCCGGCAGCGAGCGCGTCAGGGAAGTTCAACCCCGACGCGAGTAAAACCGTAGACGGGTCCCCCAGCGCGTCCGCAACGGCAGTCGCCGTGCTGTACCGGTCCACGCCGGCGATCCGTGACACGTGGAACCCCATCGACGTAAGTTGCGTCGTGATCGAGGTGGGGATCGCGGTGACCCCACCAAGCACATACACGGTGCCGCCAGCAGGGAGCGCTCGGACGATCTCCGCACGGGTCGCCGAAGGCAGGGTCGCGCCAGAGGTCAGTAGTAAAGGCGCATTTTTGGCTTTCGCCAGCGGGGTGCCGACCAACGCGTCCGGGTAGTTCGCGCCAGAGGCAAGCACGACCGCGCCCGCGCCGCCCGCTGGGAACGCTGCCCAGCTCACCGCTGCCGCCGTGGCGAACCGGTCCGGCCCGGCGAGGCGGCCCACGTTCGCGGCCTCCACATCCCACGACGAGGCGTGCGAGGTCAACACGGTCAACGTCTCCGCTCCGCCGGCCACCGACAACGCCAGCAGGCACGGGTCAGGGGTTGCCGAGTTCGGTGCCGCCGGCGAGCATGCGGACAGCGGCACGCCGTTGCGGAACACGGTCGCATCAGATGGGTACCAGCCCTTAGGCAGACTGGCCAGCGACACTGCGAACGTCAGCCGAAGCGCGGCACTAGCAGTCGCAGCTGGGGCGGTGATCTGCACGTTGACACCCAAGGTCGTGTAGCCGGCAACGGCAGGGCTGCTCGACCCCTTGGTGACACTGACCGTTCCAGCGGTCGGGCTGGTCACGGTGACCAGCACCGAGTTCGACGCCGACAAGGTTGCGCCCGCTGGGTCGGAGGAGAATGTGCCACCCGCGGCGACTGTCCCACTAGACGTCCCGCCGCCGCCGCCACCGCCGCCACCGCCGCCACCGCCGCCGCCACCGCCACCGCCGCCGCCGCAGGCAGGCAGGGTGGCACTGATCGAGCCGAGTTCGACGTTTGCGGTCTGGTCCCACAACCGCAGGCTTATCGGGGTGCTGCCCGCCGGCAGCGTCCCGGCGCCGGTGAGGAACGCCATCGTCTGGGTCGCGCTGAACGGGTCGATGGCCGGGGTGAACAGCGGGCCTTGGAAGTCACCAGCAGGGGCGATCGACGACTCCCATATCAAATGGTCGGTGGTGCTGGTGCCCTGCCCTGCCAAGGTGAACGCCAGCCCGAAGCTGTCCGTGCACGTCAAACGGGTCAGCGTTACCGCGCTGACCACCGGCGTGACATCGGTCGGGGTCACGTCAAGGTAGCCGTAGCTTTGGTACTGCCCATCGGGAACGGCCACGTCGTTGGTGTGCCCAGAAAACTCGCAGAAGCCAGTCGCTGCGGTGAGCCGCGGGTATGCGGGGTTGGCGCCGAGCGTGATCGCGCCGGTGAAACTGCCAGTAGCTGACCAGCCGGACCCTGCAACGCCGGCCGCGACCATCGTCGATCCGGCGCCGTGCGTGGTGTCGTACACCGACCCGTCTGGGCACGCAGCCATTAGGTAGTAGCCGGCGGAGCCGGACGCCGGCACCGCCAGGCCGCTCGCCTGCGCAGTGACGGTCATCACTGTCTTGGAGATGTCTCGCGCCGCGGCCATAACAGCCATTGCCGGCGGCGCGACGCAGGTCAGCGCGCCCAAGCTGATCGGGAAGCTGGCTGCGACGGAGCTGGTGTCGGTGTCGAACAGGTTCACAGTCAGCGAGACCATCGTCAGCGGTAGGTTGCCGGACATCAGCGGCGCGGCCGGGGCAACGTAGGTGACGCTGAAGGCAAGGTTTCCACTGGGTGGCACGATCACCTGCCCGTTACCGGACAGGTCTGGGGCGCTCGTGAAGTTGACGCTGTTGTACGTCGCCGTCCACGTGTAATGACCCGGCGTCAGGGCGGTCAGACCCGAGGCCGTGAGGAGGAACTCCTGGCCGGGGTTGTTGGCGCCATCGGTCGGTTCACAGGCCCGCGTCGCGCTTACCGTCCCACCGGTCGCGTTGGCGGGTGGTGCGGCGCCGACGGCTGCAACCTGTACTGCGCCCGCCGCCACCAGCCCGGCTGCCGTGATCGAAATAATCCGCCGATGCATCCTACGCAGCGTCACGCTAACCCCCGATGTTGGCGACTCCCACTCACTGGCTCCGTGCCCAAGGCCAACCTAGCCGTGCACCCGGCCATGCCGACATGGTCCGATCAGACCTCTTCGACTGCCCTGCCTCGATGATGACGACCGATTCATGTCGATCTGTGACCCCCGATTGCGTGGCTTCACCCTCCACCATTGCCGCAGCCGCACCCGAGACGGCGACGATGTGTGTGAGCCCTGTTGTGCGAAACGCAGCCACAAGATCGGGCGAGAGTCCCGATGTGTCGCCGTCAACGAGACCGGGCAGCAGGCCGCGTGGTCCAGCGGGGAGCGGAGCTGCCGCTGTTCGCAACCCATCCCTGACGCGCCCGGCTACGCGCTCGACTGGCGACGCTGCACCGACGTGTGTTGGCGACCCGCGCGCATCGAAGAGCGCGCTCTCCAACTCGCCGGGGTCTGGCGCGCTCACACGGCCCGCTGCGGTGACGCGTTGCGTCGGTTGCAACGAGAGCCAGCCTGGCGCGGTCGCAAGCACCACGATCGGAGAGCTGATCGTGGTGCTTGGCACCTCGTCACCGCTGACCTCGACCGCCTTTGCCAACAACACGACAAGGGACCGGCCGCCACCAGCCGACGAAGCAGCCGACAAGTGCGGGTCACTCGTGACGATCAGTTCCAAGGTGACCGTGGCGTGCGCGCGAGCCAGCGACGGTAGCGGGCCACGCTGTACCGCGGCCACCCGCCAGGCTGCAGCCGCTGCCGCACCCGCTGCGCACAGCAGAGCGGCGGCTATGACGCGCGTACGCACGTGGTGTCGCGCTGGCTTTCCGCGAAGCATCGTCGCGCCGACCGCGGCACCGACCACAACCAGCACAGCTGCGACCATCAAGCCGACTGCGGGGGACACCAGCAAAGCGATCGCTGCTGTCAGCCAGGCCACACCGGCCGGCACGAGCAGCCGTAGTTCGACCGGCTCACCGGGCATGAGCTCCACCCGCGTGGCTGCGGCGCCCGGCGGTGACTTCACACCTTCACCCGACCGGCCAGCGCGGCGTACTTCGCCGGTCCGATGCCCGAGACCTGCTGCAACTGGGTCACGCTGGTGAAGCGGCCGTGCTGCGTTCGCCAAGCGAGGATTTTCTGCGCGGTCACCGCTCCGACCCCGGGCAACGTCTCGAGGTCGGCTTGCGTAGCGGTGTTGATGTTGACGACCGGGTCCGCGCTCACGCCGGCGTCGGCGCCAACCGCGGCGTCGTCACCTACGACGCCACCTGCCGACATCGCGGCAGTGCCGGACGGCGGCGGAACTCCGACGAAGATCTCCTGCCCATCGCTCAACTTGCGGGCGAGATCGAGCGCCGTCAGGTCGGTGTGGGCAAGTGCACCACCGGCCGCAGCAATCGCGTCGATGATCCGTGAGCCGGGCGGCAGCGTGAAGACACCAGGCCGCGCAACCTTGCCGACGACGTCGACGACAACGTCGCTTGCCTTGGACGGCGTCGGCAGCTCTGACGGGATCGCCGCCGTGCCGACGGGCACGAATCCGTCGGTGGGCGCAACGCTTTCAGTCGGCGAACGAGCCGAGCCGCCTCCGACTGCCAGACAGCTGCCGGCCCCTTGACCCGTACCTGTCTGACAGTCGGCACCGGTCGGGTCAGCGTCGGCCATCCGAATGTGCGGAGCCGCGCGCAGGAAGTACCACGCGCCACCCGAGGCACCGACGACCGCGAGGACCACGAGCACCGCCACCCCTCGCCGTCCCGGATCGAAAGCGGTGACGTGCAGGCGCGCCGGAACCGATGCCCGCACCCTGGCTCGCCACCCACGCCTGGCCGTCGCAGGCATCGGCGGCAGCTGCAGATCCGGGGCGTGCGGCAACCACCCCTGGGCCGCGGGTTGGGCGACGATCTGCAGGCGTTCGAGCCGGTGCAGCACGCTCGCCAGCTCGCGCGGGTCCGGCCTGCGACGGAACATCGGCACACACCGAGCTAAGCGTCCGAGCAAGTCCTACGGGTGCGACACCACCGAGGCTGTGCACCGCGCGAGCAAACGCCGACGAGTGTGGAAAGCGGTCATCGTGTGCAGACGACGATGGCGAGCATGCCGGGGCCGGTGTGTGCGCCGACGACAGCACCGACCTCGGTCGTGATGATGTCGCCCGCCTTCGGCAGGCGGCCCTCGAGTGCTTCGACAACCTGTGCGGCACGCGGCGCCGCGTCGAGGTGATGCACAGCAACACTCACGGGTTCATCGGCTGCCATCGACACGGCGAGCTCCTCAAGTCGAGCAATCGCCCGCGACGCCGTCCTGACCCGCTCGAGCGGTTCGATGCGGCCATCTCGCAGACAGAGCAACGGCTTCACCGCGAGCGCCGACCCCACCAGTGCGCGGGCCGCGCCGATGCGACCGCCGCGACGCAGGTATTCGAGGGTGTCGACGTAGAAGATGGCCTGGGTGCGCCCAAGGGTCTGGGTGACTGTCTCGACCACAGCCTCGGCATCGGCGCCAGCGACCGCGGCGTCAGCGGCAGCCACGACGGCGAACCCCATCCCCATGCCGACCGACCGCGAGTCGATGACCGTGATGTCACCGCCGACGTCGACCGCAGCAAGCCTCGCCGCGTCGACAGTGCCAGACATCGCGGCCGACAGCTGCACCGAAACGATCGACGTCGCGCCAGCGGCAAACGCCCGGTGGTAAGCGGCGGCGAACAAGCTGGGCGACGGTCGCGACGTGCTGACCGAGTGCCCACGATGCAGGACGGCGGCAACTTCGCTCGGACCGATCTCCTCGCCCTCGGCCCGAACGACGCCACCGACGATGACCTGGAGCGGCACGACTTGGATGCCGAGCAGCTCCGCAGATCCGGCAGGCAGGTAGGCCGTGGAGTCGGTGACCACCGCCACCGCTGGCGTGCTCTTGCGCGCTCGCGACACAGGTGGACCCTAGACCACGACGTTGACGAGCTTCGGCGCCCGAACGATTACAGTCCGCACGTCGCGGCCGTCGAGAGCCTTAACGACAGCGGGTGCAGCGAGTGCGAGTTCGCGCAACGCGGCCTCATCGATATTCGGTGTGACCTCGAGGCGATCGCGAACTTTGCCGTTGATCTGGACGACGCAGACGACGGACTCCTCGACCAGCAACGTCGGATCGACTACCGGCCAACCGGCGTGGAAGACCGTGGGCTGATGCCCAAGGCGGGCCCACGCGTCTTCTGCGGTGTACGGCGCGAAGAGCGACAACATCACGGCGACCGCTTCGACGGCCTCCCGCACCGCCGGGTCGGCCGGTCCTGGACCGACGTCGACCGTCTTACGAATCGCGTTGACCAACTCCATGACGCGTGCGATCGCGACGTTGAACCGGAACGTGTCGAGCAGATGCGTGACTTCGTGCACGGTGCGATGCGTCGCTCGCCGCAATGCGAGGTCGCCGGTGGTCACGTCGACACCGACAACGCTTCGGACCTCGGCAGCCAACCGCCATGCCCGCGCCAAGAACTTGCCGAGCGCGGGCACGTTCATGTCAGCCCAGTCGATGTCTTCTTCGGGCGGCCCGGCGAACAGCATCGTCATGCGAACCGCGTCGACACCGAATGCTGCGAGTTGTTCGCCCAGATCGACGCCATTGCCCAGTGACTTGCTCATGGCCTTGCCCTGGTTGATGACCTGACCCTGATTCAGCATCGCTTTGAACGGTTCGTCGAACTCGACGAGCCCCATGTCGTGCAACACCTTGACGAAGAACCTGCTGTACAGCAGGTGCAGGATTGCGTGCTCGACGCCGCCGACGTACTGATCGACAGGCATCCACATTGTGACGTCAGCAGGATCGAACACCACATCGTCGCGATGCGGCGAGCAGTACCGCAGGAAGTACCACGACGAGTCGACGAATGTGTCCATCGTGTCGGTGTCGCGAGTTGCCTTACCCCCGCACTTCGGGCACGTCGTGTTCACCCACTCGGTTGCGGCGGCCAGTGGTGATACGCCCTTGGGCTGGAGGTCAGCACCACGCAGGTCGGGCAGTCGCACCGGCAGCTCGGCGTCCGGCACCGGAACCTCGCCGTCGGCCGGGCAATGCACGATCGGGATCGGCGCGCCCCAGAATCGCTGCCGTGACAGCAACCAGTCGCGTAACCGATAGTTGATCGCGCCCTTGCCGACACCCTTGGCTTCGAGCTCGGTGATGACTCGATCGATGCTCGCGCCCTTGTCGAGACCATCGAGCGAACCTGAGTTCACATGGACGCCGTCACCTGCGGTCGCGACGCCGCTTTCCGCTGGATCGGGCTCGGCTGTGGCAACCACGATGCGCACCGGCATCCCGAACGTCAGGGCGAAGTCGAGGTCGCGCTGGTCATGCGCAGGCACCGCCATGATGGCCCCGGTACCGTAGTCGGCCAGCACGTAGTCGGCTGCCCACACCGGGATACGTTCGTCGTTGACCGGGTTAATCGCATATCTGCCTAGGAAAACACCGGTCTTCACCCGCTCGGTCGACATCCGGTCGATGTCCGAGAGCCGCCGAACCTGCTCGACGTAAGCATCGAACGCGGCTCGTTGTTCGGAAGCACACAGGTCGGCAGCCAGCGCCGAGTCGGCAGCGACCACGAAGAACGTCGCGCCGTACAACGTGTCGGGTCGGGTGGTGAACACGGTGACTGGCTCGGCGCGGTCTTCGATCGCGAAGTCGACGCGCGCACCGACCGATCGACCGATCCAGTTGCGCTGCATCGTCAGCACCCGCTCGGGCCATGAACCCTCGAGTTCGCGCATGTCGTCGAGTAGCCGGTCGGCATATTCGGTGATTTTGAAGTACCACTGGGTCAGCGTCTTCTTAGTAACCAGCGCCCCGCAGCGTTCACAGTGACCAGCGACGACTTGTTCATTCGCCAGCACGGTCTGGTCGTTTGGGCACCAGTTGACCGCCGACGCTTTGCGGTAGGCCAGCCCACGTTCGAAGAAGCGCAGGAACAGCCACTGGGTCCAGCGGTAGTACTCCGGATCGCTGGTGTGCAGCCGGCGCGACCAATCGAACGAAATGGCGTAGCGCCGAAACGACGCGGCCTGTGTCTCGATGTTCTTGTACGTCCAGTCGGCCGGATGCTGGTTGCGGGCGATCGCGGCATTCTCGGCGGGCAGCCCGAACGAATCCCAGCCGATTGGATGCATGACGTCGTAGCCGAGCTGTTGCCAGTAGCGGGCGAGCACATCACCGAACGCGTAAGCCTCGGCGTGGCCCATGTGCAGGTCGCCCGACGGGTAGGGAAACATGTCGAGCATGTAGCGGCGCTCGCGTGGCGAGCCGTCAGCGGCCGGGCGGCCGGTGCGAAACGGGCCGAGCTCGTCCCAGACCGGCAACCATCGATCCTGGATGGCGGCGAAGTCGAACGTCTCGCTCATCGGTTCCTCATCGGTGTCGCAAGTAGTTGGACGGCGGAGGGTGCGGCAGGTGGCATGGCAGTCGATTCAGACACAAAAAGACCCCTCGCGCACGAGGGGTCGCCGCGCCGACGTCGGGTCAGCGCGGCGTAATGAGAAGCAACTGGGACACGGCGCTCAGTGTACGCCCGCCCCGCTCTCGATTTGATCACCGATCAGACGTCACGGGTGTGGCGCGAGTGGCAAATGACCGACTCGATCCCTAGTGACTGAGCCGTACCGATCTGCGATGTTTTGTCCGAATGGTCACCCCGCTGCGCCGAACGCTTACGAAACATGGGCAGATGCGCGAACGGTTGTGGCCGGACGGCCAATACCCGCCAATGTCGCCTTCCGCGAAACTTTCCCGGTAGGCCGCTAGCCGGGGGTGCGGTCTCCAACCGGGGGCGCGGCGGTCCGGCTCTGCGTGGGGGATGCGCGAGCCGGACCGCCACTTCGCGGCGAGCCCGTGTCACCCGGGGGGACAAGTGACCTGTCATCGTCGCGCAGATTTAGAGTGCCCGATCGCTTTTCACCTAGGTGCGCGGCGCGCCGCAACGCTCTGATCTCGTGTCAGCGGCTGGCCGTTCCGAAGACCACATCGGCGCGCACAACGGTGACCTCGCACGGACGACTTAGGCGAGCAGGCTCTCGCGCAGGAGATCGTGGGCCAGAGCGGTCGGCCCACGGCGGGGATCGCCGATCCTCCTGCACCGCAGCCCAGATCGGGCACCGGCACGTCCGGTCGCGGCAGCAAGCGGGACACGATCTCGCAGCCGAATCGATCCCAGAATCCGAACGCAGTACGAGACCCCGATCAAACCCTGGGGACCGTTGCGACGGACCAGCACCCGCGTCCCGTCGTCGTCGTAAGCGTTGCCGACGGTTTCACACACTGTCGTCGGCACTATGATGACCGGATTACCCGTCTGCGAGTTGTGGCCGAACCGGTTGTTCGCGATGCTGCCGAAGTTCATCGAGGGCAGCGGCTTCGAAGCGTGAAGCCGGACACGTTCGCATGCGTGCAGTCGATGAGGCCGGAGTTGAACGCCGTCCGACACCTCTGTCGGCGTCGGCACGACCGGACTCGACATGGCGGCAATCAGTCAGAGTTGTGGCGCGATAGCCGACGCGATGAGGTCGAGATGATCGAGATCGGTCACGTCAAGTAATTGTAGGTACAGGCGGCTCGCACCGATCGCAGCGAACTTGCCGATCCGGTCGACCACCTCGTTTGGTGTGCCAGCCAAACCATTCGCGCGCAGTTCCGTGACGTCGTGTCGAATGGCGGCCGCACGCCGGGCAACCTCCGCGTCGTCGCGGCCGACACACACCACCTGCGCGCTCGAGTACACGATTTCGCGTCCGCCCGCAATCGCGCGCACCCGCTCGAACGCAGCGTCGACGTCATCGACGGGGACGAACGGCACGTTGTATTCGGCCGCATACCGAGCCGCAAGTGCGGGGGTCCGCTTCGGCCCGCGGCCGCCGATGATGATGGGCACGGCCCGACCGAGTGCTGGCGCGTCGACAATCGGGTAGTACTTGCCGGCGAACGAGAACTTCTCCCCCGCCGGCGTGCGCAGCAACCCGTCGATCACGGCCACCTGCTCCTCGAGCCGATCGAAGCGTTCAGCGATATCGGGGAACGGGATGCCGTATGCCGTGTGCTCGGCATCGTTCCAAGCCGCGCCGATGCCGAACTCGACCCGCCCGCCGCTCATCTGGTCGACCTGCGCAACGGAGATTGCGAGCGGCGCAGGTAACCGGAACGTCGCGGCAGTGACCAAGGTGCCCAGCTTGATGCGACTGGTGTCGCGGGCGAGCCCAGCCAGCGTCGTCCACGCGTCTGTCAGTCCTGGCAGCGTGGGCGAACCGAAGGCGAGGTAGTGATCGGACCGGAAGAAGGCGTCGAAGCCGAGGTCTTCGGTGGCTCGCGCGACGCGAAGCAGGTCGTCGTAAGTGCCGCCTTGTTGAGGCTCGATGAAGACGCGCAGGTCCATGACACCCAGCCTAGGCGCGTGCTAGCCACCGGCCATCCAGCCGGATGGTCCAGGGCGTCACCGACTCAAGCTGCAGATGGGTCTCACTCCACGGGTCACGCGAGAGGGCGGCGCGTACCGCCTCTGCGGAGTCCGCCTCGATGGCGTGGATTATTCGGAACTCGTCGTCGAGGGGGCCGCCCAACACGATGAAGCCGTCATCAACGAGGGCATCCATGTAGGTCGCGTGCGCGGCCCATTCGGACTGTTGTTCAAGGGGCAGTGACGAGTCCCATCGCGGACCCGAACGGTGCAGCTCAACGAGGAACATCGCCATGAGCCTGTCGTACCCCCGACTGCCCACAGGGATGCGTGCCCTATACGCCGCTTATGGGGCTTTTGCTGAGTTAGTGATGAGTTCACCTGATGGTTCCTGTAAGAAGGCCTTGAGTATCTAGCGGCGCCGTTGAACGGATCTTCTGTCGTCGAACCGAGGAGGTCGACCGTGACCGAATCCCGACGCTTAGCCCCGTGGAAGACCATCCGGGGCACGCACTCTCCTGGCCTTGACGTCGATGATCGGCGGTGGCGGCCTGGCCGCCATTGCCGGTCCGACTGGGGCGGCCGCTGCCTCGCCGTCCCCCTCGAGCACATGCCGGCTTGGCAACGGGGTGTCGCTCGGGAACACCGGCGTCGACCTGCCGACCGTGTTCGGGTCAGGCTCACCTGAGGTTGCTCAGTACAACGCCGATCCGGACAGCGTCAAGGATGCCGAGGTCGTCTGCAACGTCAATGCCATCGTGCAACGCCGATCCGGCGACGAAGACACCATCGCCCCCGTGTTTTGCGAACTCGACCCGCACGGCTGGCTCCACGTGATCTCCTGCGGTCACCCACCGCCGCTGCTGGTCATCCCGAAGGGCGCCCGGCTACTGGAAGAACTGCGCGACCACGCCGCGCCACTGGTACTGGGACTGGGACCGTCCGCGTCGGTTCAGAGCTACCACGTCGATCCCGGTGATCGGCTGCTGCTGTACACCGACGGCCTGCTCGAATGTTGCGACAACCAGGGCGCGCGCCTTCTTCCGGCTCGCTGCGACGATTGCGTAGGCATCGGGGCGGCCGCACCAACGACGACATCGCGCTGCTCGCCGTCCAGGTACGCGAAGCACGGGCAGCCACGGTGCCCAGCCGTCACCTAGTGCGGCGCCAGCCCGTGAAATGACAAACCTGACGTCGGTCGGCGCCTCAACGGGACGGCGCCGACGAAACCCGGCCAAGACGCGCCGCGACGATCTGGCCCATGCAACCTTAGACAGACGCAACATTGGACACACGCAATCTTCGGCACATGCAACGAGGTGTACCGCCCCCAGTTTGGGTATTCTCGCGAGGTGGCCGGCCCCCTGCACGCGTGGGAAGGCTCCGCGACGGATCCCGGCGACCCGGTGGTGAAACCCCGGACCGCCGTCCCCGAATCCACGACATCGCGCGAGGCGGCATTCGACATCGCGCCAGACCCCACTGCACCGGCTCAGGCACGCCGGCTCGTCGACGAGATGATGAAACTATGGGACTGCGACGACCCCGATGATGTCGCGATCTTGCTGACCAGCGAACTGATCACCAATGTGGTCCGGCATGCCCGTACGAACCTGCGGCTAGAAGTCAGCTTGCGAGCGATGACGTTGCGGATCGCTGCCACCGACGAGATCCCCGCGCCTCCGCAACTGCGCCCCATGGACACCGATTCAGAAGGCGGCCGCGGGCTCGCGCTGATCAACTCCCTCGCCCACCAGTGGGGCATCACCCCGCGCGAGCGCGGCAAGACTGTCTGGTTCGAGGTCGTCGTCCAACCAGCGCGCTAGCCGCTGGCCCGTTGTTCATGCGGTCGTTCAGCTGGGTGAGCGGAAGCTCCGCAACCAAGTGAGGAACTGCTCGAGCCCTTCCTCGGTGGTGGCGTCGTGATCGGCCAACCACACCGTCAGATCCTCGGGTTCCATCAGCTTCTCAGTGAGTGCGAAGAGCAACATGATCAACGCTTGCCTGCGGCGCAGCGGCAGATCCGGCAACAGCCGGCTCAGCTGCTCGATGAAGTCGTCCCAGCCGTCGGCTCGGGCCACCGCCCAACGTTTGCCGTCACTGAGCTCGATCATAAACTCACTGAACGGGTCCCGATCAGGCACGCATCGCCCTCTCACGTCGTCGAGGATCAGGGCCAGACCGCCGCCCGGAACCGTTCGCAGGATTCCGGCGGGTCGGTCGGCTGCCTGTGCGCCATCGTAGCTAACGGGGGTTGAGCCGATGCAGATCGGCGGCCGTCGCAGAACACACGGCGGTGAGTGGCACGCGTGCGTGTCGAGCGTCGGGCCAAGGATCCTCGGGGGGCTTGGGAACCGCAGTTGAACCCGGGCTTGACAGCCGTCGAGGCCCTCAGCCAGCCCGCGCGCTTAAACGCGATAACGGCCGGATCGGTAGACGGGGACTGGCGGGCTCGGGGAGCTGGGTCGGCCAGAATTCGCCAACGTCGAGCGACTCAGCGTCATAGCGGAAGGTTCGTAGCAATCCACTCGATGCAAGAGCAAAGACCACGGCGCGACTTGGCGCGCGCAGGACCAGCTCTCGATGATGAGCACGGCACCGCTTGGAGGTCGCGACGAGAACGGCGAGGCCGCACGAGCCCATAAAGGTGACGTCGGCAAGGTCGATGAGAACCTGGTGAACCGACTCGTCGTCAAGCGCCACGAGAGCTTCACGAAGGCGCCTCACATTGGCCATGTCGATTTCGCCGGCTAAATGGACTATCACCCGCTCGGCCTCGCGTTCGATGTCGAATTGGAACACGAGCTCGGACCGGTTCATGATCGAATTCTGCATGCCTGGTTCCTCCATCGCTTGAGCTCAGTGCCTAGTGCCTAGTGCCTAGTGCCTGCGAATCAACACCCCTGAGCTTGCCCGGCTGATGTGACGAATGCCCTGTCCGATTCTTTGCAGTTTCGTGACATTCCCTCCCCCCGGTTGCGTACCGCGGGTTCCGTGTAGCCAACTGTCTGAAGGATCCCCATGGAGATTCACCGCGTTTCGACGTGGTCGACCCGAGCGGGGTGGCGTCGTAGGGTGCAAGCATCGGGGGGGTTCGGCTTCAGCTACGACGGAGGCATGTGTCTCGCATCCTGGTGATTGAGGACGATGATCGGATCCGGGCCTCGATGCGGCTAGCGCTGGAGGACGAAGGTCACGAAGTCGCGGAGGCCGAAGCTGGTGAGCCTGGCCTGGCGTTGTTCGCTGCAGACGGGGCGGATGTCGTGCTCGTGGATTTGATGCTTCCCGACATCGATGGTTTCGAGTGCTGCAGGCAACTGCGTCGCACGAGCGATGTTCCGATCATCATCGTTACTGCCCGCGCTGATACTCACGAGGTGGTAGCGGGCCTAGAGGCGGGCGCTGACGACTACGTCACCAAACCGTTTGTCATGAAGGAGCTCGCGGCCCGAATCAGGGCGTTGCGTCGCCGCACCCGGCCTACGAGCGCCGCCGTCGGCGTGATCGAAGTGCGCGATCTCGAGCTTCGTCCAGACGAAGGCGTACTGCTGCGGGCTGGTATCGAGATTCACTTGACGCGGACCGAATTTCGGCTGCTGTGCGAACTCGCGGCAGCGCCGTCGAGGGTCTTCAGTCGCGAAATACTCCTCGAGCGTATCTGGGGCTACGACTACTTCGGAGATGGTCGCATCGTCGACGTGCACATGCGTCGGCTGAGGACGAAGATCGAGGTCGATCCTTCCCAGCCCGAGCTGCTCGTGACGGTCCGAGGGCTCGGCTACAAGCTGCAACCGTGACGTCGCAACGCTTTCCGCGCCGACTCGGTCTGCGGGCAAGAGTCACACTCGTGTTTGGTGTCGGCGCATTCCTGCTCGCCGCAACCATGGCGATCTTGGCGTTGGGCCTAGCACGCAACTATTTGCTACGAGAACGCGAAGCCTCCGCGCAACATCAGACATTCGCCAATGCGTTGCTCGTGCGCTCCGAGCTACGGTCGAGCAACGTCGATATCACCAACTTCCTCGCCACCTTGCCATCGGGTGCAGAGTCGGACTCGCTCATCTACCGCCACGGCAGCTGGTTCGGGACCTCGGTCGGACTCGGCCCAACCCAGCTCCCGCCCGACCTCACCGCCAAAGCGCTCACCGGCGCCGCCGCAAGCCAACGCTTCCGCTACGCCGGAACGACCGCAATCGCGGTCAGCGTCCCGGTCCGCGCCGCTGACGCGGTCTACATCCAAGTCTTCTCGCTGAGCGAGCTCAACTCCACCCTGCGGATCTTGTCAGCATCCCTCGGCGTCGCCGCGCTGATCACCACGGCCGCTGGCGGCCTTCTCGGCAGCTGGGCGAGCAAACGCGCGCTTCAACCAGTGCGTGACGTTGCCATGGCTGCTGGAGAAATCGCCGGAGGCAAACTCGACACCCGCCTGCGCGCGACGGAGGACAGAGAACTCGCGCGCCTCGGCGCGGCATTCAACGCCATGGTCGACGCGGTGCAAATGCGAATCGACCGAGACGCGCGGTTCGCCTCCGACGTCAGCCACGAGCTGCGAACTCCACTCACCACGCTTGCGACCTCTCTAAGCGTCCTCGAGCGCAACACCGACGGCTGGACGTCGCCTCAACGGCAAGCTCTCGAGCTCATGCGTTCGGAAATGAGGGCGTTCCACAAGCTGGTTGAGGATCTGCTGGAAATCTCCCGCGCCGATGCCGGAGCGACCAATCTCGTCATCGACGACGTGCTCGCCGCCGAGTTCGTATCACGGTTGGGCGCAGCGATCTGCCCGACGACCCCGCTCGACATCTCCGCTGACGCCTCATCGGCGCATGTGAGCATAGACAAGAGACGGATGGAACGTGCCTTCTCCAACTTGGTCGAGAACGCGAATCGCTATGCGGGTGGCATAATACGCGTCGGTTTGTGCCGCACGCCCAGCGGCGCCGTCCGCTTCGAGGTTGACGACGCCGGACCAGGCATCCCGCCGTCCGACCATATCCGCATCTTCGAGCGCTTCAGCCGAGGCAGCGGCGGCCGCCGAGCCGAAGGCAGTGGAGTCGGGCTCGGGCTCGCCCTCGTTGCGGAGCACGTCGCCCTGCTCGGAGGAACGGTATTGGTCGAGGATCGACCGGCGGGCGGGTCGCGTTTCGCCATCGAACTACCCGCGCACAAGCCATGAGAAGAGTTGCCCTGGCCGCCGGTGTTGCGGCAATACTGGTCATGGGCTGCGGAGTAGGCGTCCAAAATCACGCCACGTCGATCCCGAGCCGAGCAATCCCCGCCGAACTATTGTCACCGAGGGACAGCCCCGCACCCTCGGCCTCCCAACCTGCGTCGACGTCGACCATCTATCTCGTGCGCAACGGAGTTCTTGTCGCCGTGCACCGACCTGCGAGCGAGACGTCGACCCTGTCAGCGCTGCTCCGCAGCCTGCTGCAAGGTCCCACAGATGCGGAGACGCAGTCAGGACTGGTGACGGCGATCAACACGAACCCGATCCTCAATCGGGTGACGTTTAGCGGTTCGGTCGCGAACATCGACCTCGCCAGTACGTTTGGCGACATCCGCGGACAAGGGCAGATTCTTGCGACCGCACAGGTCGTTATGACCGCGGTGGGTTACCCGGGGATCGACGCCGTCCAGATCAGTCTGGACGGCGTGCCCGCCGATGTGCCGCTTACCGACGGAACGCTGGTGAGTCAGCCGCTCGTACGCTCCGACTACAGCCAACTTCTCCTACCGCCACGCCCGGAATCGAGCGCGGCGTCCGGCACAGCGCCGAGCCCAGCGGCTTCCTCGCCGTGAAGCGTTCAACCACCTCGCGATGGTCCTGTGTCGCGCTCACATCGTGCGGATGCCGGCAGCGACAGGCGCCGACGGCGGGGTCCCCCGAGAACGATGGCCGACCTCAATTAAGCGAACATCCACGATGCGGCCCGCGGCCGAACTTTCAAACCAAAAATGCTCCCCGTTAGGCTCGCCGTTCCGCAAATACGGTGAAGGCCGGCACGACTTACAGCGTCGTAACCGGCCCTGACCTGCGGTGATGGGAGTGGAGCTTAGGGGACTCGAACCCCTGACCCCTTGCCTGCCAGGCAAGTGCTCTACCAGCTGAGCTAAAGCCCCAAAGTGCCCTTCCGGGCGTGGCGAAGTCTAGCGGACGCCCAGCCGACGCCGTCCGGCTACCGAGATCATCGGTCATCCCCGACGACTACCTCCGGCAGCGAGCCCGCATTGTGGTCGAACAGCCGCCACCCCGACGGCGCTTCCCTCAGCAGCGACCAGCAGCAGTTCGCCAGCGACCCGAGCGACCGCCAACACGGCGTCGGGAGGCCGATCATCGACGCCACGATCGCTCGACCAGCGGCGCCGTGGGTGACGACGACGAGCGTTGCGCCGTCCGCAAGCGACACCAGCGCATCGTCGACCGCCGCAACTGCACGTGCGCCCACTTCGACGAGACTCTCGCCACCGCCGCGCCGTCCGTCTCCGCCGTCTCGCCACGACGCTGCCTCGACCGGATAACGCTCGGCCACCTCATCAAACGTGAGTCCTTGCCACACGCCGACGTCGATCTCGCGCAACCGCGGATCCGTCGCGATGGGCAGCCGGGTGACGTCGGCGAGCGCCTGTGCGGTCTCGCGCGCACGAACGAGATCCGAGGACACAATGGCGGACGGCGAGAAGCCGGCGAGTAGCCCAGCAGCTCGAGCCGCCTGGGCCCGGCCTAGATCATCGAGCGGAACGTCGAGCTGACCCTGGAACCGCCGCTGCAGGTTCCACGCGGTCTGGCCGTGTCGCCAGACCAGCACCGTGCGAGTGCCCACTCAGCCGTGACCCGCGGCCGCTGCCCCACGCGAGTCGAAGCTCTCGGCGTCCGGCTGGTTGAGCCCTTCCGTGATGTGCTCCGGCAACGGCACCTGTGGACAGTCTTTCCACAGTCTCTCAAGGGCGTAGAACGTGTGCTCCTCGGCGTGCTGAACGTGCACGACGATGTCGGAGTAGTCGAGCAGAACCCAGCGGCCCTCGTGCTGACCTTCACGCCGTGGCGGCTTGGCGCCCATCTCGCGCAGGCGATCTTCAACGGCGTCGACGATCGACTTCACCTGACGGTCGTTCGGCGCGGACGCGAGCACGAAGATATCGGTGATGGCGAGTCGATCACTGACGTCAAAAGCTTGTATGTGGTGGGCCAGCTTGTCGGCGGCCGCCTCGGCGGCGGCGACAGCGAGCTCGATAGCTCGGGGAGATGCGGTCATCGGGGCATCGGGTCAAGCAGTCGCATGCGTTGGTGGACTCCCGTCGGTTGGCCGCCCTCAGCAGCGGTCACCCGTCCATCGTCTCATCCTTTGTAGTCGGCCCCGAGTTTCACGAGGACGTCAGCGACGGTAAATCCATCGTTAGCGACCCGGACGTCCGATATCGGCAGGCCCAGCGCGCGGGCGACGGCGTCCCCCTGGTCGATCTGCGCGGACGTCGGCGCCAGGATCACCACGACCGAGGGTGCGGTGGCATTGGGCATGTCGGCGGTGTTCTGGCCCTGGATGTAGACAAAGCCTGCCGCGACGAGCCTCGATCGTGCCGTCTCACCGAGCCCCGGTGTCCCGACCTGGTTCTGCACGTACACCCGGTTACCGGTCGCCTTGCGGCTGGCCGGGACGGATGCCGCGAGCTCGGTGCTGACGAGGGTCGCCGTTTTCGCGGTGTCGAGGGTGTAGGCGTCCTGGCCGGAACCAGTGGACAGCGGTGTGACAGGCAACTCCTGGTCAGTCATGGAGCCTGCGGTGTTATCCGCAGCAAGGCCGAGCAGGAAGGTGGCCAGTCTCGCCGGCTCGAATGTCGAAGTCGAACCGGCACCGAGGCTCGCCAGCATAGCGGCCAAGCCGGCCTGAGTC
>Ga0208717_1000186_pt1 | contig 26659 bp, 27 predicted proteins | sample NGESurF53shallow_FD_184489 | JGI IMG/M metagenome (GOLD analysis project Ga0208717, IMG submission 184489) | Arctic peat soil microbial communities from Barrow, Alaska - NGEE Surface sample F53-3 shallow (SPAdes) | ecosystem: Environmental > Terrestrial > Soil > Wetlands > Peat ... | reverse complement strand
GCGTGAGCAGTCCGTGACCGGACGCTACCCCCGGTCGGGAACGAATAACTCCTTGGTCAACCCGTCTGCGAGCCGCCCCGGAATGCCCTAATATCGGCAAGCTAGCAGGGCGGGTGATCGACAGCGGGGACCGAGAGCGGGGACCGGTGTGGACTTGCGATAACGGGCATGCCATTTCCCCGGGGGATGAGTTTTGCGGACGTTGCGGGGCGTACGCGCGGTCCGGTGACCTTTCCGGGGCACCGGAAGCGGTCCAGCCTGGATCGGAGCCCCGAGGGGGTCAGGCGGAACGCGCCACGGAATACCCTGGTGACCCGTTCGCGGAATATACGTCGGACTACTCCAGCGGGTCGTTCGCCGAATTCATCGCGGCTACTTCCGAAACCGACATTCCGCCTTTCTTGGCCGAGCCATTGCCTGGAGAGGTCACTCCGGACGCTTACTGGCTGCCGGATGCGGGTGTGCCGGGCCCTGGAGTGCTCGCCCAGGACGAGCCGGACGCTGCCGACGGCGGGGCGCCGGGCGGCAGTGCGCCGGGCGGCGTGACGCCGGGCGCTTCCGCGTACGCGGAGCCGGCGGCGCCGGAGGACGAGGCGCCGGATGTTTCCGGGCGCGCGGTGGAGGCGGAGGGGGATGCGCCGGAGGACGTGGCGCCTGGCGTTACCGCTCCCGATGAGCCGGACGCCGCGGGCGGCGCGGCGCTGAGCGCCCCAGAGCGGGTCGCGGCCGGCTACTACCGTCGCGACGAACCAGAGGACCCCGGCCGCGAACTATCCGGGGACGGCACCGACACGCCCGTGTCCGGTTTTCAGGCCCTGCTCCGCGTGCCTGACGCCCCGCCGGCCGAGCGGCCGGCCCTGCCGAGCCCCCGCGTGGCCCCGTCCCCCGAGCGGGTCCTCCCGCCCGTCGAGCGGGCGCCCCGGTCTGCCCCGACCGCATCACCCTCGGAGGAACGGGCCGCCCCGCCCGGGGAGTGGCACCTCCCAGCCCGACCGAGCCTGACGCCGTCCGGCGGCACCGCAGCCGGAGATAGCGTCGGCAATGGGAGGGCCGCCAATGGGAGCGCAGGCCATGGTGACTCCGGTCATGGCCCAGGTGGGGGCGCCGCGGGAGAAGACACCTGGGGTCCGCTGACCGAAGTCCGCATCGGGGACGGAGACGACGGCCCAGACACCCCAGACACCGCGGCCCGGCCCGGGGACCCACTGGCCGAGTCGGGCTACCGCCGGCCCAGCCGGACCCGGCTCCTGGCCGGAGTGGCCGCGGTGGCGATCCTGGGCGTGACCGGGGTGACCGGGACCCTGGTCGTCATGCACCAGCACCAGACCGTGGCGTCCGTTCCGGCCACCACGAGCGCCGCGGCCAGCGGCACATCCAGCCAGGCCGGCGCGGGCGAAGCGGGGTCCGCCCGCCCGACCCCTCCGGCGCTCCGGTGGAGCTCGCCGGTCCCGGTCGACCCGCAGACGCTCCAGGCCAGCAGTACCCGCATCACCGGCCTGGCCTGCCCGAAGCGGACCGTCTGCTACGCCACCGACAGCGCGGGCACCGTGCTATCCCTTCAGTCCGGCGGGACCTGGCCGGTGGCTACCACGGACCCGCACGGTGGCCTGATCACCATCTCCTGCGCGTCAGCCCGGTTCTGCCTCACCGTCGACGGTGCTGGTTACGCCATCCCGCTCAACCAGGGGGTGTGGGGCACCCCGGCGCTGGTCGGCTCCGGATCCGGGACGCTGACCAGCGTCTCGTGTGCCGGCCCCTACTTCTGCGAGGCCGTGGACAACATCGGGAACGCGTTCACGTACCGGGGACCTGTCACGGGCTGGAGCCAGCAGGCCGTCGACCCGAGCGGGCAGTCGCTGAACTCGATCTCCTGCCCCAGTTCCACCTACTGCGTGGCCGTGAGCGGGAGCGGGAACGCGTTCACCTTCAACGGAACCTCGTGGAGCGGGCCGGCCGCGGTGGACATGGGGCATGATCTGGTCAGCGTGTCCTGTCCCACGACATCGTTCTGCATGGCCGTGGACTCCTCCGGCGAGGCGGCCGAGCACTCAGACGGGCTGTGGGGCCTGCAGCCCGTCGAGGCGGCCCTCGCTGCGGTGTCCTGCCCATCCGCCGGATCGTGCCTGACGGTGGCGCGTTCCGGTGCGACCTCGAGCTACGCCAACGGTCTGTGGGCCCGGGTACCCGCGGCCGCTCCTTCCGCCACCATCACCAACCTGAGCTGTGCGACGGCGACCTCGTGCGTGGCCACGGATCAGGAGAGCAACGTGCTGTTCTACGCCCCGCCCCAGTCGGGCTGACCCGGACGTCCCGACCGCTCCCGGCGCTCCCGCTCCCGGGAGGCACCCGCGTAGCGGCCTGAGCCAGGGCTAGCCTGCGCAGGTGGAAGAATCGCCGAGCGAGCTGGCCGGGCATCCGGACCGGGTGCGGTGGAACGAGAGGTACGGGACCGGCTTCACCGCCTCGTTCACGCCGCATCCGGTGGCGGTCGCCGCACTGGCCCTGGACCTGCCGGCCGGCCCGGTTGCCGATCTGGCCAGTGGCCCGTCTGGCAGTGCGCTGCTGGCCGCGGCGCAGGGCCGGCCGGTCACGGCGGTCGACGTTTCCGAGGTGGCCCTGGGCCTGCTCAGCCAGGAAGCCCGGCACCGGGGTCTGGATCACCTGATCACCCTGGTCCACGCCGACCTCAGCGCCTGGCGTCCTGAACCCGGCCGGTACGCGCTGGTGCTGGCCACCGGGTTCTGGGATCCCGGGGTCTTCGCGGCGGCCGCACGGGCACTGGCTCCCGGTGGCGTGCTCGGCTGGGAGGCGTTCACCATCGCGGCCCGCCGGGCACGGCCCACGCTGCCCGCCGCCTGGTGCCTGCGCCCCGGAGAGCCAGCCATCCTGCTGCCGGACGGCGTGACCCAGATCAGCCAGGAAGACCTCCCGGACGACCAGCGGGGCGCCCGGCGACGGCTGCTGGCCCGCCGCACTGGCCCGGGAGCGCCCTAGTGTCTCGCTATACAAGACAAAAAATTTGCTATGGTGAGACACGTTGCTAGGGTCATGGTTGTGGAGCTTCTTGAATGGGATGCCCGGAGCTACGATTCGCTGCCGCTGCCACACAAGCGATGGGGGCCTGCGGCCATCGCCCGGCTCCGCCTGGCCGGGGACGAGACCGTAGCGGATCTCGGCGCCGGGACCGGGCGGGACGCCGAGCAGCTGCTGACGGCCCTGCCCCGCGGCCGGGTCCTCGCCATCGACGGCTCGCAGCAGATGCTCGCGCAGCTTCGCGAACGGCTGGCCGGGCAGCTGGACCGGATCCAGGTGCTGCAGGCCGATCTGCGTGAGCCGCTGCCGGTCACCGAGCCGGTGGACGCGGTGCTGAGCGTGGCCACGCTCCATTGGCTGCCCGACCACGCCCAGGTCTTCGGCTCGGCCGCCGGGATGCTGCGGCCCGGCGGCCAGTTCGTGGCCGAGGCGGGCGGAGCCGGCAACATCGACGCGGTCCGGGCCGCCCTGGCCGGGCTGGGCGCCGACGATGGGAAGGACATCTGGAACTTCGCGGAGCCTGCGGAGACCCGCGAGCGCCTGGCCGCCGCTGGCTTCACCGACATCGATGTCGGCCTGGTGCCAGACCCGGCCCGCCTGGACTCGGCGGATCAGCTGGAAGCATTCCTGGCCACCGTCGTGCTCGGCGCGCACCTGCGCGACCTGCCGCCGGGCGAGCGCCGCCCGTTCGTGCATGCGGTCGCCGCGCGGCTGGCTGAGCCAGTGGTTGACTACGTGCGCCTGCAGATCCGCGCCGTCCGCGCGGCGGGACCACCGCGCCGCTGAGTCTTCCGCAGGGAAGCGGCTGCGCCGGGACGGCCCGGCTGGAGGCGGTGGGGGGAGGGCCCAGCGGGCGGCCTGTGATCCCGTGGGCCGCTCCCCGGTCATAGTGGGCCGCTCCCCGGTCATAATGGCCGGATGCTGCCCCCGATCACCAGGCCGCCAGGCCGGCTCGCGGCTCGGGGGGACTCCGCCGCGCCCGGCCGGCCTGGATCCCGGTGACCACCGACCGGCGGGACCGCCCTGGCCCGGACCGCGCCCGGACCAGGGAACTGCTGCGCCCGCGCGGCGGCAGCGCCCGGGTCACCAACGTGGAGCTGTACTTCGACCTGGTCTACGTGTTCGCGGTGACCCAGCTGTCCACCTACCTGATCCGTCATCCGGACGCTGTCGGGGCTCTGCATGGTGCCCTGCTGCTGGCCATGGTCTGGCTGCTCTGGGTGTACACGACCTGGGTGACCAACTGGCTTGACCCGGAACGCATCCCGGTCCGGCTGATGCTGCTCGCCCTGGCCCTGGGCAGCCTGGTCATCTCCGCGGCCCTGCCGGGGGCGTTTGGCGGCCGGGGGCTGGCGGTCGGGGTGGCCTACGCGGTCATCCAGATCGGCCGCAGTATCTTCGCCGTCGCCGCGCTGCGCGGTCATCGGCTGCAGCGCAACTTCCAGCGCATCCTGTCCTGGTGCCTGGTCAGCGGCACGCTGGCCGTGGCGGGCGGGTGCGTGACCGGCCCGGCCCGGGCTGCGCTCTGGCTGGCCGCGGTCGGGGTGGATGTGCTGGGCGGGGTGGTCGGCTTCTACACGCCCGGCCTGGGCCGGTCACGCACCCAGGACTGGGCCATCGAAGGCAACCACTTCGCCGAACGCTGCCAGGCGTTCATCCTCATCGCGCTCGGCGAGTCGATCGTGGTGGTCGGGGCGGCGTTGTCTCGCCTGACCTCGGTCAGCATCCGCGAGATCGCCGCCTTCCTGGCCGCGTTCCTCAGCAGCGTCGCGCTGTGGTGGCTGTACTTCGACCGCAGCGCGGAGGAGGGCGCCCGGGTCCTGGCCACGTCGGATGATCCTGGCCGGCTGGGCCGCAGCGCCTATCACCTCATTCATCCGTTCATGGTCGCCGGGATCATCGTGGTGGCGGCGGGGGACAAGGTGGCGCTGACCAACCCGGCCGCCGTGGGGCGGGCGCCGGTGGCCTGGATGCTGCTCGGTGGCAGTGCGCTGTTCCTGGCCGGGCACGCTGCGTTCCGGGCCGTCCTGTGGGGCCGCGTGCCGTGGGCGAAGCTCGGCGGCCTGGTGCTGATCGCTCTGCTGGGGCTGGTCGCTCCCCATGTGTCCGCGCTGGTGCTGAGCGTTTGCGCGGCCGCGCTGCTGGTGGCCGTGGCCGCGGTGGACTCCGTCAGCCCGGCGGCTGCCGGCGTCAGCGGGACCCACGCCGGTACCTGAAGCCTTCAGGCTGATGGGCCGCCGGGTACACGCCGCTGTGACGGCCAGTTAAGCGCAGGCGGCGACGTGTGCACGTCGAGGCGAGGGCGGCGGCCTTGACGGGTGTCCCCTGAGCAGCCGGGTAGCGGGCCGTGGGCTGGCGCACGGCCCAGGCTGATCCACGCCTGGGTACGGACCGCAATGGCCGTGGCGACACCGGGCTGGGTTGCCTGACCGTGGCCTGGCTCACGGGCGCGGGTGGCCCGGGCTTACGGATGGGATGGTCCCCGGTTTGGGACGGAAGGTCGTGGGGGCAGCGTTGCCAATATGGACGGCGCGTTGCTGCCTGCCGCCGCGCTGACCGGGTCGGGCAGCAGGACGTGGTCAAGCAGCCATGCTGCGGCGGCCATCAGCACGCAGCAGTCAAGGTAATGGCAGCCCATGGCGCCGAGATATGTCGGACCGCCCCAGGCGTTGACCGTGGAATTCGGGTCCAGGCCCGCAGTGACCTGGAGGCCCGCGCGCCAGAAGCAGTAGAAGAACAGCCCCGCGGGCAGCAGTGCGACGAGCAGGCGAGCGATCCCGGACTGTCCGCGGAGGGCTCCGGGCACCATCCGGGCGCTGCGCCGGGCGGCAGGCTTTCCGAGCGGCGCGAGCAGCCACAGCCGACCGGAACCGCGGCCGAACCTTCGCAGGTGACGCCACCGGCCGTAGCAGAACAGCACGAAGGCCAGGACGGCCACGGCGAACTGCTGCCACCAGGCTGACGCGCCAGGGACGAACTTCTCCATGACCGGTGAGCGGTGAAGATACTGATACCAGCCAGCGACCACCCCGGCTGCGAGCAGCGCTGCGACGAGAACGGTCAGGGGCCAGGACAGCTGCCGGACGGTGCGGCGAATCGCGGTGATCATGATTCCACTCTCACCGCCCGGGCTGCCGGGTGTCGTCAGGCCGGCGTCTCGGCCTGGCGTCATCCGCTAGGCCGGCTGGCACCGTGCGCCGCCCCGCAGGATGACGCCTGGCTCCGCCTGGAGACTGGCGACCAGGGCTGGATGGCGCGTTACGGTCAGTACATGGCCATCGCGGGAACGGGAATGAGCGGGCTGCCGGGAGCGGCAGCCTCCCCACCGTGGTTTGCCAGGCTTCCCGGCCGGCTTACTCACCGGGCTGGCCCTGATGCCATCGACTACCTGGTCGCTGCAGGCTGCTTCGCGTTCACGCTGCCAGTCCTGGCCGGCGTGACCACCCGGATCGGGTCGCCGCTGGCCGTCGCAGGGTTCGGTGTCCTGGCTGCGGCGCCTCTGGTCGTCCGCCGGAAGTGGCCGGCCGCCACAGTCGTCGCGGTGGCCGCCGTCTATGTGGCCGCAACCCTCGCGGGCGTCCGGTTCACGCCGCTCGTCAGCAATGCGGGCCCCAATTTCGCCATTGCCGTCTTCACCGCGGCTGACTGCTGCGACCGGCGGTCATCGCTGACCGTGACCCTCCTGGCGACCCTGGCCACCTGGGCTGTGCTCCCGCTCGGCCTGCATCTTCATCCCGGCCAGGGACAGGACGCCGTTCAGGCTGCCGCGGCGGTGCCGGCGTGGCTGGCGGGCGATATGGTGCGGGCGCGCCGCCTCTACCGCCAGCGGCTGGAGCTCGAGACTCAACGCCGGGTGGCGGAGAAGGAGGGACGTGCGCGAGCCGAGGAGCGCCTCCGGTTGTCCCGGGACGTTCACGATGTGGTGTCGCACAGTCTGAGCATGATCGCGGTCCGGTCGGGTGTGGCGCGGCTGCTGCTGGACGAGCAGCCCGGGGAAGCGCGAGCTGCGCTGTCCGCCATTGAGACGGCCAGTCGCTCCGCACTCGACGAACTGCGGCACCTGCTCAGGCAGATCAGGGACCCCGCCACCGAGGATGAGACCGCCACGCCGGCCCTCGGTGATCTCCCCGGGCTCGTTGGCAGGCTGCGCGAGAGCGGCCTGGACCTTGATTACCGGTCCACCGGTAATCAAGGTGCCTACAGCATGGCCCTGGACCTGTCCGCCTACCGCATCGTCCAGGAGGCGCTGACCAACGTGGCCAAGCACGCTCCCGCCGCGCACGCCTGGCTTGAGGTAGCTCACGGCCCGTCTGAGCTCACCATTACCGTGACCGACGACGGGCCGGGTCTGTCGCAGCCGGCTGCCCCGTCATCTGGGCTGGGGATCGTCGGAATGCGCGAACGGGCCGCGATGCTCGGCGGCCAGCTCACCGCCCGGGCCAGGCCCGAGGGCGGCTTCGCGGTCGTGGCCCGGCTGCCTATTGAGGACCACAGGTGAGCGGCGACCCCGTCCGCCCGGGCGGTCCGGCCGACCAGATCCGGGTGCTGGTCGCCGACGACGAAGCCCTCGTCCGGGCTGGGTTCAAGATGCTCGTCGACTCTGCTGCCGATCTGCGCGTCGTCGGCGAGGCCAGCAGCGGCACCCAGGCGGTACGCCAGGCCAGGGCACTCAACCCCCAAGTCGTGCTGATGGATATCCGGATGCCCATCATGGACGGGCTGGAGGCGACCAAGGTCATCCTGGACAGCGATCAGGTCCCGCTGCCCCGGATCCTCATCGTGACCACCTTCGATGAGGATGAGCACGTCTTCGAGGCACTGCGCGGCGGTGCCAGCGGGTTCGTGCTCAAGGACACACCGCCCGAGCAGCTGCTCGATGCGATCAGGGTTGTCGCCGGCGGTGACGCACTGCTGACGCCAAGCATCACCCGGCGCCTGATCGCCGAATTCGCCCGGAGGCCACGAGCTGTTCCGCCGGCGGCCGGGGCACCTTCCCAGCTCACTGACCGCGAACACGAGGTGCTCGGGCTGGTGGCAGCCGGCTTGTCGAACGCCGAGATTGCCGGGAACCTGCACCTCAGCGTCGCCACCGTCAAGACTCACGTCAGCCGGCTCCTGAGCAAACTGCACGGACGGGATCGCACCCAGCTTGTGGTGATCGCCTACGAGACCGGCGTCGCCTCCCCTGGAGGGCACCATGCCGGTCGGTAGCGTGGCGCCCTGAACTCAGGCAGCAACCCGGGGCGGACCGATCGCTAGCGCGGGTGCATGCCGCCGTCGAGCGAGATCACCTGGTTGGTGAGGTACGCATTGCGCAGGATGGCCAGGGCCAGGTCCGCGACCTCCTCCGGCAGGCCTAGCCGCCCGACCGGGATCTGCCGGCGAAGTTCCTCCGGGTCGCCGGGCAGCATCCCGGTCTCGGTGATCAGGGCGGGAGCCAGGCCATTCACGGTGACTCCAGCCTGGGCGTAGCGGCTGGCCAGGAAGTGCGTGAGCCCGTTCAGCCCGGCCTTGGACGCCGCGTAGTGCGGGCCCACGATCCCGCCGGTGAACGCGGCCACCGACGACACGAACAGGATCCGGCCGAATCCGCGGTCCACCATGCCCGGCAGGGTCCGCTGGGCCAGCAGGAACGGGGCGCGCAGGTTGACCGCGATCATCGCGTCGAAGTCGGCGGCGGTCACTTCGTCCAGGGACTTCGTGCCCCCCAGGCCTGCGTTGCTGACCAGCACGTCTACTGGGCCTAGCGCGTCCTCAGCCGCACTGACCAGCTCACCAGGGCCCGCCGGATCACCCAGGCCGGCGCCCACGGTGCTGGCCCGGCCGCCCGACGAGATGATCTGCCCGGCGATCCTCTCGGCGGCGTCGCCGTGCTGGCCGTAGCCCAGCACGACCGCCGCCCCGGCCGCCGCCAGCTGGCGCGCGATGGCGCCGCCGATCCCGCCGCTCGCCCCTGTCACCAGGGCCACCCGCCCCGCCAGCCAGCCCGGATCCAGCCCGGCACCGCTGCCTGGCCCCGGCCCGGCCCGGCCGCCCACCTGGCCAGGGACGTCAGCCGGTCGTGGTGTCATCTCCGCCCTCCCGGATCGTCAGCGCCCCATCGTCCCCGGCCCGTCCACTCCCCTTCCAACGTAACCACCGTCCCTGCTGCCCCGGCCCCGCGGGCTCCGATGCGGGCCGATTGCCCGGTCGGGCGGTGAGTCGCTGTAAGCTATGTGCGCTTGGCGGCCATGAGGCGGAGTAGCTCAGTCAGGCAGAGCAAGCGGCTCATAATCGCTGTGTCGCCGGTTCAAGTCCGGCCTCCGCTACCAGTTCGCGCAGTCCCGCACTGCGGTCCGGGCTTCCGGTCTCGCGGTGCGCGTGCTGTGCGTCCTGCTGTCCGCGGCTTAGGGAATGGTGCCTGGCCGCGGGCCGTTGTCTGTCTGGATGGACCTCCGTTCTGCGGTCGTGCCTGTTCTTACCGGGTCACGGTCCTTACAGTAGGTCTGTCCGTACTCCGACCATCCAGAGAAAGGCACTCCATCGTGGCTGCCACCGACGTCAGGCCCAAGATCACCCTGGCCTGCACGGAGTGCAAGCACCGCAACTACATCACCAAGAAGAACCGGCGCAACGACCCGGACCGGCTCGAGCTGAAGAAGTACTGCCCGAACTGCCGTTGCCACCGGCCGCATCGCGAGACCCGCTAACTCACGCGTGGCTGTCAATAAGGACTACGCCGGCCGGTCATTCCCGGCGACGGAGCCCTACGAGGTCAGCCGGGTCGAGATCGCTGAGTTCGCCGACGCGATCGGTGACCCCAGCCCGGTCTACCGGGACCGGGACGCGGCCATAGCGGCCGGCTACCCGGACGTGATCGCGCCGCCCACGTTCCCGATCGTGGTGACGATGGCCGCGTCCGGGCAGGCCATCGCCGACCCGGGTCTCGGCATCAACTACGCCCTGGTGGTTCACGGCGAGCAGCGCTTCAGCTATGCCCGGCCACTGCACGCGGGCGACGTGGTCACCGCACAGTCCACTATCGAGACCATCAAGACGCTCGGCCGCAACGTGGTGATGACCACCCGGACCGAGGTTACGACCGTCTCCGGTGAGCCCGTGTGCACGGCCTACTCGACGCTGGTGGAACGCGGCACGGCAGGTGAGGCGGAGTGAGCGCGGTGGTCAAGTACGCCGACGTCGAGGTCGGCGCCGAACTTCCGCCGGCCAGCTATCCCGTGGCCCGGCTGAATCTGGTCAAGTACTGCGGCGCGTCCGGTGACTTCAACGTCATCCACTGGAACGAGCGGATCGCCCGGGCGGTCGGGCTGCCCAACGTCATCGCGCACGGCATGTTCACCATGGCCCAGGCAGCCCGCTACATCACGGACTGGGCCGGCGATCCCGGGGCCATGACGGAGTTCGGCGTGAGGTTCTCGGCCCCGGTCGTGGTGCCCGACGACGACGCCTTCGTGAGCATCGACGTCAGCGGGACCATCGACGCGAAACTGGACGACAACCGGGTCGCGGTGACGCTGACCGCCCGGTCGGGCGGGGATAAGGTGCTCACCCGGTCCCGCGCGGTGGTCCGGCTGTCCTGACGCCGCCCATGGCCAACGTCCGCGAGCACGTGAACCTGTCCCGTTTCACCACCCTCGGCCTGGGCGGCCCCGCCCGCCGATTCGTGGTGGCCGGCACCGATGAGGAGATCATCGCCGCGGTCCGGGACGCGGACCAGCGCGGTGAGCCTTTGCTGGTGCTGGGGGGCGGCAGCAACCTGGTTATTTCCGATAACGGTTTTCCCGGCACCGTCATCCAGGTCGCGACCAAGGGCATCCACCGGATGACAGGACCGGATGAGGCCGGACTCGATCGGGTGAGCCCGGACGAAGCTGGCCCGGGCCGGCCCGCGCCGGGTGCGCCGGTAACGCTGACCGTCGCGGCGGGTGAGGAGTGGGACACAGTCGTCGCGTCCTGCGTGGCCGCCGACCTGGCCGGGCTGGAGTGCCTGTCCGGCATTCCCGGGCTATCCGGCGCGACGCCCATCCAGAACGTGGGGGCCTACGGCCAGGAGGTGGCCGACACCATCACCCGGGTCAGGGCGTACGACCGGGCCATGGACGAGGTGGTGGATCTTCCCGCCGCGGACTGCGGATTCGGCTACCGCACCAGTGCCTTCAAGCGCAGCATCACGGCCCCTGCGGTGACCGGCCGGTTCGTGGTGCTGGGGGTGACCTTCCAGCTGACCAGTGACCGGCTGTCCCGGCCGGTCCGCTACGCTGAGCTGGCCCGGGCGCTGGGCCTGGAGGCCGCACGCCCGGACGGCGGCGGGCGGGCCCCCCTAGGTGACGTGCGCTCAGCCGTGCTCCGGCTGCGGCACAGCAAAGGCATGGTGCTCGATCCCGCTGACCCGGACAGCCGCAGCGCGGGATCGTTCTTCACCAATCCCATCCTGGACGCCGCGCAGTTCGCGGCGCTGCGCCGGGTGGTGGACGGGCGCTGCGGCCCCGGGGTGCCGATCCCGCAGTTCCCGGCCGATGCAGGCCAGGTCAAGGTGCCGGCCGCCTGGCTCATCGGGCAGGCCGGATTCCAGAAGGGGTACGCGGGCGCCGGGAGCGACCGCCCGCCGGCCCATATCTCCACCAAGCACACGCTGGCCCTGGTCAACCCGGGCGGCGCCAGCACGGCCGACGTGATCGCCCTGGCCCGGGAGATCCGGGACCGGGTCCATGACATCTTCGGGGTCGAGCTGGCCAGCGAGCCGGTGCTGGTCGGCGTCAGCCTGTAACACGAAGGGATCCCTGGTGATGGCGGAACACGGTCCAGCGGGTGGGCGGGCGCTTGTCCTGGGCGGTGGCGGGCTGTCCGGTATCGCGTGGGAGACGGGCGTGCTGGCCGGGCTGGCGGCCGGCGGCGCCGACGTCACCGCCGCGGATTTCGTGCTGGGTACCTCGGCCGGGGCCACGGTGGCGGCCCAGCTCGGCAGCGGGCGGTCCCTGACCGACCTGCTCGACCGGCAGACCGTGCCCGAGCTGCAGTCCGCGGAGCTGGCCCCCGATATCGGACGGGTCATCGAGCTGATGGAGTCCTGGGAGAAGCTGCCGCTGGAGTACCCGGACCCGGCCGATCTGCGCCGGGAGGTCGGCCAGCGGGCTCTCACGGTGGAGACCGTGCCCGAGGCCGAGCGGCGGGCGGTGATCGCCGGGCGGCTGCCGCGGCCCTCCTGGCCTGCCCGCAAGCTCGCGGTGGTCGCGGTCGAGGCACACACGGGTGACGTCCGCGTCTTCGACCAGGATTCCGGCGCAGATCTGGTCGATGCGGTGGCGGCCAGCTGCGCGATCCCGGGCATCTGGCCGCCGGTGACCATCGGCGGGGGCCGTTATATCGACGGTGGCACGCGCTCAGCGGTCAACGCCGACCTGGCCGCCGGCTACCAGCGAGTGCTGATCCTGGTGCCGATGGCCGACCCGGCCCTGGACGAGCAGGTCACCAGGCTGGCGGCCGCGGGAGACGGGTCCGTCCAGGTGAAGGTGCTCGCGCCCGACGAGGAATCCATCACGGCCATAGGCATCAACCCGCTGGATCCCGGCGTCCGCGCGCCGGTCGCGCAGGCCGGGTACGCGCAAGGACAGCGCGCCGCGGCCGAGGTCGCCCGTCTGTGGCAGCTGCCCGGCCGCTGACCTCGCGTGGAAGAGGGCTAGTGCCAGCCGTCCTGCCCGCTCAGCAGGACGGCGACGAAGGCGCCGAGCAGCAAGAACGGCCCGAACGGCAGCAGTGACTTCCGGGATGCGCGCCGGGTGGCGATGAGGGCCAGCCCGGTGATGGCGGCGAGCAGGTAGCCCAGGAACAGCCCGGCGACCAGCGCGCTGATCCCGAGCCAGCCCAGGTACAGGCCGAGGAGGCCGGCTAGCTTCACGTCTCCCCAGCCGAGCCCCGCCGGGTAGACGAGCACTTGGAGCAGGAAGACTCCCCAGGCCAGGGCCATGCCGAGGAGGGCGGACAGGAATTCGCGGCCGCCTCCGGGCCGCAGCACCGCGGCCAGCCCGAGCAGCACCAGGGCTACCGGGTAGGACGGCAGCGTCAGCGCGTTAGGCAGCCGCCGGGTCCGGGCGTCGATCATGGCCAGCGGCACCCCGATCCCGGCCAGGTAGCAGAACGCGGGGAGTGGAGGACTCGGCCCGAACAGCAGCGCCATGACCGCGAACGCCAGCCCGGTGCTGAGCACTAGGCCCCACCGGGTCCGCCCGGCCGCTGGTCTTGAGCCAGGCACTACGGGGCTGGCCACCCGTCCCACGAGCAGCCCGGCCATCGCGGCAGCGGCGACCGTGACGATGTCCGCCGGGTTCACCGGCTGCCCTGGTCCATCGGCCTAACCGCCGTTGATGCTCTGGATCTCCGCGACCGGGAAGGGCGGAGTCCGGCCGGTCATCTGGATGGGCGGCAACACGTTCGGCCCCGGGCCGTTGAGCGCGCCCGCGCCCCAGGTGACCGACCAGGTGATGGTGGCGCTGACGGACGCCCCAGCCACCGGGGCCTGCCAGAGCACGCCGCAGTCGGGCGGGGTGCCCGCGCCGGCGCCGGCCGGGGCGTGCCCGACGCGGTCATGCGAGCCGGCTGGCCCGCACGCCGAGTACGGCGTCCCTGGCCCGTTCGCGCCGACCGAGAACGCGCCCATAGCGGCCAGCCGCGCCCACACGCTCACGGTCTCGCCGCCCAGCGTCGCGGTCACCTCGTAGGCGTCGGGCCGGCCGGTGGTCGCGCTCACCGGGAGGGTCCGGCCCCAGACATAGGTGGCCAGGTTGACGTAAGCGTGGCCGGCCGGGTTCACGGTCAGCGTGGGGGCGGGGATCGCCATGTGGTTGTAGGCGTAGTCGGCCAGCGTGCTGAGTGGCACCGGCGGGGTCGGCGGGGTCTGGCCTGGTGCGGTGAAGTAGAACAGCGGCAGGGTGTAGCACTCCCGCTGCGCCGCCTTCGGCGCCGCTGGGTTGACCGGCAGCTCCCACCAGGTGCCGGGCGGCACCGGCTTGTCCTTGAGCAGTGCCTTAGCCTGCCGGACGGACTGGTAGACGCCGAAGGGCGCGCCAGGGGCGCTGGCGCCGAACTGCTGGATGATCGAGGTGCTTCCTGCGGTGGTGGCGCCGATCGGCTGCCACAGGCAGGGCGGCGGCGCGACCGGCAGCTGGACGTGGGTGGTCCCGTTGCCCGCGTCGCCCTTGAGGGTGATCAGGCTGCTGAGCAGGACGGAACAGGTGTTGCCGGTGCAGCCGACGCCGGATCCGGCGCTGACCGGGCCGGCCAGCCACAATCCAGCCCAGCACAGGGGCGCCAGTAACCCGGCGAGAACGAGAACCGCCAGCGGGGATCGCCAGATCATGGCCGGCAATCTCCGGCCTGCGGGTAGTACACGACGGGGTAGACAGATATCACGGTCCACCGGCCATTAGTCTTAGCCATGACATCCGTATTCATATAGTAGTGCCGGTCGGCGGGAACCCGGTCGGCGATGATTCTCCCGGTGATCAGGTTGGTATTGCGCGACCCGGAATTGTCGAAGCACTCGGACACGTCAATGGCGCCTGCGGTGGTGGGGTCGGGGTAGGCCCGCATGTGCGAGAACATGATGGTGCCGGTGAACGATTCCGTGGTCACGCTGGGCTGGCTGAGATTTGCCTTGAGGGCGCTGAGCACTTCCCCGGAAGCGAAGCCCGTCCAGCGGTCGTCCTGGTTTCCCCGGTACTCCGCGTAGAGGAAAGCGAGCAGGAAGTTCTTGGCCGCGATGACCGCGGGGACCTCGCCGGGATCGGCGGGCAGCCAGCCGGGCATCTCGATATGAACGGCGTGGCCAAAGGGTGGCCATTCCAGCCCGGCGGCACGGTGCGTCCGCCCCGCGCTGCCTGCCCCGCCTGTCCTCGGCGCCGGGCTCCCGGCGCCGTTCGCGCCGGTGCCGTCCCCGCCGGCGGCGCCCGCCGGGCGGAAGGCCGACGGGGCCGCGGGCCCACACCCGGCCGCCAGCAGCCCCGCCATCGTGATCAGCCCCGTGGTGATCAGCCCCGTGGTGATCAGCCCCGTGGTGATCAGCCCCGTGGTGATCAGCCCCGACTTAAGCAGGCCGGCGACCTTGCTCCTGGTGACCAGGGCCGTGGTGCGCAGGCTTCTGCTGATCAGGCCCGCGGGTGGCCCGACCCGGGACGGTCGTGTCCCCGGCCAGCTGGGCTCTCGCCGCATGCGCTGCCTTCCCTGTCGTCGGCTCGGCTGGCCGGAACTCTACCAATACTGATTTGACCGGTACGACCGTTATTGGAATGAAGGGACGCGGCAGAAATTACTAGTCGAATTAAGACTAAAATACTAACCAACTAAGATTAATCGGCACGCTCCTGCGCCGCCCCGGTGCTTACCCTGCGGTTTTCCCCAACTCCACGAACCCGGGCTAGTCCCGGCGGCCGGTAGCGGTCTATCCCGGCCAGGCGAGTTTCCGGCTTATGCCCGCAGTGCGTAGCCTCATGTGGCTTTATGGTGAAGACGCGCTTGCGCCAACTCAGGCACGTGAAGGCGCACAGCGCGAGGACGCCCGCTGTCAGCAGGGAGAACTTCAGGGAATGCCAGGTGACCGGGGTACGCTGCCGCGAGGTTTAGCAGGAAGCAACGACCAGCACACCAGCTGGCCGGAGCCGACGGCCCCGGTCGGCCGGCGGCTGCCGAGCGCGCCGCGTGAACGCAAGCCCGCGCTGGCCGCGCTGGCGGTGCTGCTGATTCTCGGCGGTGCGTTAGGGGCCGGGTTCCTGGTGATCCAGGGCAGCAAGCGGGTCGCCGCGATCGAGATCACCCAGCAGATCGGGGCCGGCCAGCACATCCCGCTGAGCGCCATGCAGCCGGTGCAGATAGCGGCCGGCTCCGGCCTCGCCTACGTGCCCTGGGACGAGGCCAGCCAGGTCACCCGGTACTACACGGTCAGCGCCGTCCCCCGGGGAACCCTGCTGACCCGCGAGATGGTCGGCACCACCGGCACGCCAGTGACCGGCAAGGCCGTGCTCGGGCTCGCCCTCAAGGACGGTCAGCTGCCGCATGGCCTCACCGATGGCGATCACATCGACATCTACCAGGTCAGTGACACGCAGCAAACCTGTCCCGGCGGTTCCGGCGGGGCGCTGGCCGCCGACGCGGTCGTCCTCGCGATCGACGCGCCCTCCGCGACCTCAGGCAGCACCGCGATCGCCGATGTGGAGGTCGCGGTCAACCCTTCGGACGCGGGCGCGGTGGCCTGCAACGCCGCCAACGGGATCGTCGGCATCGCGGTCCTGCCCAACGGCGGCCAGGGCGCGGCTGCCGCCGCTGGAGTCGGCGCCGCCCGGGCCAGCACGGGCCTGGCCGGCACCGTTCCCGCCAGCACGGGGCCGGGCGGCAGCACCCCGGCCACGCCCGCGGGCTCGGCCGGCCCCGGAGCGACGGCCACCGCATCGGGCGCGCCGGGCACCGGGGCCGGGTGAGGCCGGGTGCTGATCGCAGTCGCGGCTGACAAGGGAGCGCCCGGGGTCACCACCACGGCGGTCGCCCTCGCCGCGGTCTGGCCACGGCCCGTGCTGCTCGCCGAGTGTGATCCGGCGGGCGGTGACATCGTCTACCGGCTGCCCGGCGCGGGTGGTGACCGGCTCGACCCGCGCCGCGGCCTGCTCAGCCTGGCCGTGGCCGCCCGCCGTGACCTTCAGGCCGCCCAGCTGTGGACGCACGCGCAGAAGCTCCGCGGGGGCCTGGACGTGCTGCTCGGGGTGACCAACGCGGACCAGGGAGCTGGCCTGGAACCGCTGTGGGGACCAGTGGGCAGCGCGCTGGCCGGGCTGCCGCAGGCCGACGTGATCGCGGACTGCGGCCGCCTTGGCCCGGCCGGCCCCTACTACGACCTGCTGGCGCACGCCGCCGTCATCGTCCTGATCACCCGGCCCAGCCTGGGCGAGCTCGTGCGGCTGCGGGACCGGGCTGCGGTCGTGTCCCTGGCGGTGCGCGAGCGCGGCAGCCGCACCGCCCGGCTCGGCGTGCTGACCGTCGCCGATCACCGCGGACTCAGCCGGGCGCTCGCCGAGGTTGGCCAGGTGCTCGGGCGGGACAGCGCGGTCAGCGTGCTGGGCGGGATCGCGTTCGAGCCCAGGAGCGCTGAACTGCTCCGCGGCGAGTGGGGCGGAAGGCTGGACAAATCGCTGCTGATCAGGACCGCCCGGCAGGCCGCCGGGCGGCTGGCCGGCCAGCCGGCGGTGGCCCCCGCGTCCGCCCGGGGCATGGCCCGGGCCGCCGGTCCAGCGCCGGCATCGGCCCGCCATGCCGCGGGCCGCGCTCTGCCGGCCGGGCACCGGGCCGACGTTCCCGCCGCCGAGCCGGGTGGGTGGTGATGGGCATGGACCATGCCCTCGTCAAGCGGCTCCGCAGCGAAGTGGGCACCCGGCTGGCCGCGCAGCGGCGGCAGGACGCATCGGCCGGGATGCCGCCCATGTCCGGCGAGGACGAGCGCCAGTTCGCGCGCGCGCTGATCGCACAGGTGCTGGAGGATCACGCCCGCAACGAGATCACCGCGGGCCGGGTCCCGCCGAACGCGCAGGAGGAAGAAGACCTCGCCGCGGGGATCCACGCCGCGCTGTTCGGCGTCGGACGGCTCCAGCCCCTGCTCGACGACCCCCGCGTCGAGAACATCGACATCAACGGCTGCGACCGGGTGTTCGTCGGCTACGAGGACGGGCGCGAGGTGATGGTCGAGCCCGTCGCGGAGAACGACGACGAGCTGGTCGACCTGATCCAGGTGCTCGCCGCCTACTCCGGCCTGTCCAGCCGGCCGTTCGACAGCGCCAACCCGCAGCTGGATCTCCGGCTCCCCGACGGGGCGCGGCTCTCCGCGGTGATGGACGTGACGCTGCGCCCGGCGGTGTCCATCCGCCGGGCCCGGCTGGGCAAGGTGTTCCTCGCCGACCTGGTCGGCAACGGCACGTTGCTGCCGGAGGCGGCGGCCTTCCTCGCGGCCGCGGCGGCGGCCCGCAAGAACATCATGATCGCCGGGGCCACCAACGCCGGCAAGACCACGCTGCTGCGTGCGATCGTCAACGAGATCCCGTCCGGTGAACGGCTCATCACCGTGGAGCGGGCCCTGGAGCTGGGCATTGACCATTTTCCCGAGCTGCACCCGAACGTTGTCGCGTTCGAGGAGCGGCTGCCCAACATGGAGGGCCAGGGCGCGATCTCCATGGCCGAGCTGGTCCGGCGATCACTGCGGATGAACCCTAGCCGGGTCCTCGTCGGTGAGGTCCTCGGGGACGAGATCGTCACCATGCTGAACGCCATGTCCCAGGGCAACGACGGCTCGCTGTCCACCATCCACGCGAACTCCTCGCTGGAGGTGTTCAACCGGATCGCCACCTACGCCATCCAGTCCGCGGAGCGCCTCCCGGTGGACGCGACCCACATGCTGATCGCCGGAGCCATCGACTTCGTCGTGTTCGTGGAGAAGCGCAACGAGTACCAGCTCGGCGGCCGTCTGCGCCGGTTCGTGAGCAGTATCCGGGAGGTGACCGGCGTGGACGGCCGGGTGCTGTCCAGCGAGGTGTTCTCCGCCGGCCCGGACGGCCGCGCGGTGCCGCACGCGCCGGTCTCCTGCCTGGCGGAACTGGCCCAGCACGGGTACGACCCATCCTGGGGGCGCTGGTGACCAGCCCGCTGTCTGGCGCCCCGCTGCTCGCCATCCTGGCCGGCGCGGTGGCCGGCGGCGGCCTGCTCCTGCTGGTCACCGCGGTCCGCGGCCAGCCGGGTGGATCGTCGCCCCGGCCGCCGGGCCGCCGGTCCACCGGGCTACGGCGGCACGTCCGGGAGATCGCCGGGACCCGCGGCGCGCTGGCCCTGCTGGCTGGCGCGCTCGCCGTGGCGGCCACCCGGTGGATCGTGGCCGGGATCGGCCTGGCCCTGCTGGTGCTGGCCTGGCGGACGCTCGGCGGCGCGGCGGGGGAGCGGCGGGCCATGGTGCGGCTCGAAGCCCTGGCGACCTGGACCGAGTCGCTGCGGGACACCATCGCCGGGGCGGTCGGCCTGGAGCAGGCCATTCCCTCGTCGCTGCGGGTGGCCGGCCCATCCCTGCAGGAGCCGCTGGCCCGGCTGGTGGACCGGCTGCACACCCGGGTGCCCATGCCGGAAGCGCTGCGCGCGCTCGCCGACGACCTGGACGACCCGAGCGCGGACCTGATCATCGGGGCGCTGATCATCAACGCGCGGCTGCGCGGACCGGGCCTGCGGGACCTCCTGGGCGCGCTGTCCACGGCGGTCCGGGAGGAGCTGGACGTGCGCCGGAAGGTTAACGCGGAGCGCCGGTCCACCCGGCGCAGCGCGCAGATCGTAGTGCTCGTGTCCGTCGGCCTGGCCCTGGGTCTGGCCGTGCTCAACCGGGGTTACGTGCAGGTCTACGACAGCCCGCTCGGCCAGCTGGTGCTGGCGGTCGTGGTCGCCCTATACGCGGCGGGCTTCCTGTGGATGCGCAGGCTGGCCACGTTCGATGCCCCGGAGCGCCTGCTCACTGTGGACCGGTCAACCGGGGACGGATCATGAGCGCGGTGCTGGCCATGGGAGCCGTGGCGGGCCTGGGCCTCTTCCTCCTCATCGTCGCCCTGGTCCCGCGGCGGGTCAGCCTGGCCAGGCAGATCGCGGCGTTCGACGCGGTGCGCCCGCCAATGAGCCAGGCCTTCCGGCGCGTGGTGGACGACCGGGAAAGCGAGCTCAGCCAGCGGCTGGGCCGGGGGCTGGCCGCGTTCTGCGCCGAGCAGGGCTGGCAGTTCCCTTCCCTGCGGGCCAACCTGTCCCTGATCGGGAAGTCGTTCGAGAACTACCTGGCCACCAAGGTCCTGCTCGGCCTGCTGGGGTTCCTGATGGGCCCGCTGTTCCTGCTCGCGGCGAGCGCGGCCGGGTTCCACCTGTCGTTCATCCTGCCAGTCTGGTTCGGCCTGGCCCTGGCGTCGGTCTTCTTCTTCCTGCCGGACCTGGAGGTCAAGCAGAAGGCGGACGCCCGGCGGCGGGACTTCCGGCACGCCATCGGCGCCTTCCTCGATCTCGTCTCGATGAACCTGTCCGGCGGGCGGGGCGTGCCCGAGGCGCTGATGGCCGCGAGCGAGATCGGGTCCGGCTGGGCCCTCTGGCGGATCAGGGACGCGCTGGCCAACGCCAGGATCAGCGGCCAGACCCCATGGCAGGCCCTCGGCTTGCTCGGCGAGGAGGTGCGGGTCGAGGAACTGCGCGACCTGGCCGCCGCGCTCAGCCTGGTGGCCGACGACGGCGCGAAGGTGCGTGAGTCGCTCAGCGCCCGGGCGGCCAGCCTGCGCCGCCGGGAACTGGCTGACCTCGAGGGCCAGGCCGGTGAGAAATCCCAGTCGATGCTGGTCGCCCAGATGCTGCTGTGTGCCGGATTCCTGATTTTCCTTACCTATCCGGTCGTGGGGGTGCTGCTGAGCGCGTGACCCGCAGCGTAACGGCGACTCGCCACACGATGGAGGAATTATGACGTATCTAACCACGGCAATAACGGTTCTCAGGGCCGTTCTCGGTGTCCGGCTGGGCTACCTCCGGGCGGCCGCCCGAAATAACGACGCTGGCGCTTCTGCAGTGGAACTGGCCATTATCACCGCCGTCATTCTCGGCATCGCGGCCGCGCTGCTGCTCGTTATCAAGAACTTCGTCACCACCGAGAGCGCCCAGATCCACGGCTGAGGAGGCGCTGACCACCGTGATGACATGCTGCCGATCCCGGCTGCTTTCCGGCCGCCTGCGCTCCGACCGTGGCTCTAACGTGGTCGAACTCGCCGTGCTGGCCCCCGGCCTGATGATGATCTGCATGCTCATCCTGCAGTTCGGATTGTGGTTCAACGCGCGGCAGGCGGCGCTGGCGTCGGCCCAGGCGGGCGCGCTGGTGGCGCGGGAGGAGGCCGCCACCAACTCCGGCTGGATGGGAGCGGCGGAGAACGCGGCCGCGCAATATTACGGGAACCTGCACACGCATCTGCTGAGCAAGGTGAAGCCGCGTGCCTACGGCGATCCGGAGACGAATGTGTACGTCACCGTGAGCGGCCCACTCGGCTATTCGGTCTTTCCGTTCTTCGGCCTCAACCTCACCATATCTGCCACCGCCGGAGGGCCAGTGGAATGCTTCCGGCCTGCGGCGCAGAACCGGTGCGGATGATGGCCCGGTGGTGGCGCGGCCAGCCATTGCCCCGGCGCCGGCGGCCGGGACCGCGCGAACGGGGGTCCATGTCGGTCGAGCTAGTGGTGATCGCCCCCGGGCTGATCGGCCTGCTGCTGCTGGTCGGCGCGGGCGGCCGGGTCGTGGAAGCACAGGGGCACCTGGACGGCGCGGCCCGGGACGCGGCCCGGGCCGCGTCCCTGGCGGATTCAGCGGTCCAGGCGAGTCAGCTGGCGCTGCAGGCGGCCCAGGCCGACCTGGGCTCTACGAGCTGGTGCGCCACGCGCAGCGTCCAGGCTCTGGTGACGGGTTTCCCGGCCATCGGCCAGATGGTCGTGGCAGGTAACGACGTGACCGTGACCGTCCAGTGCGACGTGAACATGAGCCCGTTCACCGTGCTCGGCTTCAACCCGGCCATGGTCTTCTCCGGCCGGGCAGTGGCCCCGCTAGATGCCTTCGTGGAGCGGAACGGATGACCCCCCTGCGGATAACTGCCCTGCGGATAACCGCCGTGGGGCAGCACCCACCCTGGCCAGGTGAGCACCGCGAGCGAGGCTCGGTCGCGGTGTTCACCGTGGTCTTCGCCGTCGCGGTCATCTTCCTGACCGCCCTGATCGTGGACGGTGGCATCGCCATGAACGCCAAGGAACGGGCCGCGGACATCGCCGAGCAGGCAGCCCGGGCGGCCGCGGGCAACATCGACATCGCCGCGCTGCGGGCGGGCGGGGTCGCAGCCATCGGCGCCGGCGCCTGCGGCCTCGCGGCCAACCTGGTCAGCGCCTACAGCCAGCAGGCCAGCAGCGGGGTGGACCGGGTCACCGGCGCCGCCATGACCAGCTGCGTCGCCACCACCGGGACGGAGACCGCCACGGTCGCGGTGACGATTACCACCCAGCCGCTCGTCGGCGGAATCCTGGGAACCTTCACTGAGACCGCCCGGGAAACGGCGACCACGGAGTGCGGCATCGCCCGTGGGGCGGTCTGCTGATGGCGCGCCCCACGACCCGCGTCCCGCCGCCCGCTGTCCGGCGGCACCACCGTTCCGCGGGCGACCTGGTCATCGGGCTGCTGGCCATCGCCGCGCTGGCCGCCCTGACCGTCGGGGTGCCGTTCGCACTGATCACTGTGTTCGGGCTGCCGATCCCGCACGCGATGCCCTCGCTGGCTTTGCTCACCCACCAGCTGGACGTTCCCGCGATCTTGAAGGTGCTGTCCGCGCTGGTCTGGCTGGCCTGGATCCAGCTGGTCTGCTGCGTGATCGCTGAGGTCAGGGCCGCGGTGCGCAACGCCGGGGTGCCGCGGCGGGTGCCGCTGGCCGGCGGCACCCAGGCGCTCGTGCACCGGCTGGTCACCGCGGCCCTGCTCGTCTTCGCGGCCGCCACCGCGCTGTCGCCCGCGCTGGCCCACCAGGCGGCCGTCGCACCGCACTCGCCCGCACCGCACTCGGTCACGACCGGCGGCCGGGCCACGGCTGCCGCCCGCCCAGCCGTCGGGCCGTCTGCCGGCCTTGACGCGAGCCAGGCGGAACTGGTCAGCGCGTCCCAGGTGGGCCACTCGCCACGGGCCGGGAAGATCTACGTCGTGCAGCCGCCCGTCGGGCGGTTCCACGAGAGCTTGTGGGAGATCGCGCAGAAGTACCTGGGGGACGGCCGCCGGTACCAGGAGATCTTCGAGCTGAACAAAGATCACGTCCAGCCGGACGGTTCCCGGCTCACGATCGCCAGCCTGATCCGGCCGGGCTGGGTGCTGCACATGCCCCGGGACGCCCACGGCCCCGGCCTCGAGGTCGTCCCCGCGGGTGAGAGCCCGCCTGCCCCGGCCGGGCCTGCCCCGGCCGGGCCTGCCCCGGCCGGGGCCGCCTCGGGCGGCACCCCACCGCACGGAGCCGGGGAACACAGCGGCACAGGTAAACAGCGCACCAGGGAGCACAGCCGCCCCGGCCAACAGGGCGCCGGTCATGCAGGGAAGCCTGGTCATGCGGCGCAGCCCGGCCACGCGGGCGAGTCGGGTCATGCGGCGCAGCCCGGCCACGCGGGCGAGTCGGGTCACCCCCGCGAACCGGCCGGCGCCAATGGTTCCGCCGTCGGCGGCCTGCTGCACGCCGGCCACCTCACCTACCCGGACGAACTGGCCGCGGCCGCACTACTGGCCGCCGGGATCCTGGCCGCCCTGGGCCGGCGGCGCCGCGAGCAGCTGTGGCATCGGGCCTTCGGCCGCAGGCTGGTCGCCCCCGGGGGACAGGCGGCGCTGGCCGAATCGGCGTTGCGGTCCGGTGCGGACGAACCGTCCGCGCAGCTTCTCGATCGTGGGCTGCGCTATCTCTCCCGTGCCCAGTGGCTGGATGGCCGGACTCCGCCGGCCGTGGTCGCGGCGCACCTCAGTCACGAAAACCTGGACCTGTGGGTGGCGCCCGCGGACCTGCACGCTCCGCCGCCGTGGACCGCCGTCGGCGACGGCGAGGTCTGGCGGCTGCCGTTCACCGCGCTCGGGCGGGTCGGCGGGGACGAGCCGGGCGATGCCCAGGCCCTGTTCCCCGGCCTGGTCTCGCTGGGCACCGACCTCACCGGGCGGGTCCTGGTCGACCTCGAGGCCGCGCACGGAGTGATCTCCGTGACCGGTCCCCAGGTCATGACCACCGCAGTGCTGTCCGCGATGGCCATGGAGCTGGCCACCAGCCGCTGGTCCGACCGGATGCACCTCACGCTGGCCGGGTTCGGTGCCGACCTGACCGTGCTGGCGCCGGACCGGATCACCGTGGTGCCCACTCTGGACGAGGCGCTGCCCGCCCTGGAAGCACACGCCGCCGACGTGACCGCGGCCATGGCCGCTTCCGGAGTGAGCTCCGTGCTGGAGGGCCGCGCCTTCGGCGTCAACCTGGACGCCTGGACCCCGCACTACCTGATCAGCGCGGTGGCGCCAAGTCCGCGCCAGCGCAGCCGGCTGGCCGGGCTGGCCCGGACTGGCCGCGCGGCCGCGGCCGGTTACGTAGTGGCGGGGGACGTGCCCGGCGCCGCCTGGGCCTGGGAGGTCACGCCGGAAGGCCGGCTGCTGGCCGGGGTGCTCGGGTTCGATGTCCAGGCCCAGCTCACCCCGGCCCGGCAGCATCAAGCCCTGGTGGACTTGTTCACGGTGGCGGGCCAGCGCGAGGGGGTGCCGCTCGCCGCCCCGTCTGCCCAGGCCGCCCTGCCGGAGCAGCTGGAACCCGGCGGCGTGCTGCCGGTGGACATTGCCATCCTCGGCCCGGCGTCGGTCCGTGCGCCCGGTGTGCTCGAACCGGACCGGGCGGCCCTGATCACCGAGCTCGTGATCTATCTGGCTGTGCATCCCGGCGGGGTGCACCCCAACGTGTTGAGCGCGGCCCTCTGGCCCCGGGGCGTGGCCGCCGAGGTGCGGGACGCGGCCGTGGCGCGGGCCACCGAATGGCTCGGCACGGACGGCATTGGCCGCCCGCACCTGGCCGCGGACGCGTCCGGGCGACTCCGGCTCGGCACCGGGGTCCGGGTGGACTGGCAGGTGTTCCAGGCCCTGGCCGGGCATGCGGAGCTGGCCCCGCCGGGCAGCGCGGAGGAAGCGGACTGTCTGGCCCGGGCGCTAGATCTGGTGCGGGGTCAGTTGCTCGGGGATCAGCCGAACGGGGGCCGGCCTCCCGGCCGGTACGCCTGGCTGGCCACCGATGACCTCGACTATGAGGTCAGCGCGCGGGTCGCCGATACTGCGCATCGGCTGGCCGTACTCCGGCTGGCCACCCGCGATCCCGAGGGGGCGATGGACGCCGCGCGGGCCGGGCTCCGGCTGGCTTTCACCGACGAGATGCTCTGGCGCGATCTGCTCCGGGCGGCGCACCAGACCGGGCAGGAGGACCTCCTCCGCGCCGTGGTGGAGGAGGTATGCGCCCGGACCGCCCTGGATGAGGTCTTTCTCCGGATGGCCCCGCAGACTGAGTCCCTCATCGACGACCTGTATCCCTCCTGGCGCGCCACCGTCCTGCCAATCATGTCCCCGTGATCCAGTTCGGCCCGGCGAGCCCCTGGCGTCCTCTCAGGACGCCCCAAGGGCATGGATGTAAGTTTCGTGCACTCAGGACTACACCAGACTTACAGCCACGCCCTCCTGGCCGGGTTCGCTGGGGCTCCGGAGGCTGACGGGTCCGCCGGGGCGGATGGGAATCGCCTGCGGGTGGCCGCCAGGGACTGGTGGGGCGGGCGAGGTAGGTGTGACTAGCCCCTGGCCGACCGGGGAGCCGGTCAGGAGGGGAGCCGGTCAGGCGGGGGTGCACGCGAGCCAGGCGTCGATGCCGGCCAGCAGGCGCCGCGCCACCGACGGCGGGGCGACCGAGCCGCGCACCGACATCCGGGCCAGCTCGGCCAGGTCGGTGTCGGGCAGTCCCTGCACCAGGCGGGCGATCTCGTACTGGGCGGCCAGCCGCGACCCGAACAGCAGCGGGTCGTCCGCCCCCAGCGCCACCGGGACGCCTTCGGCCAGCAGGCTCGCCAGCGGCACGTCTGCCGGGTCCGCTGCGACCCCGAGGGCCACGTTGGACGCCGGGCAGATCTCCAGCGTGATCTTGCCGGCGGCCAGGCGCTTGGTGAGCTCGCGGTCGGTCACCGCGGCCACGCCGTGCCCGATCCGGTCCGCGTGCAGCTCGTCCAGGCAGGCCAGGACGCTCGCCGGGCCGCACAGCTCCCCGCCGTGCGGGGTCAGCAGCAGGCCCGACCGGGCCGCGATCCGGAACGCGGGCGCGAACTCGCCTGCCGCGCCGCGCCGCTCGTCGTTGCTCAGCCCGAACCCGATCACTCCGCGTCCGGCGTACTGCGCGGCGAGCCGGGCCAGGGTCCGCGCCTCCAGCGGGTGCTTGGTCCGGTTGGCCGCGATGATGAGGCCGATGCCGACCCCGGTCTCGGTGGCCGCCGCGTGCGCCGCGTCCAGCACCAGCTCCACGGTCGGGGTCAGGCCGCCGAAACGCTGCCCGTAGCCCGAAGGGTCGATCTGGATCTCCAGCCAGCCCGACCCCTCAGCCCGCTCGTCCTGTGCCGTCTCCAGCAGCAGCCGGTACACGTCCTCCGGGGTGCGGAGAACGGACCGGGCGATGTCGTAGAGCCGCTGGAAGCGGAACCAGCCCCGCTCGTCGGTGGCGGACAGGTGCGGGGGCCAGGCTGAGGTCAGCGCCTCCGGCAGCTTGATCCGGTGCTTCTCCGCCAGCTCGACCAGCGTGGCGTGCCGCATGGCCCCCGTGAAGTGCAGGTGCAGATGCGCCTTGGGCAGGGCCGCCAGCGGCCGGAGCAGCTCCGCTGGCGGCCGCGTCATGCCCGGCGCTCCCACTCTCTGTGCCCCCCAACCTCAGTTTCCGGCCCTGCTCAGCGGGCCTCGCTGAGCAGCTTGCCCATCCGGCTGATCCCCTCGATCAGGTCGTCGTCGCCAAGTGCGCAGGAGAGCCGGAAGTAGCCAGGCGTGCCG